>Ga0209474_10000672_pt1 | contig 36553 bp, 43 predicted proteins | sample GraSoiAngelo_145_FD_185902 | JGI IMG/M metagenome (GOLD analysis project Ga0209474, IMG submission 185902) | Grasslands soil microbial communities from the Angelo Coastal Reserve, California, USA - 14_1009_05_20cm (SPAdes) (version 2) | ecosystem: Environmental > Terrestrial > Soil > Grasslands...
GCCGGGGAGCTCCACATCAGCCCGAAGACCGTCAAGAATCACATCTCGAACATCCTGATGAAGCTCCAGATCGAGAACCGCATCCAGGCCGCGGTCTACGCGGTTCGCAGCGGGATCGTCTAGGAGGCCGCGCGAACGACCCGCGCGCGGGCGCGCAGCTCGGCGAGGGTGGTGCGGAGATGGTCGATCTCGTCACCGGCGCGCGAGATGCGGCGCGAGACCTGCACGAGCTCCTCGGCCTTCTGCTCCCGGTTGCCGTCGTGCAGCTCGCCTGCGAGCTCGGACATCCGCCGCTCCAGGCGCAGGCGCTCGGCCTCGAGCGAGAGCGCGTGCGCGTAGCCGTCGGTGAGCGTGCGCTCGAGGCGCGCAAGCGTGGCCGGCTCCTCCGTCGGAGACGGCTCGGCAAGCAGCTCGTCGATCTCGTCGAGCAGGGCTGGGATCGCTTCAGGGGCCACAGATATCTCTCGCCGATTATCGAATAGTTCCCGGCCGGGCAACAAGGGCCGCTCGACCCATCCTGTGGGACCGTTCGGCCCAGACTTGACGCCCGTGTCGATGCTCCGAACAATGGTGCCGATGGGCCGCCGCCTCCCAGTCGTCGCGCTCGTAGCACTCCTCCTGGCTGCTCCCGCCGGAGCGGGCAGCTCAACGCTGGCCAGGCAGCTCGCGAAGGCGCTGGCCGTGCCGCACGTCTCGCCTGCGCAGACCGGCGCGCTGGTGCTCGACCTCCAGACCGGCACGACGGTCTTCGCCGACAACGACACGCTCTCGCTGGCGCCGGCGTCCAACGAGAAGCTCGGCGTGACCTACGCGGCCCTCGACGCGCTCGGGCCCGCCTTCCGGATCCAGACCGACGTCGTCGGCCGCGGCGAGCAGGACGGCAACGTCTGGCACGGCGCCCTGCTGCTCGTCGGCCACGGCGACCCGACGCTTTCGAGCGCCGGGCTCCTCGACCTGGCCCGCCAGGTGCGCGCCGCAGGAATCGTCCACGTCAGCGGGTCGGTCTTCGGCGACGAGTCGTTCTTCGACGCGCGCCGCACGGGCCCGGGGTGGAAGCCGAGCTACTACATCGGCGAGTCGCCGCCGCTCTCGGCGCTGACCGTCGACCGCGCCGTGTACCGGGGGCGAGTCTCGCGCAACCCGGCGCTCTCGGCCGCGCTGGGCTTCCGGACTGCGCTCGCGCAGGCCGGAGTGTCGGTCGCCGGCGGCACCGGCACCGGCGTCGACCACGGCGATGGTGTGTCGCTCGCGTCGCTCGACTCGCCGCCGCTGAGCGCGATCCTGCGCTGGATGGACCGCGCCAGCGACAACTTCGTCGCCGAGCTCCTGCTCAAGCAGCTCGGCGCCCTGGCGGCGACCCCGGGGACGACGAAAGCCGGCGCCGCCTTCGTCGCGACCGAGCTCGCCGGCGCCGGAGTCCCGCTCGACGGCGTCCGGATCGCCGACGGCTCCGGGCTCTCGCAGCTCGACCGCGTCACCGCCGACGAGGTCGCCGGGATTCTCGAGGCGGCCTGGAACGACGCGGAGCTGCGGCCCTGGTTCACGTCGTTCCTCCCGGTCGCCGGGATCAACGGCACCCTCTCCGACCGGATGCGCCACCCGCCGGCGCGCGGGCACGTGCTCGCCAAGACGGGTACGACCGACCGGGCTTCCGCGCTGTCAGGGTACGTCCGCGGCCGCTGGGTGTTCTCGGTGGTCCAGAACGGGCACCCGGTCTCCGCGCAGTGGGCCCGGCGCGCGCAGGACCGCTTCGCGACCGTTCTAGCCGCGCAGTAGCTTCTTCAGCGCCGCTTCGTCGAGGACCGGCACGCCGAGCTGCTCCGCCTTGGCCAGCTTCGAGCCGGGGCTCTCGCCGGCGACCACGCCGGTCGTCTTCTTCGAGACGGAGTCGCCGACCTTGGCGCCCTTCGCCTCGAGCGCCTTGCGCGCCTCGTCGCGGCTGAAGCCCTCGAGCGTCCCCGTGATCACATAGGTCGAGCCGGTCAGCGGCCCCTCGACCGGTCGCTCCTCGGGACCGGCCTCGAATCGGAGCCCGAGCCCGCGGAGCTCGTCGACCAGCTTCTGATTTTCGGCATCGGAGAACCATTCGGCGATCGCCTCCGCCCGTTCAGGGCCGATCCCCTCGACCTCGACGATCTCCTCCTGCGTCGCCCCCGCGAGCCTGTCGACGTCGCCAAAGTGGCGGGCGAGGCTCTGCGCGGTCACCCAGCCGACGTCGGGGATGTTCAGGCCCAGCAGCACGCGGGAGAAGGGCGTCCGCTTCGCCGAATGCTCGATCGCCTCGATGGCGTTCGAGGCGCTCTTTTCAGCAAAACCGTCGAGCTCGAGCAGGTGCTCCTTCGTCAGCCGGTAGAGGTCGGGGAGCGAGCGGACGAGGCCGAGGTCCCAGAGGCGCCGCATCAGCTGTTCGCCGACGCCATCGATGTCGGCTGGTCCCTGAACCCAGTTGATCAGCGTCTCCAGGCCGCGCGACGGGCAGGCGCGATTAGGGCACCGGTGCATCGCCTCGCCCTCGGGCTTGACGACGTTTGCCCCGCAAAGAGGACACTTTTTCGGCATCCGGAACGGCCTGGTCCCCTTCACGTGCGGCCCGGCCGGACCGACGATCTGCGGGATCACGTCGCCGGCGCGCTGGACGATCACGCGGTCGCCCTCGCGGATGTCCTTGCGGTTGATGTCCTCCTCGTTGTGCAGCGTCGCCCGTGAGACGGTGACGCCGCCGACCTGCACCGGCTCGAGCATCGCCCACGGGTTGAGCGCGCCGGTCCGCCCCACCCGGATCGCAATCTTGTTCAGCGTCGTCTCCGCGGTCATCGGCGCCCACTTGAACGCGCGGGCCCAGCGTGGCCTGGAGTGCAGGGCGCCGAGGATCGCCTGCTGCTCGAGCGAGTCGACCTTGATCACGATCCCGTCGATCTCGTAGTCGAGCTCCGCACGGCGGCGCTCCCACTGCGTGCAGCGCTGCGCCACTTCCTCGATCGAGTCGAGCCGCTCGACGAAAGGATTCGTGCGGAAGCCGTGCTCGCGAAGCCACTCGAGCTCCTCCCAGTGGGAGGCGAGCTGCACGCCGTCGCGCGCGCCCATCCCGTAGACCCAGACGGCGAGGGGCCGCGACGCCGTGATCGACGAGTCCTTCTGCCGAAGCGAGCCGGCAGCGGCATTGCGCGGGTTCGGCGCGAGCTTCTGGCCCAGCTCGGCGACCCGCGCGTTCAGCTCGCGGAAGCCCGACAGGGGCATGTAGACCTCGCCGCGGACCTCCGCCAGCGCAGGCAGCCCGTCGCCGCGCATCTTCAGCGGCACCGACGGGATCGTCCGCAGATTGACCGTGACGTCCTCACCCTGGACGCCGTCGCCTCGCGTGGCGCCGCGGGTCAGTCGGCCGCTCTCGTAGGTCAGGTTGATCGCGAGCCCGTCGATCTTCGGCTCGATCACGTAGGCGACCGGCTCGTCGGAGTCGAGCCGCTTGCGGACGTCTTCGGCCCATTTGAACAGGCTCTCGTCGTCGGTGACCTTCTCCAGCGAGCCCATCGGCGTCAGGTGCTGCACCTTCTGGAAGCGGTCGCTCGGCGGGGCGCCGACGCGCTGGGTCGGCGATTCGGCCGTGACCAGCTCCGGATGCTCCTCCTCGACCGCCTTCAGCTCGTCGAAGAGGCGGTCGTACGCGGCGTCCGAGATCTCCGGATCGTCGAGCACGTGGTAGCGGTAGAGGTGGTGGTCGACCTGTTCGCGCAGCTCGTCGAGCCGCTGCCGCACGTCCTTCTGCGTCCTCGTCGCCACCGCTCCGATCCTAGCGAGCTAGTACCGGACCGAGACTAGATAGAGGCCCCAAGGCGGTGCGGTCGTGCCCGCCTCGCTGCGCTCGCGTCCTTCCAGCAGCGTCGCCAGCTCCTCAGGCGAGCGCTCGAACATCGTCCCGACGAGGGTGCGCACCATGTGCCGCAGGAACGAGTTGGCGGTGAGCTCCAGCTCGAGCGCGTCGCCGCGCCGGTGCCAGACGGCGGACTCGAGGGTGCGGATGAAAACCTTGTGCTGCGTCCCGGTGGGAGTAAAGGCGCGGAAGTCGTGCTCGCCGAGCAGGAGGTCGGCCGACTCAGCCAGATGCTCCTCGTCGAGCGCGTGCGGATACCACCACGAGCGGCGGCTCTCGAACGGCGAGCGGGCCGCCCGCCGGTAGACGCGGTAGCGGTAGCTGCGGGCGTTGGCGTCGTGCCGCGCGTGGAAGCCGGGCTCGGCCTCGGCGGCTTTCACGACCGCAAAATCGTCGGGCAGCTCGGAGTTCAGCGCGTCGCGGGCGCGATCGGCCGGCGGGCCGCCTTCGACCTCGACCGAAGCGACGTTGGCCAGGGCGTGGACGCCTGTGTCGGTGCGGCCGGCCACGGCCAGCTCCGACCAGGTCGGGAAGACGCGCTCGAGCACCTCCCCCAGCGTGCCCTCGACCGTGCGCAACCCCGGTTGCGCAGCCCAGCCGCGGAAGCCGGTGCCGTCGTACTCCAGGGTTAGCCTCAAGCGCACGTCAGGCGCCCCTGACCGCGTTTGTAAGGTGTGCCTTATGCTCTAGTTGCTTGCGACTCGTCTGGTATACTCTATTCATGACGGACCATCAGTTTCTCCTGCAACGCGTCCAGCCGGCGATGATCGGCCTGATCGACGGCTCGCTCTCCACGCTGGCGCCGATCTTCGCGATCGTGCTCCACACGCACAACCCATTCGACGCCTTCATCGCAGGAGTGGCGACCGCTATCGGGGCCGGCATCAGCATGGCGTTCTCAGAGGGGCTCTCGGACACGGGCGAGCTGACGGGCCGCGGCAACCCGGCCGTCCGCGGGACGATCACGGGCGTCGGCACCTTCCTGGGCGGCATCCTGCACACGCTGCCGTTCCTGATTCCGTCGTACCCGCTCGCGCTGTACGTCGCCATCGGCGTTGTTGCCTTCGAGCTCCTCGCGCTCGCGATTCTCCGCTGGCACTTCTTCGAGACCAGCTTCGCCCGCTCGTTCGCGTCGGTCACGCTCGGCGGAGCCGCGATCGTCGCCGTCAGCGCGGCTCTCGGAACCGCCTAGGAGGCGGTCGCCGGCTCTTCTTCGTCCGGCTCGGGCTCGCCGATCGGCTCTTCGTCGGGCTCGGCCTCGGCGGTCGGCTCCTGGTCTTCCTCTTCGGCACGCTCGCGCCTCTGGCGCGGCGGTGGGGCGCTGACCTCCGGCGGGACGTAGTCGACGAGCTCGAGATAGACCATCTCGGCGGCGTCACCGAGGCGCGGGCCGATCCGGATGATGCGCGAGTAACCGCCCGGCCGGCCGGCGAAGCGCGGCCCGACGTCGCTGAACAGCTTGTGCACGACGTCCTGCGATCGGAGGAACTTGAGCGCCTGGCGCCGAGCCGGGACGCCGCCACGCCGACCGAGCGTGATCATCTGCTCGGCGACGGGCTTGACCTCCTTGGCCTTGGCGGCGGTCGTCCTGATCCGGCCGTGCTCGATCAGCGCGCCGGTCAGGTTCGAGTACAGCGCCTTGCGGTGCGAGGCGTCACGGCCCAGCTTCCTGCCGGAACGCCGGTGCCTCATGCCGAGACGCCGTCCTCGCCGCGCAGGTTCAGGCCGTGCGTCGCCAGCGTCTCCTTGACCTCCTCGATCGACTTCTTGCCGAAGTTCGGGATCGCGGCAAGCTCGTTCTCGGTCTTGGTGACCAGGTCGCCGATCGTCTCGATGCCGACGCGCTTCAGGCAGTTGTACGAGCGGACGCCGAGCTCGAGCTCCTCGATCGGGAAGTTCTCCATCCCGTGCGCCAGGGCCGGCTCGGCCTGCGCCTCCGCAGCCGCACCGGCCTCGCCGAGGCCCTCGATCCGGTCGATGTCGGTGAAGATCGCGAGCTGGCGGATCAGGATCTCCGCGGCCTGGCCGATCGACTCGCGCGGATCGATCGAGCCGTCCGTGGTGACGTCGATGCGCAGCTTGTCGTAGTCGGTGCGCTGCCCCACGCGGGCGGCCTCGACGTCGTACGAGACGCGCCGCACCGGCGAGAAGATCGAGTCGATCGGGATCACGCCGATCGTGTGCTCGGGCCCGCGGTTCAGCTCGGCGGGCACGTAGCCGCGGCCGCGGCCGATCGTAAGCGTCACCTCGAGCTTGCCCTTGTCCGAGAGGTTGGCGATCTCGAGATCGGGGTTGAGGATCTCCAGCTCAGCCGGCGCCTCGATGTCGGAGGCCTGGATCGTGCCCGGGCCCTTCTTCGTGAGCCGGACCTCGATCTCGGGCGAGTCGCCGTGCAGGCGACAGATCAGGTTCTTGAAGTTGAGCAGGATGTCTGTCACGTCCTCGCGGACGCCCGGCAGGGTCGTGAACTCGTGCGCGACACCCTCGATCTTGACCGAGGTGACGGCGGCGCCCTCGAGCGACGAGAGCAGCACGCGGCGCAGCGAGTTGCCGAACGTGTAGCCGAAGCCGCGGTCGAGCGGCTCGATCACGAAGACGCCGCGGTTGTCGTCGACTTCCTCGTGGACGATCCGCGGGATCTGGAACTCCATCAAGCTGGTACGAACTGCCATTGGATCCTTTCTACTTCGAGTAGAGCTCGACGATGAGCGATTCCTGGACGGGGGTGTCGATCTCCGCCCGTTCCGGCCACTTGAGCACCTTGCCCGTGAGGCCGTCGTGGTCGGCCTGCAGCCACGGCGTGACCGAGGCGGTCAGGTCGGTGGCGTCGCGGACGACCTGCTCGGCAGGGCTGCCGGGCTTGAGCATGACCACGTCGTCCGGGCGCACCTGGTAGCTCGGGATATTCACGCGGCGGCCGTTGACCTGGAAGTGACCGTGCCGCACGAGCTGGCGGGCCTGCGCGCGTGAGGCAGCGAAGCCGAGGCGATAGACGACGTTGTCGAGCCGCGTCTCGAGCATGCGCAGCAGCGTCTCGCCCGTGATGCCCGAGCCCTTGGCGGCTTTGGTGTAGTACGTGCGGAACTGCTTCTCGAGCAGACCGTAGTAGCGGCGCGCCTTCTGCTTCTCGCGCAGCTGCAGCAGGTACTCGGACTGCTTGATCCGGCCTCGGCCGTGCTCGCCCGGCGGATAACTGCGGCGCTCGATCGCGCACTTCTCGGTCAGGCAGCGCTCGCCCTTCAGGAAGAGCTTCATGCCCTCGCGGCGGCACTGCTTGCACTTGGGGCTCCGGTCGCGGGCCATCAGACGCGCCTCCGCTTCTTCGGGCGGACGCCGTTGTGCGCCTGCGGGGTGACGTCCTTGACGCCCAGGATCTCGAGGCCGGCGGCCTGCAGCGAGCGGATCGCCGTCTCGCGGCCGGCGCCCGGGCCTTTGACGAAGACCTCGACCTTCTGCAGCCCGTGCTCCATGCCCTTGCGGGCACAGGTGTCGGCGGTGACCTGGGCGGCGAAGGGCGTCGACTTGCGCGAGCCCTTGAAGCCGGCCGAACCCGCCGACTCCCACGCGATCACGTTGCCCTCGTTGTCGGTCAGCGACACGATCGTGTTGTTGAACGACGTCTTGATGTGCGCCTGGCCGATCGCGATGTTCTTGCGAACGCGCCGGCGCGTCCGGCCGCGTGTCGCTTGTCTGCGAGGAGGAGCCATCAGGTCTTGGTCGGCGCTTTCTTGCCGCGGCCGACGGTCTTCTTCGGGCCCTTGCGCGTGCGCGCATTGGTCTTCGTGCGCTGGCCGTTCACCGGCAGCCCGCGCCGGTGGCGGATGCCGCGGTAGGCGCCGATCTCCTGCAGGCGCTTGATGGCCTGCGTGCGCTCGCGGCGAAGGTCGCCTTCGACCTGGAGGTTCCCGTCGATGTAGTCGCGGAGCTTGGTGACTTCCTCGTCGGTCAGGTCCTTGACCTTCTCGTCCCGCGAGAGGCCTGTGTCGGCGCAGATCTTCTGCGCTGTCGAGCGGCCGATGCCGTAGATGTAGGTCAGCCCGATCTCGAGCCGCTTCTGGTTCGGGATATTGACGCCGGCGATTCGCGCCATGGCCTAGCCCTGCCTCTGCTTGTGGCGGGGATTCGTGCAGATGACCATGGTCTTGCCGTGCCGCTTGATCACGCGGCAGCGCTCGCACATGGGCTTGACTGAAGCTCGGACTTTCATCGGTGTCGGTACGTGATCCTTCCTCTGGTCAGGTCGTAGGGCGAAAGCTCCACCTTCACCTTGTCCCCAGGGAGGATGCGGATGTAGTGCTTGCGCATCTTCCCCGAGATGGTCGCCAGGACGGTTTGGTCCATCCCGTCGATCTGCACCCGGAACATCGTGCTCGGGAGCGACTCGACGATCTCGCCTTCGACCTCGATCTTCTCTTCTTTTTGAGCCATCTACCTCACAGAAACCGCGCTCGCCGAGCGCGGTTGGGAACACGGAAAAACACGGCTTTCGCCGCGGGTGCGAATGGTAGCAAACGGATTTGGGCTCAGATCAGCCATTTTCCGCTCTCCTGGACGACCTTTCCGTCCAATTCGAGGCTTCCGCCCTCGCGTAGGTCTTTGACGATGTCCCAGTGCACCTGGCTGACGTTCACGCCGCCGACCTCGGGGAGGCCGTTGCCGAGAGCCAGGTGGACGGTTCCGTCGATCTTCTCGTCGAAGAGCGTGTTCTTCATGTGTCGAGTGATGCGCGGATTGCAGCCGATGCCGAGCTCGCCGAGCCGCCTGGAGCCCCCGTCGCGGTCGAGGATCTCGACCAGGAAGTCCTCGTGCGTGTCCGCCGAGGCGTCGACCACGACACCGTCCTCGAAGCGCAGGCGGATTCCCGTGACCTCTCGACCCGCGTAGACGGCTGGGAACTCGGTGAAGGCGATCGTGCCGGATGCCGAGTCCTCGAGCGGCGAGTAGAAGAACTCTCCGCCCGGCATGTTCGCGCCGCCGGCGTCGACCTCTCCCCTGCGCCCGGCGAGGCTGAGCACGATGTCGGTCTCCGGCCCCTTGATCCTGACCTCCTCGGCATCGTCGAAGAGCGACGCGTACGTGCTCATCCGCTCACGCTCGGCGCCCCAATCGAGCAGGCAGGCCCCGTAGAGGAAGTCCTCGAAGTCGGCCAGCGACATGCCGGCGTCTTGCGCAAGCGCCGCGGTCGGGAACTGGCAGCCGATCCACTTGAGATCGAAGGAGAAGACCCGCTCGAGGTGCGGCCGCAATCCGGCCTGCATCCTGGCGAGGCGCTCGGTGCTGATCTGCGAGAGCTCGCGGGTGTTCTCCGGGGCCTCGATCCCGATCCACGCGTCCGCCTCCTTGAGCGGCTGCAGCTCGATCGGCGCGGGCGTGTCGAGCAGTTCGTCCGGCGCCTCCTGGAGCCACGGCAGGTTGAACCGCGAGCCGGTGAGGCTCACCCGCTGGAGCGCGTAGGCGCCTCGACGGCCCAGCAGGGCGCCGATGGCCTCGAGCAGGGGCCGCGCGAGCGCGCCCGCCGTCACCATCACCTGCCAGCCCGGCTGGACGTCGAGGCAGTCCTCGACCAGGAGCTTCGCATAGGCCTCGACCCGCGGGTCGCTCATGCTCCGACCGGGGTCCGCGCCGCGGTCAGAATCCTCGGCTCGGCTTCGGTGATCGCGACCGTGTGCTCGAAGTGGGCGGCCAGCGAGCCGTCCGAGGTGGAGATCGACCACTCGTCGTCGTGCAGAACGACCTCCGGGCTGTGCGCGGTGATCATCGGCTCGATCGCGAAGGTCATCCCCGGCGAGAGCTGCGGACCGCGCCCCGGCTCGCCGTAGTTCGGGATCTGCGGCTCCTCGTGCATCGAGCGGCCGACGCCGTGGCCGACCAGGCTGCGCACCACCGAAAAGCCGTTCTCCTCGGTGACCGTCTGGATCGCGTGCGAGATGTCTGAGAGGCGGTTCCCGGAACGGCACTGCGCGATCCCGGCGGCAAGCGCCGCCTGGCAGGCCTCGAGGAGCCGCTCCGCCTCGGCCGAGATCTGGCCGACCTGGAACGTGTAGGCGGAGTCGGCGACGAAGCCCTCCAGCGTCACGCCGACGTCGACCGAGAGAATGTCCCCGTCCTGCAGCCCGTACGGCCCCGGGATCCCGTGAACGACCATGTCATTCGGCGAGGCGCAGATCGAGGCCGGATAGCCACGGTAGCCCTTGAAGGTCGGCTCGCCGCCCTGAGCCCGGATGAACTCGTCGGCGAGGGCATCGAGCTCCTCCGTGGTCACGCCCGGGTGTGTTCGCTCGCCGATCAGAGCAAGCACGTCGGCCACGACGGCGCCGGCGCGGGCCATGCGCTCGATCTCCTCGGCGGACTTTCTGATGATCACCTGACCGCCGCCTGCTCGAGCGCCTGCTGGATATCCCCGAAAACCTCCGCGACCGGCCGGTCGGCCCTTACGCCGACGAGGTTGCCGCGTGCGCGGTAGTGCTCGATCAGCGGCTCGGTCTCCTCGTGGTAGAGCCGCAGGCGCGTCCGGATCGCCTCCGGCGTGTCGTCGGCGCGGCCTTCGTCTTCCGCCCTGCGGCGCAGGCGCTCGATCGCGACCTCCTCCGGAAGCTGGAACTCGAGCACGACCGTCAGCGGGCGGCCGATCTCGTCGAGCAGCTCGTCGAGCGCCGCCGCCTGTGCGGGCGTTCGAGGGAAGCCGTCGAGGACGAACCCCTCGGCCGTGTCCTCGCGGGCCAACCTGTCGCGGATCAGCTCGATCATCAGGTCGTCGGGCACGAGCCGGCCGGCGTCGTAGAGCGGCCTCACCTGCCGGCCGAGCTCCGAGCCGTCGGCGATCGCCGCGCGCAGCATGTCGCCCGTCGCGACGTGGGGAATGCCGTGCTCCGCTGCGACCAGCTTCCCCTGGGTGCCCTTGCCGGCCCCTTGCGGACCGAGCAGCAACACGTTGAGCACTACTTCAGGAAGCCTTCGTAGGAGCGCATCATCATCTGCGACTCCATCTGGCGCATCGTGTCGAGCGCGACGCCGACGGCGATCAGCACCGAGGTGCCGCCGAGCGCCCGCGAATTCGCCTGCGAGAAGCCGCCGTACTTGATGAAGACACTGGGGAGCACCGCAATCGCGGCGAGGAAGAGCGAGCCGGGCAGCGTCAGGCGCGTCAGCACCCGGTCGAAGTACTGCGCCGTCGGCGGGCCCGGCCGGATCCCCGGGACGTAGCCGCCGTACTTGCGCAGGTTGTCGGCCTGGTCGACCGGGTTGAACTGCACCGCGGTGTAGAAGTAGGTGAAGACGATGATCAGGGTCGCCTCGACGACCAGGTAGTTGAGCGACGAGTAGGAGAAGTGCCTGTTGATGAACGTCTGCGCGCTCGGCGAGAAGGAGCCGAACGTCTGCGGCAGCGCCAGTAGCGCGGCCGCGAAGATGATCGGGATCACGCCGGCCATGTTCACGCGCAGCGGCATGTAGGTCGATTGCCCACTCGTCATGCGCCGCCCCACCATCCGCTTCGCGTACTGGATCGGGATCCGGCGCTGGCCCTCCTGGACGAACACGACCGCCACGACGATCCCGATCGCGATCAGCGGGAAGAACAGCTTCTCCATCGGGCCGCCGTTGTACCAGGCGCTCACGCCGGCGGGCGCCGACGAGAGGATCGAGGCGAAGATCAGCAGCGAGATCCCGTTGCCGATCCCGCGCTTGGTGATCAGCTCGCCCATCCACATCAGCAATGTCGTCCCGGCGGTGAGGGTGACGACGATCAGCACCAGCCGGCCAGAGTTGGTGTGCAGCAGCGCGCCCTGCCGCTTGAACAGGTACGCGTAGCCGGTCGCCTGGGCCGCCGCGAGCACCACGGTCAGGTAGCGCGTGTACTGATTGATCTTGGCGTAGCCGGCCTCGCCTTCCTTCTGCAGCTGCTCGAGCTTCGGGATGACGACGGTCAGGAGCTGCAGGATGATCGAGGCGGTGACGTAGGGCATGATCCCGAGCGCGAACAGCGAGAAGCGCGAGAGCGCGCCGCCGGAGAAGACGCTCAGGAAACCGAGCAGCGTGCCGCCCTTGTTGTTGAAGTAGCTCTGGATCGACGCCGAGTCGACGCCGGGTGCCGGGATCCAGGACCCGAGCCGGTAGAGCGCCAGGATCATCCCCGTGAACAGGACGCGGTGCCGGAGCTCCGGCACGCGCCAGGCGTTGGCGAGCCACGAGAACATCTAGCCCTGCTCCTCCTCTGCCTCTCCCTCTGCCTCGGGCTCCGCCGGGGCTTCCTGTGCTTCCTCCGGCTCGGCCTCGGCCACCGGCTCGTCTGCCTCGGGCTCCGCTGCCTCCGGCTTCGTCTGTCGCAGGGCCTCCGGCTTGCGCTTCGGGCGGCGCACCTTCGGCTCGCGCAGGAGCGTGACGGTGCCGCCGGCGGCCTCGATCTTTTCGCGCGCAGTGGCCGAGACGGCGTGCGCGGTGACGCTCAGCTTCTTGGTCAGCTCGCCGTTGCCCAGGATCTTCACGTCGGTGCGTGTGTTCTTGAGCACGCCCTTCTCGACGAGCGACTCCGGGGTGACGTCGGCTCCCGCCTCATAGCGCTCCTCGAGCGCGGCCACGTTGACCGGGGCGGTCGAGGTCCGGTGCGGGCCGATCGGCAGCGCGTCCTTAGAGGTCCGGCCGCGCAGCTTGCCGAGCCGCATGTAGAGCGGGTTCTGGCCGCCCTCGAAGCCGGCGCGCATCTTGTGCGAGCCCGAGCGCGACTTCTGGCCCTTCAGCCCACGGCCGGAGTAGCGGCCTTTGCCGGAGCCGAGGCCTCGCCCGACGCGCTTGCGCTCCTTGCGCGGCTGGGCCGGCTTCAGGTTGGAAAGGTTCAGGTCGTCAGGCATCCGAGTCCACCCTCACGAGGTGACGGACCTTCCTGAGCATACCGGCGAGCTGCGGGCTTTCGTCCCGCTCCACGCTGCGGCCGATCTTGCCGAGGCCGAGCGCCCGCAGCGTGCCGCGGTGCCTGGCGCTCTGGCCGATCGTGCTACGCGTCTGCGTGATCTTCAGCTTCGCCATCGTTCGTAGTCTCCTCGACGACCTCGGTCGTTTCAGGCTCGGGTTCCTCCTTCGGCTTCGCGCTGACCGGCAGCACCTGGCTGATCGACAGGCCGCGCGTGGCCGCCACCTCGTCGGGGCGCCGCAGGCGCTGGAGACCGTTCACGGTCGCCTTGAGCATGTTGATCGGATTCGTCGTGCCGAGGCTCTTGGCGAGGATGTCTCGGATCCCGGCCAGCTCGAGCACCGCGCGGACGCCGCCGCCGGCAATCACGCCGGTTCCCTCGCTCGCCGGCCGCAGCAGGACGCGCGCCGCGCCGAACTCGCCGAGGATCTCGTGCGTGATCGTCGTCCCATGCTGGGGAACGACGAAGAGGTTCTTCTTCGCGTCGTCGACGGCCTTCGAGATCGCCAACGGGACCTCGCGTGCCTTGCCGTAGCCGAGCCCGACGCGCTCGGACTCGTCGCCGATCACGACGAGCGCCGTGAACGAGAACCGCCTGCCACCCTTGACCACCTTGGCGACACGGTTGATCTCGACCACACGCTCCTTGAGCTCCCTGGTCTCCTGGTCCCTAATCGACATCAGTGCCCCTTCCGGTAATGCCGCCGAGTTTCTGGGTCGCGAGCACCAAGCCAGAGTTCGCACTTGGCCGCGGCGAGGCTGGGCGCCTTGCCAAGGTCAAGGGTGGGCTCTGGCGCCGCGTGATCGCGGGCCAGAAGCCGGTATGTATTGCTGGGAGGGGCACTAGAACTTCAGGCCTCCTTCGCGCGCGGCTTCTGCCAGCGCCTTGACGCGTCCGTGGTAGAGGTAGCCGCCGCGGTCGAAGACGGCGCTCGCGACCCCGGCCTCCTTCGCCCGTTGCGCGAGCAGCTTGCCGACCTCGGCCGCCTGGTCGATCTTCGAGCCCTTGGCCTTCGAGAGGTGCAGCCAGCTCGCGGCCGCGAGGGTCTTGGCCTCGAGGTCATCGACGAGCTGCGCCTCGATGCCGCGGTTCGAGCGGAACACGACCAGGCGCGGCCGCTCGGCGGTGCCGAAGACCTTCGCGCGAACCCGCTTGTGCCGGCGCTCCCGCGCCTTGCGCACAGTAAGCGTGCTCATTTCCCGCTCCCGGCGCCGGCCAAGCCGGCGCCTCCGCTCTTGGTGAACTCCGTCGACCCTACGTTCATGCCCGCTTCCCGACCTTCCGGCGGACGTACTCGCCCTCGTAGCGGATGCCCTTGCCCTTGTACGGTTCGGGCGGGCGCACCTTGCGCACCTCGGCGGCCGTCTGTCCGACCTGCTGCTTGTCGATCCCCTTGACGATCACCTCGGTCGGCGTCGGCACCTCGAAGGTGATCCCGGCCGGCGCCTTGAGCACGACCGGATGCGAAAAGCCGACGTTCAACTCCAGGTCGGTGCCGCGCAGTGAGGCGCGGTAGCCGACGCCCTGGATCTCGAGCCGCTTCTCGAAGCCGCCCGTGACGCCCTGGACCATGTTCGCGATCAGTGAGCGGGTCAGCCCGTGCAGCGCGCGATCGTCGCCGCGGTCGGTCGGCCGCGAGACGACGACCGAGCTCTCCTGCTGCTCGACCTTCATCCGCTGCGGGACCTCCTGCGAGAGCTCGCCGAGCGGCCCGTTCACCATCACGCGGCCGGGCGAGATCGAGACTGACACGCCGGACGGAAGGTCGATGGGCTGTCTACCGATTCGACTCATCGCTCACCAGATGAAGCAGACGACCTCGCCGCCGACGCCGCGCTCCGCGGCGGTGCGGCTCGTGATCAGGCCGTTGGACGTGGACAGGATCGCGGTGCCCATCCCGCCGAGGACGCGCGGCAGGCGGTCCTTGCGCGCGTAGACGCGGCGGCCGGGCTTGGAGACGCGCTTGAGATCGGTGATCACGCGCTCGCGATTGCGGCCGAACTTGAGGTCGACCACCAGCGTGTCGTAGGGGCGCTGCTTCTTCTTGTCCTGCTCCTTCTCGTTGAACTCGTCGGAGCTGACGATCCGGTAGTCGCGGATGTAGCCCTCCTCCTTGAGCAGCCGGGCGATCTCGGCCTTCAGGCGCGAGCTCGGCATCTCGGCGCTCTCGTGGAGGGCCTTGTTTGCGTTCCGGATCCTCGTCAGCATGTCTGCGATCGGGTCAGTCTGCATGGCTCACCAGCTCGATTTCGTCATGCCGGGGATCACGCCCTCGTGGGCGAGGTCCCGCAGGCAGATTCTGCAGAGGCCGAACTTCCGGTAGGTCGCGCGCGCACGGCCGCAGCGGTTGCAGCGGCTGTACGCGCGGGTCTTGAAGCGCTGTGGCTTGTGCGACTTCTCGATCAGGGCCTTGCGTGCCATCTACTGGTTCTCTCCTTCGTCGTTCTCAGGTTCAGGCCGGGTGAACGGCATGCCGAGGGCGCGCAGGAGCGCGAGGCCCTGCTCGTCGTCCGCGGCCGAGGTCGTGATCGCCACGTCGAGCCCGCGGATGCCGGCGATCGAGTCGTAGTCGATCTCGGGGAAGATGATCTGCTCGCGGATGCCCAGCGAGAAGTTGCCGCGGCCGTCCATCGCGCGCGGGTCGAGGCCGCGGAAGTCGCGGATGCGCGGAAGGGCGATCGAGATCAGCCTGTCGAGGAACTCCCACATCCGCGCACCCCGCAGCGTCACGCGCGCGCCCACCGGCATGCCTTCGCGCACCTTGAAGCTCGCGATCGACTTGCGGGCCTTGCGCACCTGCGCGCGCTGGCCGGCGATCGTCGTCAGCTCCTCGATCGCGCTGTCGAGCACCTTGGCCTCGGTCTTCGCCTCGCCGACGCCCATGTTCAGCGTGATCTTCTGGACGCGCGGGACCTGCATCAGGCTCGACAGGCCGAGCTCGTCCTTCAGGCGCGCGCGAATCTCCTGCTCGTAGGTGGTCTTCAGGCGCGGCACATAGCCGTTCGTCTCTGCTTTCCGTGCGCGCGGGCTCACTTGTCGATCTCCTGGAGGCAGTCGGCCCGCTTGCACTGGCGCACGTGCACCTCGCGGCCCTTGACCTCCTTGGTGGTCATGCCGACGCGCGTCGGGCGGTTGCAGGTCGGGCAGACGAGCATCACGTTCGAGACGGGCACGGCCGCGGCCTTCTCGATCACGCCACCGGGCGTCATCTGCGTGCCGCCCATCCGGCTCGAGTCGCGCAGCGGCCGCGGGCGCATGTGGCGCTTGACGGTGTTCAGGTTCTCGACGATCACCCGGCGCTCACGCGGGCGCGACTCGATCACGCGCCCTTGCTTGCCGCGGTCCTTGCCGGCCAGCATCTGGACGAGGTCGCCCTTCTTCACCTTCATCTTCGCCATCTAGAGCACCTCCGGCGCGAGCGAGACGATCTTCATGAAGTTCTTCTCGCGCAACTCGCGGGCCACCGGCCCGAAGATGCGCGTGCCGCGTGGGTTGCGGGCGCTGTCGATCAGGACCGCAGCGTTCTCGTCGAAGGCGATCGAGGTGCCATCGTTGCGGCCGAACGGCTTGCGCGTGCGCACGACCACTGCCTGGACCACCTCGCCCTTCTTGACCGCGCCCTGCGGGCTCGCCGTCTTCACCGTCGCGGTGATGACGTCGCCGACGCGCGCGTAGCGGCGCTTCGACCCGCCCTTTACGCGGATGCAGAGGATTTCCCGCGCCCCCGTGTTGTCGGCGACGCGCAAACGGCTCTCCTGCTGGATCACTTTGCGGCCTCCAGCACCTCGGCGAGGCGCCAGTTCTTGGTCTTCGACAGCGGACGCGTCTCGACGATGCGGACGAGGTCGCCGACCTTGGCCGCGTTCTGCTCGTCGTGCGCGTGGAACGTCGACGAGCGGCGGACGACCTTCTTGTAGCGCCGGTGGGCCTTCACCGTGTCGACCTTGACCACGATCGTCTTGTCCATTCCGTCGGAGACGACGACGCCGCGGCGCTCCTGCCGGCGGCCGCGCTCATGCTCGGGCTTGGGCAGGCGGACGATCGGGCGGCGCTCGGCCGGACGCTCGCGCTTCGGCTTGGAGTGCTTGTGGCGTTCGGAGCGCGGGAGGCGCTTGCGCTTCGGCTTGGGCGCAGACTGCTCGGGAGCGGCCTCCGGCTCGGCGGCGGGCGCTTCGGCAGCAGGCTCTTCGGCAGCAGGCTCTTCGTCGGCCGGAGCCTCGGGCTCCTCGGCCGCCGGCTCTTCGGCCGACGCTTCTTCGGCTGCAGGCTCTTCGGCCGCAGGCTCCTCCGCCGGAGCCTCGGGCTCCTCGGCCACCGTCTCCTCGGCCACAGGCTCCTCGGCAGGAGCTTCGGCCTCGAGCTCGGGCTGCTCGGTCGGCTCTTCGGTTGTCTCGTTCTGCTCGTTGTCGCTCATATCTGAGTCAGGCATTGGTCTCTCTCGTCAGGCTCGATTCGCGTTCGATGCGGATGGTCAGGATGCGCGCGATCTCGCGCTTGGCAAGCTTCAGGCGCGCGGTGTTCTCGAGGGCCCCGGTCGCGCCCTGGAAGCGGAGGTTGAAGAGCTCCTGGCGCGTGTCGGCCAACCGGGTTTCCAGCTCCTCGTCGGTCAGGTCGCGCAGCTCTCTAGCTCGCAAAGAGATCAGCCTCCCTCTTCACCACTCGAGTCTTGATCGGCAGCTTCCGGCTCGCGAGGCGCAGGGCTTCCTTGGCAAGCCGCTCGTCGACGCCGGCCAGCTCGAACATGACGCGGCCCGGCTTGACGACGGCGACCCAGTGCTCGGGCGCGCCCTTGCCGGAGCCCATGCGGGTCTCGGCCGGCTTCTGGGTCACCGGCTTGTCCGGGAAGACGTTGATCCAGACCTTGCCGCCTCGGCGGATCTTGCGGGTCATCGCGATTCGTGCCGCCTCGATCTGCCGGCTCGTGACCCAGCCCGCCTCGAGCGCCTTGAGGCCGTAGTCGCCGGCCTGCACGTTCGTCTGGCCCTTCGAGATGCCGCGGCGGCGGCCTCGCTGGTACTTGCGGTACTTGGTCTTCTTGGGGAGAAGCATCTAGGAGTCCGCTTTCTTCTTGGTCCGCGGCTTCGGCTTCGGCTTGGGCTTCTTCTCGGCCTCGGGCTCGCCGGATTTTTCGAGCTTCGTCGGGTCCTCGACCTGCTGCTTGGGCGTGGTCGTGTCGGGAGCCTCGGCGACCGCGTCCGGGACTACAGGCGCCTCCGGCTGGACCTGCGGCTGCTCGCGACCCTTCTCCGACGTCGCCTCTTCGTCCGTGCGGGGGCGCTCGACGTTGTCCTGGCCGCGTGGGCGCCCTCGGCCGCCGCCGGGCCGGCGCGGTCCGCCCGGGCCCTTGCGGCGCTGGCGCACCGGACCGAGGCCCTCGCGGTCCGGCCCGCGGCCGCGACCGCCCTCGCGGGAGGCGCCAAGGCCCTCGGCAGTGCCACCGCGGCGGCGCGCCTGGTCCTGGTCGCCGAGCCGCTGGTCGCGCTGCGAGACGCCCTCGTAGCCCTCGGGCATGATCTCGCCCTTGTTGATCCAAACCTTGACGCCGATCCGGCCGTAGGTCGTCTTCGCCTCGGCGAAGCCGTAGTCGATGTCGGCACGGATCGTATGCAGCGGGACGCGCCCCTCGGAGTAGCTCTCCGAGCGGCTCATCTCGGTGCCGGCGAGCCGGCCGCCGCACTGCACCTTCACGCCCTGTGCGCCGGAGCGGATCGCGGAGGCGAGCGAGCGCTTCATCGCGCGGCGGAAGCTGACGCGGTTCTCGAGCTGCTCCGCGATCGACTGGGCGACGAGCTTCGCGTCGAGCTCGGGCCGCTTGATCTCGTTGATGTTGATGTGCACGGCCTTGTTGGTCATGCCGTGAATGTCCTTGCGGAGCGCGTCGACCTCGACGCCGGACTTGCCGATCACGATCCCCGGCCGCGCGGTGTAGATGTCGATGGTGATCCGCTGGGCGTCCTTCCGGATCAGGATGTCCGACAGGCCCGCGTGCGAGAGCTTGTTCTGGATGTGCTCGCGGATCTTGAGGTCCTCGAGCAGGTAGGCCGGGAACTCCTTCGCGCCCGTGTACCAGTTCGACTTCCAGTCGTGGATGACGCCCACGCGCAGGCCGCCGGGATGGACTTTTTGGCCCATTAGGCCTTTGCCTCCTTCTTCTTCGCCGGGGCCTTCCGCTTCGCGGCGGGCTTCTTCGCCGCCGGCTTGTTCGCAGCGGCCTTCGGCTCGGGCTCCTCGGCCTTCGGGGCCGGCTCGGGCGCGCGCTCCGGCGCGACGCGCGTGACCGTGATGTGGCAGGTCGGCTTCTGGATCCGGACGCCGCGCCCGCGCGCGCGGGCGCGGAAGCGCTTGATCACCGGGCCCTCGTCCACGAACGCGGACGAGACGACGAGCTCGTCGCCGCGCAGGTTGTGGTTGGCCTCGGCGTTGGCGACGGCCGAGCGCAGCACCTTCTCGATCTCGCGCGCCGCCGCACGTGGCGTGAACGCGAGCACGGTGCGCGCCTCGGGCACGCTGCGGCCCCGGATGTGCTCCGTGACCAGCCGGGCCTTGCGGGGCGACATCCGCACCCACTTGGCCACGGCCCTGACCTCCTGACGCTCAACGGCAGCCACTAGGTCCTCTTCACCTCGGTCTTGCGGTCGCCGGAGTGGCCGCGGAAGGTGCGCGTCGGGGCGAACTCGCCGAGCTTGTGGCCGACCATCTGCTCGGTCACGAAGACCGGCACGTGCTTGCGCCCGTCGTGGACCGCGATCGTGTGCCCGACCATCTCCGGGAAGACGGTCGACGAGCGCGACCAGGTCCTGATCATCTGCTTCGATCCGGACTCGTTCATGGCGGAGATCCGGCTCAGCAGCCGCTCCTGCACGAACGGGCCCTTCTTCGAACTGCGACTCATCTCTTCTCCTTGCCGCGGCGGCGGCCGCGGACGATCAACTTGTCGGATTCCTTGTGCTTTCGGCGCGTGCGCTTGCCGAGCGTCGGCACGCCCCAGGGCGTCACCGGATGGCGGCCGCCCTTCGACTTACCCTCGCCGCCGCCGTGCGGGTGGTCGACGGGGTTCATCGCCGAGCCGCGCACCGTGGGGCGCACACCCTTCCAGCGGCTGCGTCCCGCCTTGCCGCCGGTGATGTTCTCGTGGTCGACGTTGCCGACCTGCCCGATCGTCGCCCGGCAGGTGAGCGGCACCCGGCGCAGCTCGCCCGATGGTAGCCGAAGGACGCCCTGGCCTTCGTCTTTCGCCACAAGCTGGACGCCCGAGCCGGCGGAGCGCGCGAGCTGGCCGCCCTTGCCGGGCTTGAGCTCGACATTGTGGACGAGCGTGCCGGTCGGGACGTTCTCGAGCGGGAGCGCGTTTCCGGGCTTGATGTCGGCGCCGGGACCGGACTCGACCGTCGCGCCGACCTGCAGCCGCGCCGGCGCGAGGATGTAGGCCTTTGCGCCGTCGGCGTAGTGCAGCAGCGCGATCCGCGCCGAGCGGTTCGGGTCGTACTCGATCGCGGCCACCTTGGCCGGGACGCCGTCCTTGAGCCGCTTGAAGTCGATCACGCGGTAGCGGCGCTTGTGCCCGCCGCCCTGGTGGCGCCGGGTGATGCGGCCGTAGGCGTTGCGCCCGCCTGTCTTCTTAAGCGGCTCGACGAGGCTCTTCTCCGGCTCGCTCTTGGTGATCTCGTCGAACGACGAAACCGACATGAAGCGGCGGCCCGGCGAGGTGGGCTTGTACTTGCGAAGCGCCATCAGTGGTTCCCCTGATGACGGTTTGCCGCCTCTGGGGTGCCAGGTGCAAGCAGCGCAAGGACGCAGGGAGTGCCCATGCTGTGATGCATGGGCGCGACTGAGGACGCGGCGACGCGCCGCAGATCGCGCGCCAGAGGTGCCCTAACTGTTGCCAGGGGAGCCACTAAACCTGGGCTCCCTGGAAGATCTCGATCTGCTCGCCCTCGCGGATCTGGACGACCGCCTTCTTCCAGCCCGGCTTCACCCCGCGCCTGAGTCCGCGGCGCTTGGGCTTCGGCTGCACCTTGAGGATGTTCACGCTCTCGACGTGGACCTCGAACAGCTCCTCGACGGCCTGCCGCACCTGCGTCTTGTGCGCATCAGGGTGGATTCGGAACGAGTACTTGCGCTGATCGATCAGCTCGTAGCTCTTCTCGGTCACGACCGGCGCGAGCAGGATCTGGTTCGGGTGCAGACTCACGATGCCCTCCCCTGCACGTGCTCCAGCGCGGCTTCGCTGATCAGGAGCGATCGCGCCCAGATGACCTGGCTGACCTCGAGCTCCCCGGGGACGGTCACGGCGACGCGGTCGAGGTTGCGGAACGAGCGGATCAGGCTCTCGTCCTCCGGCTGGGCGACGACGAGCAGCGGCATCTCCTTCGACCACTTGCCGAGCAGCTCAGCGGCGGCCTTGGTCGAGGGCTCCGAGAAACCGCCAGGGTCGACGACTCCGAGCGTGCCCGCCTGCGCGTGCGCCGAGAGGGCGCTCCGCAGTGCGGCCCGCGCGACCTTCTTGTTCACCTTCGAGTCGAAGTTGCGGTTGTTCGGCGGGAAGGCCATCCCGCCGCCGGTCCAGTGCGGAGCGCGGGTCGTGCCCGCGCGGGCGCGGCCGGTGCCCTTCTGGCGCCACGGCTTCGCGCGCCCGCCGGCGACGAGGCCGCGGCTCTTGCCGCCGCGGGTCGCCGCGCGGGCCGCGTTCAGCTCGGCGCGCACCGTCTCGTGGACGAGGTACGGCTTCACCTCCGCGCCGAAGACGCCCTCCTCGAGAGCGACGGTCTTCTGGGAACCGATTACCGGAGCCTTAGGCGCCGCCACGACCCTTGTCCTCCCGAACCTCGACGAAGCCGTTCTTCGGCCCCGGCACAGCCCCCTTGACCAGCAGCAGGTTCCGCTCGGCGTCGACGTCGTGCACGGTCAGCCCGACCTGCGTGACGCGCTTGCCGCCCATCCGGCCGGCCATCTTGATCCCCTTGAACACGCGCGAGGGCGTAGCCGAGGCGCCGACCGACCCGGGGGCGCGAATGTTGTGCGAGCCGTGCGAGACGGGACCGCGCGAGAAGTTGTGGCGCTTGATCGTGCCTGCAAAGCCCTTTCCGATCCCGATCCCGGAGACCTTGATCCGCTCGCCGGGCTCGAAGTCCTCGACGGTCACGGACTCGCCGGGCGTCAGCTCGCTCGAGCCACGGAACTCGATCAGCTTCCGGTGCGGGCCCGCCTCGCCGAGCTGGCCGACCCGGGCCTTCGTCAGCTTCGCCTCGTCGACCGGCTCGAAGGCGAGCTGCACCGCCTCGTAACCGTCGGAGTCGACCGTCTTGACGCGGACGACCGGGCACGGGCCGGCCTCGATCACCGTCACCGGCGTCACCTCGCCGGTCTCGGGGTCGAAGACCTGCGTCATGCCCAGCTTCTTGCCGACGATTCCCTTCATCAGAGCTTGATCTCGATGTCGACGCCGGCCGGGAGGTCGAGCCGCATCAGCGAGTCGACCGTCTTCGGGGTCGGCGAGTGGATGTCGATCAGGCGTTTGTGCGTGCGCACCTCGAAGTGCTCGCGCGAGTCCTTGTCCTTGAACGGGCTGCGGATCACGCAGTAGACGTTCTTCTCGGTGGGCAGGGGCACGGGCCCGGTGATGGTCGCGCCGGTCCGCTGGGCGGTCTCCACGATCTGGCTCGCAGACTTGTCGAGCTGCTGGTGGTCGTAGCCCTTGAGTCGGATGCGGATCTTGCTTTGCGGCACCGGCGCTCCCTTACTTCTCGATTGCCGTGACCACGCCGGCGCCGACGGTGCGGCCGCCCTCGCGAATCGCGAAGCGCAGTCCCTGGTCCATGGCGATCGGCTGGATCAGCTCGATGTCCATGTTCGTGTTGTCGCCCGGCATGACCATCTCCTGGCCCTCCGGGAGCTTGATCGCGCCCGTCACGTCCGTGGTGCGGAAGTAGAACTGCGGGCGGTAGTTGTTGAAGAACGGCGTATGCCGGCCGCCCTCGTCCTTCGAGAGGACGTAGACCTCGGCCTTGAACACCGTGTGCGGCGTGATCGATCCCGGCTTGGCAAGCACCTGGCCGCGCTCGACCTCCTCGCGCTTGGTGCCGCGCAGGAGCGCGCCGGCGTTGTCACCGGCCTGAGCGAAGTCGAGGGTCTTGTTGAACATCTCGAGCCCGGTGACGACGGTCTTCTCGACCTCCGGGTGGATACCGACGATCTCGATTTCGTCGCCCGACTTGATCTGGCCCTGCTCGATCCGGCCCGTGACGACCGTGCCGCGGCCCGTGATCGTGAAGACGTCCTCGATCGGCATCAGGAACGGCTTGTCCGTGTCGCGCGTGGGCTCGGGGATGTAGTCGTCCACGGCCTGCATCAGCTCGAGGATCTTCTGCGCGTTCTCCTCGTCGCCCTCGAGCGCCTTCAGCGCCGAGCCCGTGACGATCGGGATGTCGTCGCCCGGGAACTCGTACTTCGAGAGCAGCTCACGGACCTCCATCTCGACGAGCTCGAGCAGCTCGGGGTCGTCGACCATGTCGGCCTTGTTGAGAAACACGACGATGTAGGGCACCTCGACCTGGCGCGCGAGCAGGATGTGCTCGCGGGTCTGCGGCATCGGCCCGTCGGCCGCGGAGACCACGAGGATCGCGCCGTCCATCTGGGCGGCGCCCGTGATCATGTTCTTGATGTAGTCCGCGTGGCCGGGGCAGTCGACGTGCGCGTAGTGACGGTTCTCCGTCTCGTACTCGACGTGCGACGTGTTGATGGTGATGCCGCGCTGGCGCTCCTCGGGAGCGTTGTCGATCTCGTCGAACGACTTGACGGTGGTGTTGCCGCCCTTCTCCGCGAGCACCTTCGTGATCGCGGCGGTCAGCGTCGTCTTGCCGTGGTCGATGTGACCGATCGTCCCGACGTTGAGATGCGGCTTCGTCCGCTCGAACTTCTGCTTGCCCATTCCTTCCTTTCCTTCCGGTTAGCTCTGCGAGTCGACGATCTCGCCTGCGATCGACTGAGGCACTTCCTCGTAGCGATCGAACTGCATCGTGAACGTAGCCCGTCCCTGCGTCGTCGAGCGCAGGTCGGTTGCATAGCCAAACATGGTTGCCAGCGGCACGCGGGCCCGGATCGCCTGCGCGTTGCCGCGCGGCTCGAGGCCCTCGACGCGTCCGCGGCGCGAGTTGAGGTCGCCCATGACGTCGCCGAGGTACTCCTCGGGGGTGACGACCTCGACCGCCATCACCGGCTCGAGCAGCTTCGGCTTCGAGCGCTTCATCGCCTCCTTGAAGGCCATCGAGCCGGCGACCTTGAACGCGATCTCGCTCGAGTCGACGTCGTGGAACGAGCCGTCGACCAGCTCGATGCGCACGTCGACGACCGGGTAGCCGGCGAGAACCCCCGACTCCATCGCCTCCTGGATGCCGAGGTCGACCGGGCCGATGTACTCGCGCGGGATCTTGCCGCCGACGATCTTGTCGACGAAGTCGTAGCCCTCGCCGGGATCGGTCGGCTCGGCGTTGATCACCGCGTGGCCGTACTGGCCGCGGCCGCCGGTCTGGCGCACGAAGCGCCCTTCGATCTTCTCGACGGGCTTCCCGAAGGTCTCGCGGTAGGCGACCTGAGGGCGGCCGACGTTCGCGTCGACCGAGAACTCGCGCAACAGCCGGTCGACGATGATCTCGAGGTGGAGCTCGCCCATCCCGGAGATCAACGTCTGGCCCGTCTCGTCGTCGGTTCGGACGCGGAAGGTCGGATCCTCCTCTGAGAGGCGCTGCAGGCCTGAGCCGAGCTTGTCCTGGTCCGCCTTCGTCTTCGGCTCGATCGCGACGGCGATCACGGGCTCCGGGAAGTCCATCGACTCCAGCCGGATCGGCGCCGTGTCGATCGCGAGCGTGTCGCCCGTGGTCGAGGCCTTGAGCCCGACGACAGCGGCGATCTCGCCGGCGCCGATCTCCTCGCGCTCCTCGCGGTGGTTGGCGTGCATCTGCAGGATGCGGCCGATCCGCTCGGTCTTGTCGGTGGTCGTGTTCATGACACGATCGCCGGCCTTGACCTGGCCCGAATAGACGCGGAAGTACGTCAGCTTGCCGACGTACGGGTCGGACATGACCTTGAAGACGAGCGCCGAGAACGGCTCGTCGAGCGCCGGGCGGCGCGAGAGCTCGTGCTCTGTCCGCGGGTCGATCCCGTGCACGGGCGGCACGTCGAGCGGGCTGGGCAGGAAGTCGACGACGGCGTCGAGCAACGGCTGGACGCCCTTGTTCTTGAACGCCGAGCCGGCGAGCACCGGCGTGACCGTGATGTCCAGCGTGGCCGCGCGGAGCGCGCGCTTCAGCATCTCAGGCGTGACGGCCTCCTCGTCGAGCAGGTAGGTCTCCATCAGCTCGTCGTCGTGGTCGGCGACCGAGTCGATCAGCTGGTGGTGGTACTCCTGCGCCTGCTCGAGCAGCTCGGTCGGGATCTCGCCGACGTCCATCGTCGTGCCGAGGTCGTCAGACCAGGTGACCGCGCGCATCTCGACGAGGTCGACGACGCCGCGGAAATGCTCCTCCTGGCCGATCGGCAGCTGCACCGGCACCGGGTGGGCGCCGAGCCGGTCGACCATCGACTGCACGGCGGCGAAGAAGTCCGCGCCGGTGCGGTCCATCTTGTTGATGAAGGCGATCCGCGGCACGCGGTAGCGGTCGGCCTGGCGCCAGACCGTCTCGGACTGCGGCTCGACGCCGGCGACGGAGTCGAAGACCGCGATCGCGCCGTCGAGCACTCGCAGGCTGCGCTCGACCTCGACCGTAAAGTCCACGTGTCCGGGCGTATCGATGATGTTGATACGAAAATCGCGCCACGAGGCCGTTGTCGCAGCAGAGGTGATCGTGATGCCGCGCTCCTGCTCCTGCGCCATCCAGTCCATCACCGCCGCGCCCTCGTGCACCTCGCCCATCTTGTGGGTGCGGCCGGTGTAGTAGAGGATCCGCTCCGTCGTCGTGGTCTTGCCCGCGTCGATGTGGGCCATGATCCCGATGTTGCGCACGTTCTCGAGCGCGATCTGTGCCTTGGTCGTGGCCATCGCGGCTACCACCTGTAGTGCGCGAAGGCCTTGTTGGCCTGCGCCATCCGGTAGAGGTCGTCCTTGCGCTTGAACGCGCCGCCCTGCTGGTTGAGCGCGTCGAGGATCTCGCCCGCGAGCTTGTCGGACATCTGCTTCTCCCGCCGGTCCCGCGCGAAGGTGACGAGCCAGCGCACGGCGAGCGTGCGCGCGCGGCGTTGCGGCACCTCGACTGGCACCTGGTAGTTCGCGCCGCCGACGCGGCGTGAGCGGACCTCGAGCACCGGCGTCACGGTCTTGACCGCCTGCTCGAGCACCTCGACCGGCGGCTTGCCGGTCTGCTCGCCGATCCGGTCCATCGCGCCGTAGACGATCGCCTCGGCGTTCGACTTCTTCCCGTGGGTCATCACCTTGTTGACGATCTGCGTGACCAGGCGCGAGCCGTACACGGGGTCCGGCTCCAGCGTTCGAGGCTGGATCGTGGCGCGCCGCGGCATCAGTACCCCTTCCAGTGACGCCGACGGGCTTCTGGGTCGCGAGCACCAAACCAGAGTTCGCACTTGGCCGCGGCGAGGCTGAACTGCCTTGCCAAGGTCAAGGGTGGGCTCTGGCGCCGCGTGATCGCGGGCCAGAAGCCGGCATGCGTTGCTGGATGGGGCACTAACTGCCTCGCTTCGCGCCGTACTTGGAGCGCGCTTGGCGCCGGTCGCCGACGCCGGCCGCGTCGAGCCCGCCGCGGATCACCTTGTAGCGGTAGCCCGGCAGGTCCTTGACCCGGCCGCCGCGGACGAGCACGACCGAGTGCTCCTGCAGATTGTGGCCCTCGCCCGGGATGTAGGCGCCGACTTCCATGCCGTTCGTGAGCCGGACGCGCGCGACCTTGCGCAGGGCCGAGTTCGGCTTCTTCGGCGTCTGCGTCATCACGCGGGTACACACGCCGCGCTTCTGGGGCGCGCCGCGCAGGGCAGGGGTCTTCATCTTCGCCTTGGGGGCGTTCCTGCCTTTTCGGACCAGCTGATTGACGGTCGGCATCTACTTCCTTCGAGTGGGCGTGAACACAACAAAGGCTGGCGGAGCTGGACGCCCCTGCCAACCGGCTGAGGATGGTAGCGAACGCCGACCCCCTCCGTCAAACGCGGAAACACGCATGGCTGCAAGGATCGCAGGTTCAAGACGCCTGGGTTTGTGCGTATCCGTTCGAAGCTGTTTAGTGTTTACAAACCATAGCCTGCGGCCCCGAACCGATTTACAGTGAGAATCGCCCGCAAATGCGGCCCGTCGGGCGGGGCGGAAGAACAAGGAACCGAGGGAGATGATGGTTGAGGCGGTGACGACGACGACCGTTCTCGTGGCGGTGGGGGCGGCGCTTGTGACGCTCGCGGTGGTATCGGTTGCGCTATTCGCGCGCAGGCGACGGTTGCAGAGCGGCAGCAGCCAGGAGCTGCTCGGTGTCGTCTCCGAGATGAACACCCGGATGGAGGGGATGATCCGGGACCTCTCAGAGTCGCTCGAGCGCGCCCAGGAAGAGGGCCGCCGCAACCGATACCTCACCGAGCTAGCCGGCTCGATCGACCTGGACGAAGTGCTCGCCCGCACGCTCGAAGCCGGCGGCGCAGTGCCGGGCGTCGACGCCGCGCTGGTCTCGGTCGCCGACAACGGTGACAAGCCGATCGTCGCAACGCTCGGCCTCTCCGCCGAGGAGGCGCACCGCCAGGTGATCTCCGGGCCACCGGACGGCCACGAGGCGCGCGCGATCTCCCTCGTCTACCAGTACCCGCCGTCGCTGGCGGGGGCGGCCGACCTGGTCCACACGGGCCTGGCCGTCCCTGTGCCCGGCGAGGCGGCGTCGATCGGCTTCCTCGCCGTCTACAGCCGCTCCTCCGACCACCGCTTCGCAGAGGAGGAGATCCGGCAGCTGGAGGAGCTTGCGCAGCGGGCCGGACCGGCGATCGAGAACGCGCGCCGTTTCCGCGAGGCCCGGCAGCTCGCCGACCTGGACGCCCTTACGGGCCTCCACAACCGCCGCTACTTCCACGAGACTCTGGCTCGCGAGGTCTCGCGGGCGCACCGCTACGGGCGCAAGCTCGCGCTCGTCGTCTTCGACCTCGACGACTTCAAGGCGATCAACGACCGGATCGGGCACCTCTCGGGCGACGCCGTGCTCGCCGAGACGGCCGACCGCGTCCGCGACGTCGTCCGCTCCGCAGACGTCGCCTGCCGCGTCGGCGGCGACGAGTTCGCCGTCATCCTCCCCGAGTCGTCGACAGGGGACGCCGACCAGCTCTACCACCGGCTGCTCGGTGCGATCTCCAACCGCCCGGTCGGCCAGGCGGGCCGGCTGTCGGTCTCGGCCGGCATCGCCCAGCTGGCGGACGACGACGACCCGACCACCTTCTTCGAGCGTGCGGACGAGGCGCTCTACCGCGCCAAGGAGCACGGCAAGGCGCAGGTCGTGGCCTACGGCGCGCTCGGCGCGGCGGACGACGAGCCGCCCGAGGCAAACGGGCAGCCGCTCACCAGCGCGCAGTAGCTGGGAGAGCTAGTCGGCGGCGAGGAACGGGAGGTAGTCGGTCAGCGGCACGACGCCCGGCGTCGGCTGGTCGTCCTTGCGGCAGAGGGTGACCCGCTCGAAGCCGCGTTCCTGAGCAAGCAGCCAGCTTTCGTAGCGGTGGTCTCGGGCGAGCGCGTTCAGCGCGTTCACCACTGCGGGCCTGGCCAGCGGGAGCGGGATGCCGCCGAGCGGGGCCGCCGGCTCGAGCGCCCGCACCTGAACCGGGCCGAGCATCGTCCGGATCGTCACCCAGTGCCGCGTTGGCAGCCGGTAGAGCTGTGCCGGCGCGTTCGAGGCGAGCGCGACGCCGCGGCGGCGCCCGCCGAGCCAGGAGACGGCCGTCTTCGTCTCGACCAGCCGCGCATCGGTCTCCGCGTAGGTCTGGTAGTAGTCGAGCACCGAGTCGCCCGCGGGTGCCGAGACGCTCATCCGAGCCTCGAGCTTCGCGCGCCGGAGCTCGTCGCCGATCACGCCGCGCGCCACGGCACGGGTCGCGTGCGCACGCGCGAGCGCCGCGCGGTAGGCGCCGTAGCTCCCGAAGCGCGAGCCGACGACGGCCTTCTCCGCAGCGATCACGTCCTTCGACTTGACCGGCTGGAACACGCTGGCGACGGCGCGCGCGTAGGCGGCCGTGAAGGCGATGTCAGCGTCGCCGGTGACGGGCGCCAGCGCCTGGACGTCGCCGCTCCGCACCGCCCGTCCCTGCACCGAGCAGCGGACGCCGCCGGGGAGGACGATCTGCCCCTCGGTCCGTGAGGCGTTGAAGTGCTTGCCGCCTGCCTTCGGCCCGTTGCAGAGCTTCGGGTTACGCGTCCAGAGGTAGACGCAGGCCGCAGTCGCCTTGTCCGGGTCGTCCTCGGGCGAGCCCTTGCCGAAGACGCCCCACCCCCACGACCAGACCGCCCGGAGGCCGAGCTCGTTCGCGACCGTCTTGGCCGCGAGGGTTTGCAGCTTCGTCACCTCGAGCCACGCGGGCAGCGGCGCCCGCTCCCGGCCGCCGGAGCCGGGCGTCGTGTGGAAGCCGAGCATGACCCCGAGCTGGCTGGTCGGGATCCCGATCGCCGTGTACGGCGCGATCCGGTTGCGAAACAGGTTGCGCATGTCGCGGCTTCCGGTGAATGCGCCCCGTTTCGACCACCCCGCGGCCGAGAAGTAGGACTCGCTGACGATGTCCGACACCTTGGCGACCTGGTGCCACCAGTCGACGGCGTCGGGCCCCATGAACGGCGCGCTCGGCACGAGCAGCCAGGGCCGAGCGCCGCGCGTCGCGAGCGTCTGCAGGTAGATCAGGACGTCGCGGCGGTACTGCGCGTTGGTCGCGCTCCACGGCGTGATCAGGTTGGCGCCGTTCAGCTCGTTCTCGGCGATGACCGGCTGCGCGCAGGCCATCGACCGCGAGGCGACGTCGTACATCCGGTTGGCGCGGTCGATCACCGTCGCGGGGTCGAAGGGCTCGAGCGGCGTGCCGACGCGCCGGGTGATGTGCATGTCCCAGTAGACCGTCTGGGCGCCGTCGGCCCGCTCCAGCTGCGGGTAGATGAAGTTCGACGCCGCGTCGATCACCCCGGGCTGCGCGAACAGCTGCCAGAACGGCACCGACCCGTCGGCGAAATCCATCCAGAGCGTGCCCTTGTCCGGGATGCCGCAGGTCTCCTGCGCGGCCGCGCGGTGAGGCGCAGCCAGGCCGACGCAGGCGGCAACAAGGATGAGGACGAGCCGCTTCAACCCCGCTCATGTGTAGCACGCCGGCCACCGGGCGGCCACTTCCGCAGCGAGCACTTCAGGGCGAAGCGTGATCCGCATCCCGGGCCACTGAGCAACAGAGAGGGGCGGCACCGCCGCCCCTCTCTCAAGTACCGGTCGCCGCGCCGAGCTACTCGTCGATCGGGCTGTCGACCTCGGGGACTTCCTCCGCCTCGGTCGACTCCTTCGGCTTGCCCTCGTCGTTCAGGTCGGGCTGGCCGCCGAAGTCGAGGCCGAGGCCCGCAAGCCCGAGCCCGTCGCCGCCGTCGGTGCCGATCTCCTCCAGCGCCGCCAGCAGCGCCTCGCGCTCGTACGTCTCCTTCGGCACCTTCTCGGACGGCCCTATCTCGATGTTGCGGTACTTCTTCAGACCGGTGGCCGCCGGGATCAGCTTGCCGATGATTACGTTCTCCTTCAGGCCCAGCAGGCGGTCGACCTTGCCCTCGATCGAGGCGTCGGTCAGGACCTTCGTCGTCTCCTGGAAGGAGGCCGCCGAGAGGAAGGACTCGGTCGCGAGCGAGGCCTTCGTGATCCCGAGGATCAGCGGCTCGAACGTCGCCTGCTCCTTCCTCGACTTCTCCTTCTTGACGCGGGCGTTCTCGCGGTCGAGCACGACCTTGTCTACGAGCTGGCCCGGCAGCAGGTCGGTGTCGCCAGCGTTCTCGACCCGGACCTTCTTCAGCATCTGCCGGAGGATCAGCTCGATGTGCTTGTCGTGGATCTCGACGCCCTGTGACTTGTAGACCTTCTGCACCTCGGCGACGAGGTACAGCTCGGTTGACGTCGAGCCCTTCAGGCGGAGCAGGTCGGCGGGGTTGATCGAGCCCTCGTGCAGGGCGTCGCCCGGCTCGACCTGCTGGCCGTCAGCGACCAGGATCCGCGTGCGACGCGGAAGCTGGTACGAGACCGGCTCGACGGCCTCGCCCTTCTCGTCCACTTCGTCGGTGACGAGCGAGAGCTTCGGACCGCGGTCGGTGTCCTCGATGCGCACGACGCCGCCGGCCTCGGCCAGCTTGGCCGCGCCCTTCGGGTTCCGCGCCTCGAAGATCTCGACGACGCGCGGGAGGCCGTGCGTGATGTCGGCGCCTGCGACGCCGCCGGTGTGGAACGTCCGCATCGTCAGCTGCGTGCCCGGCTCGCCGATCGACTGCGCGGCGATGATCCCGACCGCGTCGCCGATCTCGCACATCCCGCCGGTGGCGAGGAAGATGCCGTAGCAGGCCTGGCACACGCCGAACTCGCTGCGGCACTTGAGCACCGAGCGCACCGGGATCGTCGGCTCCTCCTCGAGCTCGTGCTCGGTGAAGGCCTCCTCGATGTCGGCGAGCACCTGGTTGGTGACGACGTCGCCCTTTTCCGCGACGACCGTCTTGCCAGGCTTGCCGCTCGCGAGCGGCTTGTGGATTTCCTCGGCGAGCACGCGCCCGAGGATGCTCTTGTTGACGCCCTCCGGAACGTGCAGCTGGAGCTCGATGAAGTCCTTCGTCTTGCAGTTCTCCTCGCGGATGATCACGTCCTGCGAGACGTCGACCAGACGCCGGGTCAAGTAGCCCGAGTCGGCCGTTCGCAGCGCCGTGTCGGCGAGGCCCTTGCGAGCGCCGTGGGTCGAGATGAAGTACTCGAGCACCGACAGGCCCTCCATGAAGTTGGCCTTAATCGGGCGCTCGATGATCTCGCCCTTCGGGTTGGCCATCAGGCCGCGCATGCCGGCGAGCTGGCGGATCTGCTTGAACGACCCGCGGGCGCCGGAGTTGGCCATCATGAAGATCGGGTTCAGCTCGAGCAGGTTCTTCTCCATCGCCTCCGCGACGTCTTCCGTCGCCTCAGTCCAGAGGTTGACGATCTGCTCGTGCCGCTCCTCCTCGGTGATCAGGCCGCGCTCGTAGAGGCCCTCGACGTTGCCGACGCGCTCCTCGTAGCCGGCGAGCAGCTCGTCCTTCTCCAGCGGGATGACGATGTCGTTCTTGGAGATCGTGATCCCGGCCTTGGTTGCGTAGTGGAAGCCGAGGCTCTTGACCTTGTCGAGGACGCCCGCGATCACGTGGGCGCCGTAGCGCTCGGCGAGGCCGGAGATGAAGATGTCGGTCTCCTTCTTCGAGAGCGTCCGGTTGACGAACGGCAGGTCGGTGAGGTCCTCGTCGGTGAACTCGTGCAGCGAGCGCTCCACCTCCGCGTTCAGGATCACGCGGCCTGGCGTCGTCAGCACGAGCTCCTGCCGGTAGCGGTACTCGATCGGCTGCTGGATCCCGACCTGGCCGTCCTCGACCGCGCGCTCGACCTCCTCCTCGGAGGCGAAGCGCTTCGGCCTCGGGTCCATCTCCTCGGACTTCATGCTGCCGAGGTCCTTGTCGCTGTAGGTCAGGTAGTAGCCGCCGAGGACCATGTCCTGCGTCGGCGTGGCCAGCGGCCGGCCGTTCGCCGGCGAGAGGATGTTGTTCGACGACAGCATCAGGATTCGCGCCTCGGCCTGCGCCTCCGCGGAGAGCGGCAGGTGGACGGCCATCTGGTCGCCGTCGAAGTCGGCGTTGAACGCATGGCAGACGAGCGGGTGCACCTGGATCGCCTTGCCCTCGACGAGCACCGGCTCGAACGCCTGGATGCCGAGGCGGTGCAGCGTCGGTGCACGGTTGAGCAGCACCGGGTGCTCCGCGATGACCTCCTCGAGGACGTCCCAGACCTCCGGGACCATCGAGTCCACGTGCTTCTTCGCCGCCTTGATGTTCTGGACCGACTTGCGCTCGACGAGCCGGCTCATGATGAACGGCTTGAACAGCTCGAGCGCCATCAGCTTCGGCAGACCGCACTGGTGCAGCTTCAGGTTCGGCCCGGCGACGATCACCGAGCGGCCCGAGTAGTCGACGCGCTTCCCGAGCAGGTTCTGGCGGAAGCGGCCCTGCTTGCCCTTGAGCATGTCGGAAAGCGACTTCAGCGCCCGGTTGCCCGGGCCCGTCACCGCGCGGCCGCGGCGGCCGTTGTCGAACAGCGCGTCGACGGCCTCCTGCAGCATCCGCTTCTCGTTGTTGACGATGATCTCGGGTGCGCCCAGGTCGAGCAGCCGCTTGAGGCGGTTGTTCCGGTTGATCACGCGCCGGTAGAGGTCGTTCAGGTCGGAGGTGGCAAAGCGCCCGCCGTCGAGCTGAACCATCGGCCGCAGCTCCGGCGGGATCACCGGGATCGCCTCCAGGACCATCCACTCGGGCCGGTTCTCCGAGGTGATGAACGCGTTCACGACCTTGAGCCGCTTGATCGCGCGCTGCTGCTTCTGGCCCTTCGAGGTGCGGATCGTCTCGCGCAGGGACTTGGCCTCGGCCTTCAGGTCGAGGTCCTTCAGCAGCTCGCGGATCGACTCCGCGCCCATGCCGCCCTGGAAGTAGACGCCGAAGCCGTACGGCGACCCGAACCGGTCCTTGAGCTCGCGGAAGATCTGCTCGTCGTTGACGATCAGCTTCGGCTCGAGCTCGCGGAACAGCTGCCAGGTCTCCTCGAGCCGGCGGACCGAGTCGACGGCCGCCTCCTTGGCGTCCTCCTTGCGCGACTCGATGTCCTGGTAGGCCTCGCGCACCTTCACGAGCCACTGGACGATCGCGTCGAGGTCCTCCTTGGAGATCTTGCCGTCGGTGCGCAGGCAGAGGTCGTTCGTCAGCTCGCGCAGGTCGTCGGCGCTCGCCATCGGGTCACCCTGCTCGAGCACCTCGCGCAGCAGGCCCTTGCCCAGGTCGCGCGCCTTCTCGAGCTGCTTCTGATCGACGCTCGCGGCGGTCTCCGCATCCTCCTCGGACAGCTTCGCCTTCTTGTCGAGCAGGCCCTCGAGGATCCGGTTGACGTGCTTGGTGATCGCGCCCTTCTTCGAGCCGGTCGCCTTGGCGAGCTGCTTGTAGAGCGGCGCGAGCGCCTCGCGGATCGAGATCGCGACGTTGGCGACGTTTTCGAGCTCCTTCGGCGTTAGCCGACGGTCGTCGCGGATCGCCGAGTTGCGGACGAGCTCGCGGATCTTCTTCGAGTCCTCGGTCGTGATCTGCGGCGCAACCTCGAGAAACATGCCGCCGACCAGCCCGCGCACCTCCTCGAGGGTCGGGACGGCCTGCTCCTCGGCCCAGTTCGAGAGGCCGCGGGCCCAGAAGTCGTCGTCCTCGTCGAAGTTCCGCTCGGTGCCCTTGGTGAAGTAGGTCCGGCGCCGCTTGAGCCGGTCCTCGAGCGCGGCGAGGTTCTCGTCGCGGTCGACGTAGATCTGCTCGGACTCGGCCTTGACCTTGTCCTCCAGGCCGTTCAGGTCCTTCTGCCGCGCCTCGGTGTCGACGGAGGTGACGATCGAGGCGGCGAAGTAGAGGACCTTCTCCAGCTCACGCGGGGCGATGTCGAGCAGGTAGCCGATCCGGCTCGGGACGCCCTTGAAGAACCAGATGTGGGAGACAGGCGCGGCCAGGTCGATGTGGCCCATGCGCTCGCGGCGCACCTTCTGGCGCGTCACCTCGACGCCGCAGCGCTCGCAGATGATGCCCTTGTAGCGGACGCGCTTGTACTTGCCGCAGTAGCACTCCCAGTCCTTGGTCGGACCGAAGATGCGCTCGCAGAAGAGCCCGTCGCGCTCGGGCTTGAGCGTCCGGTAGTTGATCGTCTCCGGCTTGGTGACCTCTCCGGACGACCAGTCGCGAATCTGCTTGCTTGACGCCAGCCCGATTCGGATGGCGTCGAACTCGTTGATGTCGATCAAAGCTCTCCTTTACTCCTCAACCTCTACGTCGGCCAGGTCGTCGGCCAGCGGGCCGGCCTGTGCCTCTGCCTCTTCCTTCGCGCCCTCTGCGGGCGTCACCTCGACGTCCGTCAGGTCGCCCAGCTGCTCGTCGGCCGGCAGCACGAGCTCCTGGCCCGTCTCGTCGACGCGCTCCTGGCCCTCCTCGGCCTCCTCGGCCGTCGGCTGTCTGGCTGCCGCCCGCAGCGAGCCCGGCGAGAGATCGATCCCGAGCTCCTCGGCCGCGCGCAGGAGCTCGTCGTCCTCCTCGCGCACCTCGACCTTCTCGCCCTCGTCCGAGAGGACGTTGACGTCGAGCGCCAGGGACTGCATCTCCTTCAGCAGCACCTTGAACGACTCGGGGATCGACGGCTCGGCGATGTTCTCGCCCTTGACGATCGCCTCGTACGCCTTCACGCGCCCGACGGTGTCGTCGGACTTGATCGTGAGCATCTCCTGCAGCGTGTACGCGGCGCCGTAGGCCTCGAGCGCCCAGACCTCCATCTCGCCGAAGCGCTGGCCGCCGAACTGCGCCTTGCCGCCGAGCGGCTGCTGCGTAACGAGCGAGTAAGGACCGGTCGAGCGCGCGTGGATCTTGTCGTCGACCAGGTGCAGTAGCTTGAGGATGTACATGTAGCCGACGGTGACCTTCTGCGAGAAGTTCTCGCCGGTCCGGCCGTCGAACATCCGCACCTTGCCGGAGCAGTGCCGGCCGGTGGGCCGCTTCGGGTCGACCACGAACGTGATCGGCGAGTCCGGGTTCTGCTTCGTCCACTCGACGAGGGCCTCGTCGACGTCCTGCTCGCTCGCGCCGTCGAAGACCGGCGTCGCGATCGGGCTGGGATCGCCGTTCGCCGAGTCGCCGTTCTCGTGGAAGACGCCGTGTGCCGCCGCCCAGCCGAGATGCGTCTCGAGGATCTGGCCGATGTTCATCCGGCTCGGGACGCCGAGCGGGTTCAGGACCACGTCGACGGGCCGGCCGTCCTCGAGGAACGGCATGTCCTCCTCGGGCACGATCTTGGCGATCACGCCCTTGTTCCCGTGGCGGCCGGCGAGCTTGTCGCCCTCGGCGATCTTGCGCTTCTTCGCCACGTAGACGCGGACGAGCTCGTTCACGCCAGGCGAGAGGTCGTCGCCCGCCTCGCGCGAGAACGTCTTGACGTCGATCACCTTGCCGCCCTCACCGTGCGGGACCTTGAGCGAGGTATCGCGGACCTCGCGCGCCTTCTCCTTGAAGATCGCGCGGATCAGCTTCTCCTCGGCCGTCAGCTCGGTCTCGCCCTTGGGCGTGACCTTGCCGACGAGCAGGTCGCCGGAGGTGACCTCGGCGCCGATGCGGACGATGCCGCGCTCGTCGAGATCCTTGAGGGACTCCTCGGAGCGGTTCGGGATGTCGCGCGTGATCTCCTCGTCGCCGAGCTTCGTGGAGCGCGCGTCGACCTCGTACTCGTGGATGTGGATCGACGAGAGGACGTCGTCCTTGACGAGCCTCTCGGAGATCACGATCGCGTCCTCGAAGTTGTAGCCCTCCCACGGCATGAAGGCGACCAGCAGGTTGGCGCCGAGCGCGAGCTCGCCCATGTCGGTCGAGCTGCCGTCGGCGAGCACCTGGCCACCGCGGACGCGCTCGCCGAGGCCGACGATCGGCTTCTGGTGGATGAGCGTGCCCTGGTTGGAGCGCATGAACTTCGTCATCGGGTACTCGTGCTTGCCGTCCTTCGTCTCGAGCACGATCCGCTCCGCG
>Ga0209474_10000673_pt1 | contig 36479 bp, 37 predicted proteins | sample GraSoiAngelo_145_FD_185902 | JGI IMG/M metagenome (GOLD analysis project Ga0209474, IMG submission 185902) | Grasslands soil microbial communities from the Angelo Coastal Reserve, California, USA - 14_1009_05_20cm (SPAdes) (version 2) | ecosystem: Environmental > Terrestrial > Soil > Grasslands...
TATTACTCGTTCCTCGCGACGGTGATGAACGCCGCCCGCACGGGCACCCCCGACGTGGCGGTGGTGCCGCTGCGATCCTTTCCCGACTGAGCACAGAGGAAGCCGCCCATGCCCATCACCACCGATCTCACCAAGCGACTCGGCATCCAGCATCCCATCGTGCAAGCCCCGATGGCGGGCGGCGGCGACACGCCCCGCCTCGTCGCCGCAGTGTGCGAGGCGGGCGCGCTCGGATCCGTCGGCGCCGCCTACTTGACCCCGCCGCAGATCGTCGAGACGGGACGCTCGGTCCGCTCCCTCACTTCGCGTCCGTTCGGCATCAACCTGTTCGCGCCGCTCCGTCCTCCCGGCCCGCCGGAGGACACGGCCGGCGTGCTCCAGCGCGTCGCGCCGCTGTTCGCCGAGGTGGGGCTGCCACCGCCCGCCGCGCCCGCCGTTCCGGCGGACGTCTTCGCCGATCAAGTCGCTGCCTGCCTCGAGATAGGAGCGACCCTCTTCAGCTTCACCTTCGGCATGCTGCCCGACAGCGCCATGAAGGCGGTGAAGCAACGCGGCTTGCTCGTGGCAGGCACCGCGACCACCGTCGAAGAGGCAGTCCTCCTGGAGAAGGCCGGCGTCGACGCGGTGGTCGCGCAGGGAAGCGAGGCGGGAGGGCACCGCGGCACCTTCGCCTCGGCCTTCGAGACTTCGATGGTCGGCACCATCGCTCTGGTGCCCCAGATCCGGGACGCGGTGCGCGTGCCGGTCATCGCCTCGGGCGGAATCATGGACGGCCGCGGCATCGCGGCTGCGCTCGCTCTCGAAGCCTCCGCCGTCCAGCTCGGCACCGCCTTCCTCGCCACCGACGAGGCCGGTGCGGCCGAGTGCTACAAGCAGGCCCTCGTCTCTGCGCGCGACGACTCGACCCGGCTGACGAGGGCGTTCTCCGGCCGGCCCGCGCGCGGGATCGTGAACCGGTTCATGGAAGAGGTGGAACGCGCTCCGGATGCGATCCTTCCCTTCCCGTTGCAGAACGCGCTCACGCGGCCCCTGCGGACGGCGGCGGCGAAAGCGGGGCGCGCCGAGTTCCTTTCGCTGTGGGCAGGGCAGGGTACGCGGATGGTTCGGCGGGTTCCCGCGGCTGAGCTCGTGTCGCGGCTCGTCTCGGAAACGGACGCCGCCCTCCGCCGACTCGCGTCCTCTTCGCGATAACCGCCGGGCGTCAGGATCGGATACACAGGCGGGCCTCCCCGGAAGCGGAGGTCTCCGCATGCGCCGTCTCGCCGTGCCGCTCCTCGCCGTCCTCGCCGCGGCTTGCGCCTCGTCGAAGGCGTCGTCTCCACCCGCGAATGGCGCGCCGTCCCCTGCCCGGGAAGCCCAGACCCAGAGCGAGACCCACGCCCAGCCGCAGCCTGCGGCCCCCGCCCCGGCGAAGGCCCAAGGAGGCGCGCACGGCGATCTCGCCTCGCTCGCCGAGCGCTACCTCTCCGGCCTCTTCCGCGCGAAGCCGCACCTCGCCGACTACATGGGCGACCACAGGTTCGTGACAGGGCACTGGGACCTGAGCACGAGCGCCGTGCGGTTCCGCATTTCCGAGCTCACCGAGCACGGCAAGGAGCTGGCCGCTCTCGATCGATCGAAGATGTCCCGCGACGAGCAGGTGGACGCCGCCATCATGGCGGACGCCATCGCCCTCGAGCTGCTCGAGCTGGAGGAGATCCGGGAGTTCACCTGGAGCCCGAGGCTCGTCGATTCCTTCACCTACTACGATCCCCGCGAGATCATCGCCGCCCGGATCTCCGACATCGTGCACGGCAGCTGGGGCACCGAGGCGGAGCGCCGCGCCGCCGTCGCGGCCCAGCTGCGCGGCGTTGCCCGGATCGTGGAGAGCCGCGAGCGGTACCTGACGAAGAGCAAGGTCTCCAAGGTTCATCTCGATCAGGCGGTGAAGGAGAACGCCGGGCGGCTCGCCTTCCTCGAGAAGGAGCTGCCGGCGTTCACCAAGGGCGACGCGGAGTCGGAGACGGCGCGCACCGAGGCGGTCTTCGCGCTGCAGAACTACCAGAGGTTCCTGGAAAAGGTTCTTCCCGAACGGGTCGGCGCCGACTGGCGTCTCGGGCCGGAGAAGTACCGGAAGAAGTTCCCGCTGGCGCTCCAGACCGACCTCGCGCCGGAAGAGCTGGTCCGGCTCGCCCGCGAGGACTTCACCGCCGCGCGCGGCGAGCTGTATTCGGTGTCGCGCGAGCTCGCGAGGTCGCTGTTCCGCGGCGAGGGGGTGCCGCCGGAAAACGCCCCGCCGGCGGAACAAGCGAAGCTCATCGGGCGCGTGAAAGACGCTCTCGCGAAGGATCATCCGGCGCCCGATGCGCTGGTCAGCGCGAGCGCCGGCAAGATCGAGCGCCTGCGCGCTCTCGTCCGATCGAAGAACATCGTCGAGCTTCCGCCGCCGGAGACGCTCTCGGTCGAGGCGATGCCGGAATACAAGCGCGGGGCGGCCGGGGCCGAGTACCTCTCGCCCGGGCAGCTCGATCGCGGCGCTCCCTTCCACGGGACGTACTACGTCGATCCGGTGGATTCGAGCTGGCCCAAGGAAAAGATCGAGAGCTACCTGCGCGCCAACAACAACTACGAGATCGCCCTCACCGCGGCGCACGAGGCGATCCCCGGCCACCATACACAGGCCTACTTCGCCCGGCGCGATCGGTCGGTGCTTCGCGCGACGCTGTGGAGCGGACCGTTCGCCGAGGGATGGGCCGTCTACGGAGAAGGACTGGTCGTCAAGGACGGGTTGGGCGATGCCGACAACGACCGCTATCACTTCTTCGATCTGCGTGGCCGCATGATCGTCGCCGCCAACGCCATCCTCGACGTGGGGCTGCAGGGCGGCGCGATGACCGACGAGGAAGCCTTGCGCTTCATGATCGAAGACGGTTTCCAGGAGCGCGCGCAGGCCGAGAAGAAGCTCACCCGCGCGAAGCTCGACTCGACCCAGCTCTGCCAGTACTTCCTCGGCTGGGCGGAGATCGTGCGGTTGGAGCGCGACGTGCGGGCGAAAGGGTCCTTCGATCAGCGCGCCTTCGACGACGCGCTTCTCGCGCACGGGACGCTGGCCGTCAAGTATCTGCGGCAGTACGTGCTGGGGCGGTAGCGCTCAGGACCGATCGGGATCGCCGGGCTTGCGGCCCTTGGCGCCGAGCCGTCCGTCGACCGGCACGTCGATGGTGAAGGTCGTCCCGAGCTCCGGCAAGCTGTCGACGGCGATGCTCCCGCCGTGCGCCTCGGCCGCGGCGCGAACCTGGGCGAGGCCGAGTCCCCATCCGCGGTGGGAGCCGCCTTCGGCCGCGAGCCGTTGGAAAGCGCGGAAGAGCGTCGCTTGCTGCTCGGCAGGAATGTGCCGGCCCTCGTTGTGGACGAGGATGAAGAGGCGCTCGTGCAACTCCTTCACGGTGATGGTAATGGGCCGGCCGGCGGCCCCATACTTCACCGCGTTGATGGCCAGGTTCTCGACTGCGCGCCGCATCGGATCGACCCCGAAGTAGCCGCGCACGGGCGCTGGAGCGACGAGCACGAAGCGGTCGCCGTAGACCGTGCGCAGGTGGTCGAGGGCCTCGTGTACGACCTCCACGATGTCGCATTCGCTGAACTGGAGATCGAGGGACCCTCCGGCCTGTGCCCGCATGGCGTCGAGGAGGTCCTGCACCATGCGATCGGCGCGGTCGACGCTCTCCACGATGCGGGCGGACCAGCGTGGCACGCTCTGGTCGGACGGCTTGCGCAAGATGAGGCTCGCGGACGCCTTCGCCGCGCTGAGCGGGCCGCGGAGATCGTGGGCGAGTACCGCGACGAACTGCTCGCGGAAGCCCGCTTGCACGAGGGCGTAGGCGGTGCACGCTTTCCGCGTGGCCTCGTCGATGGACGAGTGAAGCGAGTTGCGCTCCGCGGGAGTGAGTGGCTCGTGCTCCTCGAGCACCTCGACCAGCACCTCGCGCAAGAGGGCGTACTCGTGGATCACGTCCTCGAGCCGGAACTGCGTCATGCGCACCCGCTCGCCGCCGTGCTCCTCGGCGACGGTGGACCCTTCGGTCGCCGTCCGCCGCGGGTGCTTCGGGGACAGGGCCTCCGCGATCTGCCGCAGGACGCCGGGAAAGGTGTTGATGATGATGGCGCGCTCCTCCTGCGCGGCGGTCGGGATCTCCTTGCGCACGCGCTCTTCCCAGAGCGCCAGGACTCGATCCCGGCTCGCGAGGATGCGATCGCCTGCTTTCGAGGTCACTAGCGGCTACGTCTCGTCGAAGCCGCTGCCATCGAGATCGCTCGGGAGGTCGCCCTTGCTGTGCGAGCGGCCGGCCTGTTCCGCCTTCTCGAGCTCGCCCTTGCGCTGCTGCAGATCGCGCTCGGCATCGAGGCCCGCCTTCACCGTATCGTTCCGGTTGGCGAAGTCGGTGGCGGCGTCGCGGTACTTCTTGTCGGCGATCTTGTTGCCTTCGCCCTCGTTCCGGTCCTGCTTCCTCTTGTCGTCCATGCCGACAAGGTGGCCTCGCGGCGCTCGATCGCAACCAGGGTCCGCTCGCCAGCCTATTCGGCGAGTGCTCCTAGCAGCTCGGTCGCCCCCACCAGTTGCCGGCCGAGCAGCGCCGAGGCGTAGGAGGAGAAGGGCAAGAGCGCGCCCGACTGCAGTGCGAGCGCCTCGATGTCGGGAAGGGGCCGCCCCGCGGCGATCGCGTTGCGCAGGTCGTCCGTGAGGGTGAGAGCCTCGATCACCACGGCGCGCCCGGCCTGACCGGTGTGGTTGCAAGCCTCGCAGCCGAGCGCGATCGGCATCGGCATTGCCGCCTGCGAGCGGTCGATCACCTTGCGCACCACCAGCGCCTCGGCGAGCGCGGCCGGGAGCGGCTCCATCTTCCTGCACACCGCGCAGAGCCGCCGTACCAGCCGCTGGACGAGGATCAGCGCGACCGACTGCGCGATGAGCGCCCGCGAGCAGCCCAGGTTCTCCAGGCGCTGCAGAGCGGCGACCGCGGTGTTGGCATGGATCGAGGTGAGGAGCAGGTGGCCGGTCATGGCCGCCTCGAGCGCCAGCACGGCGGTTTCCTGATCGCGCGTCTCGCCCACCACGATGGCGTCGGGATCCTGGCGTAGCAGCGAGCGCAGGGCGCGCGCGAAGGTGAGGCCATGCGAGGCGCTCACCTGGACCTGGGTCACGCCCTGGAGGCGGTACTCGATCGGATCCTCGACGGTGAGGATGTTGGTGTCGGGCCGCGTCGAGCGCCGCTCGTTGAGCATCGCGTAGAGCGACGAGGTCTTTCCCGATCCGGTGGGGCCGCCGACGATGATGCCGCCGTAGGGCCGATCGAGAGCGCGGCGAACGGCGGAAAGCGCCTTGTCCTCGAAGAAGATCTGCTGGAGCTTGCGGGTCGCGCCGGCCTCGAGGATGCGCAGGGCGATCTTCTCGCCTCGGTTCGCGGGCAGCGTCGAGACGCGAAGGTCCAACTCGCGTTTGCCGGCGTTGACACCGATGCGGCCGTCCTGCGGCAGTCGGCGCTCGGTGATGTCGAGCCCCGCCAGCACTTTGATGCGCGCGGCCACGGTCTTCATCGTCGCGGCCGATGGCACCGGCTCGTTCCAGTCCTGCAGCACGCCGTTGACGCGGAACCGGATGCGCGGCGCGCCGGAGGTCGGTTCGACGTGGATGTCGCTCGCTTCGCGGTCGAGCGCGGCGACGAGCATCTTGTTGACGAACTTGATCACCTCGTCGCCGACGGCGCGGGCAGGCGGGTTCTGCTCGCGGTCGGTGTCGGCGGCGGTCTCGAAGGTGAGCTGTTCCGGATTGATCGAGTAACCGCCGGTCTTCGCCTGCTTGGGCGCGAACGCCGGATCGAGCTTGTGCTGGATGAGCGCGTGGTAGAAATCGTCCGCCGAGATGGCCACGACCTCCAGGTCGACCGTTTGCAGCGCCCGCTTCAATTCAGCCACCGCTCCCTGGTTGCGGGGAGCAACGAGCCCGACCGTCAGCTTCTTGCCCGAGAGCCGTAGCGGAAGCAGCCGATGCTGGCGGATGAGCTTCGCCGGCACCATCGAGAGCACGGAGGCGCTAGGCTCGTAGTCGGCCACCTCGACGAAGGGAACGGTCCCCGCCGGGAGCGCCGGGGCTTGCTCCGTGGTCGCGACCTTGGCCTGCGCCTTCGGGGTATCGACGGGCTCGCGCGCGGCGCGGAGCGGCTCGGTCACCACCACCTCGGCGAGGGGAAGCTCGGCGCGGTCGAGCGCGCAGGTCCGCGAGAGCTGGGTCGAGAGGCGCCGCAAGACCGCCTCCGTCGCCGGGCCAGTCCGTACGATGGTCTGCGCCGCGTCGCCACCGATCCAGAGAACGCGGCACGGATCATCGGCGACCACCGTATACGGGCTCGTGCCGTCGCCGAGGAGCGCGGCCTCGCCGAAGGATTCTCCGGGACCGAGTCGCTCGATCTCCGCATCGGCGAGCTTCACCACGATTTCTCCCGAGAAGACGATTCCCATTCCCTCGGCTGGGGCGCCCGTGCGGAGCAATTCGGTTCCCGCTCGTACCTCGAGCGGGACGAAGAGCGGCGCGATGCGGGCAATGTTCTCGGCATCGAAACCCTGGAACAGGGCGGTGCGGGCGAGGAACGGTTCGAGGCGCGCCGCCGGCACCCGGGCGACGAGAACGCCCTCGATGGGCGGAGCGGCGGGACCAGACCCCGCGCTCGCCTCGGCCCCCCCGTTTCGCCCTCTCGGTTGGATGTCCGCCAAAGTGCTCCCTCCGTCGCGTTCGCCGGGATGGAAGCCCGAGCCTATCAGACGCTGTGAACGCCTGTAGAATTTCTGTGCTGCGGTAAAGCACGGTCCGCTGCGGCACCCACAGCGGAGCCTGTCTCGCAAGCGGCCGTGATCAGAGCCCGGACCCTTTCACGAACCCTTGCACCACCGCGCGAAGGCGGGCGGCGTCGAAGGGTTTCTCGATCTTGGTGTTCGGCACCTGCTCATAGAAGTCCCGTGCCTTCTGGGTGACGGCGCCGCCGCTCAGGAACACCATGCGCCGCGCCAGATCGGGGTCGCGGCTCTTGAAATCGGCATAGACGTCCATCCCGGTCATTTCCGGCATGAGCAGGTCGCAGAGGATGACGTCGTAGCGCTCTCCTGCAGCGATCTTCGCCACCGCGTCCTTGCCGCTCTGCACCACCACCACGTCGTGATCCCGTCCGAGCAGCCGGCGGATCGACGATCCGACCATCGGTTCGTCATCGACCACCAGCACCCGGCCCCTGGGCGCGTTCATGGAGCGGCCTCCGCGGGGAGCATGTAAGTCCTCGGCGCGCAAGGTAGTACAGCGCGGCGCGCAATCCGAACAGGGGGCGCCAGTCTGCCGCGGCCGGCGGGGTAGGCCCCCGTGTTAGAAACTCCACCATGGTTCCCGCGAAGTACGGGCTCGCCGCCATCGGCAGCCACCTCGTCTCGCTTTTCGAGGTGCGCAGGCCGGCGATTGCCCGCTTCGACGAGGAAGCCCGTTCGCTGCTGCAGCGCGAGGCCGAAGAGGCCCTCGAGCAGATGGAGAAGCAGTGTTGCGAGCTGGGCATCGACGTTCCCCGGCACTGGAAGCGGGCCCGCGAGGTGGTGAAGAGCGTGCTCCTTCCCCGGTATCTCGCGCTGGCCAAGGCCGAGAACGCGGCGGCGGCAAACGATTACGGTCTGTGGCGCGGCGGAGATCTGATCGCTCGCGGCGCCTTCGCGCTCTTCGGCCTGGTGCTGGGAGCGCTCCTGGTCTGGATCCCCTGGATCCCGATCTACGAGAAGTGGGTGCCCTGGGCGCTGTTCGTGCTGGGGCCGTTCCTGCCGGACGCCTATCTTTGGTGGTACCGGCGAAAGCACGAGAAGAAGCTGGAAAAGCTGGTCGAGGACCTCGCCCGCGAAGGCGAGACGCTCGATGCCTACCGGCCGCTCAGCGAGGTCCACGAAGCGCTCGGAATCGGAAGCGAGGAGGCCGGCACCGCGCGCGACGCGGAATCCGGAGCCGCTTCCCGCGTACGGTCCCGATAGGAGTCGCAAATGGCGTTTACCATTCCGCGGGTCAGTGTTGGGACCGCGGGCAGGTTGGGTAAGATCTCGCGGCTCGGCTGGCTCGTCATCGCGGGCTCGGTCGTGCTGCTCCTCGGCTACAACTCGTGCACGACCTACGTCCGGCCCGGCGAGGCGGGCGTCAAGCAGAGCAAGTTCGGCAAGGGCATCGAGCCGACCATCTATGGCGTCGGCCTGCATTACGTCGGCGTCGGCGAGACGATGCACCGCTTCCCGACCAACCTCCAGGTCCTCGAGTTGACCAATTCGCGCAGCGAGACCGCCGGCGAGGACGTCGAGGGCCATCGACAGACCACCGCCATCAACATCCAGACCAGCGAAGGCTACAACGTGCGGGTCGACGCGACGGTGCTCTACCGCATCGTCGATCCGCTTCGCGTCATCCAGACCATCGGCCTCGGCCGGCTCTTCGAGGACGCCGCGGTCATCCCGCGCTCCGCCCAGGATCTGCGCCGGGCCCTCGGTGAGCTCGACGCCGAGGACTTCTACAAGGGCACCAAGCGGATGGAGAAGGCGCACGACGCCAAGGTCGCCCTGGCGGCCGAGCTCAAGGACAAGGGCATCGAGGTGGTCGACGTCTACGTGCGCCGGTACATCTACGATTCGCGCTACCAGCAGGCCATCGAGCAGCGGAAGATCCAGGACCAGACCGTTTACAAGAACGAGGCGGAAGCGAAGGCGGCCACCGCCGCGGCGCTCAAGAACAAGATCGTCGCCGAGGGCGCCGCCGCGGTCCAGGTCGAGCTGTCGCGCGGCGATGCCGAGATGAAGAAGCTGGAAGCGCAAGCGGACCTCTACCGCCGCCAGCGCGCCGCCGACGGCGATCTCCTCGTCAAGCTCGCGGAGGCGCAGGGCACCGAGCTCGAGAACCAAGCGCTCCGCGGCGTCGGCAGCGAGAACATGGTCGGCCTGCGCATGGCCGACGCGCTCAAGAACACCAAGGTCATCGTGCTGCCGACGGACGGCGAGTCGGGGATGAATCCCCTCGATCTGCGCGCGCTCCTACGCCGCTTCGACGTGGGGGTGAAGCCGTGAAGCGCATCCTTCCGCTCTTCCTGCTCGCGACGGGCTGCACCTTCCACTCCACCGACTCGACGGAGATCGGCGTCCTCACCCGCAAGCTGACCTTCTTCGGCGTCCTCGGAGAGCAAGGGATCCAGCCGCAGACGTACCCGCCAGGAGCGACCTATACGTTCCCCGCCTTCATCACCGACTGGAACGTCTACAACGTCGCGCTGCAAAATCTCGAGATGGTGGCCGACAAGTCGCGCGGCGATCGGACGAGCCGCGACGATCTGGAGTTCAAGACCCACGACGGCAACGACATCGCCGTCGACGTGACGGTCGCCTGGCGTATCAACACGGCCAAGGCGGCATATCTTCTCGCGCACGTCGGCCGGAACAATCTCGAGGTGAAGGATGCCCTCGTCCGCCCGGCCTGCCGCAGCATCGTGCGCGACGTGCTCAACACGATGACGAGCGAAGAGTTCTACGTCTCCGACAAGCGCTTCGAGAAGGCGGAGGAAGCCCGCCAGCGGCTCGCCGCGGTCCTCGATCCGGAAGGCGTCATCGTCGAGCGCGTCATCCTCGGCGAGCACCGTTTCAATCCGGAGTACGAGAAGGTCATCCACGACAAGAAGCTCGCGGAGCAGACCGCGGAGCGGATGGTGAGCGAGGGCAAGGCGGCGCAGCAGGAGGCGCTGCGAAATCTCGAAACCGCCAAGGGCCAGGTCTCGCAGCAGATCGCCAAGTCCAAGGGACAGCTCGATCAGGCAAAGCTCGGCTCCGACGCGGAGCTCTTCCGGGCGCAGCGCGAGGCGGAGGCGATCCTCGCCGAGAAGCGGGCCCGCGCGAAGGGCATCGAGAAGCAGAACGCCGCCATGAGCGGCGCGGGCGGACGCACCATGGTCAAGCTCCGCGTCGCCGAGGCGCTCGAGGGCAAGCAGATCCTCTTCGTCCCGAGCGGAGGGAAGGGCGGCGCCTTGCAGACGACCAACGTCAACGATCTGATCGCCCGTTACGCGGCGTCGCAGGTGCAGGAGGCGCGCACCGTGCGCCCTGCCTCGGCGAAGAAGATCGTGGAGGACGAGGCGAAGTAGCGCGCCCCGGGCGCCATGTCCTTGAAGCTCACGCTCGAGTACGACGGCGCGCCGTTCGTCGGCTGGCAGGTGCAGCCGAACGGCCCGAGCGTGCAGGGCGTTCTGCAGGAAGCGATCGAAAAACTCTGCGGCTCGCCCGTGCGCGTGACCGGCGCCGGCAGGACCGACGCCGGCGTCCATGCGCGGGGGCAGGTGGCTTCCCTCGAGGCGCCGCGCCATCTTCCGCTCTCCGCCTGGGCCGCGGGCCTCAACGCGCACCTCCCGCTAGAGATCGCTTGCGTGCGAGCCGAGGAAGCGCCGCCCGGATTCGATGCGCGGCGATGGGCGCGCGGGAAGCGATACGTCTATGAGATCCTCCGATCGCCCGTGCGCTCGCCGCTGTTGCGCGGCAGGGTGTGGGAGATCCGGCGGCCGCTCGAGACCGAGTCGATGCGCGCCGCCGCCCGCGCGCTGCTCGGCCGGCACGACTTCTCCGCCTTCCGCGCCGCGGACTGCCCCGCCAAAACCACCGTTCGCGAAGTGCGCCGCCTCGACATCGAGATGGAGCGCGTCGGGCCGGAAGCCGAGCGCATCCGACTCACCATCGAGGCGACCGCCTTCCTCAAGCACATGGTCCGCAACATCGCGGGCACGCTGGTGGAGATCGGGCACGGGAAGCGCGACCCGGGATCGATCGACGAGCTGCTCGCGGCGAGGGATCGGACCCGCGCGGGACAGACGGCGCCGTCCCACGGCCTCTGCCTGGACGAGGTCTTCTACCTTCCCGGAAACGCGGACCCGCGGGCGGAGGACGCTGGCGAAGACTGAGCGTGTCGTATCCAAGTCATTGAAATCAGGCGCAAAAATCCGCGCCCTACAAACCGCCCGAAAGGCTGTCACACGGCACGCGCCCCGGGTGTGTGAGTAGACGACAGCACGTTTGTCAGAGCTTGCGTCGACCAGCGTGGAAGTAACGGCTGCGGACGGAACGCCTGGCGTTCCCGGAGGGCAGCCGGTGAGCCACGGGTGGGCGGCGGCGGACCAGACCCCCCTCTGTCCGCCGCCGTTCACATCTTCCTGACCGGCTCCCTTCCAGCGTCCTTGCCGATGGGAAAGGTGCGCTCGCCGAGGCGGAGCTCGAAAGCGTCGCCCGCTTCCGCGAGGAACGGCAGAAGCGAAACTTGCGCGGGACGCGTGAGCCGTGCGCGCTCCCCGTCGGGGAGGCGGACGTAAAGCGCGTCTTCGGCGCCGGACGCGAGCGTCCTGGGATCGATCTCGACCCATTCACCGGTAGCCAGCTGGCCGCGCAGCACGTCCGCGCGCGGCTCGATCCGGCGCACGAATCGCGCGGCGTCCTCGACGTCCACGTAGGCCCAGTCCTTGCCGATGCGCGTCGCCCAGCGTCCGTCCTCCGCGCGGTGCAGGCCCGCGTGGAGCACCGCGAGCGTCCGCGCATGCTCGATGGGCGTGCCTTGATGGAAGAAACGGCCCTCGCGGTCGAGTCTCAGCCCGCTCGACTCGCGCAGGCGGCGAAGAAGCGCCTCGTCCATCGCAACATCCTACGCTGCCTTGATTCCGCACCCGTGATCCGGGAGCTCGAAGGCGTGCGCAATCTAGAAGCGGAGGGTGAGGGAGAGGCCCGCAGGAGCGGCGCGCTGACCACGACGATCCGGGGCGGTCTCTCGGAAGAGCACGCCCATCGAGACCCTGGGTGGGGGGTCCTCGTATGCGAAGGAGGCGACGTCGATGGTCGTCGCGACGATTTGTGAGGCGATTAGACCGATCACGGCGCCACCGGCCGCGCGCAGACCCTCGTCGTCGTCGTTAGAACCCGATCCGACCGCAGCTCCGAGAAATGCCCCCGCGAGTCCCAGCCCGACGTGGATGCCTGCGCTGCCGGCTGCCCGGCCCCAGTTTCCATGAATCCCGTGGATGATCGCAGGCGAAAACAGCACCCCAAAAGCGCCGACCAGGGCTAGCGAACCTGTGTTGGTCCACGCACCCACGGGCCCGAGCCCAAGGGACGCGAGCTCCGCGAGGAGGATCTGCGCCCCGTACCAGCGGCCGCCGACCGCGTCCCGGGTGGGCGTCGGTCCTCCCAGGCAGCGCTCGATGTCCACGCCTTCGCCACTAGCGACGTCGGCCACCTTGACCAGGACCGGCGCCGTGGCAGGCGGGGCAACGACGATCTCGCCCCCCTGACACGACTGGATTTTTCCCGAGATGACCTGGCCGTCAGCGAGCCGGATCACGTCGGCGTATGCGCCGAGCGAGGAACCGCATACGAACAGTACGATCCAGAAGCGCATTTCGGTCGGACTGCGGCGCTCGAAATCCGGCCACCGTATATCTCGGTTCCGACGTCCTCCCGCGGGATCTGTGAAGGATCGTGCCTTCTAGTGCAGGACTTGCGGCGCGGGGGCGCCCGTTGCGCGCTGCCCCCGCACCTTGGAGAAGGTCAGCACGTCGCTCGAGGCTCCCGCGTCCACCCGGATGGTGTCGCCCGGCGCGAAGTCGCCTTGCAGCACCTTCATCGCGAGCGGATCGAGGACCATCCGCTGGATGGCGCGCTTGAGCGGCCGCGCTCCGTAGACGGGATCGTACCCGCCGCGGCCGATGGCCTCCTTCGCGCGGTCCGTCAGCTCCAGCTTGAGCTGCTTGTCGGCGAGGAGCTTGCCGAGGCGCGCGAGCTGGATGTCGACGATGCGCGTGAGCTCTTCCCGGCCGAGGCTGTGGAAGACCACCACCTCGTCGATGCGGTTGAGCAACTCGGGCCGCAGCTCGGCGCGGATGGCGTCATTCACCCGCCGCTTCTCCTCGTCGTGGTTCCCGCCCGCGACGTGCTGCGAGCCGAGGTTCGAGGTGAGGATGACGACGGTGTTGCGGAAATCGACCGTGCGGCCCTGTCCGTCGGTCAGCCGGCCCTCGTCCAGGATCTGCAGGAGCACATTGAAGACGTCGCGGTGCGCCTTCTCGATCTCGTCGAAGAGGATCACGCTGTAGGGCCTGCGCCGCACCGCCTCGGTGAGCTGGCCGCCCTCGTCGTAGCCGACGTATCCGGGAGGCGCGCCGATGAGCCGGGCCACGGAGTGCTTCTCCATGTACTCGCTCATGTCGAGCCGGATCATCGCCTGCTCGTCGTCGAAGAGGAATTCGGCGAGGGCGCGGGCGAGCTCGGTCTTGCCCACGCCGGTCGGGCCGGCGAAGAGGAAGCTGCCGATGGGCCGGTTCGGGTCCTGCAGCCCGCTGCGGGCGCGCCGCACGGCGTTGGAGACTGCGCGCACCGCCTCTTCCTGGCCGACCACGCGCTGCTGCAGCCGCTCTTCCATGTGGACGAGCTTCTGCATCTCCGCTTCGAGGAGCTTTACGACCGGAATGCCGCTCCACTTGGAGACGACGTACGCGATGTCTTCCGCGTCGACCTCCTCTTTGAGCATCTTGTGCTGCTTCTGCAATTCGGCGAGCTTCCCGTTCTCCGCCTCGAGCTCCTTCTGCAGCGCGGGAAGGTCGCCGAACTTGATCTTCGCGGCGGCGCCCAGATCCCCCTTGCGCTCGGCGTCGGCCATCGCCTGGTTGGCGTCCTCGATCTTCTTCTTCACCTCGCGGATGGCGGCGATGGCGCGCTTCTCGTTCTCCCAGTGCGCTTTGAGCGTGGAAAGCTTCTCGTTGAGCTGCGCGAGATCCTTTTCGATCTCCGCGCGACGTCCCTGGGAGATCGCATCCGTCTCCTTCTTCAGCGCCTGCTCTTCGATCTGGAGCTGCAGCACCTTGCGGCGCACCTCGTCCATCTCCGCGGGCATGGAATCGATCTCCATGCGCAGCCGCGAGGCGGCCTCGTCGATGAGGTCGATGGCCTTGTCGGGAAGGAAGCGGTCCGCGATGTAGCGCTGCGAGAGCGTGGCGGCGGCGACCAGCGCGGAGTCCTGGATGCGGACGCCGTGGTGCACCTCGTACCGCTCCTTGAGGCCGCGCAAGATGGAGATGGTGTCCTCGACGCTGGGCTCGCCCACCATCACGGGCTGGAAGCGGCGCTCGAGCGCGGGATCCTTCTCGATGTGCTTGCGGTACTCGTTGAGCGTGGTCGCGCCGATGCAGTGCAATTCGCCGCGGGCGAGGGCGGGCTTGAGCATGTTGCCCGCGTCCATCGCGCCTTCCGCGGCGCCTGCTCCGACGATGGTGTGCAATTCGTCGATGAAGAGGATCACCTGGCCTTCGCTCTCGGTGACCTCCTTGAGCACGGCCTTCAGGCGCTCCTCGAACTCGCCGCGGAACTTGGTGCCGGCGATGAGCTGGCCCATGTCGAGGGCGACGATGCGCTTGTCCTTGAGGCCTTCGGGCACGTCTCCGTCCACCACGCGGCGGGCGAGGCCCTCGACGATGGCGGTCTTGCCCACGCCCGGGTCGCCGATGAGCACCGGGTTGTTCTTGGTCCGGCGGGAAAGTACCTGGATGACGCGGCGGATCTCCTCGTCGCGTCCGATGACGGGGTCGAGCTTTCCCTTGCGGGCGCGCTCGGTGAGATCGATCGCGTACTTCTCGAGGGCCCGGTGCTGCGCTTCGGGGTCCTGCGTCGTCACCCGCTGCGAGCCGCGCAGCGCGACGATGGCCTGGGAGATGCGATCGCGGGTCGCGCCGCTCGCCTTGAGCGCCTCCGCGGCCGCGCCGCGCTTTTCGCCGGCGAGCGCGAGCAGGACGTGCTCCGTCGAGACGTATTCGTCCTTGAGCTTCTTCGCCTCGTCCTCGGCCGCGTCGAGGACTTTGAGCGTGCGCTGGGCAAGATGACCGCCCTCGCCGCCATGGACCTGGGGAACTTTCTTGAGCTCTTCCTCGAGCCTTGCTTGCACGAGCTTCGGATCGGCGCCGATGCGCTGCAGAAGCGGCACCACGAATCCATCCTGCTCCGCGAGCAGGCCCGCGAGGATGTGTTCGGGGAGGATCTCCTGCTGATCGCGGCGGCGGGCGATGGCCTGCGCCTCTTGGAGGGCCTCCTGCGCCTTGACTGTGAACTTGTCCATCTTCATGGTCGCCAACCTAACGCAGCGACGCGTCGTGGCAAGGCGCATGCCACCTTCGTGTAGGCGTAAGCTGACGATCGCCGGCTGCCAGGTCGGCCAGGGGAGCGCTCATGGCACGCTGGGTGTTCGAACCGGGGCACAGCGCGGCGGAGTTCTGCGTCCGGCACATGATGGTCACGTGGGTACGGGGCCACTTCAAGAACGTGCGCGGAACGCTCGAATTCGACCCCGAGGCGCCGCAGAAATCGTCGGTCGAGGCGTTTCTCGATGCCCCGAGGATCTGGACGGGCGAGGCGCAGCGCGACGATCACCTGCGCAGCCCCGACTTCCTGGATGCCGAGCGGCATCCGCTCATCACCTTCAAGGGCAATGACGTGCAGCTGGGAGGGCCGTCGGAATTCACGGTGACCGGGGACCTCACCATCCGGGGCGTGACCCACAAGGCTCCGCTGCGAGTGACCTACCTCGGCCAGTGGGAGACTCCGTACTGGGAGGACGGCGTCGACAAGGGACCGATGGCCCGTGCCGGATTCACGGCGCAAACGATCTTGAACCGGCACGATTTCGGGGTGAGCTGGCAGGCATCGCTCGTGCGCGGGGGCTTCGTGGTGGGAAACGACGTCCTCGTCACCATCGATGTCGAGGCGCTCTGGAAGGGCTGATCAAGCCTGGCTGAGGCGGACTTCGACCTCGCGCTCGACGTAGCTCCACTCCTCGATCTGGCGGAGGCGGCGGAGCAGTTCGTCGAAGAGGCCCGCGTCGTTCGGGGCGAACTCGAACCAGGTGAGGAAGTCGAACGGCTCGCCGAGATCGCGGCAGTGATAGAGACGCCGGGCAACCGCCGGCAGATATTCGAGGCCGATGCCGATGTGGCGAGAGCGCTCCTCGAACAGGGCGCGACGCTCGTCCTGCGCGAGCGCCCACCACGCAGCGGACTTGCGGATCGGAATGAGGCACGCGTGCATGCCGGGGCGTCCCAGTTCGGGGCTCGCGCTGGTCAGCTGCACCTTCTCCGCGTGCGTCGTATAGCGCTCGTGGCTGCGGACACCGTGCAGGATCCAGCGCCCTTCGGGAGGCGAGCCCGGCTTTCCCTCGACACGCCGCAGCCGCTCCGCGACGGGCAAAGGATCGCCGCGGATCGCCAGGATCCGTTCGATGCGCCATTCGCCGGTGGCGCCGGCGATCATCGAGACGCGTGTCGGGGGCATTCCTCGTCCTTCGTGACCAGCAGAGTAGGATGACTGCATGTCGGTTGTCCTCGACGAAGCCAGGCGCACGCTCGCGGAGGGCGGCGATGTGGAGATGCTCCTCGAGCGCGCCTTGACGGATGCGTCTCCGCTGGAGCGGCCGCGAGTCGCGTCCGAGGCCGCGCGGCTCCTGCACAAAGCGGGAAGAGCGGAAGCCGCCGCGCGGTGGTACGGGCGCGCTGCGGACCTTTCGCCGCGCGATCCGGAGCCTCGTCACGATCGCGGGCTTGCGCTCCTGGAGGCGGGCGAGGTGGGTCTCGCTGCCTTCGCGCAGCGCGAGGCGCTGGCCCTCGATCCCGATCACACCGGTGCGCGCGCGCAGCTTGCCGCTGCCCTCGAAGCGCTCGGCGACGACGAAGGCGCGGCTCGCGAGCTGTCCGAATTGCTCGCTCGCCTCGGTCCGCAGCCGGCGCTGGCGGCAAGGCTGCAGGGGATCGAGGAAGCCGCGCGGCGGGCAGCGCATCGCTCCTTGCTCGGATCGCCGGTTTCGCGTCTGGGCGCGAACGTCCTCGTGACCTCGGCATTCGTGCGCGGAGCGGACGGCGTCTACCGCGCCCCGTTCGGCGAGCTGCAGGTGACCGCCGACGCGCACGGGAAGGTGCACCGACTCGCGGTGATCTTCGCCTCGATGGATGCGTCGCTGGGACGAACGGACGTCTCCTACGGCGGGAGCACCGAGGACGAGCACGGGCGTCGCGTCCCGCTCGACGAGTTCACGGCCGCGTCGACGGTCCTGCTCGCGCAGGGATTGGGGATCGATCCCGTCCACGCACGGCGGCTGCTACGGTTCCTGCTCACCAAGGAATGCGGCCTCGGGCCCCACCGATTCGCCGGCGCGCAGGTGGGGTGGGTCCTCGAAGAGACCTCGGCGGGGCGGCGCTACGGTCTGTTCGTCGGCCGGTAGGGAAATGGCCCTTCTTCTCGCCCTTCTTTCCGCGCTGTTCTATGGCACCGCGGATTTTCTCGGCGGCGTCGCGGCCCGGCGCTCGGCGGCGCTCGCGGCGACGGCCCTGGCCCAGGGTGTGGGACTAGTCGTCGTGGCGCTGGCGGTGCCCTTCTTTCCAGGCGAACCGCTGCTTCTGTCCGAGGCAGGGTGGGGCGCCGGAGCGGGCCTTACCGGCGCGGTCGGTGTGGCGCTGCTCTATTACGGCCTCGCCGTGGGCCGGGTGAGCGTCGTCGCGCCGGTGACGGCGGTTTGCGCGATCGCGATCCCGGTCGTGGTCGCGGGCGCCATGGGAGAGCGGCCCGGCCCACTCGCGGTCTGCGGGATCGGCGCCGCCGTGCTCTCGGTCGGGCTGATCAGCCGTGGCGTCGATCCTGCCGCGGCTTCGCGAACGACTGCGCGCGACCGGTCCATCTGGATCGCTCTCGCGTCCGGCGTCGCGATCGGCGCGTTCTTCGTCTGCCTCGCGCGAGCAGGCACCCGGTCCGGCCTGTGGCCGCTCCTCGTCGCGCGCGCGGTTTCCACGGCGCTACTCGCCAGCGCCGCTCTCATGTCGAAGGCCGGCCTCCGCCTTTCTCGCGCGGCTCTGGTGCCCGCCGTGGCCTGCGGCGCGCTCGACATGGTCGCGAACACGCTCTACGTCCTCGCCGCGGGAACCGGTCCGCTGGGGCTCGTTGCGACGCTGGCGTCGCTGTACCCGGCGAGCACGGTGCTGCTGGCGAGGGTCGTGCTCGGTGAGCGCTTGCGCGGTGTGCAATCGTTGGGTCTCGCGTGCGCAACGGTGGCGGTCGTGTTGATAACGATCTAAGGGCGGTGCAATGCGGTCGAGACGGGAAACGCGGGACCTCCATTGGCTCGACGAGAACGGGATGCTCCTCTGCAACCCGCGGGATCAGGAAGCGGCGCACCGAGCGCAGGTCGCCGGCATCGTGGCGCACGATGCGGCAGCTATCACATGCACAAAATGCCTCGCGCGCGCAGGCAATCTTCGCAAATCCAGTTGACAAACGCGCTCGGCAATATATGCTAATTTCAATGAAGCGGCGCGGACAACTTGCCTTCGATTTGCATTACAAGGGTCGTGGTGGTCCGCGCCAAGGAGCGGGCAGACCCCGAAAGCAACCCGGTACCGTGCCGCACCTCAAACGGCCGGCGCTCTCGCGACATCACCCGGTACACGTGACGTTGCGTCTGGTAGACGGCCTCGCGAGCCTGCGCAGTCGGCTATCGGGCGGTATTGCCGGCGCTCGAGGCGGCCCGCGAGCGCGATGGGTTTCGCGTCGCCGAGCTGTCGTTGCAGAGCAATCACCTGCACCTGATCGCCGAAGCGGATGACCAAGCGGCGCTGTCCCGCGGCATCCAGGCTCTCGCCATCCGCGTGGCCAAGAGGCTGAACGCCGCGCTCGGCCGGCGCGGTAAGGTATTTGCCGAGCGGTTCCACATGCATGTGCTGAAAACGGTCCGGGAAGTCGTCAATGCCGTCGACTACGTGCTGTCGAACTGGTTCCGGCACGCTGGGCGCGAGGTCAGTATCGACGATATCGACCGGCTCTCGTCCGTCGCAGACCGGTCGCTCGTGGTCAGGCCGCAGACGTGGCTACTCCGGATGGCTTGGACGAAGGCAGGCTGAACCGTATGCCGATGGAGGTCTTGTGCAGAGCGCGCCCAGCGCACCGGCCGCTCGCCGTTCGGCCTCGAACATTGTTTTCGGTGTCGGCTCGCCTGATCCGGGTTGACGACGGTACCAATGACCGCCATGCACCTCTGGCATGTTTGCACCGTCGCGAGGTGGCTTACGTGCTCAGCCAGCGCTTTTGCAGCGAGCCTGACGCGGGATTCCTCCCCGGTGCGTTTCCATGGGGACCGCGTTGCACCACGACGGCGGATTGTACGAACGGATCGGAATGCATGCCGCACGAATGGCCGCGACCCCGCAAAGGCGGCGCTGTGGAGATCGGAAGAACTTGCGAGACTGCGTGCAGATCGGAAGAGGACTGCCCGAAGGGAAAAAGCTGCCTCATGATCGATCATGGACCCCGGAGCAGCACGGGCTCCCTTTGCTTGAAATCGACTTTCCCTTGACCAGCCAACCGTGTTGTTACTTGCGCTCCGACGCCTCCGGCGGCGGCGTGATCCGCGGCTTCGCCTTCGCCGCGATGAACCTCATCCGTAAATCGTAGAGCATCGTCTGCAGGAACCGCGATTCGTCCGCGGTCAGATTCCCCTTCGTCTTCTCCTCCAGCAGCGCGAGCAGATCGATCGACTCCTGCGCCAGCGGGAGATCGGGATCCTGTGTCTTTCCCGTCACCGGATCCGGCGCCTCCCCCAGGTTGATGAGGGCGCTCGATCCGAGTGAAAGGACGAATGCGTTGAAATCGAGGCCGGGTTTGCGATCCATGCGTCACCCCAGATCGAGGTCGAGCTCGAACAAGCGGTAGCCGCGGCGCAAGAGCAGGGCGGCCGCGCCGCTTCGCCTTGCTTGCGACATCGCCTTTTCGAAGTCCTTCAGCGTCTCGACCTCGGCGCTGTTCACCGAGACGACGACGTCGCCGCGGCGCAGTCCCGCCTGCGAGGCGGTGGAACCGCGCTCGACGGTGTCGATGGCGACGAGGCCGCGGGGGGCGTCGTACCCGGCCGCCCGCGCCTCCTTGGACGAGATCTCGGTGAGGCGGATCCCGGTCGCCGACCGGAACGCGGCCATCGACCGCTCGGGAGTGAGCGGCGCGGGGGAAATGGACACGTCGCGCTTCTCCGAGCCCCGCACGATTCCCAGCGTCACCCGGGACCCGACCGGCACGTCGCGGAGCAGGAAGCGAAGCTCGTCGGCGTCGCGCACCGGCGATTGATCCAGGCGGACCACCAGATCGCCCTTGCGCAAGCCGGCCTTCGCAGCGGGCGAATCGGTCTCCACGCCGGTCACGAGTGCCCCTGGCTTGCCGCCGTTCTTGGGATCGGGCGTCGTGCCGTCGAATCCCCAGAAGCTCGAGGCGAGCTCGCCGCTCTTCACCAACTCGCGCGCGACGCGCAGCGCACGGTCGATGGGAATCGCGAACCCGATTCCCTGGGCATTGGCATAGATGGCCGAGCAGACGCCGACGACCTCGCCGTCGCCATTGAGCAGCGGCCCGCCGCTGTTGCCCGGGTTGATCGAGGCATCGGTCTGGATGAAGTCGTAATAGCTGCGGTCTTCGGCGTGCACCGACCGGTGGAGTGCCGAGACGACGCCCAGACTCACGCTCTGGTTGAGCCCGAACGGATTTCCGATGGCGATGGTCGGCTCGCCGAGCATCAAGTCGGTCGAGGTGCCGAGCGGCGCCGTGGGGAACTTCCGCTCGCCCCGGATCTTGAGGACGGCGAGATCGCCGCCGGGATCGGTGCCGACGACCTTCGCGACGTAGTCGGTCCCATCCTCGAAGCTCACCTGGATGCGCGAGCCGCGCGCCACGACGTGGTAGTTGGTGAGCACGTAACCGGCCGCGTCGAAAACGAAGCCGGACCCGAGCGAGTTGCGCACCTCGTCCTGCCGCCGGAAGCGGCCGAAGAAGGCGTCGAAGGGGTCCTCGGCGGCACGCGCCTTCACCACCTCCTGCGCGTTGATGTTGACGACCGCGGCGCGCGTGCGATCCACGGCCGCGACCACGGCGGTTCGTCGCGCAGGACTCTGGGGCCCGGCCTGTGCCGCGAGCGAAAGCCCCGCGGCGAGCGCGCCGGCTAGCAAAGCACGTGCGTGCACGAGGACCTACCGCGCCGGGCCGATCTCGCCTTCCGTCTGGAACTCGGTCTCGATCCTGGTCGCCTTCTCCGCGAGATCGGGGAGCGCCTTGAGAATGCGGTGGTACTCCTTCTCGTCGAGGATCCCCTTCTTCACGTATCGCTCCACCACGCGGCGGTCGAGCTGCCGGACGGGCGGATCATGCTGCTTGTCTGCCACTTCGGTCTCCTTGGAAAAGGGCGCATTTCTTTAACACAGCCTGGGCTATGGTGCAGGGCCGGTGCGCGCCGACCGCCCATCCCGCCTGCACGGCCTCTACGCCATCGTGGACGAGAGTGCCACGCGCCCTCCGCTAGACCTCGTCGCCGCCTTCCTGGAAGGAGGGGCGGCGGTCGTGCAGCTGAGGCTCAAGAACGCTCCGACCGGAGATCTCTTCCGTCTGGCCGTCGCGGCAGGCACGCTTTGCCGGACGCGAGGGGCACTGCTCCTCGTCAACGACCGCCCGGACGTCGCCCGCGCCGCGGGCGCGGATGGCGTGCACCTCGGGCAGGAAGACCTTCCGGTGAAGGCGGCGCGAGAGATCCTCGGCGGCGACGCCATCATCGGGGTTTCTACCCATTCCGACGCCGAAATCGACGCGGCAGTGCGCTCGGGGGTCGACTACGTCGGGTTCGGTCCCATCTTCGCGACCCGCTCGAAGGGCGCCTCGCCGCTTCCCACGCCGCACGGCATCGGGGGTTTGCGGCGCGCGGTAGAACGCGCCCGTCCGCTGCCCGTCGTTGCGATCGGGGGAATCACCGCGGCCCGCATCGCTGAAGTTGCGGGGGCGGGCGCCGCCTGCGCCGCGGCCATCGCCGAGCTTTGCGCCGCGCCCGATCCCGCGGCGAGGGCCCGCGAGATGTCCGAAGCCTTCCGGGGAGGGCACCGTGCCTAGGCCCGTCATCGGCCTCACTCCCGATCAAGGTAAGACGCTGGAGCGCCCGGGACGTCCCTCCATGCCCCGCTACGAGCTGAAAGAGGCCTACGCGGAAGCGGTGCTCGCGGCGGGCGGGCTCCCCATCGTGCTTCCCTACGCGGGAGATGAGGACGCAGCCCGGCAAGCGCTGTCGCTCTGCGATGCGCTGGTCGTGACGGGCGGCGCCTTCGACGTCCCACCCGAGGCCTACGGCGCGGCCGCCCACCGCCTCCTCGGTGAGACGAAGCCGCAGCGCACGCAGTTCGAGCAGCGCGTCCTTCGCCTCGCGCTGGAAGCGCGCAAGCCGGTCCTCGGCGTGTGCGGCGGCATGCAGCTTCTCGCCGTCGAGCTGGGCGGGACGCTCTACCAGGACATCCGCGACGAGATCCCGTCCGCTCTCGATCACGAGCAGAAGACGGATCCCCGTACTCCCGGGCACGAAGCCCGGGTCGAGCCGGGAACGCGGCTGGCGAAGATCGTCGGCGTCGAGCGGCTCGGCGTGAACTCGACACACCACCAGGCCGTGCGCGATCCGGGCCGGGCGCGGGTATGTGCCGTCGCGCCGGATGGCGTGATCGAAGCGATCGAGCTCCAGGACCGGTTCGCCATCGGAGTGGAGTGGCATCCCGAGATGCTGCCCGGCGCCGAGCACCTGGCCCTCTATCGCGCGCTGGTCGAGGCGGCACGGAAATGACGCCGACCCCGGTGGTCCTCGTCCTCGCGGGGCTCGACCCGAGCGGTGGGGCTGGCCTCTTCGCCGACGTTGAGGCGATCCGCGCCGCCGGTGCTCGACCGCTCGGCGTCCCGACCGCCCTCACCGCGCAGACGCTGCGGCGCATGCACGGGTTCCAGCCGCTCTCGCCGCAGCTTGCCATGCAGACCGCCCGCGCTCTCTTGGAAGAAGAGCCCGTCCGCGCCATCAAGGTCGGGATGGTCGGAACGCCCGCGATGGCGCGGGCCATCGCCGGGCTTCTCGCCGAGGCGCGGCTTCCCGCGGTGGTGGATCCGGTCCTCGCCGCATCGAGCGGTGGAGCCCTCTTCCAGGGCGGCCCCGAGGCGGCGCGCGAGGCCTACGCAGAGCTGTTCGCAGGCGCGATCGCGACCCCGAACGCGCTCGAAGCGCAGGTCCTGCTCGGTCTGGCAGAACCGCCGCGATCTGCCGACGCCCTCGAGTCCGCCGCGCGCGACCTGGTTCAACGCGGCGCCAGAGCAGCCCTGGTGAAGGGCGGTCACGCGGAAGGTCCGGAATCCATCGACGTGCTTTGCGAAAAAGATCTCTGCATCCATTTCGCGGCGCACCGGCTCGACAAGGTGGCTCGCGGCACTGGTTGCCGTTTGGCCAGCGCACTCGCGGCGCGACTCGCGCTGGGACGAGGCCTCGAGGAGTCGGCGCGCGCTGCGAAAGCCCTGGTGCTCGAGCACCTCGCTTCAGCGGGCTCGCCGCGCGAAGAGCAGGGCGTCGAGGCCGAAGGTCCGCCCCGCCGAACCTAGGAAGACGGCGAGCGCCTCGAAGAAGACAGCGGCGTCCTGGCTGTCCGGCGACCAGAACCACCGCCCCTTCGCGAGCATGTAGTTCACGAAGAGGACCATCGCAATCGCGGCGCCGATGCGTGTACCGAGACCGAAAAGGAGCGAGATCCCGCCGGTGAGCTCGCCCGCGATGACGAGCCCCGCGAACAGACGCGCATGCGGGATCACGACGGAAGCGATGTAGTCCCGATAGAAGGCAGGCGCGGCGGCCATTCCGGGCCGCCGCAAGAACTGCAGCATCTCGGCGGTGAAGTCGTTCCGCGCGATCTTCCCCGACACCGTCACCAGCAAAATGACGCCGAGATGGACGCGCAGGATGACCAGGATCCATCGCGGGACGCGATCCATCGACCGACAAACGCTCCGAGCGCGCGGCTATTTCGGTATCCGACTCAGGCCGCGTCGTCGAGCTCCGCCCGCACCGCCTCGAGCAGCTGCTCCGGCTTGAAGGGCTTGGGCAAGAGCCTCCCCGAGGGTTTCAGTGCGCGCGCCGCCTCCGGATCGTGGCCGGTCATGTAGATGACGCGCAGCCTGGGCGCCCTTCGTCGCAGCTCCGCCGCGACCTCGGGTCCGCTCGGGCCCCGCAGCGCGACATCGGTGAGCAGGACGTCCGCCTTGAGCGCGGCCTCCGCCATTCCAGCGCCACTCTCCGCCGCGACCACGTCGTATCCGGCCTCGCGCAAGCACCGCTCTACCAGGATGCGGAGGTTCACGCGATCCTCGACGACCAGCACGCGCGCGTGCCGCTTGGCCGCCGCCGGCCGGCTGAGTGGCTGCACCGACCGGGGCGTGGGCCGATCGGTGCGCGGCAGGAGGACGCGGAACTCGCTGCCTTTGCCGGGCGCGCTCTCCACTTGGACCGCGCCTCCCGTCTGCCGGACGATCCCGTACACGGTGGCGAGCCCCAGGCCGGTCCCGCTCCCCGGCCGCTTGGTGGTGAAGAAGGGCTCGAAGATGCGCTCCAGCGTCGCGCGGTCCATGCCGGTGCCGGTGTCGCGAATCGAAAGGGCCGCGTACCTTCCCGCGGGCAGCGCCTCGCGATGGCCGGCCTCGTCATCGAGGACCTCCTCGCCGGTGGCGATGCGCAGGACGCCGCCCGACCGCATCGCGTCGCGCGCGTTCGCGACCAGGTTCAAGAGCACCTGCTCGAGCTGACCCGGATCGGCGCTGACTACCGACTGCCCCGGGCTCAGGCAAATCTCGACCTGCACGCGGTCGCCGGCCACTTGCCGCAGCGTGCGCTCGAGTCCGCGCACGACCTCGTTGACGTCGATCGCCATGCCGTGAATCGCTTGCTGCTTCCCGAACGCGAGAAGTTGCTTGGTGAGAAGCGAGGCCCGCTCCGCGCTCTTCGTGACCTCGTCGAGGTCCGCGGCCGCGGGATGGCCGGCCGGGATCCGTCCGCGGGCGAGATCGGTAAAGCCCAGCACCACCGAAAGCATGTTGTTGAAGTCATGGGCGATGCCGCCGGCGAGGCGTCCCACCGATTCCATCCGCTCGGCCTGTGCGAGCCGGGCCTGCAGCCTGCGGGTTTCGCGGACGTCTCGCTTGATGCTCGCGACGAGCGGCGGATCGCCGGGCGTCTGGGGCGGCAGGAGAAACGAATCCATCTCCACGTCGATGACCTCGCCGGTGCCCGGATTGCGCATCTGCACTTCGCCGTGGAAGAAGCCCTGTTCGACGAGGCGATCGTGCACGACGGTCCGGACGAAGCGCGCACCGTCCTTGGTGTAGTCGCCGAGGGATGCCCCCGTGACGTCGGCATCCGGAGCGATCCCCACCAGCCGCCGGCCGGCGGGATTCACGTAGAGCACCTGCCCCTCGAGCGTTGCGACGCAGACGAAGTCGCGGCAGTTCTCGACGAGCTCGAGGAACAGTTTCCCCGATTGCACGATCTCGTGCAGGCGCGAGCCGTTCTCGACGGGGACGGCGACGGTTGCTAGGGCGCAACCTGCTCCGGGTTGGACCGCCACGAGGACTTCGCGAATGTCGCCGGATCGCGTACGCAAGGACGCCCGCACGGGTGTCGACCGCGCCCCGGCGAGCACCGGATCGGACGCCTTCTGGTCGGCCCACAGCCGTAGCTCGGCCGCCGCCCGGCCGATCAATTCACCCGATGGGTATCCCGAGAGCTCGAGGAATTCCGTGCTCGCAAAAAGAATGCGCCCCGTAGCCAGCTCCTCGACTAGAGCCGGTGGTAGAGGCGCCGAGGAAGAGCGGCGCGAGCTGGCTGCCATGCGGCAACCTCCCATCCCTCCGCCGTGCGTTCCCTCAAACAACCTACATACCGGGCGAGGGAAGTGAGTACCCCACAGGCGGGCGGCCGATCGCGCGGCGCGTCGCAGATCGCCATGTTATGTTCGGACGCGGCCATTCAAAGGGGTGAGGAATGCGTCGATTTCCGTTCTGGATTCCAGTAGCTGCGCTCCTCGCCGGCGTGCTCGGCACTGGCTGCGGGTACAACCGGATCGTCAACGAGGAGCAGCAGGTCGAGGCCGCCTGGGGCCAGGTGGAGAGCCAGCTACAGCGCCGGGCCGACCTCGTCCCGAATCTGGTCGAGACGGTGAAGGGCTATGCAAAGCACGAGAAGTCGGTGTTCGACGACATCGCGAGCGCGCGATCGGCAATGATGGGCGCGGGCTCGCGGGCCGACAAGATCAACGCTTCGAACCAGCTCGACAGCGCCATCTCGCGCCTGCTCGTCGTCACCGAGGCCTATCCCCAGCTCAAGGCCGATCAGAACTACGCGCGCCTCATGGACGAGCTTGCGGGGACCGAGAACCGTCTCGCGGTGGCTCGCAACCGCTACAACGAGGCCGTCCAGCGCTACAACTCCGACGTGCGCGGTATCCCTGGCGCCTGGGTAGCGAAGATCGGCGGGTTCCCCGCGCAGAAGGAGTACTTCAAGGCGGACGCCGCGTCGCGTGCGGCCCCGAAGGTGTCGTTCCAATAGGGGGAGCGCCCATGCGTACGAGCGGGATCCTCACCGTCGGCGGCGCCTTCGTCGCGATCCTTGGCGCACTGTTCACGTTGCTGATGGCGAAGCCGTTCCTTTTCGAGAAGGGCCAGGGCTTCGTCTACTTCACCGGGCTTCTCGTCGGCGCGATCTTCACCGCCGTCGGCGTCTTCACGGTCATTGCCGGCCGCAAGCGGGCTCGCATCGAGGAAGAGACCGACCGGCGCGGCTTCGAGGAGCTCGCCACCTCGCTCGCGCGCAAGAACAGCGGGCAGATCCGCGTCGATCAGATCGCCAAGGCGAGCGGCCTTCCCGGCGAGGAAGCGCAGGAGCGGATGCGCGCGCTCACCGGCCGCGGTCTCTTCGATCTCGATTTCGACGAGAACGGTCAGATGGTCTTCAAGCTCTCGCGCGATGCGGGCCGCGCCCAACTCGCCGAGCTGAGCGGGGGGAGGAACTAGGAGCCCGCCTTTCAAAGTGCGGCGCGGAGGATTCGCGCCGGGTCTGCTCGCGCTTGCGATGGCCGCCGCCTGCGGGCACGCGCCGCCGCGCGAAGAGCCGCAGTCGCCGCGCGCCGCCGCCGACCTCGACGCGGCCCCCTCCCCGGAAGCGGGCATCGAGCCGCAACCCTGGGTGAGCCCGCGAGCCTACCGGCACTATCTCGCCGCCCTGCTCGCCAGAGATCGCGACGATCATGGCACCGCAGCAGTCGAGCTGCACGAGGCGCTTGTCTTCGATCCCGATTCGGCCCACCTGCGCACCCTCTACGCCCAGGAGCTGGCCCGGCTCGGCCGCATGAACGAGGCGCGGGAAGAGGCTGAAACCGCTCTCAAGCGCTCGCCGGATCACGCTCCGGCCCATCTGCTCCTCGCGCGCATCGCCGTGAACGAGGAGCGCCTCGACGACGCCCGAGGGCAGTTTCGCGCCGCCATCCACGGCGAGCCCGACGACGGCGACGCCTACCGCGATCTCCTCCACCTGGAGGTGAGCACCGGCAACCTCCCCGCCGCTCGCGCCGTCCTCGAGAACCTCGAGGCGGTCGCGCGGGAGCACACGCTCGATGCGGAAGGCGCGGACAACGACGTCACCGGAGAGGAGGCGGTGACGGGATCGCGGCTCCGCGAGAACGCCAGCTCGGGATGGGTGGAGCTGGGCTCTGCCTTTGCGGCGCGCCACGCCGATTCCGAAGCCGACGAGGCCTTCGCTCGCGCGGAGCGCATCGATCCCGGGACCGGCGACGGGCTGCTCGCCCGCGCTTCCTATCTCGAAGGAAGGCGCAGATTCGGCGAGGCGCGCGTCCTATATCTGCGGCTGGTGGCGCGCAGGCCGGAGTCGCCCGGGGTGCTCGCTTCGCTCTCCCGCGTCTCGCTGCAGGAAGGCCAGCCCGACGTGGCCGAAGCGCACCTGCGCAAGCTCGTCCAGCTTGCCGGGGAAATGGACGGCGAAGGGCAGGATCGGGACGCCGACCGGCGCGAGCTGACCGCGGCGCTGTTCCGGGCGGCGCTGCCGCTCCTCGGAGCCAACCGGGTGGAGGCGGCCCAGGCGGCTTTCGAGGCGTGCTTGCGTCTGTTCCCCGCCCACCCCGAGCTTTCCTTCTATCGCGCGCTGGCGATCGATTCCCGCGGGAACCACCGCGAAGCGGCGCAGCTCTTCGAAGCGCTCGATGGTGCGCTCGCCGACGGCTCCGAGTCGCGGGCCGAGGCGGACCGGTCGGCGCAGCGCGGTCCTTCGTTCCTCGCAGGCGAGCCGGCCACCATCGTCGTGGACGCTCGCACGCAGGCGGCGCTGTCCCGCTCGCGCCTTGGCGAGCACGCCGAGGGCGCCAAGCGCATGCGGGCGCTTTTCGCCGAGCGGCCGCAGGACGAGGCGGTCGGGCTCGGGCTCATCGAGGCGCTCGAGCGCGATGGTCACCTCGTAGATGCCGTCTCGATCCTGGCGGCGGCGGCCCGGGCACAGCCGCGCAGCGAGGCGATCCTTTTCGCGCTGGCGAGCGCGCAGGATCGGGCCGGTAAGCAGCAGTCGGCTTTCGGCACCATGCGCAAGGTGCTGGCGCTTTCGCCCCATCACGCGGGGGCGCTCAACTACGTCGGATATTCGCTGGTGGAAAAGCACGAGTCGCTCGAGGAGGCCGAGAGGCTCCTCGCCGAGGCCGTCGACCAGCGCCCCGACGACGGCGCCGTGGCCGACTCCTACGGGACTTGCCTGCTGCGCCGCGGAAAGGTGCCTGCGGCGCTCGCCGAGCTCTCCCGCGCCCAGAATCTGTCGCCAGGGGATCCGGTCATCCTCGAGCACCTCGGCGAGGCGCTGCTTGCCTCGGGCAAGCGGGAAGAGGCGGGGAGCGCCTTCCGCAAGGCGCTGGCCGTCCTGGAGCCCTCCGTCGGACGATCGCGCAAGGCCCGGGAAGGGCGCGATCCCGAGCCGAGCGACGCTCGCGTGCGAGCGGAAATCCTCCAGAAGCTGCGAACCTTGACGCCGCGCTGAGGGCGTGGTTTCCCACGACTCCGTAGCATTGGAGGCGCCGCGCAGTGACCGAGTTCCCCACCCAGGAAGGCTTCTTCAGCGCGCGCGACGGGATGCGCCTCTTCTTCCAGATCGTACGGCCGCGAAGCGAACCAGTCGCGCACATCGCGCTCTTGCACGGCTACGCCGAGCACCTCGGACGGCACTCCGAGGTGACGCGCGCGCTGGTCGCGGCCCGGTACGCGGTGCACCTGCTGGACGTGCGCGGACACGGGCAGAGCGGCGGCAAACGCGCCCATGTCGATCGGTTCGAGGACTACCTTGCAGACCTCGAGGTCTTCCTCGGCCAGGTGCGCGAGGCGGCGAAGGATCGGCCCCTCTTCCTCGTCGCCCACAGCCATGGAGCGCTCATTTCCGCGCTCTATCTGCTCCGCGATCCGGAGGCGGTGCGAGGAGCCGTCTTCAGCTCTCCCTATTTCCGGCTCAAGCTGCACGTCTCGCCTCTGAAGATCCTGGCAGGGAAGCTGGTCGCCAATCTCCTGCCGTCGTTGCCGATGCGAAACGAGCTCAAGCCCGAGCAGCTCACCCGCGACGTCGCCATCCAGGAAGCGACCCGCAAGGATCCGCTCTACCAGCAGATCGCGACTCCTCGCTGGTTCAACGAGTCGTCGCGGGCCCAGGAGACGGTGCTGCGGCGCGCGACCGAGTTCGTCACTCCGCTCCTGCTCCTCTGCGGCGGCGCCGATCCGATCGCCGATCCGAAGGCGGCGCGCGAGTTCTTCGATCACGCGACCAGCCAGGACAAGCAGTTCAAGCAATACGACGGGCTGCTCCACGAGATCTTCCACGAGCCCGAGCGCGACGTCGTCTTTCGCGATCTCATCGGCTGGCTCGACGAGCGGGCCGGCGGATCGGTGCAGCGCGCGGCGACGGGGCAGCGGTGAACGAACGCCAGCGCCTGCTCGAGCTTTTCACGAAACTGGCCTACGAACGCCGCAAGGTCATCTTGCGCAGCGGGAAAGAAAGCGACTTCTACATCGACACCAAGCAGGCGACGCTCACCGCCGAGGGCCACTATCTGGTCGGGCGCCTGGTGCTCGCCGAGGTGCGCTCGCTGGTCCCGGACGTGCAGGCCGTGGGAGGCCTCACCATGGGCGCCGATCCGATCGCGAGCGCGGTCAGCCTGACGAGCTTTCTTGCGGATCGGCCGATTCCCGCCTTCTATGTCCGCAAGGAGCCGAAGGGGCATGGAACGCAACAGTGGGTCGAAGGACGGAAGGGCATTCCCGACGGGTCGCGCGTCTGCGTGGTGGAGGACGTGGTGACGACCGGCGGATCGACGCTCCGCGCGGTCGAGCGCTGCCGCGCGGAAGGCCTCGACGTCCGCGGCGTGGTCGCGCTCGTCGATCGCCAGGAGGGCGGCAGGGAGGCGGTCGAGGCGGCTGGCATGAAGCTACGGTCGCTCTTCCTGCGGAGCGATTTTCCGTGAAACGCGCTGTCGCCATCGGAATCCTACTGTGCGCGGGGTGCCGGACTCTTCCGTTCCCCGAGCCGGAGGTGGAAGGACCCTACGGGAGGGAGCTGCTCAAGTGGGTCCGCAAGACGTCCCTCTATTCGGGGCTCGAGACGCGCGCCTTCTGCCGCGTCGTCTATCTCTCCTATGACATGATCGACGCGCAGGCGAAGCAGATCTCCAGCATGCGCGCGGAGCTGCCCGACGAGGCGGCCCGCACGCGGGAGAAGCTGCACCGCGAGACGGCCACGCCGACGGTCTTCGCCATCCTCTACACGCCGGACAAGGGCGCCAACGACTGGGAGGCCAAGGATTCGGTGTGGCGCATCGCCATCAACCTCGGGCTCGGCCAGATCGAGCCGCAGCGCATCGAGCGCCTCGAAAGGCCGTTCAACGCCGAGCTGCGCGCGCTCTATCCGTATCTCGACGATTACTCGGTCGCGTACGTGATCCATTTCCCGGCCCAGGAAGCGCCGGGCGGGCTGCACTTCACGCCTACCGAAGTGACCATGATCGCCGCCGGGGCGCTGGGAAAGATGGAATTCAAGTGGGACCTGCAAGCCATGGCAGCGGCCAAGTAGGAGAGCGCCTTCGACGGGCGAACCGCCCCCCGAGGACGTTAGACTGAACGGTATGGACGCTAGCGCCCCTCCCTGCAACGGCCTCGTTCCCGTGCCCCGCCTGGAAGACCTGGTCGCCCGGGACAAGAATCACGACTGCAGCGGCTTCGGCCCGGCCCACATCTGCGTACGGGTCGACGCGGTGGCGGACCTGCCTACTCGATTCGGCAGGTTCCGCATCGTGGCCTTCTGGAACAACCGCGACGGCAAGGAGCACGTGGCGCTGGTGCACGGCGACGTGATGGGGCACGAGGACGTTCCCACCCGGCTCCATTCGGAATGCCTCACCGGCGACGCGCTCGGGTCTCTGCGTTGCGACTGCCGCGACCAGCTGGAGACGGCTCTTCGCAACCTCGCCAAGATGGAGCGCGGCCTCTTGCTCTATCTGCGCCAGGAAGGTCGCGGCATCGGGCTGCGCAACAAGGTCCGCGCCTATCAGTTGCAGGACAAGGGGCTCGACACCGTCGAGGCGAACCGCGCGCTCGGCTTCCGCGACGACGAGCGCGACTACGGCGTCGCCGCGCACATGATCGCGAGCCTGGCCGTGAAGTCGGTCCGGCTCATGACCAACAACCCGAACAAGATCCAGCAGCTGGAGAGGAACGGGATCAAGGTGTCGGGGCGCATTCCCCACGTCATGCCGGCGAACGAGTTCAACCGTTTCTACCTGCAGACGAAGGCAGTCCGCTCCGGCCACTATCTCGAGTTCGAGGGCAAGGAGGTCCTGCCCGAGCAGGACGATCCGCCGGTGGTGGAGTCGGGCCGGGCGACCTAGCGTCGCGGCCACGCTTGCGGGGCTGGCTTTCCGCGCACGAGCACCGTGTCGTGGATCGCGGACGGATCGGATCCGGGCCACGACAGCGTGTAGTGCAGCCCGCGGCTCTCCTTGCGCTCCTTCGCGCAGGCGACGATGAGCCGCGCCACGTCGGCGAGATTGCGCAATTCGACCACGTCGCGCGTGACCAGGTAGCCCCAGTAGTACTCCTGGATCTCGCCGAGCAGGTTGTCGAGGCGCCGCTCGGCGCGGTCGAGGCGCTTGTCGGTGCGGACGATGCCGACGTAGTTCCACATCAGGGCGCGGATCTCGTCCCAGTTCTGCTTCACCACCACGCCCTCCTCGGGCGCGACCGCGGTGCCCGGGTTCCACTCCGGAATGGCGGGTCCGCTCGGGAATCCGGTTGCATGTTCCGCCGCGCGATCGGCGGCGCGATGTCCGAAGACGAGCCCCTCGAGGAGCGAATTGGAGGCGAGTCGATTGGCGCCGTGCAGGCCCGTGCAGGCAGCCTCGCCGATGGCGAAGAGCCCGGGCAGCGTGGTCTGGCCGTCGAGGTCGGTGCACACGCCGCCGCAGACGTAGTGCGCCGCGGGCACCACCGGGATGGGCTGCTGCGCCATGTCGATCCCGAAGGCGAGGCACGTCTGGTAGATGTGCGGGAAGTGCTCGACGAGGAACCCCTTCCCGAGGTGCCTCATGTCGAGGAAGGCGCAGTCGTCGCCGCTCCGCTTGAGCTCGCTGTCGATGCTGCGGGCCACCACGTCGCGCGGCGCCAGCTCGCGGCGCGGGTCGTAGCGCTCCATGAACGCTTCGCCGGCCCGGTTGCGGAGGATCCCGCCCTCGCCGCGCAGCGCCTCGCTGATGAGGAAGCTTTTCGCGTGCGGATGGTAGAGGCAGGTCGGGTGGAACTGGATGAATTCGAGATTTGCGATGGCCGCGCCCGCCCGGTGCGCCATGGCGAGGCCGTCTCCGGTCGCGACGTCGGGATTCGACGTGTACAGGTAGACCTTCCCCGCGCCGCCCGTGGCGAGGACCACCACGCGGGCGGGGAAGGCTTCCACCTTCCCCGTGCGCGAGTCGAACGCGTAGCAGCCGACGACGCGATCCGGACCGCCCAGACCGAACCGGCCGCTGGTGACGAGGTCGATGGCCACGTGCTCGTCGAGGATGCGGACCTTCGCTGCGTCCGCGGCGGCGAGCAGCGCGCGCTCCACTTCGCGGCCGGTCAGGTCGGCGGCGTGGAGGACACGGCGGGCAGAATGCCCACCTTCGCGGGTCAGGTGGTAGCCGAGCGGCGTCGCGTCCCGCGTGAACTCCGCGCCGAGGTCGATCAGCTCGCGGACCCGGGCTGGCCCCTCTGAGACCGCTACGCGGACCGCTTCCTCGCGGCACAGCCCCGCGCCGGCCACCAGGGTGTCCTTGAGGTGCGATTCCACGCTGTCGCCAGGGGCCAGGACGGCGGCGATTCCGCCCTGGGCGTAGGCAGTGTTCGATTCCGACCGTCCCCGCTTGGCGAGCAGGAGGACTGAGCCCCGCTTGCTCGCCCGCAGGGCGAACGAGAGGCCCGCGATCCCGCTCCCCAGGACGAGGAAATCGACCGGTTCGCGCATCCTCCTACCCTCCACCCCAGGTGTGGGCACTGGCTGGCGAGCACAGATTTGCCCGTCGACTCGCCGACTTGTTATCGTGCAGAAAGCGCTATGTCTCGTCTGGTCCTTGCCCTCGGCATCGCGGTCACTTGTGTAGCCGCCCCTTCCGCGGTCCGCGCCGGATCCGTCCGCACCTGGACGGATCGCGACGGTGTGTACCACGTCGAGGACATGCCGCAGGCGCGAGGCCGGCAGGGCCCGCGCGGGACTCCCGCCAGGTCCGGTGCGAAGGCGCTCCACTGGTGGGAAAGGCGCAGCGACGCTCCGCCCGACCAGATCGACAAGGCAGCTTCCCTCTACAACATCCCGCAGGAGCTGATCCGCGCCGTCATCGCGGCGGAGAGCGCGGGCGACACGTCGGCCGTCTCGCACCGCGGCGCCATCGGGCTCATGCAGCTCATGCCGGCGACCGCCGGGCAGATGTACGTCGAGGATCCCGTCGATCCGGCGCAGAACATCATGGGCGGGACGCGCTACCTGCGGCACCTCGCCAACGAGTTCGCCGGCGACATGCTGCTGGTCGTCGCCGCCTATAACGCCGGGCCGGACGCGGTGCGGAAGTATCGCGGCGTTCCGCCCTACGAAGAAACCCGCCAGTACGTGAAGAAGGTTCTCGCGTACTACGCGGAGCTGAAGCGCACAGGCGCGAAAGCGATCCCGGCCTCGGTCGGGGGCTCCCGCTGATGGAACCCGGCCCGCGGCGGTCGAAAGAGGCGGGACGGTTCGACGACGAAGAAACCTCGGGTCGGGAGTTCGACCGCACCTTCACCGCCGGCGCGGAGGCGCTGCAGCGCGGAGACGCGCAGACGGCGCGCCAGCTCCTCGAAGAGTCGCTGCGGTCCAAACCCGACCACCAGCGCGCGCGCAACCTGCTGGGGCTTTCGCTCTTCAAGCTGGGTGAGCTGGTCAAGGCGGAGCGGATCTACCGGTCGCTCCTCGAGGAGAATCCGGCCGATACCAGCTTGCGGGTGAACCTCGGGCTGGTCTTTCTCAAGGCCGGCGCGGCCTCCGATGCGACCCGCTGCTTCGAGACGGCGCTCGACCTGTCGCCGGATCACAAGAAGGCGCAGAACTATCTCGGCCTCGCCCTCGCGCAGAAGGGCGAGCTCGCCCGGGCGCGCGAGTGGTTCCTCAAGTCCGGGAACGCGGCGATGGCGGAGAGGATGGAGCGCGAGCTCGCCGCCTCGCCGCTGCGCGAGGTGGCGCAGAAGGCGGAAGGCGCGCTCTCCTCGCCGCGCCCCTTCAAGAGCGCGCTCGAGCCGGGCGAGTCGGTTCCGGCCAAGGGCGCCGAGGAGGGCGCGCGCTGGATGGCCACGGAGAGCGCGCGTACCAGCCGTGAGGCCCTGGCGATCGAGATGCGGCCGACGACTGCGGCCGTCGCGGCCGCTGCTGCCGCCGCCGTGCCGGTGGACGAGCCGAGCGTGCTCTCGAGCTACACGGCGGAGCGGCGCCTCTCGGTGCCGGGGGGCGAAGGCGGTTTCGCCATCGGGACGACCGAGATCGTGGTGCAGGTGCGGGGCGACATGCTCACTCGCCTCGACGGATTGGTCGCCAGCTGGGGACAGCTTGCGCTCAAACCGGAGCTGAAGCGCTTCCATGGAAAACCCACCGACAAGTTCTTCGGCGAAGGCGGGCGCCGCATGCTCCGGGCGAGCGGGGCGGGACGCTTCATCATCTCCCGCGAAGGGCGCACCTTCACCGCGCTGGAGCTGGGCGACGAGCCCGCCTACTTCCGCGAGGAGACGCTCTTCGCCTTCGAGGAGTCGATCGTCTTCGAGAACGGCAGGGTGCCTTCGCGAGGCGGCTACGATCTCCATCTCGTGCACCTGCGCGGACGTGGCAAGCTGCTCCTCGTGACGGTCGGGACGCCCATGTCGGTGGAGCTGGGGAAGGGCGAGCCGCTCCGCATTCCCATGGATCAGCTGGTCGGCTGGCACGGACCGCTCATCCAGCCGCGCATCGTGCCCATCGTCGAGCAGGCGCCGGAGATGGGCGTGGCGCTCGAGCTGTCGGGCGAAGGGCGCGCGCTCGTCGACGCGCCGGACGGGAGGTAGGCGTTGGAGCCGCGGCTCGCGCCTTCCGTTCCGCCGCCGCCCGGCGAAGGGCCGGCGCTCGTGGCGGCGCCCGCGCTGCCGCGCAAGAAGACGCGCCGCGAGCGGCTCCGCGAGGAGATCCTCAACGCGCCCAATCTCATGACGCTCGGGCGCATCGCGCTCATCCCCGTGTATCTGGGGCTGCTCGCCTACGAGAACCGGCACAACAGCTTCCTCGCCGCCATCGTCTTTTCCGTCGCCGCCATCTCGGACTGGTTCGACGGGTGGCTGGCGCGGGTCTCGAACAAAATCACCACGCTGGGGAAGTTCCTCGACCCGCTCGCCGACAAGCTCATCGTCTTGTCCGCCCTGGTGATGCTCCTGCGCCTCGGCCGGGTGCCGGTCTGGGTGGTGGTGGTGATCCTCGCCCGCGAGTTCCTCATCAGCGGGCTGCGCACCATCGCCATGAGCGAAGGGGTAGTGATCTCGGCGTCGCAGGGCGGGAAGTGGAAGACCTCGCTCCAGCTGTCCGGGATCATCGCCTTGATGGTCCACTACCACTACGCGATCGACTACTTCTTCGTCCGGGTGGTGACGGACTTCCAGGCGGTGGGCCTCACGCTTCTCTACCTCTCGCTCATCCCCGGAATCGCCTCTGCGGTGGACTACATCCGGGCTTTCTACACTCTTGACACAGGGGATTCCCGGGGCTAATCGGGACGCCGTCTCGCGGAACTAGCTCAGCTGGTAGAGCGTCGCCTTGCCAAGGCGAAGGTCGCCGGTTCGAACCCGGTGTTCCGCTCCAAGTAGCCCGGATTCCGCGTAGTTAGCGGATCCGGGCTTTTTCATGCGCGTCGCCTTCCGAGGCGACGCCGCATGTTCACAGCGGTTGGGCGGTATCCTCGCGCGACCAGGAGTTCCAG
>Ga0209474_10000674_pt1 | contig 36453 bp, 31 predicted proteins | sample GraSoiAngelo_145_FD_185902 | JGI IMG/M metagenome (GOLD analysis project Ga0209474, IMG submission 185902) | Grasslands soil microbial communities from the Angelo Coastal Reserve, California, USA - 14_1009_05_20cm (SPAdes) (version 2) | ecosystem: Environmental > Terrestrial > Soil > Grasslands...
TCCTGGGTGCCTTAAGCCGGCCATCGATACGATCGAAGAGCAGTTGAGCGCCATGTACGCGCGCCGATATCCCAGGCGAGCTGCCGCAATCACGAAGGCCGGCAGAGGACCGCACACCTAATCCACCCGGCGCATCTGGATATGGATCAAGACGCATACGCCCATACGCCCGCCGCTCTTGATCTCGGCGACAGCCTGCCGTTACGTGGGCCGGATAAGACATCGGGAGCAAACGCCACCATGGGACCGCTCGAGGGCATCAAGGTCATCGACATGACGACCGTGCTGATGGGTCCCTATGCGACCCAAATGCTCGCCGACTACGGGGCCGATGTCATCAAGGTGGAATCGCTCGAGGGCGACGTCACGCGCCTGATCGGCCCGACTCGCCATCCCGGCATGGGACCGGTGTTCCTCAACACCAACCGCGGCAAGCGCTCGATCTGCCTCGACCTGAAGAAGGTGGCCGGGCGCGATGCCGTGTTGCGGCTGATCGCCTCCGCCGACGTGCTGGTCTACAACGTGCGGCCGCAGGCGATGGCGCGGTTGCAACTCGGCTATGACGTGGTCTCGAAGACCAATCCGCGCCTGATCTATGCCGGCGTGTTCGGCTTCGGCCAGGATGGGCCCTACGCCGCAAAACCCGCTTACGACGACCTGATCCAGGGCGCGACCGCGCTGCCCGCCCTAATGGCACAGACCAGCGACGGCGTTCCGCGCTACGTGCCGAATGCGCTGGTCGATCGAATCGTTGGCCTCACCGCGGTCGGCGCGATCTGCGCCAGCCTCGTGCATCGCGACCGCACCGGGCGCGGTCAACGCGTCGACATCCCGATGTTCGAGACCATGGCCGGTTTCGTCATGGGCGATCACATGGGTGGGCTCACCTACGAGCCGCCGCTGGACAAGGGCGGCTATGCTCGGCATTTGTCGCGCGACCGCCGCCCCTACAAGACATCCGACGGCTATATCTGCGTCATCGTCTATAACGACAAGCAGTGGGAGAATTTCTTCAAAGCAACCGGCCGCGACGATCTGCGCCAGAACCCCAAGTTCGCAACCTTCGCCGGCCGTGCGACCAACATCGACACGGTCTATGCCGAGCTCGCCCGCATCTTTCAAACCCGCGGCACGGCCGAGTGGACCGAACTGCTGACCAAGGCTGACGTGCCGGTCATGCCGATGCACGACCTAGAGAGCATGTTGCAGGACCCGCATCTGGTCGCGACCTGCTACTTTCCGGTCGTCACCCATCCGACCGAAGGCGCGATCCGCAGCATGAAGGTTTCCGCAAGCTGGTCCGAGACACCGGCCGAGGCGGTCCGGCTGGCGCCACGCCTCAACGAGCACGGCGCCGAAATCCTGCGCGAGGCCGGCTTCTCAGCCGACGAGGTCGCGGCAATGGTGCGGGACGGCGCGACCAGAGCCGCCCCCGCCGCTCCTCGATAGGATCACTCAGATGGATTTTGCGCTTACCGCCAACCAGGAATCGATTCGTGATGCCGTCGCCAAGATCTGCGCGCGCTTCGATGACGCTTATTGGCTGAAAAAGGACAGGGAGGGCGGTTACCCCGCCGATTTCCATCGCGCGCTGGCGGATGCCGGCTGGCTCGGCATCTGCATTCCGGAAACCTATGGCGGCTCCGGGCTCGGCATTCTGGATGCCGCGATCATGATGCGGACGATTGCAGAATCGGGCGCCGGCATGTCCGGCGCCTCCGCGATCCACATGAATGTATTTGGACTCAATCCGGTGGTGGTGTTCGGCACGCCAGAGCAATGCAGGCGCATGCTGCCGGGAATCGTCTCGGGTGCGGAAAGGTCCTGCTTTGCGGTCACCGAGCCCAATACGGGCCTCAACACCACACAGTTGAAGACCCGCGCGGCGCGGTTCGGCGAGAAATACGTCGTCAACGGCCAGAAGGTCTGGATCTCTACCGCGCAGGTGGCCGAAAAGATTTTATTGCTGGCGCGCACCACGCCGCTGGAAGAGGTGAAGAGCCCGACCCACGGGTTGAGCCTGTTCTACACCGATTTCGACCGCCGCCGCATCGCGGTTCATGAGATCGAGAAGATGGGCCGCAAGGCGGTCGACTCCAATGAATTATTCTTCGAGAATTTCGAAATCCCGGTCGATGATCGCCTGGGCGAGGAAGGCCGCGGCTTCGAATATATCCTCCATGGCATGAATCCCGAGCGCATCCTGATTGCGGCCGAAGCGGTCGGCCTCGGCCAGCTCGCGCTGTCGCGTGCCGCTGACTACGCTAAGAGCCGCATCGTGTTCAACCGCCCGATCGGCAAGAACCAGGCGATCCAGCATCCGCTCGCGAAGAACTGGATGGAGCTCGAGGCAGCCTGGCTGATGACGTTGTCGGCGGGATGGCAATATGACCAGGGCTTGCCGTGCGGGCCCGCCGCCAATGCCGCGAAATATCTCGCGGCCGAAGCCGGCTATCACGCCTGCGAGCAGGCCGTCATGACGCATGGCGGCTTCGGCTATGCCAAGGAATTCCACGTCGAGCGCTACTTGCGGGAGTCGCTGATCCCGCGCATCGCGCCGATCAGCCCGCAGCTCATCCTGAGCTTTATCGCAGAGAAGGTGCTCGGCCTGCCGAAGTCGTATTGAATATTTTGGCGATATGAGAGCCAGAAACTCTAACTGGTCATTCCGGGATGCGCCGCTTGGCGCAGGCCCGTACTGACGAAGGGTAAAAAGGCCGCCATGGGCTTCATCACCGGGGTCGGGCTGACGTCCTAAGGTAGGAAGTTATTTTGACAAGAGGAATAGTCACCGCCAATAGAGGACGACGCTGGCGATGACGAGCATTGCCGTCACCGCCATCATCTGCGCAAACGCTTCCGAGGCCGCCCTCTTGGTGGCTTCCTTCATGTCTTTCTCCCTAGACTTGGGCGCACGTCATCGTCCTCCGAAAAGGCTCGATGACGCGATCGGTTTGATACCCGGAACACCCCGCGACGACTATTCGCTCCTGAGTCCCCACTCAGCGAATATCGACGGTCCCAGAGTCGAACAGTAATGCGGCGGCAATTTGACTCACTTATGTTGCTGTTGCGTCGGCGGCTCGATACTGCTTTGGCGCAAGCGCCAAACAAAAGATCAACGATAAGCTCGGAAAACCCAAGGTGATGAATGGCCCGCATCGACTATAGCGATCCCGCGAAATCAAGCGAGCGTACCCGCGAAATCCTCGGCAAGAATCGCAACGCCAATATTTTTCGCATGATGGCGCACGCGCCGCGTTATCTCGAACAATACTGCCGGCTCGGCCGTGCCATCCGCCACGAGGGCGAACTCGATCCGGTAGTGCGCGAACTTGCGATTACGCGCACGGGGATTTTATGCGAAGCGCCGTATGAGATTGTCGCGCACAAGCGCATCGGCAAGAACGTCGGCGTCACCGACGAGCAGAACGAGGCGCTGGAAAACTGGCAGTCGGCGACCTGCTTCAGCGATGTGCAGCGGGCGGCGCTCGCCTTCACCGACGAAGTCGTCGAGCTGCGCAAGCCGACGGAGGCGACCTTCAACGCGATTGCCGCGAAGCTGACGCCGGGCGCGCTGGTCGAATTGCAGCTTTCGGTCGGCTTCTACATCATGACATCGAAATTCCTGGAGACTTTTGCCATCGACCTGCAGCCGGTGACGGAAGTGGTGTGAGCGATGCTCAAGTCGCCGTCAGCAGATCGACCTTGGTATTGGCCACGATCAGGCGATCGGCAAGGAGCTGCGCGAGATTGCGCATGATCCGCTCGCCGGCTTTGGGGTGCTGATTGCGAAAGCGCTCGAAACCGGAAATCGGGATTTCGACGGCGCTCGCCGACGCATCTGCCAGCACGTCGGCCGAACGACGCGGCTCCAACAGCGCCATTTCGCCGAACGCCATGCCGGCGGTCAGCGTCGCGAGCCTGATGCCGTCCGGCAGCGTGATGTGAACGACCCCGCTGCGGAGGAAGAACAGCGAGGTCGCGGGGTCGCCGGCAGCGACGATCTTCTCGCCGGTTCGATAGTTCCTGATCGTACCAAGCGAAGCGAGAGCGGAAAGTTCTTCGCTGGTGAGGCCCGCCAGCAGCGGCTGCTCGGAAAATGCGGTCACATCGCGGAAATCGATCGATCCGCCGTGGCGATAAACCACCTGGTCTTCGGCCCATTCGATCGCGGTATCGAGCAGATAGAAGTCGCGCAGATTGGTTAGGCCGCCGGTCCATTCGCGCACGATTTTCCATCCCGCCGAGGAGCGTTTGATGCCGGACAGGATCACCACGACATGGAAATTCGCCAGTTCGCGGAATTCTTCCGCGAGCAGGCGGGCGCCGGCGTGGGTCACGGCCGCGACCCGGCGCAGGTCGAAGATGACGAATTGCGGACGCGGCGTGGCCGCGAGCCGGCGCGAGACGTAATCGACGTTGGAGAAGGACAGCGTGCCGACAAGCTCGATGACGCGGACATCGCTGTGATGCGTGTCAAGAATTGTCTGCTCGTGCGGCCGCCGGCGGCGCCGCGACGGATTCTTGCCGATAGTGTAGTCGGCAATGATGCTGTTGCGCGCATCGTCGCTGCGGTTGAGCATGTGCAGGTCATAGTGCGACGACAGCGCCTCGCAGACCTTGATGCCGCGCACGCTGTTGCCATGCTTGTCCAGCCGCGGCGAATAGCAGCCCAGCCCCAGCCGCGCCGGCAGCGCCGCCAGAATGCCGCCGCCGACGCCGCTTTTGGCGGGAATGCCGACGCGATAGATCCATTCGCCGGCATAGTCGTACATGCCCGAGGAAGTCATCACCGACAACGTGCGCGAGATGGCGTAGGGCGTCATCACCTGCTCGCCGGTCACCGGGTTGATCCCGCGATTGGCGAGCGTGGCGGCCATGATGGCGCTATCGCGCGCCGTCACCAGGATCGCGCACTGCTTGAAATAGACGTCCAGCACCGCGCCGACGTTGTCTTTGATCACCGCATTGGTGCGCAGGAGATAGCCGATCGCCCGGTTACGGTCGCCGGTCGCGCTCTCGGAGGCATAAACGGCTTCATCAACGCCGAGTTCACGTCCGGCGAAGCGGCCGAGCGCCTGACGGATATAGTCGAAGGCATCGCTGCCCTTGGTCTCGTGGAGCAAGCCGGAGCAGGTGATCGCACCGGCGTTGACCATCGGATTGAAGGGATGGTTTTCGGAATTGAGCCGGATCGAATTGAAGGGATCGCCGGATGGCTCGACGCCGATCGCGCTTTCGACGTGCGCTGCGCCGAGCGTATCCAGTGCCAGCGCGAACACGAAGGGCTTTGACATCGACTGGATGGTGAAGGGTATCGTGGTATCGCCGACCTCATAGACGTGGCCGTCAAGGGTCGCGAGGCTGATCCCGAAATGATCGGGGTCGGCCTTGCCGAGTTCGGGGATGTAATCGGCGACGTCGCCGCCGGTCTCCGACGAGAAGTCGGCATGACAGCGATCGAGGAACCGCAGCAAAGGCGGTTTCGCGCTGGCCCAACCTTCGGATTTCGAAGCTGCCGGTTTCATGCGGAGCAGTTGTGCCGCGCAATGGTGGTGCGCGCAACCGGGTCACAAAACAGGCATTTGCTAGGTCTCGAGAACGGCGACGGCCTGGCCCTCGGCGATGACGTCGTCGAGCTTGACCAGAATGGATTTCAGCTTGCCGGCGGCGGGCGAGGCGACCGGAATTTCCATCTTCATGGCTTCGACAAAGGCGATATCATCGCCATTGCCGACGCTGGCGCCGGTCTCAAGGGGAAGCGCGCAGACGCGGCCGGCCACCTCGGTCACAACCTTGATTTCAGGCATTCGCCCTCCGGGGACAGCCACTGCACGCAATCACGTTTCGGATGCGCGCACTATGAAGGGCGGGCGCCCCCTGGCTTTTTGTTGTGGCGGCAGATTGCCTGAGGTAGCTTGTTCTGCAAGTGGAATTTTATTCCGCAACCCGGAATGGGAGCCATCGCATGGGGCGGCGCTCGGAGCGGCTGAGTAGGCAGGGAATGCTCGCCGGCGATGGCGCGGGCGAAGGCGATGTCATTCAGGTGGTATCGCGGGCATTCGACGTCCTGCGCTGCTTCGAGGGCCATGAAGCGCGCCTTGGCAATCTGGAGATCTCCAATCGCTGCGGGTTGCCGCGATCGACGGTGTCGCGGCTGACCCACACGCTGACCCGGATGGGCCAGCTTGTTTACCTGCCGCGCGACCAAAAATACCGCATCGGTCCGAGCGCGGTAGCGATGTCTACTTCGATGATGAAGGGGTTGCAGCTTCGCAATCTGATCCGGCTGCGGCTGCAGGATGTCGCCGAGCAATTGCCGGGTACCGTCGGCTTCGTCATTCCGGATCGCTTCCATCTCGTCTATCTCGAATATGCCCGTGCCGCCAACGCGCTTGGGCTGCATGAGAGCACCGGCAGCCGGATCGCGATCGCGAGCACCGCCGCCGGTCACGCCTATGCCGCAGCACTTGATGCCAATGTCGCCGACGTCTTGATCGCCGAGATGGAGCGTGAGATCCCGGACGGCGCCAAGCTCTTGAAGCCGCGGATCGAGCTCAATCGCGCGCTGCTGCGCGAGCGCGGCTATGTCGTCGCCTGCGGCCTGTGGAGCCCGCATATCAACGGTCTTGCGGTGCCGCTCTGGTCGCCGCAATACCAGACCTTCGTCGTGGTCACGATCGGACTGCTTGCCGCGATGTATGATGAGAAGCGGCTGCACATGGAGGTCGCGCCGCAGATGCTCGAGCTGAGCGTGGCGGTCGGCGGCCTGCTCGGGGGCGCCGACAGCGACATCTTCACCAATGGGCTCTCGAGAAAGGTGCTCCCGGAAGCCACCCGCGACAATAAAAAAATCATCGATACGGAGGAGACGAATGAACTGGAAGCCGGAACTCGACGACCTCGCTCGGCGCGAAGCGTTCGCGCGCGAGATGGGAGGCGTTGACAAGGTCAAGCGGCAGCGCGACCAGGGCCGGCTCACCGTCCGCGAGCGCATCGACCGCCTGGTCGATGCCGACAGCTTTCACGAGATCGGGGCGATTTCCGGCGTCGGCGAATATGACGAGCACGGCGGGCTCAAGCACCTGACGCCGGCCAATTGCGTATTCGGCCGCGGCAAGGTCGACGGCCGCACGGTGGTCGTGGTCGGCGACGATTTCACCGTGCGCGGCGGCTCGGCGGATGCCTCGATCTCGGCGAAGCCGCTGATGGCCGAGGAAATGGCGCACGATTTCCGCCTGCCTATCATCCGCATCATCGAAGGCTCCGGCGGAGGCGGCTCGGTCAAGACCATCGAGACCAAGGGCGCGGCTAACCTGCCCGGCGGCATCGGCGGCACGCGCTGGTACTGGTACACGACCTCGAACATGGCGCGCGTGCCGGTGGTGGGGCTGGGCCTCGGCTCGGTCGCGGGTCTCGGCGCGGCGCGGCTGGCCGCGACGCATTATTCGATCATGACCAGGAATTCGGCGATGTTCGTCGCGGGGCCGCCGGTGGTGAAGCGGCTCGGGCAGGACCTCTCCAAGCAAGAGCTCGGCGGCGCCGAGATCCAGACCCGCGCCGGCGGCATCGATCATGCCGTCGATACTGAAGATGAAGCCTTCGAATGTGCGCGGCGCTTCCTGTCTTATTTGCCGTCCTCGGTCTATGCGCTACCGCCGACGCTTGCCTGCAGCGACGATCCGGAACGAAGCGAGGAGCAGCTGATCAAGGCGGTGCCACGCAGCCGCCGCCAGGTCTACAAGATGCGCCCGATCATCGAGGCGGTGGTCGATAAGGGCTCGTTCTTCGAGATCGGCGCCAATTTCGGCCGCCCGATCATCGCCGGTCTCGCGCGCCTCGAAGGCCGTGCCGTGCTGGTTTTGGCCAGCGATCCCCTGCATTACGGGGGAGCGTGGACGGCGGAGGCCTGCCAGAAGGTGGTGCGCTGGGTCGATTTCGCCGAGACCTTCCATCTGCCGATCGTCTATCTGATGGATTGTCCGGGCTTCATGATCGGGCTCGAGGCGGAAAAGGCCGCCACCATCCGTCACGGCGTGCGCGCGATGGCCGCCGTCAACCAGACCACCGTGCCCTGGTGCACCATCATCGTGCGCAATTCCTTTGGGGTTGCCGGTGTGGTGCATCAGCCGGCGGACCGCTTCTCGATCCGCTATGCCTGGCCGTCGGCCTATTGGGGCTCGCTGCCGCTGGAGGGCGGCATTGAGGCGGCCTATCGCGCCGATATCGACGCCGCGCCTGATCCAGTGGCGAAGTTGAAGGAAATCGAGGATCGCCTCAACAAGCTGCGCTCGCCGTTCCGCTCGGCCGAGAAATTCTGGGTCGAGGAGATCATCGATCCCCGCAAGACGAGATCGCTGTTGTGCGAGTTCGCCCGTCTCGCCGAGCCGCTGCGCACGCCGGGCCTCGCGACGAATATGACGATAAGACCCTAAAACCTACGACTCGCTTTCGCGATGCACGTCGTGAATGACGATGCCCATGCCTTCTTCCGGCATTTTGATCCAGTCGCGCCGCTTCAGCGTGCGCTTGGTGTCCTCATAGCCGCTCGTCCAGTGCTCGCGCATCGAGGTGCCCGAGAATTCGTGATCCTTGGAATCACCTTCGTAAGCCTTCTGCTGGTAGATCAATTGCAGGATGGCGATCTCCGGCAGATTTCCGAGGCCGCGCTTGAGCTCACGCTCCTCCTCGGACAATTGGTCTTCTGAAATTTTCGACAGCGCCTTGTAGAGGCTGGCCTTCAGATTGTGCGTCTTGCGGTAGACGTCGGTGTTATGGCGCGTGCGCGAGGAATACATGATATCCTTGTGGCGGGCCAACACGTCCTGGATGTCGCGCGGCAGCACGCCCCGCGCCGAGAACAGGTCGACCTGGAACACCAGCGAGTTGAGATTGTCTTCCTGGTCAAGCAAATGCTGCAGCGGCGTGTTGGAAACGATGCCGCCATCCCAGAAATGGTCGGTGCCGACCTTCACCATCGGTAGCGCAGGCGGCAACGCACCGCTCGCCATGACATGTTCCGGGACGATCTCGTCATGGGCATTGTCGAAATAGATGAAATTGCCGGAGAGCACGTTGACAGCGCCCACCGCAAAACGGATTTTCTTATCGTTGATCCGGTCGAAATCGACCAGCTCGAGCAGCGACGCGCGCAGCGGCGCCGTGTCGTAATAGCTCGTCGCCGTCCTGGCGCCCGCGGGACTGAGCCAGGGATTGGTCGGGTGCGGCGCGAAGAAGCCGGGCTGGCCGAGCGTCGTCGTCATGAACGATGAGGTGAAATTGCGCGCTTTGCGGAAAATGTCGCCGTCCGGGGTGTAGTGCCAAATCTTGCGGCTGGTGATGCGGTCCCAGAAGGTGTGTAGCCGTTCGAGCCGCCGCTCCGGCGGATTGCCGGCGATGATCGCCGAATTGATTGCGCCGATCGATACACCGCAAACCCAGTCCGGTTCGATCTGGGCTTCGTGCAAGGCCTGATAGACGCCGGCCTGATAGGCGCCGAGCGCCCCGCCGCCCTGCAACACCAGTGCGACGCGGTCGCAGCGTTGTGGCCGCCAGCCTCGCGCAGCGGTTGGCTGTTCTAAATTCGGGCTCCGTGCATCCATTGAATGTGAGCTCCCAGCATCCCGACAATTCCGGGTGAGCGTGACGCGGTGATGACAAATTGGACGAGCGAACGGCTGCGAAATGGCGCTCTTGCCTGCGGTCGATGCATGGGCTTAAGGGAAAATTGCAGGTCATGCGGTTGAAGGAATTCCCTCACATAACTGTCAATCTCCGCCGCTAGCAATTGACCGAACGCATTTCAGCAGGGGGACAAGCGGTGCGCAGGGAAGATTTGCTCAAGCTGCCGTCGATGCCGGCGGCAGGACCCAGCTATCCCGCGGGTCCCTACCGCTTCATCAACCGCGAATTCCTCGTCATCACCTACGAGACCGATGCCGCGTTGATCCGCGCTGGGCTGCCTGAGCCGCTCGAACCGATTGATCAGTCGATCGTGCACTATGAATGGATCAAGATGCCCGACAGTTCGGGTTTCGGCAGCTATACCGAGTGCGGCCTCGTGATACCGGCCCGCCTGCATGGCCACGAGGTCAATTTCGTTTCGCAGATGTATCTCGACGACGATCCGCCGATTGCTGCGGGTCGCGAAATCTGGGGCTTTCCGAAGAAATACGCGCATCCGAAGCTCGAGATTGTCAAGGACACGCTCACCGGCGCGCTGGAATATGCTGGCCAGCTCGTCGCGATGGGAACGATGGGCTACAAGCACGAAAGCATGGCCGGCAATGGCGACCTGACCCGCGCCACGCTGTCGAAGACCCAGATCAATCTCAAGATGATCCCCGGCGTCGACGGCCACCTCGAAGTCTGCCAGCTCGTTGCAATCAATCTCACCGATATCGTCGTCAAGGGATCGTGGGTTGGCCCGGGGCGGTTGCATCTGGTGCCGCATGTCAATGCGCCGGTCGCCGATTTTCCGGTTCGGCGCGTCGCCGGCGCCCACCACTTCCTGGCCGACCTGACGCTGCCGTTCGGCCGTGTCGTGCACGACTACAATAAGGAAGCCGGGCAAATCGCGCCGACGGGTCTTGCGGCAGAATAGCGCAGCCGCGTCCCGCGACATCAAACTGTAACAACCAGGTAATTCAGTCGCTGGCTCTAGCTGACGAAGAAGTCATATTCCCTTTGGGTGGGTGTCATGTTGGCCGAACCGGAGCGCGCGAAAATTGCTGCCACGCCGGCCTTGTCGTTACTGGATGCAGCCATTCCGGGCCTGGTATGGGCGTTTCGGCTTCACCACGACGGCAGTGCGGAGCCGCTGCCGATCGACGCGGCCATCGAATTTACCCATGACGGCAGGCTCTGGCTGCATTTCAATCTAACCGACGCTCGCGCGCGTGCCTGGCTCGCCACCGCCGACATTCCCGCGCTGGCGCGCGAACTGATACTGTCCAAGGACAATTACCAGCAGCTCCATACCACCGAAAATTGCGTCTACGGGGTATTTTCAGATCTCGTGCGCGAAATCGGCGATGCAACCGAAGAGACCGGATTTCTTCGTTTCGCGATGACCGAGCGCCTCCTGATCAGCGGCCGGCATCAGGCGTTGTGCGCCGTGGACGCGACCCGTCGCGTGCCGGAGGGCGGCCATCGCGTCGAAACTGTCGCGGCGCTTCTGGAAAAGATCATCGACGAGGTCGCCGACACGATGGACCGGATCGCCGATCGCATCGGGACCGAGATTGATACGATCGAGGAAAAGCTCGTTGCCGCTGAGACTGCGTCCGACATGCGCGTTAGCCTTGGCCGCCTGCGCCGGACTTGCGTCAGGCTGCACCGGCAGTTATCCGGCCTGCGCGTCCTGTTTCACCGGCTCGAGCAGAAAAACACCGATGACCTCAATCCGGCGCTGCGGCTGCAGGCCGGCAAGCTGGCGCAGCGGCTCGATGGTCTCGATCACGATATCGTCGAGCTGCGCGAACGCAGCCGCCTGTTGGAGGAGGAGCTTCACTTCAAGATGGAGGAGGAGAGCAACCGGCACCTCCACACCCTGTCGATCGTGACCACCATGCTGCTGCCGCCGACGCTGGTGACCGGCATTTTCGGCATGAACACCAAGGGCTTGCCCTTCACGGACATGGATACCGCGTTCTTGTGGGCATCATTGGTAATGGTGCTGACTTCATTCGCAGCTTACCTCATCATGAAACGCATTGGGATCATCAGGTAATCCGGGCTTGATCGTGAGACGAGACATCCGCGAATGCTTTCCTTGCGCAGATTGCTTGTATTGGCCGCGCCCTTTGCCGGAATGATCGCGACCAGCCAAGCAACCGCTGGCGCAAAGGACGAAAGCGCCGCCGAATGGTTGGCTCCGAAATGGTTTAACGACTACCACGACGGGCTTGCAGCCAAAGGCCTGAATTTCGGCGCAACCTATATCGGCGACTTCATCGGCAATGTCTCCGGAGGGACTTCACGCGGCTTTATCCATCTCGGTCGCTTTGATCTTTCGGTCGATGCTGATCTCGAAAAGCTGGTCGGCTGGACCGGTGGCAGATTCTTCACCAACACTTACGAGATCTACGGCCGCGGGCTTACTCGCAACTACATTCATAATCTGGCGACCATCAGCGAGAGCGAAGCTTTGCCGGACACGCGCCTTTACAACGCATATTTCGAGCAAAGCTTCTACAATAACGCCCTCAACATAAGTATTGGCCAGCAGGCGGCCGACATCGAATGTTTCGATAGCGAGACCGACGATTTGTTCATCAATGGCGCGTTCGGCTGGCCGGCCATCAAGGCCTCCAACCTGTCGGCCGGCGGTCCGGCGCCGCCGATCGCGGCCGTCGGCATTCGCGTAAGGGCCGCGCTGTCAGACCGGATCACGGCTTTCGCCGCGGTCTTCAACGGTAATGCGGCGAGGGCCGGCGATGGCGATCCCCAGCTTCGCGACAATCACGGTTTGGCATTTCGAGTGAATGACGCGCCATGGGTCATCGGGCAGGTCCGCTGGGACTACGATATCGACATTGCCGGCCGGCCGCTCGCCGGCAATTTCACACCGGGCGGCTGGTATCATACCGGCCAATTCGACGACCAACGCTTCACCGCGCAGGGCGCCTCGATCGCGGATTCCACCGGGACCGGCATAGCAGCAAAGCTTCGCGGCAATTTTGGAATATTCGCCGTTATCGAACAAACACTCTACCGGCCGGCACCCGTGACGGAGAAGGGCGTTTCGAACTCCTTGCCGGGAATAACCGCATTTGGCCGCATCGCCTACAGCCCGCCCGATCGGAACCTGATCGATCTCTATCTGGATGGCGGCGTCGGGTTTGTTGGTCTTGTTCCCCATCGGCCTCTCGACCGAATCGGCGTGGGAGTGGCCTATATGCGGATTTCGAACGCCGACCGAAATCTCGATCTCGACACGCAGTTCTTTACGGGGGCGGCTAGCCCCGTACGAAGCAATGAAACGCTGCTCGAGCTGATATACGAGGCGCATATCAAGCCGGGCTGGTTGGTCGCGCCGTATTTTCAATACGTGTTTCGACCCTCCGGAGGCATTCCAAATCCGAATGATCCAAGCGGTTTGACCAGAATTGGCGATGCCGCCGTCTTTGGGGTGACCACTACGCTTAGATACTAGGCGCGTAGGGCACAGCCGGCATCACCGAATCCTGCGCTCCACCGCAATCGCAGTGGCTTCGCCGCCGCCGATGCAGAGAGCCGCGACGCCGCGCTTGAGGTTTTGCGCCTCGAGCGCGTGCAGCAGGGTCACGATCAGCCGCGCCCCTGTCGCGCCGATCGGATGGCCGAGCGCGCAGGCGCCGCCATTGATGTTGAGCTTTTCCCCGGGAATACCGAGGTCGCGTTGCGCGGCCATTGCAACGACCGCGAACGCTTCGTTGATCTCGAACAGGTCGACGTCGCCGACAGCCCAGCCGACCTTGTCGAGCAGTTTGCGGATCGCCGGGATCGGCGCGGTGGTGAACCATTGCGGCTCCTGGCTGTGGGTCGCATGGCCCTTGATCTCGGCAAAGACCGGAAGGCCCTCGCGATCGGCGAGCGATCGTTTTGTCAGGATCAGTGCTGCCGCACCGTCGGCATTGGCCGAAGAGGCGGCCGGGGTAATGGTCCCATTGGCGCGGAACGCGGGCTTGAGGCCCGGAATTTTGGCGGGATCGACTTTCAGCGGAATCTCGTCGTTGCCGACCGCGCGCGGACCGGTCTTTTCCGTCACCGTGAGCGGAACGATCTCGGCCTTGAAGGCGCCGGTTTCCACCGCCTTGCGTGCCCGCGTCAGCGTCTCCATCGCGTACGCGTCCTGGTCCTTGCGGGTGAATTGATAGGCTTCCGCGGTGGCCTCGCCGAAATCGCCCATCGAGCGTCCGACCTCATAAGCGTCCTCGAGGCCGTCGATCATCATGTGGTCGATGATCCGGTCATGGCCGGCGCGATAACCGGCGCGTGCTTTCGCCAGCAGATAGGGCGCATTACTCATGCTTTCCATGCCACCGGATACGACGATGTTGGCGGAACCGGCGGTGATGATGTCGTGCGCCAGCATGGTCGCCTTCATGCCGGAACCGCAGACCTTGTTGACGGTGGTCGCACCCGTCGCATCGGGTAACCCCGCGCCGCGCGCGGCTTGGCGAGCCGGCGCTTGGCCCTGTCCGGCCGGCAGCACGTTGCCCATGAAGACTTCCTCGACTTTTTCGGGTGCCAGCTTCGCCCGCTTCAGCGCGGCGCCGATCACATGGGAGCCAAGCTTGTGCGCGCTAAACGGTGTCAGCTCGCCCATGAACCGGCCAAGCGGGGTGCGGGCGGCGGAAACGATGACGACGGGATCGGAGCTTAAGGCCATCGCGGAACTCCCAGGGATGTGTCTTGCCAACTTTACATGACATTCATCATATGATGCGGCGCAAAATTTGCAACGGCGGTTCGGGGCTAAATTTGTCGTGATCCAGGCCAGCTGGCGCGACCAACACAACTGTCATCGTCCGCGAAGGCGGACGATCCAGTAAACGCAGCTATCTCGAGTCTCACAAACGTCACGGCGTACTGGATGCCCCGCTTGCGCGGAGCATGACGGCTGAGACCTACCGCTTCCGGTCGATAAATCCCTGCATCAGCCGTTTCGGCTCATCGGTCAGGAACGATCTTCCAAAGACGCCGATGCTCAAATTGACCGATTCGGTCAGCGGCAGTTCCTGCCATTGCCGCAGCAGGGCCTTCTGCGACCGCAGCGCTTGCGGACCGCATTTGAGCAGCGCGCTGACCGTGTGCTCGACGGCCGCATCGAGGCCGCTTGGCGGCGCGACCATATCGACCAGACCCCACGCCAGCGCGGTTGGAGCGTCGATAGTCTCGGCGGTCATCACCAGCCAGCGGGCGCGCCCCCAGCCGACCAGCCGCGGCAACAGGGCGGCATGGATGACGGAGGGGATGCCCACCCGCACCTCCGGCATGCCGAATTTGGCATCGTGTGCGGCGATCCGAAAATCGCAGGCGGCTGCAACCTCAAGTCCGCCGCCGAGGCACCAACCGGGGATGCGCGCGATCACAGGGGCCGGAAACGCGCGCACGGCCTCACAGAAGTCGCGCAGCCGCGTGATGAAGGCTTCCGCGGACTTCTGGTCGAGACCGGCCATTTCCTTGATATCAGCGCCGCCGATCATGCTCTTTTCGCTCTGGCCGGCCATGACCAGGACGCGGATCGCACGATCCGTCGCGAGCACCTCCAACCCGTCGCGGACGCCGTTGATGACACTCGATCCAAGGATGTTGAGCGCGCCGGCATGGCAGATGGTCAGGCGGACCACGCCGCGCGGATCACGGTCAACGCCGCAGTGATGATTGAGCATTTCCATTGATAGCCTCGACATTTCCCTAAGGGAGCGATGGCGTCACTTCCTGGACGGAAAGCAACCTTGTCAAGGGCGACCCGCTTGCCGCAGTGCGAGAGGCGGAAGCGCTTTTCGTAATGAAATAGATGCAGCATTTCCGAGATAGCAATGCTATTATATGACTACAAACATCTAATGAGACTGCCGATGCGCTATTCCAGGGAACACAAGCTCGAAACGCATGCGCGGATCGTGAAGAAGGCCTCGGTGCGGCTGCGCGAAAAGGGCGCGCACGGCATCGGCGTCGCCGACCTGATGAAGGAAGCGGGGCTGACCCATGGCGGGTTCTACGCCCATTTCGACTCCCGCGAGGCGCTGGTGATCGAGGCCTTCGGCTATGCGATGGACCGCGCCACCGAGCGCTGGCGCAAGGTCGCGGAGCAGACCCCAGCGGACAAGCGGCTTTCAACCATCGTCGAGTCGTACCTGACGCCGCTGCATCGCGACGATCCCGGCAACGGTTGCGCTATACCGACGCTGGGCGCCGAGATCGCCCGGGAAAGCCCCAAGACGCGGAGGGCCTTTGCGGCCAAGCTGGAACAGATGATCGAGCTGATGGCCGACCAGATCCTCGACGTTCCGCGCAAGACCGCGCGCAAACAGGCGATGGCCATCCTCGCCACCATGATGGGAACGATGGTGATGTCGCGCATTGCCGGCACCGGCGAGTTCTCCGGTGAGATTTTGGACGCCGGGCGCGAGACCGTGCTTGGCCGCACGGCAGCGGCGAAGCTGGCCGCGAAGAAGCTCGCGTCCAAAAAGGGTGCTGCTGCTGCCCGGCCCTGACACGGCCAACACGGTATCGGCCTACGCCATTGGTCGAATGCTCGGCAACTGCCGGTTCAGCCCGCAATTTCGCAAACGCGATGCGCGCGGAAAGCCTTCCCAAACGTCGTAAAGACTGCAAGATGCCGCCCAAAATCGGCATTCGGCCAGAGCATGATCCGGAAAAGTGGATACCGGTTTCCCTTAGCTAACAAACGGGGAACGCGTTTGCGCGGAGATCACGTTCACCTAAAGGACGGAATAGTGGAGGAACACATGCGTTCAATCGGACATTTCATCGGCGGCCGCGAGGTCAAGGGCACATCCGGACGCGCGGCTGACGTTTTCGAACCGATGACCGGCGACGTCCAGGCCAAGGTGGCGTTGGCGTCGAAAGCGGAAGTGCGCGCCGCGGTCGAGAACGCTTTGGTCGCGCAGGCGGAGTGGGCGGCGACCAATCCGCAGCGCCGCGGCCGGGTGATGATGAAATTCCTGGAACTCGCCCAGCGCGACTACGACAAGCTTGCAGACTTGCTGGCGCGCGAGCACGGCAAGACCGTTCCCGACGCCAAGGGCGACATCCAGCGCGGGCTTGAAGTGGTCGAATTTGCCTGCGGCATTCCGCATTTGATGAAGGGCGAATACACCGAAGGCGCGGGCCCCGGCATCGACATCTATTCGCTGCGGCAACCCTTGGGCGTGGTCGCCGGCATCACGCCGTTCAATTTTCCGGCAATGATTCCGATGTGGAAATTCGCGCCGGCGATCGCCTGCGGCAACGCTTTTATCCTCAAACCGTCGGAGCGAGATCCCGGCGTGCCGATGGAGCTTGCGAAATTGATGATCGAGGCCGGGCTGCCGCCGGGCATTCTCAACGTCGTCAATGGCGACAAGGAAGCGGTCGACGCGATCCTGGACGATCCCGATATCAAGGCGGTCGGATTCGTCGGCTCCTCGGCGATCGCGCAATATATCTATGAGCGGGCGGCGGCCACCGGAAAACGCGCGCAATGTTTCGGCGGCGCCAAGAACCATGCCATCGTGATGCCCGACGCCGACATGGACCAGACCGTCGATGCCTTGATCGGCGCCGGCTACGGCTCGGCCGGCGAACGCTGCATGGCGATCTCGGTCGCGGTGCCCGTGGGCAAGACCACCGGCGACCGGCTGATGGAGAAACTAATTCCCCGCGTCGAGAACTTGAAGATCGGCACCTCGATCGATCCATCGGCGGACTACGGCCCGCTGGTGACCAAGGAGGCGCTCAACCGCGTCAAGAATTACGTCGAGATCGGCATCAAGGAAGGCGCCACGCTCGCCGTCGACGGCCGGAATTTCAAGATGCAGGGCTATGAGAACGGCTTCTACATGGGCGGCTGCCTGTTCGATAACGTCACCAGGAACATGCGCATCTACAAGGAAGAGATCTTTGGACCCGTACTGTCGGTGGTGCGCGCCAAGGACTATTCCGAAGCCCTCAGCCTGCCGTCGGATCACGACTATGGCAACGGGGTCGCGATCTTCACCCGCGACGGCGACGCCGCGCGCGATTTCGCGGCCAAGGTCAATGTCGGCATGGTCGGCATCAACGTGCCGATCCCGGTGCCGATCGCCTACTACACCTTCGGCGGCTGGAAGAAATCCGGCTTCGGCGATCTCAACCAGCACGGCCCGGACTCGATCCGCTTCTACACCAAGACCAAGACGGTGACCTCGCGCTGGCCCTCCGGCGTCAAGGAGGGCGCGGAGTTCTCGATTCCGACCATGAATTGACCGGGCGCTCGATCTCTTGAAAGGCAGGCGTGAACCGCAGATGCACTTCGCTCTCAACGAGGACCAGATTGCGGTTCGCGATATGGCGCGCGAGTTCGCCGCGGAGAAAATCGCGCCGCATGCGCTCCGCTGGGACGAGGAAAAGCATTTTCCCGTCGATGTGATGCGCGAAGCGGCCGGGCTTGGCATCGGCGGCGTCTATATCCGCGATGACGTCGGCGGCTCGGCGCTGACGCGCTTTGACGCGGCGCTGATCTTCGAGGCCTTGGCGCAAGGCTGTCCGACGGTGTCGGCGTTCATCTCGATCCACAACATGGCCTCCTGGATGATCGACGCCTTCGGCAATGACACGCAGCGCCGGAAATGGCTGCCCAGGCTCTGCACCATGGAGCTTTTGGCGAGCTATTGCCTGACCGAGCCGGGCTCGGGTTCGGACGCCGCCGCGCTGCGCACCCGCGCGGTGCGCGAGGGCGACCATTACGTCTTGAACGGCCAGAAGCAGTTCATTTCCGGCGCCGGCGCGGGCGACATTTACGTGGTGATGGTGCGGACCGGCGCGGACGGGCCGGGCGGCATCTCGACGCTGGTCGTCGAGGGCGACACGCCGGGGCTGTCGCTTGGTGCCAATGAACGCAAGATGGGCTGGAACGCCCAGCCGACCCGCGCGGTGATCTTTGAGAATGCGCGTGTGCCGGTCGAAAACCGGCTCGGCGAGGAGGGCATCGGCTTCAAGATCGCGATGGCAGGCCTCGACGGCGGCCGCATCAATATCGCGGCCTGTTCGCTCGGCGGCGCGCAAAACGCGCTCGACAAGGCGCTCGCTTACATGAAGCAGCGCAAGGCGTTCGGCAAGCGCCTGGACGAATTCCAGGCGCTGCAGTTTCGCCTGGCCGATATGGCGACCGAGCTCGAGGCGGCGCGCACCTTTGTGTGGCGCGCGGCGGCCGCGCTCGACCGCAAGGACCCGGACGCGACCATGTTGTGCGCGATGGCTAAACGTTTCGGCACCGATGTCGGCTTCGAGGTCGCCAACCAGGCGTTGCAGCTGCACGGTGGTTATGGGTATCTCAGCGAATACGGCATCGAGAAAATCGTGCGCGATTTGCGGGTGCATCAAATTCTCGAAGGCACCAACGAAATCATGCGGCTGATCATTTCTCGGAAGCTGATCGAGGGTTCGCGATGACCGCTGCAGCCGGCACCGCCGAGCCCGACCTGATCGCGCGGCGCGAGGGCGCCGCCGGCATCATCCGCCTTAACCGGCCGAAGACAATCAACGCCGTGACCTTGGAGATGTTTCGCGACATCGACAAGGCGCTCGATGCGTTCGAAGCCGATCCTGATGTCGCCGTGATCGTGCTGGAAGGTGCGGGCGAGCGCGGCCTTTGCGCCGGCGGTGATATCCGCGCGCTGTATGAGGACTCCAGGGTTCGCGGCGATCTCGGCAAGATCCTGTGGCGCGAGGAATACATCCTCAATGCCCGGATCGCGAAGTTCCCAAAACCCTATGTCGCCTTCATGGACGGCATCGTGATGGGGGGCGGCGTCGGGCTATCGGCGCACAGCCGGCATCGCGTCGTGACGGAGCGGACCAAATTGGCGATGCCGGAAGTCGGCCTCGGCTTCTTCCCCGATGTCGGTGGCACTTGGCTGTTGTCGCATGCGCCGGGCGAAATCGGGACTTATTTCGGCCTCACCGGGCAGACCATGAACGGCCCCGATGCTATCCATGCCCGATTTGCCGACGCCGTCGTATCGTCGAGCCGGTTGCCGGCCTTGCGCGACGTCCTGACCAAAGTCCGCCCAGGCACGACGTCGGCCGAAATCAAGATCCTGATTGACGGCTATGCGACCGGCGAGATGTCGGGGCCGGTGGCCGCGATGCAGCCGAAGATCGATGCCTGGTTCGCGCATGACCGCATGCAAGACATCGCGGCCGGCTTGCAGCGGGACGGTTCGGAGCTCGCGCAAGCCACGCTGAAGACATTGAACGAGAAGTCGCCGCGCGGCATGGTGGTCACGTTAAAGCTGCTGCGGCTCGCACGCGCTGCTTCGTCGCTGGAAGAATGTCTGGTGCGGGAATATCGTGCTGCGCTCGAAGTGTTCAAGAGCGACGATTTCCGCGAGGGCGTCCGTGCCGCCGTGATCGACAAGGACCGTAATCCCAGATGGTCGCCCGCTAGAATCGAGGACGTGACGCCCGAGCTGGCGGCGCCTTACTTCGCCGAGATCGGCGCCGACGAACTGGTATTCGACCAATCAAACTAGCAACTCGCGCTAAACCGGCTCACGCGGAGGAAATCGAAATGGCAACGATCGCATTCATTGGCCTCGGCAACATGGGCGGCCCGATGGCTGCCAATCTCGTGAAAGCAGGTCACAAGGTTGTCGCGTTCGACCTCGTCGCTGCCTCGCGCGATCAGGCCATGGCCGATGGCGCAAGCGTTGCCGAAAGTTCGGTCGCAGCCGTAAAAGGCGCCGACGCCGTGATCACCATGCTGCCGGCAGGCAAGCATGTGCTGTCGGTGTGGACCGATGTGATTCCCTCGATGAGCAAGGAGACGCTGATCGTCGATTGCTCGACGATCGATGTCGAAAGCGCGAAAGAGGCGCATACGCTGGCCGCGAAGCATGGCATGGCGTCGGTCGATGCGCCGGTGTCCGGCGGTACCGGCGGCGCCAAGGGCGCGACACTGACTTTCATGTGCGGCGGCGAGGATAAGGCGTTCGCGGCGGCCAAGCCCGTGCTGGAAAAAATGGGCAAGCGGATCGTGCATTGCGGCGGCGGTGGCGCCGGGCAGGCCGCCAAGATCTGCAACAACATGATATTAGGCATTTCCATGATCGCAGTCGGCGAAGCCTTCGCGCTCGCGGAAAAGCTCGGGCTGTCGCATCAGGCGCTGTTCGATGTCGCCTCGACCTCGTCGGGACAATGCTGGGCGCTCACGAGCTACTGCCCCGTGCCGGGCCCGGTGCCGACGTCGCCGGCCAATAACGGCTACAGGCCGGGCTTTGCCTCGGCGCTGATGGTGAAGGACCTGACACTCGCCCAGGACGCGGCCAAGGCCGCTGGTGCCGCGACGCCGCTCGGCAAACACGCGCAGGAGATCTACAAGGCGTTCGACGCCGCCGGCCATGGCGGGGTCGATTTCTCAGGGATTATCCAGCACGTGCGCAGTCTCGCCGGAAAATAGCGATGACCACCTTTCAGGAAGCGCGCGCGTTTCTGCTAAAGCATCGCACCGATTACGATACGGCCGTGGAAGGATTCTGCTGGCCCGATTCGGTGCCGTTCAACTGGGCGCTGGACTGGTTCGACGCCGAGCTCGCGCGGGACCCTGCGAGCCGCGATCGCCAGGCGCTGTGGATCGTCGATGCCGGCGCCAACCGGGAGACCAAATTGTCGTTCGCGGCGCTCTCCCGCCGTTCCAACCAGGTGGCCAACTTCCTGCGCGCGCAGGGGATCAAGCGCGGCGATCATCTGCTGCTGCTGCTCGGCAACGTCGTGCCGCTGTGGGAGACCATGCTGGCGGCAATCAAGCTCGGGGTCGTCGTGATCCCCGCGACCACGCTGCTCACCCCAGACGAGCTGCGCGCCCGCCTGGACCGCGGCCGCGCGCGGGTGGTGGTGGCTTCGCAGGACCAAGTCGCGAAATTCTCCCATCTTGGCGGCGGCAAGCTCGTCCGCATCGTGGTCGGCGCGTCGTCAAAGCAAGAGAGCTGGCTGCCGTTCGAGGAGGCGGCAGTCGCGTCCGAAATCTTTGCGCCGGATGGGCCGACGCAAGCCGACGATCCGATGCTGCTGTATTTCACCTCCGGCACCACGGCCAAACCAAAGCTGGTGCGGCACAGCCAGCGCAGCTATCCGGTCGGCGGGCTATCCACCATGTACTGGCTCGGGCTTAAGCCCGGCGACATTCATCTCAACATTTCCTCGCCGGGCTGGGCCAAGCACGCCTGGAGCTGTTTCTTCGCGCCCTGGAATGCGGGGGCAACCGTGTTCGTGGTCAATCAGCCGCGCTTCGACGCCAAGGGTTTGCTTGCCACCATCGGCCGCTGCGGCGTCACGACATTATGCGCGCCGCCGACGGTGTGGCGGCTGTTCATCCAGGAAAAGCTCTCGGCTTTCAAGGTCAGCTTGCGTGAGGTCTGTGGCGCTGGCGAGCCGCTCAACCCGGAAGTCATCGATCAGGTGCGCGCGGCCTGGGGACTGACGATCCGCGACGGCTATGGCCAGACCGAAACCACGGCGCTCGCCGGCAATTCGCCAGGGCAGAAGGTGAAGGTCGGCTCGATGGGCCGCCCGCTGCCGGGCTATCGCGTGCAGATCACCGATATCGACGGCGACCTCACCAGGGAAGGCGAGGTATCGCTCGTGCTCGGCGCCAGCAGGCCCGCAGGGCTGATGCAGGGTTACCAGGGCGACGATGGCAAATTGAGCGGCGCGGACGGCGATCTCTATCGCAGCGGCGACGTGGTGTTTGCCGACGACGAGGGCTACCTGACGTTCGTGGGCCGATCCGACGATGTCTTCAAATCCTCCGATTACCGCATCAGCCCGTTCGAATTGGAAAGCGTGCTGCTCGAACATGAAGCGGTTGCCGAGGCTGCGGTCGTGCCCAGCCCTGACCCGATCCGCCTGGCGATTCCCAAGGCCTATGTGCTCCTGGCATCAGGCGTGGAGCGCACGGGCGAGACCGCGCTCTCGATCTTCAAGCATTTGCACACGCGGCTGGCGCCGTTCAAGCGCATCCGCAGGATCGAGCTGGTGACGGAATTGCCGAAGACGATTTCGGGAAAAATCCGCCGCGTGCAGTTGCGCCGGCTGGAGCATGAAAATGATCGCGGCGACCCACTGCGCGGCAACGAGTTCCGCGAAGAGGATTTCCCGGAGCTGCAACAGGTGCGGTCGGCTGGATCGGTGGAGAATTGAAGAATGAACGAAGTCTGGAAGAAGCCGCCGGTTTCGCTTCAAGCCTATCAAGAGATGGTCGGCCATGAGGTCGGGGTGTCTTCATGGCATCTGGTCGATCAGAAGCGCATCAATCTCTACGCCGACGTGATCGAGGATCACCAGTTCATTCATATCGATCCCGAGCGTGCCAGGAAGGAAACCGCGTTCGGCAGTACGGTAGCGCACGGCTTTCTCACGATGTCGCTGATGAGCATCATGTCTTATGAGGTGATGCCGGTCATCGAAGGCACGACGATGGGCGTCAACTACGGTTTCGACAAGCTGCGCTTCATCGCGCCGGTCCGCGCCGGCTCCCGCGTCCGTGGCCGCTTTACACTGATGGAAGCGAAATTGCGCAAGCCAACGGAGCTGCAATCGCGCACCAACGTCACGGTCGAGATCGAAGGCGAGGACAAGCCCGCCTTGGTCGCCGACTGGATCGGCCTTATTTACTTTGCTTGAAGCTAACCTCATTGCGGCGCCGCCCAAGCGCCCCGTCATTGCCGGGCTTGACCCGGCAATCCATCACTGATCAAGAATGACGCCTCATTTCCTTTGATGGATGCCCGGGGTCAGGCCCGGGCACGACGAGCGAACCAGGAATCTCACGCATGACAATCAGATTTGACGGACGCGTCGCTATCGTCACCGGCGCGGGCAACGGTCTTGGACGCGCGCATGCGCTGGGACTGGCAAGCCGCGGTGCCAAGGTCGTGGTCAACGATTTTGGCGGCGCGCGCGACGGTACCGGCGGGTCGCCGACCACAGCCGAAGCCGTGGTCGAAGAAATCCGCAAAGGCGGCGGCACGGCGATGGCCGACGGCGCCGACGTCTCAAATTTCACGCAGGTCAAGGCGATGGTCGATCGCGCCACCAAAGATTGGGGCAGCGTCGATTTGCTCTGCGCCAATGCGGGCATCTTGCGCGACAAATCGTTTGGCAAGATGGAAGTGATGGACTTCGCGAAGGTGCTCGACGTCCATCTCGTGGGCACCTTCTATTGCTGCAAGGCGGTATGGGAGGGCATGCGCGAGCGCAATTATGGCCGCATCGTGTTGACCACCTCATCGTCGGGCCTGTACGGCAATTTCGGCCAGGCCAATTATGGTGCCGCGAAATCCGGCATGATCGGCCTGATGAACGTGCTGGCCGAGGAGGGCCGCAAGAACAACATCCGCGTCAACACGATCTCGCCGACGGCGGCGACGCGCATGACGGAAGAACTGCTGCCGCCGCAGGCGCTCTCACTAATGCGCCCCGAGGCGATCACGCCGGCAGTGGAATATCTTTTGAGCGAGGATGCGCCAACGCGCACCATCATGGGCGCGGGCGCCGGCTCGTTCGCGGTGATCAAGATCATGGAAACCGAGGGCATCAATTTGCCGCCATCGCAGTGGACACCCGACGCGATCGCCGCGCATTTCAATGAGATCGCCGACATGTCGACGGCCAAGGCGCTCGAAGGCGCATTCCAGCAGACGCAAAAATACGTCGCCCAAGCCGCGGCAAGGGCGGGCGTGAAGCTCTAGCCATGGATGCCGCCGTCATCGGCGCGGGTCCCGCCGGACTAATGGCGGCCGAGGTACTCGTCCAGGGCGGCGCGCGCGTCACCATCTATGACGCGATGGCGTCAGCGGGGCGGAAATTCCTGATGGCCGGGCGCGGCGGGCTCAACCTCACGCACAGCGAACCGCTGCCTCAATTTCTCGCGCGCTATCGCGAAGCAGAGCCGAGGCTGAAAGCCGCAATCGAAGCCTTTCCGCCAGATCGCTTGCGCGAATGGAGCGAGGCCCTGGGAGAGCCGACTTTTGTCGGCTCCAGCGGGCGGGTGTTTCCGAAAGGGTTCAAGGCCTCGCCCTTGCTGCGCGCCTGGCTGCGACGGCTCCATTCGCAGGGCGTGCAACTCGCTGTTCGCCATCGCTGGATGGGTTGGGACGAAAGCGGCAACCTGCTTTTTCGGACTCCGGATCGACCGCGCGCGATCGATGCGAGCGCAACCGTGCTGGCGCTCGGCGGCGCAAGCTGGCCGCGGTTGGGCTCCGATGCAGCCTGGATGGAAACGCTCGCGATGAAGGGCGTTGCGATTTCGCCGATGCGGCCTGCCAATTGCGGCTTCACGGTCGCCTGGTCCGATATCTTTCGAAATCGTTTCGAGGGCCAGCCGCTCAAGGGCGTCGCGCTGACGGTTGGGCCGCACACCGTGCGCGGCGAGGCCATCGTCACCCGCGCGGGCATTGAAGGCGGCGCGATCTACGCGTTGTCGGCGGAGTTGCGCGATGCGATAAAGAGTTCAGGGCAGGCGACGCTGCGTATTGCCCTGCGGCCGGACTTCAGAGCGGACGCCCTGATCGCGCGGCTGTCATCACCGCGCGGCAAGCAATCCTTCGCCAATTTCCTGCGCAAGGCCGCGCAGCTGTCGCCGCTTGCCATCGGCCTGTTGCAGGAGGCCGCGATTGCTTCAGCCATTTCGTTGGCGTCGCTGCAGCCGGCCGATCTCGCTCGCATGATCAACGCTGTGCCGATCAAGCTTGACGGCACGGCGCCGATCGCGCGCGCGATCTCAACCGCCGGCGGGATCGCATTCGATGAGCTCGACGCCGACTACATGATCGGCCGCTTGCCCGGGGTATTCGCGGCCGGAGAAATGCTCGACTGGGAAGCGCCGACCGGCGGCTATCTCCTGCAGGCCTCGTTCGCCACCGGCGCCGCGGCGGGAAGGGGAGCGCTGAAGTGGTTTCGCAACCGCGCTATCCCCTGATATCCGTCAGGATGTCCCGGTTGATGTCACGATGTCCGTGATCAGCGCAAGCAGTCCAAAGAATGCGGCGACGACGCAGACCACGGTCCAACCACCCAAGGTCCACGCCAGAGCCGCGGCCGCAGCGCCGATGGCTCCACCGACGAAGAACAGGCCCACGAACAAGCCGTTCAGGCGACCTCGTGCTTCCGGCCGCAACAGATTGATGGCGCGTCGTCCAAGGGTTTGATCGCTGGTGATGCCGACGTCGAACAGGATCGTGCCGATGCCAAGCCAAAATAGTGCAATCGCCTGGGATTTGATCAAACCGGCCCATGCACAGAGCCCGAGCGAGATGATGATGATGAGATGCGACGCAAATAGCAGCTGTCGCGCCCAACCCCGATCGCCCAAGCGGCCTGCCAATGGTGTGGCCGCCGCGCCGGCGGCGCCGATCAGCGCGAACACGGCAATTCCTTTGGCGTCCAGGCTGAAAGGCGCATCCGAAAGGCGAAGGGCAATCGCAGCCCAATAAGCACTGAAAGACGCCATCACCAGCGCGGCGGTCCAGGCACGAACCCGCAAAATGGGCTCTTCTTTCAGAAGTTTCGGAAATGATGCGAGCAGCATCCCATAACCGACATGGGTAACCGGCCGCAATGTCGGCAGGTAGGATGCAAGCATGCCGGTCAAGACCGCCATCGACGCTGCGGAGACGATGTAAAACGCGCGCCAGTTCGACGCATCGGCAATGAGACTTGCCAACGGACGTGACAGCAATATGCCGATCATCAAGCCGCTCATTACGTCGCCGATCACCCGGCCACGATGCTCCGGCGGGCTCATCGACGCTATCAGCGGAACCAGCATCTGGATCGCCGCGCAAGACGCGCCGAGAACGAAGGTGGCAACGAGCAGCAATAGCGCCGTCGGTGCCAGCGCCGTGCAAAGTGCTGCGAGAATGGCGCAGCACAGCGTGCGGAGGATCAGGCGCTTGTTTTCGAACAGGTCGGCGAGAGGCACCAGCAGAAATAGCCCGAGCGCGTAGCCGAGCAGCGTCAGGGTACTGATCATGCCGGCTTGCCAGGTGGTCATGCTGAGCGAAGGCCCGATGAGGCCAAGCAGAATTTGCGGCGCGAACAGATTTGTTACGATGACACCGACCGCGATGGAGGCCAACCAGACAAAGGAGCGGATACCGGTTCGCGCGGCACACGGCAGTTTGGTTGCTTCAGAGACAGTCATGAGACCTCGCAAATGATCGCAAGGCCCCTTTAAGCAATCGATCCTATATGCTACAATTCAAATATGATGATAAACAATATGCGGAATAGTTATGAACACGCATGACCTCGTGGCGTTCGTCGCCGTGGTTGAGACCGGGTCGATCGTCGCGGCCTCCGCACGTCTGAATTTGACGCAACCCGGTGTAACGCGGCGGATTCAGAATCTTGAGGAGATGCTGGGTACGGAGCTTTTGGACCGGCTATCGAAACCATTGAAGCCGACGGCGGCGGGGCACCAGGCTTATGAGCAGGGCCGGCGCGTGCTGCGAATGCTTGACGATCTGAGGTCCGGTGTCGCCGCCGACGGCCTCGTCCGTGGCGAGTTCAGGCTCGGCATTTCGCCGTATCTGTCGGAAAGTGGTCTCACCGGACCGTTGGATACGCTACGCGCCGAGTTCCCCGCGCTCGCTGTCCGGGTCGTGTCGGGCTGGTCGCCTAATCAGCTCGAGCGCGTGAGCCGCAACGAACTTGACGCCGCCGCGATCTGTCTCCCGGACGGCACCGCGCCACCGGACGATCTCGCGGGCGATGATCTGGGCTCGCAACCGGTCATCTTCGTCGTGGCCCGCGATATGAAAATACCGAGATCGGTCAGCCTGGAAGATCTTTCGCGTATGTCCTGGGTGATCAGCCAGGATGGTTGCGGATTTCGTGCTGCGCTGAAACGCCATTTCGACGCGGCGCATCTTCCTTTTCATGTCGCGGTCGAAGCCCTCGATTCCGAGCTGCGGCTGTCGTTGGTCGCGCGTGGCATGGGCGTCGGTCTCGTGACGCCGATTGCGCTCAAGCAGACCCCGCTTCGAAACAAGCTCAAGGTCATCAGGACACCGGATTTCAATCCCGCGGTTCGGGCATGGGTGGTTCACCGCCCGCCAGCGGGTCATCTGGCGCGCCCGATCAAGACGTTCCGTGATGCGCTGGACCGGGAGTTGCAAGCGCTCATTCGCGATTGACGCCGCGTGACGAGCGCGTGCGCGTGGCGCTCGCGGAAACGAAACGCTAGCGCAACTTCCCCCGCGCCGCGACCTTCAGCGTGCCGATGATCGCCTCGCCACGCACCATCACCACCTCGTCCATCATGTTGACGACGACGCAGACATGGTTGGGCACGATCCGCACGACGTCGCCGACCTGGGGCCGCGTGTTGCTGCGCGCGAGATCAAGAAAGCCGTGCTCCTCGGCAAAGCGCGCGATTTTTGCCTCGGGATGTTCGAGGATCAGGCCGTGGCCGTCGAGGCCGCCGCCGGTATCTGAGGTCAGCGTTTTGGATCCGGCATCGAGGATGCCGCGATCGGGGCCGGCGCGGCTCACCACGGTCGAATAGATGTTCAGCGCACAATCGTCCCAACTCGCAACGGCGGCCGCGACCTGCATCCGGTCGTTGTAGATATAGGTGCCGGGCCGATGCTCGGTCGCGCCCTTGAGCTTGCCGACATTTTTCAGGTTCGGCGTGCCGCCGGTCGAGACCATCGTCGCATTAAGCCCGTGCGAGCGGACGCCAGCCAGCGCCGCATCGAAAAACTTCTGCGCCTCGGCCCAACCGGTCTCGGTCGGATACAGCATGAAGCCCGCAAAGGTCAGTCCCTTCAACGCCGCGATCTCGCGCGCCAGCGCAACCGCCTCGGCCGGGGTTTCGACGCCGGCGCGCCTGCGTCCCGTATCGCACTCCACCACGACCGACAGCGGCCGGCCGGAGGCGGAAGCCGCCTGCGGCAGGCCGGCGATCACCACTGCATTGTCGGCGGCGACCGTCATGTTGGCCTTGGCCTGCAGCGCGCCGAGCCGGGCCATCTTCTCCTCGCCGAGCAGATTGTAGCTGATCAGGATGTCGTCGATCCCGGCCTCCGCCATCACCTCGGCTTCGCCGAGTTTTTGGCAGGTGATGCCTTTCGCGCCCGCCTCGATCTGCAGCTTCGCCAACAGCGGGCTCTTGTGGGTCTTGATGTGCGGCCGATTGGCGACGCCGGCTGCATCGCAGGCCGACTGGACGCGCGCGATATTGCGCTCGACCTTGTCCATGTCGATGACGGCGCAGGGCGTGCCATATTCACGGGCGATCTTGGCAGCGAGCGGCGTGGTCATGATCAGGCCTGTTCGATTTCTTCGCGCAGCACTTCCAACTCCAGCCAGCGGTCTTCGGCGGCGGCAAGGTCCCGCTGCGCGGCTGCGATCGCGGCGGAAGCTTCATCAAACTTCGTGCGATCCTTCCGATACAGATCGGGATCGTCAAGGGTGCGCTGCAGCTTCGCAATCTCGGCCTGCAGTTTGGCGATCGCTTTCGGCAAGGTCTCCAGCGCGTGCTTTTCGTTGAAATTAAGCCGCCGCTTTGGCGCCGCCGAAGGCGCGGGAGACTTGGTCTCCCTTTTGTCTTCACCTGCTTTGTCTTGAGCTGCGAGCGCCGGCCTTGCCTCCTCACGCTTGACGTCGGCGCCGCGTTGCGACAGCATGTCGGAATAACCGCCGGCATATTCGATCCACTTGCCATTGCCCTCCGGAGCAATCACCGAGGTCACAACGCGGTCGAGGAAATCGCGGTCATGGCTGATCAGGATCACGGTGCCTTCGTAGTCACCGAGCATTTCCTCGAGCACGTCAAGCGTTTCGAGATCGAGGTCGTTGGTCGGCTCGTCCAGAACGAGAAAGTTGGAGGGCTTTGCCAGCGCGCGCGCCAGCATCAATCGCCCGCGCTCGCCGCCGGAGAGCACCTCTAACGGCGTGCGCATCTGCTCTTGCGCGAACAGAAAATCCTTCATGTAGCTGACGACATGTTTCGGCTTGCCGCCGACCATGACGTGGTCGCTGCGTCCGCCGGTCAAGGCATCCGCCAGCGTCGATTTGGGATCGAGGCTTTCGCGGTGTTGGTCGAGCGTCGCCATCTCGATATTGGCGCCTAACCTGATCGTGCCGCTGTCGGGCGCGTCAGCGCCGGTCAGCAGATTGACCAGCGTCGTCTTGCCGGCGCCGTTCGGCCCGACAATGCCGATGCGGTCGCCACGCTGGAGCCGAATCGAGAAGCCATCGACAATCCGGCGATCGCCAAAGGACTTGCCGATGTTCTTGGCCTCGATGACGAGCTTGCCGGATTTCTCGGCTTCGGAGGCGGCGAGGTTGGCGTTGCCGTCGGAGCCGCGATAATCCCGCCGCTGCTGGCGCAGCGCATGGAGATTGCCGAGCCGCTTGACGTTGCGCTTGCGCCGGCCCGAAACGCCGTAGCGCAGCCAGTGCTCTTCATTGACGATTTTGCGGTCGAGCTTGTGCTGCTCGCGTTCTTCTTCGGCGAGCACCTCGTCGCGCCAGGCCTCGAATGCGGCAAAGCCGCGATCGATCTGCCTGATCTGGCCGCGATCGAGCCAGGCGGTCGAGCGCGACAGGTTGGTCAGGAAGCGGCGGTCGTGGCTGATCAGCACCAGCGCGCCGCGGCCTCTTGCGAGCTCGCTTTCCAGCCATTCGATGGTCGGCAGATCGAGATGGTTGGTCGGCTCATCCAAGAGCAGGATATCGGGCGAGGGCGCCAGTACCCGCGCCAGCGCCGCGCGGCGAGCTTCGCCGCCGGAGAGATGCGCCGGGTCTTCGTCGTCGCGAAGCGCGAGCTGCTCCAACAGATAGCGCGCCCGATAGCGGTCATCGCCGGGGCCCAGGCCTTGCTCGACATAGGAAAGTGTCGTTGCAAAGCCGGCGAAGTCCGGCTCCTGCGGCAGATAGCGGATGGTCGCGCCGGGCTGCACAAAGCGGCTGCCGGAATCGGGTTCGACGGTGCCTGCCGCGATCTTCAACAGCGTCGACTTGCCGGAGCCGTTGCGCCCGATCAGGCAGACGCGCTCGGCCGGTGACACCGTGAGCTCCACGCCTGACAACAGCGGCGTGCCGCCAAAGGTCAGCGTAATGTCTTTCAACTGGATCAGCGGCGGCGCCATCGCTTCAATCCTGACTGGGCGCAGGCTGTTGTGACCGCTGACGCTGGATGCGGCGGATCGCCTGATCGAGCGCAGACAAGAATGCCGAGCGGTCGCGTGGTGCGAAAGATTTGGGACCGCCGGTGATCTCGCCCGACGAGCGCAAATCCGTCATCAGATTGCGCACCGCCAGCGTCATTCCGATCGAAGCTTCCGTGTACGGCCTGCCGTTCGGTGCGATTACCTCGGCACCGGCCTTCACGCACCGGCTCGCCAGCGGGATATCCGAGGTGATGACGATATCGCCTGGGCCTGCGCGCTCCGCGATCCAGTCGTCGGCGGCATCCATGCCAGGGCCGGCCGCAATACGTTCGATCAGCGGCTCCTGCGGCACGCGGATGAAATTGCCGGCAACCACGCTGACCGGCAAGCCATGCCTGATGGCAACGCGATAGATCTCGTCCTTCACCGGGCAGGCGTCGGCATCGACATAAATCCGGGTGGTATGGGATACAGTCATCGTGCGCGCGTGGTACGCTATTCGTCCCGAAATTGCGAGCAAAACGCGGCTTGCCAATATAGTTCCGTCGCGTACGATCAAATGGCGCGACAAGACGGACAAATCCGGGACCTCAAGGACATGACCAGCCGGCTCGAACCCTACCGCGTCTCGGCTTACAACACCTCAAAGCAGTCCGAGAACAAGATCCATGACGATGCGGTGGCGCGCCGGTTCGGATTTTCCGGCGGGCTTGTCCCCGGCGTCGACGTGCTCGCCTATATGCTCCACCTTCCCGTCGCGAAATGGGGCCGCGCCTTCCTTGAGCGCGGCCTGATCGAGGCGCGCTTCCTTAAACCCGTCTATGACGGCGAGAGCGCCAATGTCACGGGCGTGGAGAGTGAGGGCGCAGTTGCGATCGAGGTCGAAAGCGGAAGTGAGCTCTGTGCCGCCGCCAGCGCGTCATTGCCCCCGTCGCCTCCATCGTTTTCGCTCGATGATTTCATCGAAGCTCCCGTCGTCGCCGAGCGCAAACCGGTGAGCGCGAATTCGTACGAGGTCGGCAAATGGCTCGGCACGCTGCCGCGCGACTGGGCCGGCGATGCGGCCAAAGAATATCTTGATGACATCAGGGAGCACGACGAGATTTATGCCCGTGAAGGTCTCGGCCATCCCGCCCTGCTGCAGCGGGTGATGAACAAGGTTCTGGTCGACAACGCCATTCTCGGCCCCTGGATTCACGTCGGCAGCCGCATGCAGCTCCTTTCCGCCGCAAAGACCGGCGACCAACTCACGGCTCGCGCGCGGGTGACCGGCAACTACGAAAAGAAGGGTCACCGCTTCGTCGAGCTCGATGCGCTGGTTGTGGCGAACGGCAGGACGCCGTTGGCGCATTGCCGGCACATCGCGATCTATCAGCCGCGCGAACAGGCTGTGGTGTAGTTTACCGACCTCAACTCGTCATTGCCGGGCTTGACCCGGCAATCCATCCGTTTCGTAAGACTCGTGTGAAGTTGGATGGAGACGCGGGTCAAGCCCGCGTATGACAAGTGTTTGGTGTAGCCTGGTTCGTCTAAACGCTCACGCCGCCTTCGCCTTGCCGTCCTGGATCGCGCGCCACACCCGCTCCGGGGTCAGCGGCATATCGATCTGCTTGATGCCGTATTCGGAAAGCGCGTCGAGCACCGCATTGACGAGGCAGACGAGACTCCCGGCGCAGCCGGCTTCGCCGCAACCCTTGGTGCCCAGCGGATTGGATTTTGCGGGCAAGGGATGATCGCCGACTTCCATCAGCGGAACGTCGCCTGCGCGCGGCAGCGCGTAGTCCATGAACGAGCCCGTGACCGGCTGACCGCTGGCGTCGTAGCTGACCTCTTCCATCAAGGCCTGGCCGATGCCTTGTGCGACGCCGCCGTGGAGCTGGCCGGCGACCAGCATTGGATTGACGATGGTGCCGAAATCGTTGACGCCGGTATAGCGTACGACCTGCACCACACCGGTGTCCGGATCGATTTCGACTTCGGCGACATGGCAGCCATTGGGAAAGGTCGAGGGCGTATCTTTGGTCGCATGATCGACATCGAGCGAGGTGGGCACGCCGTCGGGCATCTTGCCTTCGCGCAAGCGCTCGGCGAGCTCCATGATGCCGATAGAGCGGTCGGTGCCGGCGATGGTGAAACGGCCGCCTTCGAATTCGATGTCGGCTTCGGAGGCCTCCATCAGATGGGCCGCCGCCTGCTTGCCCTTGGCGATGACGAGCGCGGACGACTCGACGATCGCCGTCCCGGTCGCGGTGATCGAGCGCGAGCCGCCGGTGCCGTTGCCGAAGCGCACGGCGTCGCTGTCGTTCTGCTCCAGCGTGATGTTCTCGAAGGGCACCCCTAGCTGCGCCGCAAGCACCTGCGCGAACGGGGTAGCATGACCCTGGCCGTAATCGAGTGTGCCGGTCGTAAGCTTGACGGTGCCGTCGCCCTCGAAGCTGATCTTGCCGAGTTCGCCGCTCGGCGGTGCCGTCACTTCGAGGTACGAACCGACCGCGATGCCGCGCAGCTTGCCGCATCTGCGGCTTTCCTTCTTCCGCTTGGCAAAATTGGCGAAATCGGAAATTTCCAGCGCTTTGTTGAAGACGCCGGCGAAATCGCCGCTGTCATAGGTCATGCCGGAAGCGGCTGCGAACGGCAGTTGCGCCGGCTTGATGAAATTCTTCTTGCGCAGGGTGACGCGGTTTATTCCCATCTCGTCGGCGGCGCGATCGATCAGCCGTTCCATATAGTAATTGGCTTCGGGCCGCCCGGCCCCGCGATAGGCACCCATCAGCGTGGTGTTGGTCAAGACCGTCTTGATGTCGACGGCGAGCAGCGGCGTGCCATAGACGCTCGCGAGATTCCTGCCGATGTTGACCGACAGCGGTACCGGCGCGACGCCCGTGATGTAGGCGCCGAGATTGCCGTAGCCCGAAATGCGCACGGCCAGGAACCTGCCTTCGGCATCGAGCGCGAGCTCGGCATGAATCAGTTGCGAGCGGCCCTGGCTGTCCGACAGGAAGCTGTTGGAGCGCTCATCGGTCCATTTCACCGGGCGGTCCAGCGTCTTCGCCGCGTGCAGGATGCAGGTATATTCGGGATAGTTGACGTTCTTCATCCCGAACGAGCCGCCGACATTGGCGGTGAGGACGCGGACCTTTTCCGGCGGCACGTTGAGGATCCTCGCAAGCATCGCCTTGTTGCCGGCGACGCCCTGGGTCGGAACCTGAAGGGTGTAGCGCTCGGCGGCCTTGTCGAAAGAAGCAAGTGCCGTGCGCGGTTCCATCGGCACTACGGCGACGCGGTTATTGACGATGTCGAGCTTGGTCACATGGGCGGCGCTCGCAAACGCCGCATCGACCTTGGCTGTGTCGCCGTAGTGATAGTCGAGCGCGACGTTGTTGGGGATGTGCTCGTAGAGCTGCGGCGCGCCGGACTTTGCCGCTTCCGCCGCATTGGTGACGGCCGGCAGCGGGTCGATGTCGACCTCGATTGCTTCGGCGGCATCGCGTGCTTGCGCCGCGGTCTCCGCGACGACAACGGCTATGGGATCGCCGACAAAGCGCACCTTGTCGGTCGCAAGCGCCGGGCGGTTGGTCTGCAACAGCGGTGAGCCATCGCGGCTCTTCAGCGGCAGCCCGCAGATAAAGGGGTTGTAATTCGCCGACGCCAGATCGGCGCCGGTCCAGACGCCGAGCACGCCGGGCATCGCCCTGGCGCCCGAGGTCTCGATGCGTTTGACGACGCCGTGGGCATGGCTGGAGCGGACCATCCAGGCGTAGGCCTGGTTCGGCAGGCTGAAATCGTCGGTGTATTTGCCCTTGCCGCGCACAAGCCGGTCGTCTTCCTTGCGGCGGACCGGCTGTCCGACGCCATATTTTTGCAGTGCGATAGCGTCTTCGAGCGAGGACGGGGACGTATGATCTTGCATCTGAAACGCCTGATTTTGCGAGATTTCGCGGGGCTTTCGGATCAGATAACGCGCTGATCGGCCGGCGACAACGCCTGATTGGGCATAGTCCTATGTGATGGGTTGTTGCGTGGGGCCCCCTGGCTGCTAAAGTTTCCGTGAATAGAAATTCCAGGTCGGCCGGCGACGGCCGCGGAAAGACAGTTTGAATGAACGATGACACGCCGCTTCGCGACGGCCCACGGTCGCGCGGGGACGACGGCCAGGGACCGCGCAGCTGTTCAGGGGGAACTGCGGCGGGAGCCGGCCACGAGCATGCTCCGGGAAGCGGGGTCTATGCGGCGCTCGACCTCGGCACCAACAATTGCCGGCTCCTGATCGCCTGTCCCTCCCGCGACGGCTTTCGTGTGGTCGATTCCTTCTCGCGCATCATCCGGCTCGGCGAAGGCATCTCTGCCACCGGCTGCATCAGCGAGGCGGCGATCGAGCGCGCGATCGGTGCGCTGTGCATCTGCCGCGACAAGATCGAAACCAGGAAGGCCAAGCGGCTGCGGCTGATTGCCACCGAAGCCTGCCGTGCGGCGTCGAACGCCGACTGTTTTCGCGATCGGGTGGCGGCCGAGACCGGCATCCACCTCGAGGTCATCGATCGCGAAACCGAAGCGGCGCTGGCGGTGATCGGCTGCTCGCCGCTGCTCGATCCCAGGGGACGTGGCGCCATCCTGTTCGACATCGGCGGCGGCTCGACCGAACTGGTCCGGATCGAGCGCGATCCGGACGAGCCGAATGCCGAGCCGCGGATCAAGGCGTGGATGTCGATCCCGCTCGGCGTGGTTTCGCTGGCTGAACATTTTGGCGGGAGAGACGTGACGCAGCAATCCTATGCACGGATGGTCGAACAGGTCGCACAGTATATCTCGCCGTTCGCAACCGAACACGCTGATGACCTACGCGACATGCATTTGCTGGGCACATCGGGGACGGTAACGACGCTTGCCGGAATCCATCTCAATCTCGCGCGCTACGATCGGCGCCGGGTTGATGGCATCTGGATGAGCGACGCCGATCTCACCTCGACCGTCGCAAAATTGCGCGGCATGAGCTATCAGGAGCGCGCCAACAATAACTGCATCAGCGTCGAGCGCGCCGATCTGGTGCTGGCGGGCTGCGCCATTCTCGATGCGATCCGCGATGCGTTTCCGCTGCGGCGGTTGCGCGTCGCCGACCGCGGCTTGCGCGAGGGCATGCTGGTCGAGATGATGCGCGAGGACGGCGCACTGAAGGCGTGCTAAGCGGGGCTTCATCCTTCGAGACGCGGCTTACGCCGCTCCTCAGGATGAGGTCCTCTAGACCCTCATGGTGAGGGGCGCGGCGAAGCCGTGCGTCTCGAACCACGAGGCCGTTGGTAACCACATCATCTAAATCAAGCAAGACCAACATGGCGAAAGACTCAACCGGCCGGCTGCGTGTCACGGTCAAGACCGGCGGCAAGCGCAAGCTGTCCTCAAAGCTCTGGCTCGAACGCCAGCTCAACGATCCCTATGTGGCGCAGGCCAGGCGCGAGGGCTATCGCTCGCGCGCAGCTTACAAGCTGATCGAGATCGACGACAAATATCATATCCTCAAACCCGGCATGTCGGTGGTCGATCTCGGTGCCGCGCCAGGCGGCTGGAGCCAGATTGCGGCCAAGCG
>Ga0209474_10000676_pt1 | contig 36358 bp, 35 predicted proteins | sample GraSoiAngelo_145_FD_185902 | JGI IMG/M metagenome (GOLD analysis project Ga0209474, IMG submission 185902) | Grasslands soil microbial communities from the Angelo Coastal Reserve, California, USA - 14_1009_05_20cm (SPAdes) (version 2) | ecosystem: Environmental > Terrestrial > Soil > Grasslands...
GAATCCTTCTAAGGTTCTCACGATTGTCGAAACCGATGCGAACGACGCCAACTACGCCCCGCTGCAGGAGAACCTCGCGCTGCTAAAAACCATGAAGGATCAGGATGGCGTTCCCCTGCGCGTCGAAACGCTGCCCATGCCCGCGCCTGTCCATTTCGACGACTTCCGTCTTCCCGCCAGCTACGCGAACTTTTACATCGCCAACAGACTCGCCCTTGTGCCAACTTTTAATGATTCAAATGACCGCGTGGCGCTAAACACGCTAGCGCGCATCTTTCCAGACCGCGAAGTCGTTGGAATTCCCTGTCGCGATCTGGTGCTCGGCCTTGGGACAATTCACTGCATGACCCAGCAGCTGCCGCGCACAGGATAAGCAAGGTATTCGCGACGTATCTCCCTCCGAAATCTGCAGACCAACTTCCAACAGAATTCCTGCTAAACTCGCTATTCGTTTTTGTAGGCTGCTGCGTTGCAGCCTCAGGAGGTTGAATGGGCATAAACTTGTCGATAGGCCTACAAACTTCCGACACATTCGCGGTGCATTTCCGCACTAGCTTTGTCGGCTGGCTCCTGATCGGTCTCATTGCGGGGTGGCTCGCGGGAAAAATTGCTCGTGGCCGTGGCTTCGGCTGCATCGCGGACATTGTTCTCGGCTTGGTCGGTTCCTTTATTGGCGGCTGGGTCTTCGTAAAGCTCGGAATTTTTGGCGGCGGCTTCTGGTATTCGCTTGCCGCAGCGACACTCGGCGCCGTAATCCTCGTTTCGATCGCTCACCTTTTCGCTGGCGATTCTCACCATTAGGCTCCGGAAGATCTTTTTTGTGCCCTATTCCCGGCCCGCTCGGCCATTCGCGAATCTCTGCCGTGTGATACGATGCTCGTTTACTTTGCGGAGCCAATGTTTCCTTGAGCAAGACCCCAAGTAGAGCGCCGCACCCGCTCACCGCCATTCCTCTAGGCGGGCTCGGCGAATTCGGCATGAACATGCTGGTGCTGCAGCTCGGCGACGACATCATCGTCATTGATGCCGGCATGATGTTCCCTGAATCCGAACTTTTGGGCGTCGACCTCGTCATTCCGGACACTTCCTACCTCAAGCAGAACCGGACGAAAGTTCGCGCGATTGTGCTCACCCACGGTCATGAAGATCACATCGGCGCCTTGCCATACATTCTTCGCGATTTGAATGTTCCGATTTACGGAACGCGTTTTACGCTAGCGCTGGTAAAAAAGCGCCTGGAGGAAGCGGGACTGCTGGATTCCACGACGCTGCGCGAAGTCATGCCGGGCCGTCTCATCGAGATCGGACCCTACGAAATTGAATTCATTTCCGTCACGCACAGCACTTTGGATTGCGTGGCGCTGGCGATTCGAACGCCGATCGGCGTAGTGATTCATACTGGGGATTTCAAGGTCGACCAGACGCCGGTCGATGGCGCGGCTTTCGATTTGCATGCTCTTGCAAAGTATGGCCGCGAAGGCGTGCTGGCTCTTTTCAGCGATTCCACCAACGTCGAGCGCCCTGGTTTCACGCCGTCGGAGCGCGTCGTCGTGCCCCGCATCGAAGAGTTGTGCCGCTCGGCGCCACGCCGCGTGATTTTGTCCTGCTTCGCGTCTTCGATTCACCGCATCCAGCAGGTGATTGATATCGCCGTACGCGTCAACCGCAAAGTCGCCTTCGTCGGGCGCAGCATGATTGACAACGTCGAGATTGCACACTCGCTGGACCTTCTGCATATCCCCGACGGAATGGTCGTGCGGCCGCAGGACATCCGCGGCTTTGATCCCAAGCGGCTCGTGATTCTCGCCAGCGGCAGCCAGGCGGAGCCGATGTCCTCCCTTTCGCGCATCGCTGTGGACAGCCACCGTCACGTTTCCGTAGACGAAAACGACACGGTAATTCTTTCCGCGCGCATCATTCCTGGCAATGAACGGCCCATTTTCCGCATGCTCGATCACATGTTTCGCCGCCGGGCGCTGGTGTATTACGACAACTCCGGAGGAGTAATTCACGTTTCCGGCCACGCCAGCCAGGAAGAACAAAAGCTAATTCTGCAACTTGTGAAGCCGAAATATTTCGTTCCGGTCCATGGCGAGTATCGACACCTCTTTAGGCACGCGGCCCTGGCGCATCAACTTGGCGCTGTCTCCGAAGAAATCTTTCTGCTGGAGAATGGACAAGCCATCGACTTTACTGAGGAAGGAGCACGTCGGCGGGATCCCGTGCCGGCCGGCCGCGTCCTTGTGGATTCCGGCTCGCTCGAAGAAATCGAAGAAGTGGTAATCCGCGACCGAAAGCACCTCTCTGAAGATGGCGTGGTCGTGCCCATCATCGCCATCGACAAGCACACTGGAAAACTCGAATCGCTGCCGGAAATCGTGACGCGCGGGCTGATGAGCGAAAACGGCCAGGAACTCCTGGTTGGCGCGCGCGAAGTTTTAATGAAAACTGTCGCGGAATCGAGCGCCGAAGAAAATTCCGACTGGGGCGTCATCAAAGAAAAAATTCGCGTAGACTTGAAACGCTATATCAACAAGCAAACTTCCAAGCGGCCTCTCATCCTGCCTGTGATTCTCGAAATTTAGCCACCGCGCGCCTAATGGCTAAGACCACCGCACACACACCGCAACCCTCCTCCGGACCCGGCAACGCCGCGTTTGTTTTCATCCTGGTGATGGTGGGGCTTGATTTTCTAGCTTTTGGCCTCATCGCGCCGGTAATGCCCGACCTCATTCGTCAATTTGAAGGCGGCGATTTCGCGCGCGCTTCGGACATCACTGGCTACCTGCTATTGGTCTGGAACGCGATGCAATTTCTGTTTTCACCAATTCTGGGCGCGTGGTCCGACCGATTTGGCCGGCGCCCGATTATTCTTCTTTCCTGCTTCGGACTGGGGATTGATTACATTTTCATGGCGCTGGCGCCGACGCTGGGCTGGTTGTTTGTAGGGCGCATCATTTCCGGAATCACAGCCTCGAATATTTCCACCGCTTATGCCTACGTCACCGACGTTACGCCGCCGGAAAAGCGTGCCAAACCGTTCGGGTACATCAGCGCAGCGTTTGGACTCGGTTTCGTGATTGGCCCAGCGGTCGGTGGTTACCTGGGCAATTCCAACCTTCGCGCTCCGTTCTGGGCCGCCGCTATCCTCAGCTTGATCAACTCTCTGTACGGCTTTTTCGTCCTTCCCGAATCGTTGCCCAAAGAAAAGCGCGCGAAGTCCGCCTGGCGCATGGCCAATCCTCTGGGCTCATTGAAACTTCTCCGCTCGCACCCGGTTCTCGCTGGGCTCGCGACCGTTGTGATGCTCTACTACCTTGCCCATGCCTCTCTTCCCTCAATGTGGGCCCTATACACGGAAGAGCGCTACGGCTGGAGCCGCCGCGACGTTGGCCTTTCGCTCGCCGTTGTGGGAGTTTGCGCATCCATCATCTCTGGCGTGCTGGTCGGACCTTTTGTGAAGCGCTTTGGAGAACGGCGCAGCGTGCTTTTCGGGCTGCTGTGCGGCACGCTGGGCTTCGCGGGTTTCGCGTTGGCGGCCAGCGGATGGATGCTCTACGCGGTGATCCCCTTTATCGCGCTCTGGGGCATCGCGGCGCCGGCGATTCAATCGTTGATGTCGCGGCGAGTTGACCCTTCCTCGCAGGGAAAGTTACAGGGAGCAATCAACTCTTTGCGGGCAATCACGGGGATGGCCGGGCCGGTCTTGTTCACCCAGGTCTTTGCGCTGGCAATTTCGCCTCAAGCGCGGATTCACGTTCCGGGAGCGCCGTACTATCTCGCGGCAGTGCTATTGCTCTCGAGTTTGCTACTGGCGGTTTACGTAACCAGGTCCCGCGCGGAAACCATTGCGCCGCAACAGCAGCCCGCCGTCTCTCTTGACCCCTCCGACTGATTCAGGCAAATCGTGCATTGCTCCCCTTGGACGCCGCGAAATCCGTTTGATCCATGACTAAGATTTTGGCCGGCTTTCACCTGAACCCGCACCTATTGAAACAACACGCGGTAAAAGGCGATAATCTCTCCAAGCTAGACAGGGCGGGGTGAATCAGGACTTTTTGGTTGCAAACTGGGTTTTCTCCGAAAGCCAATAACTGGAGGAGTACCGTGAGCGACAGCAAGCCAGAGAACAAAAAGAGGGCCCCTGGAAATCCCGAGGGCCGGCGGCACATCCCTGAGCCTTCTCGGGAGGTGTGTTTGTGCGGCCACCGAGCCACGGTCCACGCCGCCTACCGGTACGCCTGCCAGGCGCCCGGAGAACGCAAAGGATTCTGCGAGTGCATGCGGTTCATCGCGCGGAACTCCCCCGTAGGGAAAAGACTGCGCACCATCGAGCGGTCAAAGGACATCCCTTCAGGCAAGCCTGAATAAAATCCCAATATTGAGTTCTGCTGATTACGAAAACCGCAGGCGGAGTTGATCCTGCCGTCCCCGAAATTCACCCCCTGTCCGAGCCATCGGTCACATGCCGGAAGTCAAAGGTTGCGTTGGCTATTGCCTGCCAGTGGTGATTGCAGGATTCCGGTTGGGCGCGCCGGTGTTGTCCATGACGTCCAGCGTCACAATCTTCGACTTCGAAATGATGTAGACGATGGATCTCGTTACTCCATTTGCTGTAATTGTGCCGCGGCCAGGCGTACCCGTGCCGTTGCTGACGGAATAAGATTGGCTGAAGACGTTGGAACTCGGAGCAGATGCAAGTGACGCGCTATCGCTAGTCCCTGAGACGGTACCGAGCCCGTCAAAGGTGGCTATGCTCGAGACATCGCTGACGTTTTGCTCGGGCGGGTCAGTGCTTACGAGAAAGAAGGCTCCGGCTAAGGAAGCAGTCGTGAACGGACCGACGCTTTGGCCATCCGTTGAGCCCTCCCCTACTTCGCTCCCAGTGCTGAGAAGGAATCCTCTCTTGGCGATCTGAAGGTAAAGGATGTAGGCAGTGGATCCACCTGACTGCAACGCGACCCGGCCGCTGGAATCCACAGTGTAGGTTCCAGAGAGGGCCTGAGGCGTCACGGTTCCGCCCAGGTTTTGGTCACCTGTTAATGTGAAGCTGCCGGCAGAAGGGACATTTATGACACCAACGGAAAGGTCGGGAGCCACCGTTGAACTTGGCCCGCAGCCTCCGCAAAGCCCAATACTGTAGAAGACGATGTTACCGCTCATGGAGGAAGTCGTGAACGTTCCGGACTGAGATTGCGCGCTCCCTATAAACAGCGGATTGGCGGGCGATTGGGGATCGATGTCTGTTATATAGAATTCCGTGGCGGAGACGATGTAAATGCTGGCATTGAAAGTGCCAGCACCTGAAACATCAAAGCTGAGAGTTCCGCGCCCGTTGGACGACACACTGTAAGAGCCGTTGGTGATGGCAAGAGGGCCCGCGGCTCCCCCATCCACGCTTCCGCTCAAATTGAAATCCGCCTCACCCGAAGTAATTACGCCACCTGAAGCGGTGAGGCTCCCGGCCATCGCGAAGCGGTTGGGCGTGGTTGTGGACAAAGAAAGGGTAGACGACACGTCGAACACAAAGCTGCCGCTGATTGCCGTCGCAAAGGCCGTGGGATCCTGCAAGTGGAGAACACCGGAGCCCAGAGTGCCCGTGCTGTCAATTTCAACCATGCGGGCCCTCGCTGCGACGCCCGAGGTATTGAGCGAGCCCAGGGAGATTGCATACTTGGCCGTGCCGGAGCTGGTAGCGATGGTCAGGCAGCCACGGTTGTCCGAACCAACCGAGTACGAGCTGCCCACAGCGTTGATCGCGACATTCGTCTGCACACCCGTGCTGCTGTTGATGTCCTCCACGCTGGGAAGCAATGCGACTCTTCCTGCGCCGTCGGCACTGAAGCTGCCGGCGATGGCTACAGGCCCCCCGGCGTCAAAGCCCTGGAAATAGAAGGCGAATTGCCCGTTAAGCACTGACTCGTGACCAGAGCCACAGATGATCCCGGTCGAACTCGAGGTGACCGTGAGAGTAAAGTTTTGCGTTGCAGGCGTGCCGATTCCGTTAGTCGCCGTGAAGGTGAGCGTGTAAGTCGCTGCGGTTCCAGCGGCAGGTGTTCCACTCAGAGTCGCGGTGCCGTTTCCGTTGTCCTTGAACGTCACCCCGCTTGGCAGCGTCCCGCTTTCTGTGAGGGATGGCGTGGGCGTGCCTGTCGTGGTCACGGAAAAAGTGCCGGCCGTTCCCACGGTAAACGTTGTGCTGCTGCCGCTGGTGAGCACCGGGGCAGTGCCCGTAGTGTTCACTGTTAGGGTGAAAGTCTGGGGCGCTGGAGTCCCCACTCCATTGCTGGCGGTGAACGTGATGGGGTATGTGCCTGCACTGCCGGATGCCGGAGTCCCGCTGAGAGTTGCGGTCCCGTTTCCGTTGTCTTTGAACGTTACGCCGGCTGGCAGCGTGCCCGTCTCAGTCAAGGATGGCGTTGGGAAGCCTGTCGTCAGCACGGTGAACGACGCCGATGCGCCCACGTTGAATGTTGTGCTGTTGGGGCTGGTGATGGCGGGAGCTTGATTTACAGTTAGGGTGAAAGTCTGGCTCGCCGGCGAACCGATGCCATTGCTGGCGGCGAACGTGAGGGAGTAAGTTTTGCCCGTGGCTGCCGCCGGTGTACCTGCCAGTGTTGCGGTTCCGTTGTGGTTGTCCACGAAGGTCACGCCGCTTGGCAGCGTGCCCGTTTCCGTCAGAGTTGGAGTGGGCGTGCCCGTCGTCGTCACAGAAAACGTGCCAGCCGCCCCCACAGTAAACGTTGTGCTGCTGGCGCTGGTAATTACCGGCGCCGCACCCGGATTGTTCACAGTTACCGTGAAAGCCTGGGTCGTTGGCGTTCCCACACCATTGTTCGCGGTGAACGTGATGGAATAAGTGCCTGCAGTCCCGGAGGCTGGGATTCCACTCAGGGTTCCAGTTCCGTTGTGGTTGTCCACGAAGGTCACGCCGCTTGGCAGCGTGCCCGTTTCCGTCAGAGTTGGAGTGGGCGTGCCCGTCGTCGTCACAGAAAACGTGCCGGTCGCCCCCACAGTAAACGTTGTGCTGCTGGCGCTGGTAATTGCCGGCGCCGCACTCGGATTGTTCACAGTTACTGTGAAAGCCTGGGTCGCTGGCGTTCCCACACCATTGCTCGCGGTGAATGTGATGGAATAAGTGCCCGCAGTCCCCGAGGCTGGGGTTCCACTCAGGGTCCCAGTCCCGTTGTGGTTATCCACAAAGGTCACGCCGCCCGGCAGCGTGCCCGTCTCGGACAAAGATGGCGTTGGGAAGCCGGTGGTCAATACCGTGAAGGACGCTGAAGAACCGACGGTGAGTGTTGCGCTGTTGGGGCTGGCAATAGCGGATGCCTGATTAACAGTTAGAGTGAAAGTTTGGCTGACAGGCGAACCCGTGCCATTGCTGGCCGTGAACGTCAGGGAGTATGTCTTTCCGGTACCGGCTGTGGGTGTGCCCGACAGAGTTGCTGTTCCGTTGTGGTTATCGACGAAGGTCACCCCGCTCGGCAGCGCACCCGCCTCTGTGAGAGACGGAATAGGCGCACCCGTTGCAGTCACGGAGAAAGTGCCGGACGTACCGACGGTAAACGTTGTGCTGTTAGCGCTGGTGATGGCCGACGACTGGGTGACGGTTAATATGAAGCTTTGCGAAGCACTACCTGAACTGTTGGTCGCTTGTATGGTGATCGAGTACGTCCCGCCGGCGGCTGGCGTGCCGCTCAGCGTCGCAGTCCCATTGTGGTTGTCCACAAACGTCACCCCGCTTGGCAGTGCGCCCGTCTCCGTCAAAACCGGCGTAGGCGTGCCAGTTGCAGTCACAGAGAACGTGCCAGGCGTACCAGCCGCGAACGTCGCGCTTGGGGGGCTTGTCAATGTGGGAGACTGACTCACTGTTAAGGCGAAGGTCTGGGTTGCCGGAGTTCCCACACCATTCGTGGCTGTAAATGTGATCGAATATGTGCCAGCGCTCCCGGCCGCAGGCGTTCCGCTCAGAGTGCCGATGCCGTTTCCGCCATCCGCGAAGGTCACACCCGTGGGCAGCGCGCCCGTCTCCGCCAAAGTTGGCGTCGGGAATCCAGTGGTGATGACCGCGAACGACCCGGGCGTGCCCACACCAAACGCCGTATTGTTAGGGCTCGTGATGGCGGCCGCCTGATCCACCGTTAGGGCGAAACTTTGAGTGGTTGGCGAGCCGATGCCATTGCTGGCGGTGAATGTGACGGGGAAAGTCTTGCCGACACCCGCCGTTGGTATACCGGCCAGTTTTCCGCTGCCGTTTCCGTTGTCGATGAAGGTCACGCCGCTCGGCAGGGCACCCGTCTCCGTTAAGGATGGAGCTGGGAAGCCCGTCGTCAGCACGGCGAACAACCCAGAAGTGCCCAACGTGAAGGCCGTGCTGTTGCGGCTGGTAAAGGCCGGAGCCTCATCCACGGTTAAAACAAAACTCTGGCTCGCTGGCGACCCTACGCCATTGCTCGCTGTGAGTGTGACCGAATATGTCTTGCCGGTTGCTATCGCTGGTGTACCAGCTAGTGTGCCAGTGCCGTTTCCGTTGTCGATAAAGGTCATGCCACCCGGCAGTGCGCCTGTTTCCGCTAACGATGGCGTCGGATTGCCCGTTGCCGTGACAGTGAAGGTGCCAGCGGTACCCACCACAAGCGTAATACTATTCGCGCTTGTGATTGCTGGCGGCGTAGAAGGGGGATTGACGGTAAGCCCTGCCCAAGCGCTCGTGGCGCTTCCTATGGAATTGCTCACTACCACGTTGAATTGCGCGCCGTTGTCCGTTGTGGTGGTTGCAGGCGTGGTGTAAGTTGCGGCATTTGCGCCGCTGATGGCCGTGCCATTTTTATTCCACTGATAGGTCAAAGGCGCGGTTCCGGCGGCCGTGACGCTAAAAGTTGCCGATTGCCCTGCCGTGACGGTTTGACTCGACGGCTGCGCGGTGATCGCGGGCGCCGAATTCACTGTAAGCGTCGCCGCGGTGGTAGCAAGACTCCCCGAACTGTTGCTGACCACGACGTTGAACTGTGCCCCGTTATCCGCCGAGGTAACGGGTGGAGTGATGTAGCTCGAAGAAGTCGCTCCGATCACTGCCGTTCCGTTCTTGTTCCACTGATAGCTCTGAGGCCCAGCTCCAGTGGCTGAGACGCTGAAAGTCGCCGACTGCCCGGCCGTAACCGTCTGACTGACGGGCGGGGCGACAATCTTAGGGGACGAAACTGGAGGATTTGGTGAGGCATTACCCGCGCATCCCGCGATGACTAGCCCCGCGGCGTTGATGGCAAGCAATAGAACCCGGGCCCGAACGCGCATAGCCGCACCTCGTCGTGACTTGCCTGGGACGCGCGTGGTTGGGAACGGCGCGAAACTCTTGCCTGCAATGCCTTGCAAATTTCTGCAGAGTTGTAGCGTCAATGAATGGCGCAAACCCGTCAATCAAGGGAACACCTTACCGCGAGCGAAGTGAGGTCCAATCCGGTTGCGCAGGCATTCCCGCAACCAGCGCTCGGAGGAATTGCCAAAGTAGCAGAGCGCCCGTCAGCAGGTTTCCAAATGGAAGACGACGCTCGCGGTCCCTTATGGCGCGGGGAAGGTGAAGAACTCCCACATGGGAGGCGCGGAGACGGCTGCTCCCGGAAGATTCTTCACGCCGAGGCCCTCCAAAGTCAATCGAAGCACACTTGGATGTTGGTACAGCGTCGTGGATTGAAACGCTACCTTGGAGGAAGCAGGAGAAATCAGCACACACACCACTCGCCCGCCTCCATTCGTGTTGTCACTTCCCGATTCGTCAAAGACAACGATGAGCAGCCCGTCCTTCTGAAATGACGGATTCTTAATCAGCGGATCGATGTTGGTCTGCAGCCAGGTGTCTGCTGTGCTCAGCGGGCAATCGTGCGCGTCGTCACAGAGGTTGGGCGTAACCCAGGAATAATTGGGCAAATTGCCGGCGGCCAAGTCCGTAGCGAATTGCGTAAAGGGCACAAGGTTCTGCAACTGCGCCTGGCTATTCTGAACGTCGGTCATGTAGGCCAGTGGGTAGTGGCGGATGGCAAAGTTACCGATGTCACCGCCCGTGTATCCGACGGAAGGCAGGCCCTCCCCGTACGCCTTCCACGTTTTCCCCGCGGCCAGGAGCTCGCGAACGACGTTGTCTACGGACACTGGAAAAGTCGCCGGCGTTTGACTGTCATCGTTGGTAAGAATTTGGCCCGTGGTGAGATCCATGTAGTTGCCGATCGAAGGGTGGGTTGTCGCGTAATACTGCGTCGCCAGCCCGTATTGACTGATGAGCGTGTTGAGATAGGGCATAGCCGTGGTGCCCACGACACTGAGATAGTCCGTATTCTCTTCGAGCACGATCACAATGTGGCCGAAAGGGCCTTGGCTCGCGGGAGTAATGATGACGGAAAACCCGGCGACGCTTTTGTTACCCACATTGTCTGCGACTTGAATGGTGAAAGTCGCGAGCCCCGCCGTAGTGGGTGTTCCAGAGATGGTCCCCGAGGCGCCAAGAGAAAGGCCCGCCGGCAGTTGCCCTGATGAAACCGACCAGGTGTAGGGGAGAGTCCCTCCGGTGGCTTGGAGCGTTGTGGAATAGGCCACCTGCGCCGTGCCGTTGGGCAGACTTGTTGTAGTGATCTTAACAGCGGTCGCTGCGGTCACCGTGAGCGTGGCTGCCTGACTGTTGACACTTCCAGCCGTGTTGCTAACGGCGACGTCGAACTGCGCGCCATTGTCAGTCGAGGTCGTCGCGGGCGTTGTGTAGCTTGGGGATATTGCGCCATTGATCGTCAAGCCGTTTTTGTGCCACTGGTAGGCGAAGGACGCAGTGCCCGTGGCGGTCACGCTGAAAGAGGCCGTCTGCCCTGCCGTGACCGTTTGGCTCGAAGGTTGCACGGTGATCGTCGGCGCGATAGACCCGGGATTAACAGTAAGCGTTGCGGCGGCGCTGGTGATGCTTCCCGAAGTGTTGCTGACCACCACGGTGAACTGCGCCCCGCTGTCCGCCGTAGTGGTAGGAGGCGTGGTGTAAGCCGCAGAAGTTGCGCCGCTAATAGCCGTTCCGTTTTTGTTCCACTGATAGCTCAATGGTGCGGTTCCCGTAGCCGTGACGCTGAAAGTCGCAGACTGACCAGCCGTGACCGTCTGGTTCACAGGCTGAGCGATGATGGACGGCGCCCCGGATCCGCCCGTCACAGTGAGTGTTGCAGCTGTGCTTGCAGTGTTCCCAAGCGGATCGCTGACCACGACGTTGAAAAGGTCGCCGTTATCCGCCGCAGTGGTTGGGGGCGTAGTGTAACTCGAAGAAGTCGCGCCGCTAATGGCCGTGCCGTTTTTGTTCCACTGATAGCTCAAAGGCGCTTTTCCAGTGGCCGTCACACTAAAAGTTGCCGACTGTCCGGCAGTTACGGTTTGGTTGGCAGGCGGAGTGACGATCTGAGGGGCCGTGGAAGGAGGAGTTGAAGCTGCGCCTCCTCCGCACCCGGGGATAAGTAACCCCATGCTAATGGCAAGGAATACGACTAGAGCCGGAACGCGCATAACTCTACCTCGGTATGACCCGATTATGACCTGCCACGAACGGGCGCGGTTTGGTAACAACGCGAAGCTTTTGCCTGCAATGCCCTCCGAATTTCTGCAGGACTGTAGCGTTTATGAATGGCGTATTCCCGTCAATCGAGAGAAGACCTTACCGCAAGCGAAGTGAGGTCCAATTTGGCAAGCGTTTCAGCGAATGCCTTGGCGGAAATTGCAAAAACGCACTCCTCCTGCGCCTGTCCCAGATGAATTACGAAGCGCACAGAATTCCTTTATGGCGCCGGGAAGGTGAAGAACTCCCACATGGGAGGTGCGGAGGAGGCCGCTCCGGGCAGTTTTTTTACGCCGAGGCCTTCCAAGGTCAACCGGAGCAAGCTTGGATGTTGATACAGCGTTGTGGATTGGAAGGCTTTTTTAGACGACGCTGGGGAAATCACCACGCACACGACGCGCCCGCCTCCGTTAGTGTTATCGCCTCCCGATTCGTCAAATGTAATGATGAGCAGGCCGTCCTTCTGGAAGGCCGAATTCTTAATCAACGGGTCGATGTTGCTCTGTAACCAAGTGTCTGCGGTACTCAGCGAGCAATCGTGCGCGTCATTGCACAAGTTGGGCGTAATCCAGGAATAGTTGGGCAAATGGCCCGCAGACACGTCTGTTGCGAAATGCGTGAACGGCACGAGATTCTGCTTTTGCGTAGCATCGTTCTGCACGTCGGTCATGTACGCCAACGGGAAATGTCGCACGGCATAATTTCCGACGCTGTCGCCGGTATATCCAACGGATGGAAGGTCTTCTGCATAGCCTTTCCAGGTTTTGCCCGCTGCCACGAGTTCCCTCACGACGTTGTCTTGAGAGACCGGGAAGGTAGTTGGTGTCTGGCCATCATCGTTGGTTAAGATTTGGCCAGTGGTGAGATCCATGTAGTTGCCGATCGAGGGATGCGTCGTTGCGTAATACTGTGTCGCCAGACCGTACTGGCTGATGAGAGTGTTGAGATACGGCATGGCGTTGGTGCCCACGACGCTCGCATAATCTGTATTTTCCTCAAGCACAATCACGATGTGGCCGAAGGGCGCATTGCCGCCGCCTGTTCCGCCGGTTATGGTGATGGAAAATCCGGCGGAAGCTTTGTTGCTTGCGCTGTCCGCCACCTGAATGGTGAAACTGGACGTGCCCGCAGTGCTCGGCGTTCCGGAGATAGCGCCGCTTCCGGCAGTGAGCGTAAGACCAGCAGGAAGGCTCCCGCTCAACACGGACCAAGTGTAAGGAGTCGTGCCGCCGGTGGCCTGCAAGGTGGCGGAATAGGCCACTTGCGCTTGGCCGTTAGGCAGACTGGCGGTGGTGATTTTCACCGAAGATGTGGCAGTTACCGTAAGAGTTGCCGCGTTGCTTGTGGCGCTTCCCCTTGCGTTGCTGACCATCACCTTGAACTGAGCGCCATTGTCCGCGGAAGTGGTCGGTGGTGTACTGTAGGTCGCGGTCGTTGCGCCGCTGATAGCCGAGCCGTTTTTTTGCCATTGATAGCTTAAAGGCGCGGCACCCGTCGCACTGACGCTGAAGGACGCCGACTGCCCCGCAGTGACCGTCTGATTTGCGGGCTGGGCGGTGATCTTCGGCGGCGATTGAGGATTGGAAGATGTGCTGCCTGTGCATCCTGCAATGAGCATCCCGGCAGTATTGAAAGCCAGCAAAACAGCCAGAGTCCGTACACGCATACCCGTACCTCACTCAGATTTTCTGGCTGGGTACGCGCACGGCCAGGGTATGGCGCGAAGCTCTTGCCTGCAATCCCCCATCTTGCTGCAGGACCGTAGCCTCCACGACTCCTGTAATCATGTCAATCAAGGGAACACCTTACGGCAGACGAATTGAGGTGAATTGTGCCCAGCTAGAGGCACTCGCGAAAGCGGAAGAGAAGAAGATAAGCAACTCCGACGACGCGTCCCTTGCTTGCCTTTGACCGCAGGTATAGGCTTTTCGCCTTCAGAATGTAAGTTCATTGAGGGCTACGGTGAAAATGATTACCAAAACAATCGTTGCTTGCGTGAAATGCGTTCGCTTGCTTGTCGTAGCGCTCGGTGTGACGGCCCTCTTAGTCGCCAGCTCAGGAATGCCGCAAACCTCCCAGGACTCCGGTCTTGCAAAACGGCGCGCCGCCCACCTGCGGTATGGAATCAACTTGAGCGAGTGGTTCGCACAGGTTTATGACCAGAAGGGCTACACGAAGGAACACTTCGAGACGTGGACCACGGCGCAGGACATTGCCCTGATCAAAGCGATGAACTTTGATCACGTGCGGCTAAGCGTGAACCCGCAACCGATGTTTCGCCGCAAGCAAGCGGACCAGATTCCCGAAGACTACTTCGGCTATCTCGATGCCGCAGTGAAAATGATTCTGGATCAAGGCCTGGCCGTGATTATTGACGTGCACCCAGACTCGGACTTCAAGGAAAAACTGGTTGCCGACAATGAGTTTGTGGAACAATTCGCGGATTACTGGAGGGCGCTGGCGAAGCACTACTCTTCGTGGAATGCGGACCTGGTGTTCTTGGAGATATTGAATGAGCCGGAATTCAAGGATCGCTACCGCTGGGAGGGTGTGCAATCGAAACTCGCAGTGGCCATTCGCGAAGGCGCGCCGGCGCAGACCATCATCGTTGCGGGGGGAAACTGGTCCGCCGACAACGAATTGCTCTTCATCGACCCGCTGCGCGACGCCAACATTATTTATAACTTTCACTTTTACGATCCGCACGTGTTTACGCATCAGGGCGCAACCTGGAGCACAAACTACGTGCACTATCTGAAGGACTTGCCGTATCCCTCTAGTCCGGAAAACGTGCAGCAGGCTGCTGCGCTGGTTCCTGACGCGGTGAATCGCCTGGCCGTGATTCATTACGGAATGGACCGCTGGAATGCGGCGCGGATTGATGAGGAAATCAGCCAGATCGCGGCATGGGGCAAGCGGTGGAACGTGCCGCTCACGTGCAACGAGTTTGGGGTTTACCGCAAAACGGCGTCCCCCACCGCTCGCGCCGCGTGGATTTCCGATGTTCGTACGACCCTGGAAAGATACGGCATAGGCTGGACGATGTGGGACTATAGCGGAGGATTTGGCGTGGTCGTCAAGCAAGACGGACATGCAGTTCCAGACGAATTGACGGTGAAGGCGCTAGGACGAACGATGCCCGCCGCAAGCTCGCCGAGGCAATAAATCACACTTTTCCTTATTCAATTCTTGAATGGATTGAAGAAGCTCACATTGAGGAGCGCAAAATCGCCAGTATTGCGAGTGGCAACCTTCAATTGATGAACGCGGGCGGTGGCTGCAATCATGGCATCTTCAAGGAGATGCTCAGACTTGCCTTCCATAAGGCGGGCCCATTCGCGAAAACAGCCTGCATCCATTGAAAGAAGGTTGCTCGAGGCTTCCACTTGATCGAGCCAGGTTTCAATCTCCCTCGCCTTCGACGCGTTCTGCCCCCGAGTGCGCTCGATGCCCCGCTGGAGTTCGCCTAGGGTAACAACGGAAACATAAATCTGATCCTCGCGGAGGCCCTGCAGCCAGGTCACCACCGCGCCGTGGGGCTTCGGCTTACGGAGCTCAGAAATCACATTGGTGTCGAGCAGATAGCGATTCACTTGAATTCCACCGGCTTCCGGCGCCTAAGCCTGCCGCGCTTGGGAATAATGTTTTGAAAGCGCGGGCCGGGACCAAGCAGCAAGTTTTTCAACGAAGGTTGCGCGCTCTGTTGCATGCGCCTCCAGTCATGAATAGGCACAAGCACGGCGGCCTCCACGCCGCGGCGCGTGACGATCTGCGGACCTTTCTTTAAAGCGGTGTTGAGGAATTTGGTAAACCGCGCTTTCGCGTCTTGTAGTTGCCAGGCCGCCACAGCGCCTCCCTATTGCTAATTCTTGCATACAGACTAGTCAGGTGTCTAGTCATTTTTTGTAGTATTCGTGGGATTTGTAAAGGGAAAGCAACAGGTATTTAAGGCGATGCAGTGTCTCCAAGCGCGCGTTCTGGACTACAATCCGGCCATGCCCACCCTACGGGCTTACGAGCCGCACGACTTCGCGCCGCTCCACAAACTGGATCAGGCATGCTTCCCTGCGGGAATTTCGTATTCGAAAACGACACTCCGCTATTTTCTAACGCTCCCTTCCGCCGACTGCACGGTGGCAGAAGATGGCGGCCGCATTGTCGGATTCATTTTGACCGAGGAAAATCCACCTCTCGCGCACATCGTCACTCTGGACGTTGATTCAAAACACCGCAGGCACGGCGTTGGGACCCTGTTGTTAGAAACGCAGGAAGCGAACCTCGCGGGGCGCGGCGTGCGCTCCATCTTGCTGGAAACTGCAATTGATAATGAAGCGGCCGTTGCCTTCTGGAAGGGCCGCGGCTATCGTATCGAGGCGACTTTGAAGGGCTATTATCTCGGCCGCATTGACGCTTACGAGATGCGGAAAATCCTGCCGGGCGCGCGACAATCTGGCATGAAATTAGGAGAATCCACTTGAACGACTTCCTTTTGTCGGTCCTGCTGGGAATTGTCGAAGGTCTAACAGAATTCTTGCCGGTAAGTTCAACTGCGCATCTCCGCCTCTGTGAAGCGTTGCTGCACGTTGACCTCGCCAGCGGCTACTGGAAGATGTATTCGATTGTGATTCAACTCGGGGCAATTGCTTGCCTCCCAGTGTATTTCTGGGGCCGCATCCAAGCGTTTTTGTCGACTTTTCCTAGGGGCGAACGCGGCGACCGGACCGCGTCCACACATCCGCTGGGGCTCACCGCCGAGGCTTTCGTAATGACCGCCATCCCTTCGTTTTTGTTGACCAGAGTCATCGGAAAGCATTTGGAGAGCCTAGTCATTATGGGCTGGTCTTTATTGATTGGCGGGGTTGTCATGTGGATCGTAGACGCGATGAATGCCAAGGCTGAAAATGCGGGGCCGGGGGCTGCAGGTGGTCGAATTCACACCTGGAAAATGGAAGACATGAGCCTCGGCCAGGCAATATGGATCGGTTTCTGCCAGATCTTCTCCGCGGTTTTTCCTGGAACTTCGCGCTCGATGTCAACCATTGCTGGCGGCCAGATTGCGGGTATGTCGCGGGCTTCGGCTTTGGAGTTCTCCTTCTTCCTATCGATACCAACAATGACGGTGGCCACGCTATACACTCTCTACAAATCGGTGCTGGGCAAAGGCGAGAACCCCATCGGCGTTTCGCAGATGACTTCACACCAATGGGTGGTGCTGGCGATCGGATTCGCAGTTTCGTTCATCGTCGCGTATGCTTCCGTTGCCTGGTTCCTCGCATGGGTAAGAAAACACGGCTTCGCGCCATTTGCCGTGTACCGCATCATCGTAGGCGCAGCCGTGCTCGCTTGGGCTGCCGGCATCCTCTGATGACCCTTTGAAACACAGCCTCACAAAGTTTTTGCGCTCGACCGTGATTTTGCTATATTGAGTGACGGTTTGGGCGTTCCTCCAGGCGGGATCGCGATAGCGCCAGCACCCGCCGCCACACTCGGCCTTCCCCAGAAGCTGAGGAGAATCTTCGTGCGCTTTCTGACTCCGACTCAAAACAAGCGGCTGAACGAGCTAGTGGGGTTTTTATGCATTTCGCTCGCGGTTTTAATCGCGCTGGCGCTGCTTTCGTACAATTCCGGGGACGCGTCGTTCAACGTCAGCGCGCACCCATCGGATGGCGCGGTGACCAACAACTGGATGGGGCCTGTTGGCGCCTACGCGTCCGACCTGCTCTTCCAGATTTTCGGCTTTGCCGCTTTTCTCTTGCCTGCGGCCATTCTGGTCCTTGGCTGGCGCTGGTGCCGGAGCCGCGCGATCAATTCGCAATTTGCCACATTGGCCGGTTATTCACTGCTACTCGTTTCGTTGCCCGCGTTACTCGCGCTGTTTCCCTTCCCTGGCGTGCGCGGAGCAATTCCCGCGGGCGGCATCGTGGGTTCGCTGATTTCGAACGAACTCCTTGCAGGATTTAATTTCTGGGGAGCCCTTCTCGTTGCCGTAGCCCTCTTCTTCACATCGCTGTTCATGACCACGCGGTTTTCCTTCTCTGGCGCGCATGCCTGGGCCAACAGTCCACACGGGCCTATAGGAGCAGTCGAGAAGCTAGGGATCCTGCACAGGGCGCAGGCGCGGTGGCACGATTGGCGCGAACGCCGCGAGCAAGAGCGCATGCGCCGCCGCGTTGAAGAGTCGCGCCTCTCTGGTAGAAAGCCTGTGCCGCCTCAAGCAATCGCCAAAACGGCTCTCCTCGAGACAAGTAGCGCCGTAGCCGATGAAGAGGAGGATGCCAACGAGAAAGAAAAAAAGCCAAGCGTGGTGAAGGCTCCGATCTTTGTTTTTCACAAGGACACGGAAAAACCGGCGACGAAGAAGGGCGGTGACCCGAAGATTACGAAGGACAACCCGAATTACAAGCTTCCGCCTCCCTCATTGCTCCGCGAAGGCGAGCGCAGCCACAAACTCGATGAGGAAGAGCTGAAGCACCGCGCGCGTGCAATTGAAGCAAAGTGCATGGAGTTCGACGTACAAGGCCGCGTCAGTCAAATCAACCCTGGCCCTGTCGTTACCACCTTCGAATTCAAGCCGGAAGCAGGCATCAAGTACAGCCGCATTATCGGCCTCACTGAGGATTTGTGCCTCGCTCTGCAGGCCGAATCTATCCTCATCGAGCGCATCCCCGGCAAATCCACCATCGGCATCGAAGTTCCGAACGACAAGCGCCAAACCATAGCCCTGCGCGAAATCATCGAGGCGACGGAGTTCCTCCATTCGCCGAGCAAACTCACTTTGGCAATGGGCCGCGACCTGCACGGACGCATTCGCGTGACCGAATTGGCCGCCATGCCGCACTTGCTCATCGCAGGCTCAACCGGCACAGGCAAAAGCGTCTTCATCAACTCGCTGATGATGTCCATCCTCTTTAAGGCCAGCCCCGACGACGTAAAAATGGTGCTCGTGGATCCAAAGCGCCTCGAGCTGAGCCTTTACGAAAACATCCCTCACTTGATCGCGCCGGTGGTGACCGATCCGAAAGTCGCCTCTAACGTTCTGCGCAATGCCACGCGCGAAATGGAGAACCGCCTGAAGCTCCTGGCGCAGCGTGGCGTTCGCAACATCGACCAATACAACCGTACGTTCAAGAAGGAGCAGTCGCTCTCGCTTTTCGACAACGTCGAAGAGCCCCAACACAAGCCGCTTCCCTATCTCGTCATCGTCATTGACGAGTTAGCCGACCTGATGATGGTGGACACCAACAACGTGGAAGAATCCATCACGCGGCTGGCCCAGATGGCACGCGCCGTGGGCATTCATTTGATTCTCGCCACACAGCGGCCTTCCGTGGACGTCATCACCGGCTTGATCAAGGCGAACTTCCCTGCCCGCATTTCTTTCCGCGTGGCCAGCAAAGTAGACTCGCGCACCATTCTCGACTCGAACGGCGCGGAATCGCTCCTCGGCAGGGGAGACATGCTCTACTTGCCAGCCGGTTCGGCGCGCCTGCACCGCATTCACGGGCCGCTGGTCAGCGAAGACGAAATCAGCGAAGTATGCAATTTCTGGCGCGACCAGGCCCAAGCGAAATACCAGGAAGAACTCCTCGAAGCGCCGAAAGACGAAAATGGCAAACCAGTCGATGGGGCTAATGGCGCCGATGCTGACGGCAGCGAGGATGTCGACGACGACCTCTATCAAGACGCCGTTCGAGTCGTTTGCGACGCCGGCCGTGCTTCCACTTCCACATTGCAGCGCCGCTTGCGCATCGGTTACGGCCGCGCCGCGCGCCTGATCGACCTTATGGAAAAAGACGGCATCGTCGGTCCGCCCGACGGCACCAAGCCGCGCGAAGTCCTCAAAAATCGCAACTGGATGAAAGAATTCGATGAATCTCAGCAATAACTGGCACACAAGCAGCGGAGTGCGGATTCCCCTCTTCACGGCACTGGTCTATGCGTACTTTTGTGCTCCAGTATCGCTGGAACACAAGGCATTCGTTCAGAACGCAACGTCCTCGGCGCCCCCTATTGCACTAGCCGATAGGCCGCGCGTCATCCACGTTTTTGTCGCGTTGGCCGATAATGAGCATCAAGGCATCATTCCGGTTCCACCCGCGCTAGGAAACGGCGAGGATCCCAGCCGCAACTTATACTGGGGCGCCGCCTATGGCGTTCGGACGTTCTTCAGAAAGACCGCTGATTGGAAAGAGATTTCGTCGCTTCCGAAACCAAAGTCGTACATCCTCGAAAGAAGCATTTTCCGGCATCGTGCGAGTGGAACGATTCTCATTGCCGACGCGTACGAAGGCAGCGAAATCAAGCAAGCATTAACCGATTTCTTTCGGGCTTCAGCGGGACTAGCTCCCGAAGTGATTTCATTCCCCACTGCTTTGGGAAGCAAACCTGAAAGCGTACCTGCCTCTCCGGAACTCGTGGTTTACGTCGGCCACGATGGTCTGATGGATTTTTCTTTGCCGCTGGAATTCCCGAACCAAGCGAGCGGTAATCGCTCCGCCATCGTCCTGGCTTGCGCGAGTAAGTCCTTTTTCAAAGACCTTCTCCGAAAAACGGGTGCGCAGCCTCTTCTTTGGACAACTGGCTTGATCGCGCCGGAAGCCTACACTCTGAAGGCCGCGGTGGACGGATGGATTTCGAACGAGTCCGCAGATCAGATTCGGCAGCGCGCCGCGGCAGCGTACTCAAAATATCAGAAATGCAACCTGTCGGCAGCTACGCGCCTCTTCTCCAATTCCTGGTAACCGAGAATTCAGTCTTGCAACGGCCGTGTTACCATGCCCGCGCCTATGCTCCGCCGCGTTCATCTCATCATCGGAATTGCAGCCATCGTTGCTTTTTTGCTGAGTGGCCAGCAGCTAGGCCACCATCATCCCGCCATGGAGCAGTTGCCACCTGAACTGCGAATGATGTACGTCTCCCGGCACATTTATTTGCTTGCGGGAGCACTGGTAAATACCGTCCTCGGTCTCTACCTTCAACTACAAACCTCCAGGTGGCGGCGCGTCCTGCAAATCATCGGTTCCATCCTCATTCTGACTTCTGTTCTTGCGTTATCCATGGCCTTCCTTGCGGAGCCGCCGCTCGGCATGGCTGGACGCGGCTGGCGAAGCCTCCTTGGCATGGTTGCTCTCTTCGTTGGTGTCATGACGCACCTCGTCGCGAGTGCAGGCGTGCGCCGAATTGACACCACTCGCTAACGCCCCTAAAATTAAAAAGCTTCAAAAATGCCGGGGTAGCTCATTGGTAGAGCGCCGCCCTGAAAAGGCGGGCGTAGCCAGTTCGATTCTGGCCCCCGGCACCACCCGTTCGCGCCATCGCTTCGTCCCCGAAGAAATCTACTTTGCCGTGAGCAAGATACGTGGTTTTCCCAGCCTGCATGACGGGTTCGAGCGTGAATGCACCGAAGTGTTCCGCGAGCGCCGCCCCGAGCTTGGTCGACGCTCTCTGGATGTGCGATTAGATTGCGGATGTCTGTGAGACGCGATACAGCAAAGGTTCGCAACTCGTCCAACGTGGAGCGCAATGATCCGGGCCGTGGTTCCAGTAGTTTGTCAGTGATGTTACGCAGCTCACGCTCTCGTTCTGCGATTGCGGCCGTGATGCTCTGTGATCCCTGACCATCGGCAATTGCCTGAATCAAGCGTGCAATCTCGGCTTCGATCTGCTGTTTCCGCTGCCGGAGCTTCTCAAGCTCGGCGTCAAGTTCCTCGAATCTTTTTCGAAGAGCCTCTTCCACCCGGGCGACGGCATAGTCAATAACTTCGGTCCGCAGAACTGATTCGGAGAGTCCTCGCAACAAGCTTTCTTCAAGTTCATCTCGGCGGACAAGCAAGCGATTTCGGCACACCGAATCGCCTCGTTGGTGATGAAGCGAGCACCCATAGCGATCCGCGCCGTGCCGACCGCGCCCGCAAACGAGCGCGATGCTTCCGCCACAAACACCGCACTTTAAGAGACCTGAGAACAGATACCGCTTGGGACCCGAAGCTAAACCACGACCGTCCTTTCCAAACATCTGCTTAACGGTCTGAAGTCGGCGCCGCACCGCGGTCGCGAGTTCATCAGTAACGATCCTCAGATGGGGCGTCTCGGATATCACCCATTCCGTCCGTGGCCGCGGCCTAAACACTCTTTTGCCCGTTCCAGGTACGCGAATCTTGCGACGCGTATTCCAGGTTGTTTTTCCGACATATCGAGTGTTTAGTAGGATGTGTCGGACCGAAGACACGCACCAAGAGCGACTGAATCGTCCTTTTTGCGGCTGCGGCGCAAGCACACCTTCAGCATTTAGAGTGTGGGCAATTCGCTTCATCGAATAACCCGACTCGGCGTACAAACGGTAGATTCTGTTAATAATCTCAGCCTCGGCGCGGTCTATCTCAAGACGTGCACTACTGTCTTTCAGTTTGATGGATTTATAGCCAAAGCACCGACCGCCTGTGTGAAATCCCCTCAAGGCCAGCCCCTGCATCCCTCTGTGAGTTTTTTGTCCGAGTTCGCGCCAATACACAGCGTCAATGAGGCCATGAACACCAATCAACAATTCCGCCTGCGAACTCTCGGAATCCACGCCTTGAGAAACCGCAACCAGGCGCACCCCAGCGAAGGTAAGCCGCTCATAGAGGTTGAGCGCATCCGCAAGCTTGCGGGTCAAGCGGGAAGTATCATCAATGAGAATACAGTCAAACGGACGGCTGGGCGCGCCTGCCGCCGCTAGAAGTTTCTGCAGTCCTTCCCTTTCCGTGCTCGTACCGCTGATGGCTTCATCGGAATAGATGTGCTGATCCAACACAAGCCAACCAGGCTGTCGTGCTGCATAGTCGCGGCATTTCCTTATTTGGTCAGAGATACTGGTTGGACTTTGGCGGTCAGAAGAAAATCTTGCGTATATGGCGCAGCGCAATTCTCGCACTCAATCCTCCCGGCGAGCATGCTGCAACGATTGTGCCTCTGCACCTTCTGAACTGGCAAGCAGAGTTTTCGTGAATTCTCGGACCAACGCGGGGATGATCACTCGGTCAAGAAAATCTTTGAGGGCTGGATCTAGGGAGGCATGCGTCTCGCAACTGGTCTCCGACCTTAGAGGATCACGACTGCCCAGTGGCGCAAGAGACATTTCTTCTTCTCAGACAGCAAACCTTCACCATGCACACGTTCGGACGTTTGTGCTCTCGCCATACTTCGTCGAATTCGCAATTCCCCGCTGACAAAAACTAGGCGACTGCGGACCTGGAAGCTCACATTTCGGGCACCAGTTTTTCGAGTCTGCGGCGATAGCGTTTTGCCTGCACTCGTACATGGTGTATGTATATAGCATCGTGAAAAGAAGATTGCAAAGGAGAAATGCAGGGCGCGATGCGCGAGCTTGGAAGGCAGGCGATTCTGCCTCAGCCGCGGTCCTTATCTGGACCAGCAGGTTCTTATCGCGATGCCCAGATGTTCATGATTTGGGAGGAAAGAAATCAGGAACTGTGGCCGGGTCTACGCCTGGGATTCGTCGCTTCGGAAGTGGTGGGACGGGAGTACGGCCGTAGCGCTGATTCCATTTCGTCCAGGAGCCTTGGTCGAAAATCCCAGGTGCGGGGTCAGCCAGCGCTGCTTTGAAATCGTCGTCAGCGAAGTACTTCTTGAGGATCTCAATGTCCTCATCCGAGGCGTAGGTCATCGCATAGGTCAGAAAGCGTGTTGGGAATTCCAGTGCTTCTTCCGGAGTGCCAAAACAGAAGATTCGCCTCGCAGCAGCCAGAAGTTCGTCGGAGTAGATCATTGTTCCCTGCCCTGTGAAGCCAGGTCGCGTTTCCCGATAACCACAGGAAGCTCCTCCCAATCTTACGCCTGTCGCCGCACCCAGCTGCACCGAGGCGGTCAAGAAAAGCAGCCGCAATGTGGTTTAATGACACCTTTAAGGGTGCTATCATTGCAGTGCGAGGGACACTATGTTTGACATCAAAAAAGACATTCAGGCGATGACCACATTCCGCCGCAATCCAGGGAAGTTCATGAAGCACCTCAAGAAGACGAAGAAACCGCTGGTTCTTACCATCAATGGGAAGGCGGAAGCGGTCGTGCAGGATGCCGAAGCCTATCAGCGGCTGCTTGACATCGCCGCGCAAGCCGATGCGCTTGAGGGCATCCGGCAAGGCCTCGAAGACGCAAAGAAGGGTCGTGTGCGTCCGGCGCGTAAAGCACTGGAAATGTTCCGCCGCAACCATGCCATACCTCGTTAGGTTGGCTGACCGCGCCCTGCGAGACATGGAGGCCATCTATGAATTCATTGATGCGGAAGCCTCCGAAAACGCGTTTGCATGGTTCAATGATCTGGCCCGCGAGATTTATAGTTTAGAACGATTTCCTGAGCGCGGTGCGGTCACTCGGGAAAGCACGAAACTTCGCCATTTGCTTTTTGGGAAGAAGCCCAGCACCTACAGAATTATCTACGCGGTAGACAAACGCAAACATCTTGTGAACGTTCTCCACATCCGACACGGTGCGCGGGCGGCGCTCTCCACAAAGGGAAAAAAGCAGATGTAGCTTTCCCTGCATTCAGCGTTTGCTTTGCTCACAAGATTCCTTTCTTCCATACACCAGGACATCTAGGTTTTCCGTGCCTCGATAATGAAAACCCGGTCTGGACACTTCGATTCTTCGCAGATTGACCAGCGGATCGTGTTTCACCCCGGCCGCAGTTTGTCGTGCGTGCAATTCGGGGACTTCGAGACTTTTCTCGCCCCGCGCCGCGGATGTGCGCGGTTTTTTGCGTGCCCGGCGAACGAGTCTGCAAAACGTTTCGCAGGTGATATCGAGCCCGGCTTCGCAGAGCCGTTGCCAGATTTGTTTGTGCGTCTTTCCCGAGCGTAGCGCGGCTTCGATTTCAGACAAAAGAGAACAGACGAAGGCGGTCTTCGTGGTGGGTGGTTCAGCAGCCAGTTTCTCCAAGGTGTCGCGGTAGAGATAAGGAGTTGACTTCAGCATGGCTGGTGTATATATATAGCATTTACGATGACGGTGTGCAAAGGGTTTTGTGGATGGAGAGACCTTGAAGGTGTTGGTGACAATTTCGGACAGAAACGGACCATTGCGGACAAGAGCGGACGGCTTCGGAGCGATCGGGGACACTTCCGGACACAAACGGACAATTCTGGACGGCTAAGTACAACAAAGCAGGCGAGTTGTGAGAGGGGCGAGAGTTGTTGTTGGTTTTTGTCGGTATTGGAACATAAAGGGATGTGGCCACTTCGTGGTGCTTTGCTGCGTTAACTGCCGAGTCTTCAAGTCCTTCGCCCGGGGGCCGAATCCGGCAGACAGTGGCACCACAGTGATACCACTCGAGAAAGGGTAATTATTCATGGTCAAAACGGTGATTTCGCGCAATTTTCGGTATCCTTCTGCCGAACTGCGGGAGAGGGTTCGGACCGCGGTCAAAGAGCGTGGCTTCCGTTCCGAGCAGGCATTCCTCATTGCCGCTTGTGAGCACGAACTTCGCGAGGGCGACAACACGGAAGCGACAGCCCAGCTTGAGGCTCGCATCGCGGCCACCCTCGCGAATATGGCGAAGGAGGTACAGGCACTCTTCACTTTGGGCCATACCCAGTTTGCTCTGACCAATTCCCTTCTGCAGTACGTGCTGACCTGCATGGTTGAGCCGCCTGAAGAGGTCCTGCCTGCGGCTCGCGCACGGGCGAAGCTCAGATATGCAAAGATTCTCCGTCTTGCCGCAGAGGAAGTAGCAACGCGGAACAAAGCTACGCTGGAAGAGGTCCTCACTGGTGGGAAACAAGAATGATGAAAGGTCCTTCCGCCTGCGCCGCGGCAACAAGGCGGAGGCTGCGTGAAAAGATGTTTTCCACACTGCCCGGTTGAAGCATACATCAGGGTCATGTATACATCGTACGGAATGGACCGCTGTGGCAGTGCTATTGCGGGAACCCTCAAGGATACTGGTGCAGCCTGTGGCAATCCGTAGAAACGTCGGTTTCGATGTATTCAATGTTCGCTTGCTGATCGGTTTGGACAAACTGCTTCGCGCCAAGCGTCGCTATCAAGGGGATTTGTCCGCCTCGATCAACGACGCACTGCTTGCCGTCAACCTCAACACCGTCAAGCTGGTCACGCTCCAAGGCAAAAAGAAGCAGACTGCGAGAGAAACGCAGATCGTCATTCTGCGCCGTCTCATTCGCAGGATTCAAAGAATCGCTGAGGCGCGTGACTGTTCGATGAATCAGCTCGTGAATAGCGGCCTGCTGGCTTACTATTCGAAGGAACGTAGAGGCAAGCTCAGAGGTCCATCGAGGCCAACACGCCAGTCAGCTAAGGCCACCTACGACAAAATGAGCACTGAGGAGCGGCAGCAACTCACGGAAGCTTTTGCGAACCTCGCCGGTTTGCAGGAAGGTCCGAAAATCGCCTTTCCAGACGGCACTCACTATGCGTACGACGCCGAGCTGAAAAGAACTGTGGAAGTCGACCCATCCGGGCGAGTAATTCCAGTGAGTCTGGTCGCCGGAAAGCTCCAGCGTCATTTAGAAAAGCCGGCACCGTCCAAGGCCACACGATGAGGAAGTTAGCTCTGAGCGAGACCACACCAGCACTCATTGTGGTCGCAGGCCCCCTGGGCGCCGGCAAGACCACCTTCTACGATGCCCACCTGAAAGAAGCCTTCCCTATCCTCGTTCCCCCGATTCCGCACCAACGTGAAGCGATGCTTCGCGAACGCCGGTCATTTGCGGTCGAGGATCTCGTCGTGGACACCGAATTGTTGGAGAGCGCTAGGAAAGCAGGGTTCACCACGAAAGTGGTCTTCATCTCCACCGAAGACCCCAATCTAAATGCCGGGCGCATCCTGGTCCGGATGGGTCACGGCGGGCAATCGGTACCACTAAACACGATTCCAGAATCGTATCGAGAATCCATCAAGAGTCTGCGCGAAGCCCGAAAGCACGCCGACGACCTCCTGGTGTATGACAATACGCCGAATGGGAAGGGACATCGGCTGGTGGCACGTTTCATCGCGGGGGAGTTGGTCAAAACAACGCACACTTCTCCTGAGTGGCTAAAGAATGTCTTCGGTCATGAACTGCTCAGCAAAGCGCCGCAAGAGAAACCCCAGCGTGGTCGTTAGCCTTCAATCCCACGCTGTCCCGCCGATACATTGAAACCACCCTCGCACAAGCTGATCGAAAAGCCCTGCTGAACCCAGGGAGTTCCCTTCGCTCCCGCCGCCGTCAAGGGCCAGCCCGCTGACGCGACTCCCGATGGTCGCCCTTGACTGCGGCTTCGCTGCGGGAGTGATCCGGCCATGAGAGCGTGGGCCTCTCTGCGCCCAAAACTGCCGGGCGCGGAGGGCGAAGTCGAGCTTTCGGCTGGTGCAAACCTTTAGCTTCAAGATCGACACCGAAAAGCCGCGTACCGGTAACGAAAAAATGCAACGAATAAGCCCAGATGCTTCTCAATGATCAGAAGTACCACAAGCGAGACGATAGTGCCCGGGACTCCGCGGGGGCAGGTCATAGTGATGCGTAGTCCCGTCCACTTTGCGACCGCCTGGGTGAAATGCTTGGTGGATTTGTCAGTTTGACGGGCCTACGATACTGTTCAATTGGCTCTTGGACGACCCAATCGAAAGCCGTGCCCGACTACTCGGGAAAACGCCCTTGGCGAATTGAACGTGAGGCGTTCGATTCAGCAGACCGATTGCGGGGTTCCCGCCTAAGAGCGCCCATCACTGCGATAGGCTACTCACCAACTCGCCAGACCGATTGGGATAGTCGCCGCAGGTGCCCACCAGAATGGCAAGATGAAATCTACCAGTAGACCAAAGGCTGTAAAGGTGATCCAGAGAATCTTACGTCGCATTTCGTCACTTCAACCCATGGGGAAGCATAAACAATGGGAATCTCCATTTTGAGTCTGAAACCGGAAGTCCCAATACGTGCTCAACGACTTGCTCAAATAGAAAGGGCGACCCCAGTTCAGAGTCGCCCCATTACAAAGTCAGAAATCTGTGAAACAGAGTTTGCAAACCAATAAAAGTATATAGCTCGGCGGAGTGGATGCCAATGTAATTCTGACGTGCTACGGAGCCCAGGTGGTTTCTGAGCCCAGCGCCCCTAAGTCTGTGAGTTGGTTGCAATGCCGCAAGGAATCGACGATTTCACGATTGTTTTCCCGCAATTCAGCGTCATGGGTGCCTGCGAGTTAAACGTTTACAGCGGACTTGATCAGCTATGGCGGATGGTCGAGAGATACAAGATGACGGCCCCTGTCACAATCAGAGTCGTTGATCATAACGACAGACACGTTCGGACAATTAGCGGCCATCAGCATCACACTGCTGGCTGGCAATTGAAGGATGAAAATAAGCGCTGTTGATCAGGCCACCGCGGGCGAAGTCGAGTTCCCGCTCACCATTGCCGTGCAAGATTCGAGGGGAAACATTTTGAAAATGAGACTACAGCTTTCACCTGACGCGCTTTCTATTCGTCATCGAGGTCGATCTACCATCACGGGTGACACAGGAGGCTACCTGTGCCGCTCCCGCCGGTCGTGGCTGCTCTCGGAATGGCCATTAGCGTCTAGCCAAACCAGAAGAGAGCGAATGCTGCCATGCGCCAGCGCAATGCTCGAATCGGCAGCACCATAATAGAGATTGATTGTGTCCCCATCCGGTGCCACCGTATAGCCGCAAGGAAATACGACGTCCTGAACGTCTCCATGACGTTCGTATTCCGTTTCTGGCGCAAACATCCAGGAATCTCCTCGAATTAGGCATTTTTCTGGCTGTTCAAGATCGAAGAGAGCCAGACCCAACCGATAGATGGAGCTGGAAGGTGTCCTTCGGACGCCGTGGTAAATCATCAACCAGCCTCGCGAAGTTTCAATGGGCGGAGGCGACATTCCAATCCTGTTGGCATCCCACCATGCGCCACGGCGGGCCTCCAGCATGAGCTTGTGATTGCCCCAGTGCCTCAAATCGGGAGAGTAAGAGATCCAGATATGCGCTCCGAGAGGCGTCATCGGCCGATGAATCAGTGCCCAGAATCCATTAATCCTTCGAGGCAGCAGTGCAGCATCTTTGTCGTCCGGCGACATAACAACACCAAGTCTCTCGAAGGCGCGGAAGTCTTTCGTAAGCGCCAGGGACACTCCTGGACCGCCACGCGAATACGATGTGTAGGCTATGGCGTATTGCTTCAGTTCCGGAACATACGTGATACGCGGATCTTCGATGCCCCATAACTCCTCGGGATATCGCTCCACATCGGGCATCAACGTCGGCTCGCGATCGATCTGCCACCCATCAACGCCGTTTACCGAGCGCGCAACGCATAGGTGCGAGAGCCCCCGGCGATCTTCCACGCGACAGAGGAGCACAGTTGACCCGTCCGGAAGCAATGTCGCGCCAGCGTTGAAGACACTGTTCATCGAGTAGGGCCAATCTTTTCCGGTGAGAATGGGATTCGCCGGATGGCGGTGAAATAGGGTCTCGTGTTGATTCATGACCGCTTTATCGGACAATTTCTCAGCCAGAATGCTCATCATGAGCTGCTCTCCGTGCTTTGTTCCAACTTACGCATTTCGAGGAGCGCCATCAGGAAAGAAAGCGTCGATTCCGCTCCCTGGTTCTCATTGGCGCGGTCCGGATGCAGGCCATCTCGGCATCCACCGGTGTCGGGATCGTAGAGCGCAATCTGCAGGTCGTTATCTCCCAGAAACCAATTGAAAGCACTCCACGCATCTTTCCGCCAGCGTCCCCTTCCCGTTGCAAGATAGGCTTGCAGACATGCGGAAACTACTGCGCAGGCTTCGACCGGTTGCTGGTCGAAGCGAGCCTTTTCCGTGTTCTTCGAGTAGAAGCCGTGCGATCCGATGGGTACGAAGTGACCCTTTATTTCGCAACGCTGAATCGTTACCAGCCAACCTAACGCTTCAAGTCCCGTTGAAACCATCTCATCACTTCCGCTGCGCATTCCCGCTCTTATGAGTGCCTGCGGCAATCGAGCATTGGAATACGCAAGACCGTTCTCAAACCAATTCCAGTCAGTTGAATGGATGGCGCGGTAGGAATTCAGAAGGTGATTCGCAAGTGCATCTGCTGCACTTAGAGCAGCCCGATCCCCAGGGAATGAGTCTAGATACTCTTGCAGTCCAAGCAAGGCGAAAGCGCAGGCCCGTGGGCTCTTGAACTCCACAGCCGCGGGAATGGCCAGCTCAAACAAACGTCCCGCAGCTCCTCTCAATCCAGCATCCTTGGATCTGCCGAGAACGGTCCCGAGGCCCCACAGTGCTCGCCCGTGGCTATCTTCCGAGCCTTGGGGCTCCTGCCACTGGCGCTCGTAGCTCAGGCAGTTTCTAAACCTCCTGCTCGTTGGTTCGAAAGCCAGCCACAGAAAAGCCAAATAGCGAGAGGCTAGGTCCAAGGCGCCGGCCGGGGCACTGCTCCCAAACTCCTCGAGGAGGATTGCGACGATGAGCGCCCGGGCATTGTCATCCGTGGTGTAGCCTTCTGGATAGTTCGGGACCACAAAGACCGCATGCTCCACGATTCCCGTATCGTCTGTCATCCGATGCAAATGATCCAATTTAATGGTCGGAAGCCGGTCGAGGGCCTTTTCTGTGTTTTGCGCAGAAAATGTAGCACGTGGATTCCGCAACCGCTCGTTGTGCACGCGTTCAAAACTCCCCATGTACTGCTGGGCTACGCGATCCCATACCATGTCTCTAGCATAGAGGTACGCACGTTTTCGCATGGCGTGACGCGCGGTTCCGTTGTCCAATAGAGCTATCGTCTTATCGGCAATAGCTTGCGGATCATCGAAAGGAACAAGCAAGCCGCGCTCATCGTCCAACAATTCGATGGCATGCAGATAGGGAGTGGAAATGATTGCTTTTCCGGCGCTCAACGCATACGCCAGGGTCCCGGAAACGACTTGTCCTTTGTGTTTGTAGGGAGTGATGTAAATGTCTGCTGCACCGATCAATTCAACCAGCTCTTGAGGGCTGACGAAACGATTCCGAAAGATCACACTGGCCTCAACCCCGATATCTTTCGCCAGTTTCTGCAAATACAGCCTGTATTTATCCCCCTCTTGTCGCAGGATGTGTGGGTGGGTGACGCCGGAAATCATGTAAACGGTATTGCTGTGACGCGACAGGATGCTAGGGAGGGCTTGGATTACGTTTTCTATTCCCTTGTTTGGTGAGAGCAGCCCAAACGTAAGCAAAACATCTTTTCCTTCCGTTCCGAAAGCATCCTTATAAAAATTAGGATCGGTAAAGTGCAGATCGGGGATGCCGTGTGGAATTAGATCGATCTTCTCCGGAGAGACTTGGAACACCTCTTGCAAGATATCGGCAGATTGCCGGCTCATGACAATCAGGCGGTCCGACAAAGCGGCAATCTCCTTCATCACCATTCGTTGGTCCAGATTTGGCTCACGTAGAACCGTGTGCAGGGTCGTCACCACGGGCATCCGGAGACGCCGCAAGAGTTCAAGGATGTGGCTGCCAGCCGGGCCGCCAAAGATTCCGTACTCATGCTGCAAACAAATCAAGTCGATGTTGCTAAAATTCAGGAAATCCGCCGCCTGTCGATAGGAAGCCAAACTATCTTGGGAAAGCTCGAATCGCACTCGCGCAGGGTAACTGTATCCTTCTTCCGTATCGTTAACCGGTAGCGCGAGGAGTTCCGTAGTTCGGTATTCGGCGTGAATTGCGTCGCAGAGGTCTGTCGTGAACGTCGCGATGCCACACTTGCGAGGAAGATAGTTCCCAATCATGGCGATCCTGCTTGGCAGCATCGGCCGCGGCAGCATCGGCACGGATCGTTCTAGTTTTTCTTCCACTGCAAGGGGATCAAGATCGATCACCTCGCGAGCATACATGGAGTCCACTGGCTCGGGATCGTATCGAACGTTGCTGAGAGTTTGACTTCCGTCTTGCGAGATTGTCTTCGACAATAACATCCTTTCCTATCTTTCCGACCGGGTTTTCGACGCACTTCTAGACATGTGGGACAACAACACGCTCACATCAGATCGAGCCGAAGCGTCATGCAAGCAGACAGCGTTTAGTATGCCCCGCCCATGCCGCCGGCAGCCGCGGCCATCTTTTCCTCTCCACTGAAGTCGGCGATCAGGACTTCTGTGGTAAGCATCAGTGAGACGATGGACGCAGCATTCTGGAGGGCGAGACGGGTAACCTTAGCTGGATCAATCACGCCAGCCTTGACCAGGTCGCCGAACTCACCAGTCTCTGCATTGAAGCCGAAGTTCTCATCCTTCGATTCGCGCACGCGTCCTACAACAACCGCGCCTTCGTGCCCAGCGTTTCCCGCGATCTGGCGCAAGGGCTCTTCGAGCGCTCGCTTTACGATGTTCACCCCGGTGGCTTCATCGTCGTGCAGTTTGAGCTTCTCTAAGGCAGGCAAGCAGCGCAGGAGAGCAGTACCGCCGCCGGAGACAATGCCTTCCTCAACTGCTGCGCGCGTGGCGTGCATGGCGTCCTCGACGCGAGCCTTTTTCTCCTTAAGTTCTGTTTCGGTTGCCGCGCCCACCTTGATGACTGCGACGCCGCCGACGAGCTTTGCCAGGCGTTCCTGGAGCTTTTCCTTGTCGTAATCGGACGTGGTCTCTTCAATCTGCATACGGAGCTGCTTGATTCGGCCTTCGATCTCGCTCGCCTTGCCGGCACCCGCAATGATCGTGGTGTTATCCTTGTCGATAGTCACTTTCTTGGCCTTTCCCAGCTGCTCGATCTCGACATTCTCGATCTTGATGCCGAGGTCCTCCGTGATGGCCTTCCCACCGGTAAGAATTGCTATGTCCTCAAGCATGGCCTTGCGGCGATCGCCAAAGCCCGGGGCTTTTACCGCTGCGCATTGCAGTGTGCCGCGCAGCTTATTCACCACCAGGGTCGCCAGGGCCTCGCCCTCAACGTCCTCAGCGATGATCAGCAGCGGCTTACTCATTTTAGCCGTCTGCTCGAGCAAAGGCAGCAGGTCTTTCATCGAGCTGATCTTCTTCTCGTGGAGCAGGATGTGCACATCCTCAAGTACGCATTCCATGCGCTCGGGGTCGGTCACAAAGTAGGGCGAGAGGTATCCGCGGTCAAATTGCATGCCTTCGACCACTTCAAGGGTCGTCTCCATCGTTTTGGATTCCTCGACGGTGATGACACCATCCTTGCCAACCTTCTTCATGGCTTCGGCGATGATGCTGCCCACCTGCTTGTCGGTATTGGCACTGATGGTGCCCACCTGCGCGATCATGTCGCCCTTCACCTCGCGGGAGAGCCTCTTGATCTCTGCGACGGCAACTTCCACGGCCTTATCGATGCCGCGTTTGAGCGCCATCGGGCTTGCGCCTGCAGCAACCGTTCGTACACCCTCACGGAAGATTGCTTGTGCCAGCACGGTCGCTGTGGTGGTGCCATCGCCAGCCACATCCGAAGTCTTGGAGGCAACCTCACGCACCATCTGTGCACCCATGTTCTCGAGTGGATCCTGCAGCTCGATTTCCTTTGCCACGGTCACGCCGTCTTTGGTGATAACCGGCGCGCCAAACTTCTTCTCGATCACCGCGTTCCGCCCCTTTGGGCCAAGCGTGATCTTTACAGCGTCAGCTAGGATGTTGACACCGCGCAAAATCGCCTGACGTGAATTCTCACCGGTTACAATTTGTTTTGCCATTAGACGTCACCCTCCCGGGTGATTGAACACTTCTGACCGTCCGAAATCTTCGGTTCGGGTGAAACCTACTTCTTGCCGGACGCCGCTTTGGCGATTCCACTGACTTTCACTAGGATTTCCTCCTCGCGGAGGATCAGGTACTCCTGGTCGTCGATGTTGATGTCGTTGCCGGTGTATTTGCCAAACAAGATCCGGTCACCCACCTTCACATCAAGTGGGATACGATGGCCCTTTTCAATCTTGCCCGCTCCGATCGCCATTACTTCGCCCTCGTGTGGTTTTTCTTTCGCCGTATCCGGAATAATAATTCCGCCCTTTGCGGTCTCTTTCTCTTTCAGCCTGCGTACGAGAACGCGGTCATGCAGAGGAGTGATATTCACAGTCATTTCTTTTTGACCCTCCGTTCGATCTATTCCAAAACTCGCGTATTCAGCCTGTTATGACTACGACCGACACTACGGCCGAAAGCTTTTCTGGTTCTTCTGGCGCGCTACTTTCAGGTCGTCCATTTGCTTTTTCTGGCGCTCGGCTTCCCGTCTTGGGCCCTCCTGCTCGTCAAGTTTCACGGCTTCCTCAATGGCAACGTCGGCTTGTGCATTGGTCCGCTTCGAAGAAACGACCAGCCCCAAGATGTCGCTGAAAGAGGAGCGGACTAGGTTGACGGAATATTGCGCATCCTCCCAAGACGCGACGGGCTTTTGCTTTGTTCCATATCCCGTGTTTGTCGCTGAATCGATCTCGGGCGCTACAATTGCGGCCTGTCCGTATTTCGTCGAAATGGACTTCACCATGTCCTCCTCAGTGAGCCCTTCCATGGACCGCGAATCGTAAGTCACGGAAATCTTGTAGAGCTCGCCGTTGTAAAAAGAGAAGAGAATCTGTTCGACGCTGTCCGATCGGAGGGATGTCCCGGGAACGTCCGGCGGCCACCAAGTTAGCTCCTGAATTAGCGCCGGACGGCTATGAATCATCTTCACATCAGCAATCCTTTGGTTAGTGCGCTCCAGCAATTTGGTTAAGTTCATTCCTAGGGTAAAGTGCCGATACTTGGAAAGATCCTGTGCACGAAGCAATGGCGCCGAAAGTAGCAAGACAACAAGACAAATAATCGAACTGCGCAGCGGTTTCATTTTCATATCTCCTATCAATTCCTAAGAACTTGAAATTAGGATCAATCCCTGTACACGGAAAGTTCGCGTGTTGGATCCTTAGAGCTCCGGGCGTAAATCCTTCTGCCGTTCACGTAAGCGGCGATCACAGTCAGAAGCACCGCGCCAGCCATGGCAACCAGCGCCGTGATGATCGTTCCACCATAGCCGCCGAGACTCGCGGAGCGCGTCAGAAAGCCGCCTACTACCGCGCCACCAACACCCATGAGGATGTCCATGAACGGACCATAGCCGTTACCTTGAAAAACTCTTCCGGCCCCCCAGCCAACGACAGCCCCGATGACAATCCATGCAAACAAATACATATATTCCTCCCTGGATCGAATCTTCTAATCTCTTTGCTGCGAATAACTGATCACGTTTCTTCTTGTAAGACACTCTCTTGCATCGGTTCGCGAATACACACAGCAGCAAGCAATGAAGCTTGGTCCGGACCACGGCCCTTCATTCCGTACAACTCACGATCTGCTTTTTGTAGCAACGCTTCCATCGTTTCGCCATCCCGGGGATAGACAGCTACCCCGATGCTCGCGGAAAGTGTCGGTTGCTCGCTGTCCTTTGCTATCAGGTCGCGGATACGCGAGGCAACAAACGTCGCAGCACTGGAGGTTGTCTCGGGCAGGATGACGGCAAACTCATCGCCGCCGTATCGTGCGGCTGTATCAATGGCTCGGCAGGACAGGCGGAGCAAGTCACCGAGCCGGCACAGCGCCCGGCTGCCTACGAGGTGGCCGTAACGGTCATTGATCTTCTTCAACTGATCCAGGTCGAGCAGTAGAACGGCAAACGGCCGTCCGGTGCGCCCCGTGCGTTTGATCTCTACGTCGAGCGCTTCAACGAATCGCCGGTAATTACCCAAACCAGTGAGCGGGTCAGTCACAGCCAGAAGTTGTACTCTCTCTTCCGCGTGTTTGCGCTCAGTCAGGTCGAAAGCAGAAACCAGACTGGCCAGCATTCCACCAAACTCGATCATCGTTGTGCTGATATGGAGGCACCGTCTGTCGCCATTCTTCCTAAGAATTGTGATCTCATACTGCTCGGCGTCCCCTTGTCGCACTCCCCCTGGGTCTAAGACCAGTTCTCGACAATCAGGATGGACTAGATCCCAGAAGCTCATGGACAAGAGGTCCTCTCGTGCATATCCGGTGATAGTCTCGGCGGCATGATTTACATAGTGAAGACGCTTGCCGTGGCTAATGAATATCCCATTGGCAATCGCTTCAGTTAATGTGCGGAAGTCTGCTTCTACACTAGAAGGTCCGCACGCAACCGCCTCCTGGGTCCGTTCCATAATTTTGGTAAGCATCGGAAATATCACTGCTTTTTGTGTTCCCCCCCTGCAGGACTAGTTGAGGGCGGACTTGGTCCGCCCTCCATAAGGAAAGAGACCTGTCGGCTTCAGACTGCTACAGCGGCGGCGATCTTGTGGAACGTCGAGTTGACCATGTTAAAGGTTTCTACTTGCGCTGGTCCCTCAACAACTGTGGCGAGGATCTTGGTCACTTCAGGATAAGTTCCGCGGTTGTAAGCCTCAGCATCCTCCGCTTTGTCCCACAAACTGATAGCGAACGCTTCCGCGCCGCTCTGGCCTACGAACGCAATTTCGTCCTGGAATCCTTTCTGTTTTCGAAGCAAGGGAAGCACGTCCTTCTCCAGCCTCTGGGTAAACTCTGTAACGCTATTGGGCTTCAAATGCATGTAAATTCTGCGTGCAAACATTTGACTCTCCTTGGTTCTCGATGCCAAGGGGGCAATTCAGATAACCGCTCTTGGTTGAGATAACCTGAAGGACTCCCTCAGTCCGTTAACCATATTGAGTGAATTAACTTGACTTGTCAAGTACAATCTGAGATTATTTCATATTGTTAATCGACTAAGGTAAACCATGTGGAGGGGTTGCGTGGACGTTTGCCTTCTGATTAGACA
>Ga0209474_10000677_pt1 | contig 36304 bp, 28 predicted proteins | sample GraSoiAngelo_145_FD_185902 | JGI IMG/M metagenome (GOLD analysis project Ga0209474, IMG submission 185902) | Grasslands soil microbial communities from the Angelo Coastal Reserve, California, USA - 14_1009_05_20cm (SPAdes) (version 2) | ecosystem: Environmental > Terrestrial > Soil > Grasslands...
GACATCGCCACCGACGACCTGGCTACTCGCGACCGGTTGGCGCCGCGCGAAACCGATTCGTGCCGTCGGGTAGCATTGATGCCCGGAACGTCGCGGACAGCGCGACGGTACTATCTCCGATTCGATGCCTGATCCCCGCGGCAGACGACAGACCCGCCGGCGCAAACACCTGATTCGCAGCTTGTCCCTCGCGTCCCCGCCACAGGACGCGGCAAGGAGCAGGAGCAGGACGGCAGTGGATCGGCTGATTCGCGGCACGGCGGGAACGTGAATGTAGGAATGCTTCGCGTCGCCAGCACAGACCGTGTCCAGTGGTGAACATCGCGCCCCGGCGCGTGCGCCGGTAGCAGCAGGACGCGGCGCGCGTCGCGGTCGACCAAATTCCGACTGCAGCACTACCTACGGCGGCAGGACCGTTTCGCCGTACGACAGGTACCGATCGACGTGTTGCGCTGCCGATCGACCTTCCTTGATCGCCCACACCACCAGCGACTGCCCGCGAGACATGTCTCCTGCCGCGAACACGCCGGGAACGCTGGTCATCCGGGTCTGGTCGGTCCAGACGTTGCCCTTCTCGTCCAGCTTCACCCCGAGCTGCTGCAGGAGCGGCTTCTCCGGCCCGATGAAGCCCATGGCGAGCAGAACCAGGTCCGCGGGGATCACCCGATCCGTGCCCGGAATCTCCCGCGGTCCGAACCGGCCATCCGGAGTCTTCACCCACTCCACGTCGACGAGCAGGAGCTCCTGTACGTTCCGCTTCTCGTCCGCCAGGAACCGCTTCGTCATGACGGAGTAGACGCGCGGGTCCTTCCCCCACATCGCCTTGGCCTCATCCTGCCCGTAATCGAGCCGGTAGATCTTCGGCCACTGCGGCCATGGATTGTCGGGCTGCCGCACCTCGGGCGGCCGCGGCAGAATCTCGAGCTGCGTGATGCTCCGCGCGCCGTGCCGCATCGCGGTCCCGACGCAGTCCGTCCCGGTATCGCCGCCGCCGATCACGACGACGTGCTTGCCCTTGGCGGAGGTGTATTTTCCGTCGGCGTGCTTCGAATCGAGCAGCGACTTGCTGTTCGCGGTGAGAAACTCCATCGCCGGATAGATGCCGTTCAGGCTTCTGCCTTCGACGGGCAAATCGCGCGCCTGTGTCGCGCCGCCGCAGAGCACCACCGCCTCGTAGTCGCGCAGCAGCTGGTCGGCCGGCAGGTCCTTGCCGACCTCCACCCCCGTGACGAACCGCACGCCCTCCTCCTCCATCAACCCAACCCGCCGGTCCACCAGACGCTTGTCGAGCTTCATGTTCGGGATGCCGTACATGAGCAAGCCGCCGATGCGGTCGCTGCGCTCGAACACGGTCACCTCGTGCCCGGCGCGATTGAGCTGTGCCGCCGCCGCGAGACCCGCCGGGCCCGATCCCACCACCGCGACCCGCTTGCCGGTGCGAACCGGGGGCGGCTGCGGCTGCACCCACCCCTCCGCGAAGGCACGGTCCGCGATGGCCTCCTCGATCATCTTGATGTTCACCGCCGGCAGATCGATCGCCACCGTGCAGCTCCCCTCGCACGGCGCCGGACAGACCCTGCCCGTGAACTCGGGGAAGTTGTTGGTCTTCGCGAGCCGGATCCAGGCCTCTTTCCACTGCCCGCGCCAGACCAGGTCGTTCCACTCGGGGATGAAGTTGTTCACCGGGCATCCCGACGCCATTCCGTCGAACAGCTTCCCCGTGTGACAGAAGGGAACCGCGCAGTCCATGCACCGGCCGGCCTGCTCGCGCAGCGTCTCCTCCGCGAGCGGGAAGTGCATTTCCTCCCAGTCGCGGATGCGCTCGAGATGCGGGCGCTCGTGGACCGGCTCGCGGGCGTAGTCGAGGAATCCCGTCGGCTTGCCCATCTAGTTGCCGCCCACCCGCGCTTCGTCCCGCGCGTTCGCTTCGAATGCCGCCATCTCCGCCTGCTCCGCCGAAAGACCCTGCGCGCGGAACTTCTCCTGCGCGTCGAGCATCCGCCGGTAGTCGTTGGGCAGCACGCGGACGATCTTCGCCGCGTTTTCTCCCCAGCGCTCCAGCACCCTGCGGGCCAGCGCGCTCCCGGTGAAGTCGCGGTGCCGCTCGATCATTCTTCGAACCACCGTCAGCTCCGACTCGGTGGCGGCACCGAGCTGGACCATCTGCGGGTTGCAGCGGCTGGCGAAACGGCCGTCGGCATCCAACACGTAAGCGACGCCGCCCGACATCCCGGCTGCGAAGTTCCGCCCGGTAGGACCGAGCACCACCACGCGGCCGCCGGTCATGTACTCGCAGCCGTGGTCGCCCACGGCCTCGACTACCGCATCGATCCCGGAGTTGCGCACGCAGAACCGCTCGCCGGCGACGCCGCGGATGTACGCTTCTCCCGACGTGGCGCCGTAGAACGCGACGTTGCCGATGATGATGTTCTCCTCCGGCACGAATCGCGCGCCCTCGGGCGGGAAGACGATGATGCGTCCGCCGCTCAGGCCCTTGCCGATGTAGTCGTTCGCGTCGCCCTCGAGCAGAAGAGTCATCCCGCGAGGGATGAACGCGCCGAACGACTGGCCCGCGGAGCCCTTGAAATGAAAGTGGATGGTGTCGTCGGGCAAGCCCTCGGGCCCGTAACGCCGCGTCACCTCGCTCCCGGTCATCGTACCGACCACGCGGTTGGTGTTGCGGATGGGCAGCATGGCGCGCACCGGCGTCTTCGCGTCCAGCGCTGGCTTCGCCAGCTCCAGCAGTGTCGTTCCGTCGAGCGACTTCTCCAGAGCGTGGTCCTGCGGCTGCCGGCAGGTGCGGCCGTAATGCTTGGGGACCGTGGGCTTGAAGAGGATCCGGCTGAAGTCGACGTTCCGCGCCTTCCAGTGATCGACCGCTCGGCGCATCTCGATGCGCTCCGACCGCCCGACCATCTCCTCGACGGTGCGGAAGCCCAGCTCCGCCATGTACTCGCGCACTTCCTGGGCGATGAAGCGCATGAAGTTCACCACGTGCTCGGGCTGGCCGGCGAACTTCGCCCGCAGCCGCGGGTCCTGCGTGGCGATTCCCACCGGGCAGGTATTCAAGTGGCAGGCGCGCATCATGATGCAGCCGAGCGCGATCAGCGGGCCCGTGGAGAAGCCAAACTCCTCGGCGCCGAGCAAGGCACCGATGACGACGTCCCGGCCGGTCTTCAACTGACCGTCCACCTCGACCGTAATGCGGCTGCGCAGGTCGTTCAGGACCAGCACTTGATGGGTCTCGGCGAGGCCCAGCTCCCAGGGAATGCCGGCGTGCTTGATCGACGTCAGCGGGGAGGCGCCGGTGCCGCCGTCATGACCGGAGATCAGCACCACGTCGGCGTGCGCCTTGGCGACGCCGGCGGCGATGGTCCCGACCCCCAGCTCCGCCACCAGCTTCACACTGATGCGGGCGTCCCTGTTCGCGTTCTTCAGGTCGTGGATCAGCTCCTTGAGATCCTCGATGGAGTAGATGTCGTGGTGCGGCGGCGGCGAGATCAGTCCCACGCCGGGAGTGGCGTGGCGCACTTTCGCGATCCACGGATAGACCTTGGCGCCAGGAAGCTGGCCCCCTTCCCCGGGCTTGGCGCCTTGCGCGATCTTGATCTGCAGCTCCCGGGCGTTGACCAGGTAGTAGCTCGTCACGCCGAACCGCGCGCTCGCCACCTGCTTGATGGCGGAGTTCTTCGAGTCGCCGTTCGCTTCCAACTGGTACCGGGCAGGATCCTCGCCGCCTTCGCCGGTATTCGACTTGCCGCCGATGCGGTTCATGGCCACGGCGAGCATCTCGTGCGCTTCCTTGGAGATGGAGCCGTAGCTCATCGCGCCCGTCTTGAAGCGGCGCATGATCGACTCGACCGGCTCGACCTCGTCGAGGCGCACCGGCTTGGTGGCGGTGCGGAAGTCCATCAAGCCGCGCAGCGTGCAGAGCTGCTTCGACTGATCGTCGACTAGCGCCGAGTACTCCTGGAAGGCGCGGTAGCTTCCCGTCCGGCAGGCGTGCTGCAGCTTGTGGATGGTCTCCGGATTCACCAGGTGGAACTCGCCTCCGGAGCGGTACTGGTACTCGCCGCCCGCGGGGAGGCTGGTGTGCACGATGGGCCGCTTGGGCGGAAAGCCGCGCTCGTGGCGCATCCGCGCTTCCTTGGCGACGACGTCGATGCCGACTCCGCCCACGCGCGACGCCGTCCAGGTGAAGTACTCGTCGACGAAGTCCTGCGAGAGCCCGATCGCCTCGAAGACCTGCGCGCCGTGGTAGCTCTGCACGGTGCTGATCCCCATCTTGGAGATCACCTTCACCATCCCCTTGGCGACCGCCTTCAGGTACTTCTTCTCCGCGTCGGCGGCGGGACCCGGGATCAGGCCCTGCTTCACCTGATCGTGCACGGTCTCCATCGCCAGGTACGGGTTCACCGCGCTGGCGCCGTACCCGATGAGCAGCGCGAAGTGATGCACCTCGCGCGGCTCCCCGCTCTCCACGATCAACGAGCAGCGCGTCCGCGTTCCCTCGCGGATCAGGTGGTGGTGCAGCGCGGACACCGCCAGCAGCGAGGGAATCGGCGCCGCCTCCGCGTCGTGGCCGCGATCCGAGAGCACCAGCAGATTGAACCCTTCCGCGACGCACTCGGAAGCCTTCCAGCGCAGGTCCTCGAGCGCGCTGCGCAGCGCCGCTCCGTCGCCGCTGGGCTTGAACAGGGTGGGAAGCTTGACCGCCTTGAACCCGTGCGTCCCAGGGCCGCCGTCGAGCGCGCGGATCCTCGCCAGCTCGTCGTTGGTGAGGATGGGAGAAGGCAGCGCGAGCTGGCGGCACGACTCCGGCCCGGGCTCTAGCAGATTGCCCTCGGGTCCGATCGACGTCTCCGACGACATGATGATCTCTTCGCGGATCGCGTCGACGGGCGGATTGGTGACCTGCGCGAAGAGCTGCTTGAAGTAGTTGAAGAGGAGTTGCGGTCGCTCGGACAACACGGCGAGTGGCGTGTCGGTCCCCATCGAACCCACGGCCTCGTTGCCCGTGGTCGCCATGGGCGTGATCAAGAGCTTCACGTCCTCGGACGTGTACCCGAAGACCTCCTGCCGGCGAATGACGGTCTCGCGATCGGGATGGATCGGTCGCACCGGCGTCGGCAGATCCTGGATGCGGACCATCGATTTGCGCAGCCATTCGCCGTAGGGCGCCTGCCGCGCGATACGCTCCTTGAGCTCCTCGTCGGAGACGATGCGCTGTTGCTCGGTGTCGACGAGGAAGATGCGGCCCGGCGGCAGCCGCCCCTTCTCCAGCACTTTCTCGGCGGGGATGTCGAGGACGCCAACTTCGGAGGACATCACCACCAGGTCGTCGGTCGTGACGTAGTAACGCGAGGGCCGCAGGCCATTGCGATCGAGCACGGCGCCCACGCGAACGCCGTCGGTGAATGCGATGGAAGCCGGCCCGTCCCAGGGCTCCATCAGGCATGAATGGAACTCGTAGAACGCCTTCCGTTCGGCGCTCATCGTCTCGTCCCGCACGTACGGCTCGGGCACCATCATCATCATCGCGTGCGGCAGCTCGCGGCCGGCGAGCGTGAGCAGCTCGAGGACGTTGTCGAACATCGCCGAGTCGGAACCCTCGGTGTCGACGACGGTGAGGATCTTCTTCAGGTCGCTGCCAAAGAGCCGGGACTGCATCATCGACTGGCGCGCGTGCATCCAGTTGATGTTGCCGCGGAGCGTGTTGATCTCGCCGTTGTGCGAGATGTACCGATACGGGTGCGCTCGCCCCCAGGAAGGGAACGTGTTGGTGGAGAACCGCGAGTGCACCATCGAGATGGCCGACGAGACGGCGGAATCCTGCAGGTCCAGATAGAACCGCCGCAACTGCCCGGCGTTGAGCATCCCCTTGTAGACGATGGTCTTGGAGCTGAGGCTGGGAATGTAGAAGTAGCCGCGTCCAGGGATGGCGGACCGCGAGACCTTCTTCTCCAGGAGCCGCCGGATCACGTACAGCTTGCGCTCGAACGCCGCATCGGCCTCCGATGCTCCGCGCGTTCGCGCTCCGCCCGTCGCCGGCGAAGCCGGCTCCTCCTCGATGTCCGCGGCGCGCCCGATGAAGACTTGCCTGATCACCGGCTGGCTCGCCTTCGCCGACCCCCCGAGCGTCGAGTTGTCGGTCGGGACGTCGCGCCAGCCGAGGAGCTGCTGGCCCTCGTCGCGGATGGTCTCGTCGAACAGCCGGTAGATGGCCTCGCGGCCCGGCTCGCTGGGAGGCAGGAACACCATCCCGACGCCGTACCTGCCGCGCCCCGGCAACCCAAGACCGAGCTTGCCGCATTCCGCGGCCAGGAAGGCGTGCGGCGTCTGCAGCAGGATGCCGGCGCCGTCGCCGGTCTCCTTCTCCGCCCCCGTCGCGCCGCGGTGCTCGAGGTTGCAGAGGACCTCGAGCGACTTCACGACGATGTCGTGCGAAGGCCGGCCCTTGATGTCGACGACGAACCCGAAGCCACACGAGTCGTGCTCGAGCGCCGGATCGTACAGGCCTTGCGCGGGAGGAAGCCCTGCTTCTGCTGCCATGTTCATCCCTTGTACGGGGCATCGGAAACCCCGAAATTCATAGTTCAACGCAGCGGGGCGCTGAACGCAACGTGATTCTGCCGCGCTGCGGCAATGCCCCCGCGAGACTCAGACAAAAACGTCGGAATCACCGGCCGCTGAACGGTGCAGTGACCGCCGATGTGGCGGCGTCAGCCGTCCCGATGCGGCGGAACGAGCCGTCCAGCTTCTCGCGCCCGAGCAGCGCCCGGTCAACCCCTTGCGCTTGCATCCAGGTAGCCAGCCGTGCTTTTTCCTGCAGCCCCATCCTTGGAGAATTCGCATGCCCCGCCGCATTGCGCTCGCGTTCGTCGTCGCCGCCGTGGCCTGCTCGGGAGACCTCCCGTCGCTCTCGACGCAGCAGGAGGACATCACCGTCTCGAAGGTCGTGGACGTCAGCCAGGACGAGCTGTCGGAGAACGAGACGCCCATCGCCGTCAATCCGACCGATCCGCAGAACCTCATCACCGGCGCGAACGATTGGAACTACAACGACGGCTGCGCGATGAACGCGAGCTTCGACGGCGGTAAGAGCTGGACGCCGGCGCTGCCCAACGGCTACTTGCCTGGGGTGACGAAGTTCACCAACGACCCCGCGGTGCCAGGAACGGGCATGTACGACGCGGGCGGAGACCCGCAGATCGCCTTTGGCCCCGACGGAACCGCCTACTACGTCTGCCAGGCCTTCAATTTCTTCCCGCCGTTTGAAATTGCGCTGCTCGTCTCGCGCTCCTCCGACGGCGGCAGGACTTGGCTGGACGGCGTCAGCGAGAAGCTCGCCAAGGTGAACGCCTGGCAGGGCAACGGCAAGGAGAAGGGCTCAAACGGTCAGTTCGCCGACCACGAGTCCATCCATGTGGATACGCATCCGGGCAGCCCGTACTACGGGTCGGTCTACGTGACCTGGGTGCAGTTCAACGGCAACGTGCACTCGCCGGTCTATGTCTCGTACTCGCGCGACGGCGCACGGAACTTCACTGCGCCGATCAAGGTGACCTCTGGCAACATCCGGAACAACCAGGATGCGCGCATGGTCTCCGCGCCCGATGGCACCCTCCATCTCACTTTCGACAACGGCCTGCAGGGCCACAAGGGACTCGCGTTCTTCACAACCAGGTCGACCGACGGAGGCAACACCTGGAGCGATGCGGTGGAATTCGCGCTCCTGGCGAATCCGGTCTGCACCTTCCCGCCGTACTGCTTCAACATCGCCGGGCTGCCCTTCCGGTCGGGCGGAACGTACGCGGCCCCCGCCTTCGATCCGGTGCGCAATCGACTGGTAGCGATCTGGCCCGACATCGTCGGACAGTACGCGCAGATCTACATGTCGTGGGCGCCGGCGAGCGATCTGAGCCGCTGGTCGACCCCGGTGGCCATCGCGCCAGCCGCGGGTGACAGATTCCAGAACGAGCTCACCATCGCCCCCAACGGCCGCTACGACGTGTCGTTCTACGACCGCAGCTACACGAAGAATGCGCAGGTGGACGTCACCTACGCGCAGAGCCTCGACGGCGGCGCCACGTGGGCGACGCGCAGGGTGTCTCAGAAGAGCTTCGATCCTGGGGTTTGGGGCGTGCCCAGCTCGAACGCGCAGGGTTTCCGGCCGTTCATCGGCGACTACAACGGGCAGTACTCGACGAACTCGTCCGTCGGCATCGCGTGGACCGGAGTGTCGGCGCCAGCGCCGCTGAACCTGGACATCGATTTCGCGGCGGTCACGCCTTGATTTGAGTCCCGTCACGCCGACGGCGACGCTGCGGCGCGCGCAAGCTGGCGCACGAGCGCGAGCACCGACTCGCACGTCGGCACCGGGACTGCGGTCAGGCGCGCCATCTCGACTACCGCCCCCAAGAGGGCGTCGATCTCCATGGGCCGCCCGCGCTCCAGGTCCACCAGCGTTGACGGCTTGTGAGACCCGACCTCCGCCGCCCCCGCGATCCGCGCGTCGACGTCCAGCGGAAGCTTCACGCCGACCTTCTCGGCGACGCCCTGCGCTTCCACCATCATCGTCCGCGCCAGCGCCCGGGTCTCGGGGTTGGCGATCACGGCATCGAGCGGCGACCGCGTGAGCGCGCAGATCATGTTGAACGAGAGGTTCCCCCAGAGCTTCACCCACAGGTTCTCGCGAATGCGCGGCCGCACCGGCGCCCGCAGACCCGCCTTGATCATGAGCTGCGAGAACACCTGCGCCCGCTCGCTCTTCGAGCCGTCGGGCTCGCCGAGATCGAATCGGTTCGAATAGGTGTGCTCGATCACGCCGGGCGCGACCAGGTCGGTCGCAGGGTAGACGATGCAGCCGACGACGCGCGGCGGCGGCAACAGGTCCCAGAGCTTTCCGTCCGGATCGACGCTCTGCAGGCGCGTGTTCTCGTACCGCCCGCCCGATTTGTAGAAGTACCACCAGGGGACGCCGTTGATCGCCGGCACCAAGGTGGTTTGCTTGCCGATCAGGTGCTGGATCGAGGGCGCAGCCGCCGGCAGCGAGTGCGCCTTCACCGCGATGACGACGAAGTCCTGCGCTCCGAGCTCGCGGGCGTCGTCGGTGCACCGCGGGCGCACGACGATGGTCTCGCCGCCGCTGCGGAGGGTCAGCCCATTCGCCTTCATCGCCGCCAGATGCGGACCGCGTGCGACGCAGCTCACGTCCGCCTCGCCGGCGCTCGCCAACTTCGCCGCCACGTAGCCGCCGATGGCGCCGGCGCCAAAGACGCAGACGTTCATTTGTCGAGCCCCAGCTTTGCCGCCAGCCCGATCCGCTGCAGCTTTCCCGTCGGTCCGCGCGGCAGCTCGGTGACGAAGACGATCTTGTGCGGCACCTTGTAATGGGCGAGGTGCTTTCCGGCGAATTCCCGCAGCTCACGCTCGGTGGCCGTCTTCCCTTCCTTCAGCACCACCGCGGCCGCCACTTCCTCGCCCAGGTTCTCCTGCGGCATCCCGAACGTGAGCGCGAGTTGGACCGAGGGATGGTCCATCAGCACGACGTCGACCTCCAGCGGCGAAACCTTCTCGCCTCCGCGGTTGATCATCTCCTTCAGGCGACCGATGATCCGCAGATACCCGTCCTCGTCGAGCGAGCCTTGGTCGCCCGTGCGGAACCAGCCGTTGACGAATGCCTTGGCGTTCGCTTCCGGGTTGTTGACGTAGCCGCGGGTGACGTTGGGACCGCGCACCACGATCTCGCCGCCCGCGCCCTGGGGAAGCAACGTGCCGGCATCGTCCATGATGCCGACCTCCGGGCCGGCGGCAATGCCGACCGAGCCGGGCTTGCGCGGCCGCGGAGGCAGTGGATTGGAGGCCATCTGGTGAGAGGCCTCGGTCATTCCATACGCCTCGATCACCGGCGCCTGGAACGCCGCCTCCAGCTCCGCCATCAGGCGAGGGCGCAGCGAGGCCGACGACGAGCGGAGCAACCGCAGCCGCCGGCGAGCGAGGATCTCCTTGTTCCGCTCGGCGCGGCCGAGGATCGCGCGATGCATGGTGGGAACGCCAGTGGTCCAGGTGGGGTGAATCTCCTCGACCCAGTGGAAGAAACGCAGCGCATTGAACCCCGGGGTCACGAACACCTGCGCTCCCGCGGAGAGCGACGACAGCACACCCGCCACCAGCCCGTGGATGTGGAAGAGCGGCATGATCTGCAGGCAAGTGTCGTCCGGCGTCAGCGCGAGCGCGGCGGCGATGTGCCTCGCCGAGGCGCTCAAATTCGACTGCGTGAGCGGGACGAGCTTCGGGCGAGCAGTGGTTCCGCTGGTGTGCAGCAAAAGCGCGATGTCCTCACCCTTCCCGCTGCCCGGCGACTTCGCCTTTCCACGCAACGTCGCGGGAGCCTCCAGCCGGAAGGCCCCCGCGCCCTTTGCAGGCTCCGGATGCAGCTCGACGACGGGGATGGAGAGCTTCGCCGCCACCTTTCGCGCTGGCGAGTCCACGCCGGCCTCGACCACGAGGGCCTTCGGGCTCAGGTCGCCCAGGTAGAAGTCGAGCTCGTCCTCGCGGTAGCCGGGATTCAACGGCGCCGTCGCGACTCCCGTGGCGAGGCACGGGAAGGCAGCGGCCATTTCCGGCCCGTTGCGCAGGACCATCGCGACGCGGTCGCCGCGTCCGATTCCCATCGCGTTGACGGCGTCGATGGTGCGCGCCGCCAGCTCGCGCAAGGCGTGCCAGGTCAGCGGCTTCGAAGAATCGGGCGCGCTGATGGCGCTCGATCCGGCGGCGCCCCGCGAGAGCTGCGTCAGAATGGCGTCGGGATCCTGCACGGTGTCGCGTCTATCACGGACGCGCCTCCCCAGCGTGCATCGGTTCGCCGGATCCGTCCACCTCGAAGCGCAACTCGCGATCGCCGAGGTTCTCGAAATGGCTCTCGACTTCCGCCTCGCTGACGTCGGCGAGCGACGAATGCCGCCACCTGGGCTTCTGGTCCTTGTCGATCAAGACGGCGCGCACGCCTTCGTAGAAGTCCGGGCCGGCGATCACGTGCATCATCGCGCGGTACTCGAGCGTCAACGCGTCTTCGATCTCGAGAGCCGAGCCCTCCTGATTGACGCGCAATGCGAGCTTGAGGCTGAGCGGCGAGGCGCGATCCATCGCCGAGAGCGCGTCCTTTGCCCACTGCGAATCCTCGCTCCGCAGCGCGGAGACGATCGCCTCGACCGTGTCGTGCCGGAAGCAGCGATCGATCGCCGGCCGCAGCGCCGCCAGCCTCGATCTTCCCGGATCGGCGGCGAATCGCGCCACCACGGCGCCGACGTCCGCCGACTCAGTCGCCAACGCCTCGGCGAGCCCGGCGAACCGCGCTTGCGGCACGAAATGCCGCGCCAGCCCAAGGGACATCGCGTCCGCGGCATCCGCGCGCGCGCCGGTGAGCGAGAGAAAGAGACCGATCTTTCCGGGCGTACGGCCGAGGAACCGGGTGGCAGCGACGTCCGGAAACGACCCGATGAAGACCTCCGGCATGGCGAATACGGTGGTCTCCGAGGCGACGCAGTGTGAGCCGTTCACCGAGAGACCCGCTCCGCCGCCCATGGTGATTCCGTGCGTCAGCGCAACCCATGGTTTGCGGAAGCGGTGGATGCGCCGCATCAGGTGAAACTCTTCGCGGAAAAGCTCCGTCTTGTAGTCGCCGGGCCCAGGCGGATGATGGCGTGAGGCGTGCACGGCGCGCACGTCGCCGCCGGCGCAGAACGCGCGTCCTTCGCCGCGCAGCATCACCGCGTGCACGGAGCGATCCGACTCCCAGGCGGCGATTTGCCGATCGAGCGAACGGACCATCTCCAGCGTCAGCGCGTTGAGCGCTTTCGGCCGGTTCAGCGTGGCGACGCCGAGCCGGCGCCGCTGTTCGAACTGGACGCTGTCGATCATCAGTCGGACCGTGCTGCAATCCACGATTCGACCTTGGGCCACGTCCCCTTCGACGCCCCGCTGCCGGCCATCACGCCGATGTGACCACCCGGGACCTTCAGCTCCGTCTTGTCCAGGCTCCCCACCTTGTCGAGCAGCCGCGCAGACTGGCATGGCGGCGTGATGTGGTCGTCGACGGCGATGACGTTGAGGAGGTTCGCCCGCAGGTCGTTCAGATCGACCTTCTCGCCGCGGATGGTGAGCGTACCGTTCATCAGCTTGTTGCCGCGATAGAAGTCGACGATGAACTGGCGGTAGGCGCCGCCCGCGAGCGGGATGGCGTCGTTCACCCAGGTGTTCATGGCGTGCCAGGACTCGACCACCTTCGGGTTGTCGAGGTTGTCCAGCAGCCGCACGTAGCCGCCGACGAAGTTCTCCACCGGCTTCAGCATCTTGGCGCCGTAATCGATCAGGCCGGCGGGCATGTTCCCGAACGCCTGCAACACGCGATCGACGTCGAAGTACCGCTCCTCGGTCATCCTCGCGAGCGAGATCTGCTCCCTGTCGGTGAAGTCCAGCGGCGCGGTCAGCAGGATCAGGCTCTTCAGCCCCTCTACGTTCCCGCGCAGCGACGCATAGAGCGTGGAGAGCATCGCTCCGATGCACCAGCCAAGCAGGTTGAACGTTTCCGAGCCGGAAACCGCCTTCAGCTTGCGCACCGCGCGGGGAATGTACTCCAGGGCGTAGTCGCCGAGGTTCATCTCCGCGTCTTCGGGACCCGGGACGCCCCAGTCGAGCAGGTAGAGGTCGTATCCCTTGTTCAGCATGTACTCGACGAAGCTGTTTCCCGGGCGCAGGTCGAGGATCGACGAGCGGTTCATCAAGGCGAAGATCAGGAGCAGAGGGATGCGGTGGCGCTCCTCCGCCGGCTTCACAGGCGTGTAGCGGTAGAGCGTCGCTTTGTTCAGCGTCCAGATGGCCTGGCGCGGGGTCTGGCCGATGGGTGCTTTGGTCGTGGTGACTTTGACCAGGTTATCGACCATCGTGGAAAACCGATCGAGGAGACCCGGCGAGCTTTCTTGCGTGCCGGCCAAGGTCAAGCCTCCTTGGCGGCGATGGACGACCCGTTGTCAGGCTTCACCTCGCGATCGCGCGCCGCCGGCCCGCGCTGAGGCCGCGGTCCCGCCGACCGTCGAAGCTGCTCGAGAGCGGCGCCGAGATCGTCGAGCGTCATCTCGATGTGCGTGAGCCGCTGGGCGATCCCGAGGACTTCTTCCCGCGAGGGCATGTTCATCTGCGCCAGCAGCGGAGACATCACCGACTCGCTGGCCTTGCGGAAGAGCGCCAGGCCGAGCAGCGCCGGCTTGACGATCATCCCCTGCAGCCGCTGGTACTCGTGCGAGCTGGTGAGGTTGAGCGCCAGTTTCGCCCAGGCGTCCATGACGCCGTCGCGCGCATCCTGCAACAGCTTCTTGACGTCGACCTTCTTCTCGGCCTCGCCCATGTTCGCCTCCGCGATCAGTGATCTAATCCACTGGACAGGGAAAAGGGTACCCCTGCCGGAGGATGGCGGTTGGGTTCTCGAGGCCAGGGTCCGGCCGCCCGTTGGGCGACCGGACCGATACCACTTACGCCTTGGGCGTGAAGAGATCCGCGGCGCTGCGGGTCGCCGCCAGCACCAGCTTCCGCCACTCGCCGCCGATCTGCTGGGCGAAGGCGATCTGCTCGTGCGCGGCGCGGTTCGCGCCCTCCACGAGCTCGTTCATCTGTGCCACGCTCTTGCTCTGCAGCCTGGCGAGCTCGGCAACCGCCGCCTCGAAGCGAGCGGTCTGCTCCGCGATGAGCTTTTCCATCGTGGGAACGGTCTTCTCGGTCTGTTCGGCCATCTTGTCGTTGCTCCGGTATAAGAACGGGTCGTTGCCGGCCCGTTGGTTTTGTGCAGTGCAACATAACGTCTCGCTCTGCGCTGTCAACATGAATTGTGCAGTGCAACGTAAACCCGCGGCGAAGCAGGTGCCTGTAGAGGGAGGGAGGGGCGATGACCCAGGACATTGACCTGGAACTGTCGTCGGGAAGGCTGCACGCCCTGCGGTGGGGCCGCAGAGGGTCTTCGCCCGTGATCTGCATCCCGGGCCTCTCCTCGAATGCGCGCGCCTTCGACGCCATTGCAGCGGCTCTGACGCGGGAGGGGCATGAAGTGGTCGTGCTCGACCTGCGCGGACGCGGTCGCAGCCCCGCGGGCAGCCCCGGGACGCACGGTTGGCGGCGGCACGCCGAGAACGTGCTGGAAACGGCGCGTTTGCTCGAGTTTGCGTCCTTCGATCTCGTCGGCCACTCCATGGGCGCGTTCATCGCCATGCAAGCGGCTGCTTTGCGCGGGGACGGCATCCGGCGGCTGGTGCTGATCGACGGCGTCGGCGTGCCTGAAGCGGCGGCGATTCCATCCATCCTCGCTGCAGTGCAACGCCTCGAAACCGTGTACCCGAGCCGGGAGGCGTACTGCGCGATGGTCCAGAGCCACGGAACGGCGGTTCCCTGGGACGAGCTCTGGAAGGAACATTTCCTCTACGAGCTCGAGGACGTGCCCTTCGGCGTCAGGCCGCGCACGTCGAAGGCGGCGGTGTTCGAGGACGTCGTCTACGGTTCGCAGCACGATGCAAGGACGTTCTGGCCGTCTCTTGACATGCCCACGCTGCTGGTCCGCGCCGCGCGCCCGCTGACGCCGGGCGGGGGGTCCGTGGTGGGCGCCGCGCTGCGCGACGAATTCATCCGCGCGGTGCCGTCCGCGAAGACGCTCGACGTCGATGCCAACCACTATGGCGTGATGGCGCACCCGGAAGCGCTGCGCGCCATCACTGGCTTTCTCACTTGTTGACGAGCTGGGCCGGCACCCGGAACACGAGCAGGCTCGCGATCGTCATCGAGGCCGCGATCACCCACAGCGCCGGACTGGCGCTGCCGGTCGCGTCTTTGATCCAGCCCACCATGTACGGCGCCACGAAACCGGAGATGTTGCCGACCGAGTTGACGAAGGCGATGCCGGCGGCGGCCGCTGCGCCGCCGAGGAAAGCGCCCGGCAGGTTCCAGAATTGCGACACGGTGGTGCAGACGCCCGCCGCGCCGATCGTCAGGAACAGCATCGAGAGCGCGGTGTTGTGGCTGAAGGCGGTGCTCAGGGCGAGGCCAAGCGCGCCGAGGATGCCCGGCGTGGACAGGTGCCAACGCCGCTCGCGCTTGTCGTCGGAGCGGTGGCTGACCCAGATCATCGCGATGGTGCCAGCGCCGTAAGGGATGGCCGTGAGCAGGCCGACGTTCAGGGCGTCCTTCACGCCGCTGGCCTTGATCAGCGAAGGCAGCCAGAAGCTGACGCCGTAGAGACCCATGAGGAAGAACGCGTAGGTGACGGCGAGCAGCCACACCTTGGGCTCGCTGAACGCGTCCTTCATCGAGTGGTGCTCCTTCTTTCCCGCCTCCTCCTTGACCGCGTTTTGCAGCACCCGCCTCTCTTCCTCGCTCAACCATTTGGCGTGATGGATGTCGTCGGTCAGGTAGAAGAGCGCGACGACGCCGGCGAGGAATGCTGGCAACGCCTCGAGCAGGAACAGCCACTGCCACCCTGCCCAGCCGTTCACGCCTTGGAACGTCTGCATGATCCAGCCGGAGAGCGGGCCGCCGACGACTCCAGAGATGGGAATACCGGTCAGGAAGAACGCCATCACCCGCCCGCGCCTCTGCGCCGGGTACCAGTACGTCAGGTACAGGAGGATGCCCGGGATGAATCCGGCCTCCGCCGCGCCGAGCAGGAAGCGCAGGATGTAGAACGAGGTTGGCGTCCTCACGATCATCATCAGGCCGGCGAGGATGCCCCAGGTGATCATGATGCGGCCGATCCAGACCCGCGCACCGACCCGATACATGATCAGGTTGCTGGGCACCTCGAAGAGGAAGTACCCGATGAAGAAGATGCCGGCGCCGAGGCCGTAGACGGTCTCGCTGAATTTGAGATCGCTGAGCATCTGCAGCTTCGCGAACCCGACGTTCACCCGATCGAGGTACGCGAACACGTAGCAGGCAAAGAGGAACGGCAAGAGCCGCCAGGTCACCTTCGAGTACGCCCTCGCTTCGACGGTGTCGCCCTGCGGCACGATGCCGGGCGCGACGCCGGCGGTGGTCACATTCGTCGCCATGACATCCCTCGCCTCAGTAGACCGGGTTCTCGCGGTAGGTCCCCCACAGCTTCTTCAGCTTCTCGACGATGTCGCCCATGCTGGCGCCCTCCCGCACCAGCTCGATGGTGACGGGCATGATGTTCTGCGACGGGTCCGTCGCCACCTTGACCAGCTGCTCGAGCAGCGCGGACACCTTGGCGTTGTCGCGCTCCTTGCGGATCCGGCGGAGGCGGTTGATCTGACGGTCCGCCGTGGTCTCGTCGTGCGGATGGATCTCGACGTCGAACTTCTCGTCGGGCTCGACGAACGTGTTCACGCCGATCACCGGCTTCTCGCCCGTCTGCTTCTTGATGGCGGTGTCGTAGGCGTAGTCGGCGATGTGCTTCTGGAACCAGCTCTCCTGGATCAGCTTGATGGTCCCGCCGAGCTTGTCCACCTCGTCGATGATCTCGAAGATCTTCTTCTCGTAGTCGTTGGTGAGCGACTCCACGAAGTACGAGCCGCCCAGCGGGTCCACCACGTTGGCGGCGTTCGTCTCCTCGGCGATGATCTGCTGCGTCCGGAGCGCGATCTTCATCGCCTCCTCGGTGGGGATGGCGAAGGCTTCGTCCATGCCGTTGGTGTGGAGGCTCTGCGCGCCGCCCAGCACCGCCGAGAGCGCCTGGAACGCCGTCCGGATGACGTTGATCTTGTACTGCGGCCGGGTCAGGCTGGCGGCCGCCGTCTGGCAATGGAAGCGCAGGCGCATCGACTCGGGGTTCCTGGCGCCGAATCGGTCGCGCATGATTTTGGCGTAGGCGCGGCGCACTGAGCGGAACTTGGCGATCTCCTCGAAGAAGTCGTTCTGGCAGACGAAGAAGAAGGCGAGCCGCGGCGCGAACTCGTCCACGTTCATCCCTGTCTTGGTGACCTCCTCCACGTAGGTGATGAGGTTGCACAGGGTGAACGCGACCTCGTGCAACGGCGAGGATCCAGCCTCGGAGACGTGGTAGCCCGAGATGTTGATCGGGTTGTACCGCTTCATGTTGCGCGCGCAGTACGTGATGCAGTCGCGTACGATCCGCACCGACGGCTCGATGGGGAAGATGTACTCCTTCTGCGCCATGTACTCCTTGAGGATGTCGGCCTGGATCGTCCCCGAGAGCTTGTTCAGATCGAATCCGCGCTTCTCCGCCAGGACCACGTACATGGCGAGGAGGATCCAGGCGCTGGGGTTGATGGTCAGGGAGACGGAGATCTTCTCCAGATCGATCTCGTCGAAGAGCGCCTCCATGTCGGCGACAGTGTCCACCGCGACGCCTTCGCGGCCCACCTCGCCATCGCTCATCGGATGGTCGGAGTCGTAGCCCATCAGCGTGGGCATGTCGAAGTCGACCGAGAGGCCGGTCTGGCCCTGGGAGATGAGGTACTTGAACCGCTTGTTGGTGTCTTCGCCCGTCCCGAACCCGGCGATCTGCCGCATGGTCCAGAACCGGCTGCGGTACATGGTCGGGTACGGACCGCGCGTGAAGGGGAACCTGCCGGGCAGCCCGACGTCCTCCACCGGCGTTTCCTGCGCGTCGAGCACGGTGTACGTGCGCTTCACCGGGAAGCCGCCGCTCGTATAGAACTGGTCCTTCCGCTCCTTCTGTTTGGCGAGGAACGACTTGACCTCGCGCTGCTCCCACTCCCGGACCTCGTTCTGCACTGCCTGGGGATTTTCCAGCTCGATTTTGCTCATGAGTCAGGCTCCCATTCCTTCGATTAATTTCTCGCCGGCGGCATAGGGATTGATCTCGCGCGATACCAGGCGGTCGGCCATCGCGCTCACGCGACCGGCGCTGCGCTCGTTGAAGCGGATGCGCAGCAGGTCCTCCGCCGTCTTCAGCATGCGGAATTGCGCGATCTTGCGGCTACGCGTGCGGCCGGCTTCCGAGCTGGCGAGGAACGCCTTGTGCTTTTCCAGCGCCGATTCCAGCTCCGCGAATCCCTCGCCCTTCAGCGAGCTGGTGGCGATGACCGGTGGCCGCCAGGCGGCGCTCGCGTCCAGCGAGATGCCGAGCGCGAGCATCTGCTTGAGGTCGCTGATGGTGCTGCGCGCATCGGGTCTGTCGCTCTTGCTCACCACGTGGATGTCCGCGATCTCGAGGATGCCGGCCTTGATCGCCTGGATCTCGTCGCCCAGGCCGGGAGCGGAGACGACGAGCGTCGTGAGCGAGGCGCTGGCGATCTCCACCTCATCCTGCCCCACGCCCACGGTCTCGATCAGGATGTAGTCGAAGCCGGCCACGTCGAGGATGTCGACGGCGTCGAGGGTGGCGCGCGCCATCCCGCCCAGCGCGCCGCGCGTCGCCATGCTGCGGATGTACACGCCCTCGTCGCCCGCCAGATCGCTCATGCGGATGCGGTCGCCCATGATCGACCCGCCCGAGTACGGGCTGGAGGGATCGATGGCGATGATCCCGATCTTGTGACCTGCCTTGCGCAGGTGCCCGGCCAGGACGGAGACCATCGTCGACTTGCCGCTGCCGGGCACCCCGGTGATGCCGATCACGTGGGCCTTGCCTGCGCGAGAGTACACTTCCCCGAGCGTGTCACGGCACTCCGGATCAGCGGCTTCCGCGCGGCTGAGCAGCCGCGCGATCGCCGCCACGTCGCCCTTGAGCACGCGTGGAAGCAGATCGCGCGAAGGAACCCTCATGGCGGAATGACCTGGTTCTGCAGCTTCTGGTTCAGCTCGCGGAAGACCTCCCGGTCGTCGACCACGCGGCGGGCCTTGAAGTCCGTCCGCGGGAAGGTGCCCGGAGGAACCACTTCCACGCCCGCGCGGAGCCCGAGCATGGTGTGGATCCGCTTCGCTACCGTCTCCCTGAACGCGGCGAGCTTGCCTTGCTTCTCGACCTCGGGCGTCGGCTCGACGCGGAGGAGCAGCTCGTCCATCTTGGCCCCGCTGCGGCTGATGATGATGCGATGCTCGCCGCCGTAGCCCTCGACCTGGTTGAGCGCGGCGTCGATCTCGCTCGGATACACGTTCTCGCCGCGGATGGTGAACATGTCGTCGATGCGGCCGAAGATTCCGTTTGGCAGGCGCGGATAAGTCCGCCCGCACGGGTTCGGCTCGTTGGTCCATTGCGTGAGATCGCCGGAGACCAGCCGGATCATGGGCTGGGAGGTGCGCTCGAGCTGCGTATAGACGGGCGTGCCGCGCTGGCCGTACGGCACGCGGTGGAAGTTGGCCGGATCGCAGACCTCGGTATAGACGACGTCCTGCCAGCAAAGCATCCCGGGCGTCTGTTCCGAGCCACCCACGTTCATCCAGGGCGTGATCTCCGCCATCGAGCCGGAGTCGTAGACCTTGCCGTTGTAGGCCTGCTCGATCCGGTCCTTGACGCCGGGTACCGACGCTCCCGGCTCGCCGGAGAAGAACAGCCGCCTGATCCCGAAATTCTTCGGATCGACGCCCTCCTTCTCCGCCACCTCCGCGAGGTAGAGCGCGAACGAGGGCGTCCCGTAGAACGCCTGCGGCTTCATCGTGTTCATCCACTGCACCGCCCGCGACGACATCCCCGGCGCGCCGGCCCCGAACGGGAACGCCTTGCAGCCCAGCCGCTCGGCACCCGCAAGCGCACCCCAGCTCCCCATGTAGAGGCTGAAGATGGCGGCGACGAAGACCATGTCGCCGGGACGGATGCCCATGCCGTACATGATCCGCGCGTGCGCGTTGGCGATGTTGCGCCAGTCGTCACGGCCGACGGCGAAGGCGGTGGGACGGCCGGTCGTGCCGGAGGTGCCGTGCACGTGGAAGATCTCCGACTCGGGAATGCAGAGATAGTCGCCGAAGGGCTCCACCCGCTCCTGCGCCTTGCGCAGATCGGTCTTGGTGATCACCGGGCACTTCGACTCGAAGTCCTCCAGCGACCGGATCTGATCCGGGTGAAAGCCCGCCTCATCCCACTTCTTCTTGTAGAACGGCGCCTTCTCGTACGCGTAGCGGCAGAGCTTCTGCAGGCGCTCCACGATGGCGCGCTCGCGGTCGCCCGCGGGCATCGTCTCGCGCGTAGGGAACCAGTACCGGCTGCCCGCTTCCGGGCGGTACGTATCGTCGTAGCGCGGAGGCCACGACCAGTATTCCATCTCGGCCATTGTCGACCCCGTCTGGTTATCGCGCGCCGCGCTCGCGGACGAGACGGCGCACCGTATCGACGATCACGTTCGGGGGCGTATCCTGGAGAAGGATCTCGGCGACCCCCAACTTCTTCAGCGCGACTACGTCCTCGTCGGGGATCACGCCGCCTCCGAGGAGGATGATGTCGTTGACGCCTCGCTCCTTGAGCCGCTTCATGATCCGCGGGAAGGCGGTCATGTGAGCGCCCGAGAGGAGGCTGACGCCGAGCACGTCGACGTCTTCCTGCACGGCGGCGTCCACCACTTCTTCCGGAGTGCGGTGCAGGCCGGTGTAGACCACGTCCATGCCCGCGTCTCGCAAGCAGCGAGCGACGACCCGGACGCCGCGATCGTGGCCGTCCAGGCCGACTTTTGCCATCAGCACGCGAATATTCTCGGCCATTACTGCCTCCGGGCCAGGGGAAGGACAGCCCGCTCGATCGGCGTCCGTATTTCGTATGCGGTGTGCGCTCTTGACATGAGTGTACGCACGTGTCAACCGGTGCGGTAGAACTCGTCTCGCCGAAGCAATTCGCGCAATGGTGCGCACTCCAGACGAATGCGGCACTCGACGGTCCAGACGCTGAGGCCCGGCCCGACGCTCATCGAGCAGGCCTACGAAGCCATCCTCGAAGCGATCTGCGCCGGGCGGCTGGCGGCTGGCGAGCGGCTGAACCAGGACGCCCTCGCCGCCCGCCTGGGCATCTCCCGTCAGCCCGTCGGACAGGCGCTCTCCGTCCTCAAGGCACAGGCTTTCGTGCGTGACACGGGACGCCGCGGTTTGATCGTCGCTCCTTTGGAGCGAGAGTTCTTCCGCGCCATCTACGAGCTCCGCGAGGCGCTCGACTCGTTGGCTGCGAGCCTGGCCGCGCAACGGTGCCGGCGAGGCGATGCGGCGGAGGGGCGCAAGCTGCTCGCCGAAGGCCGTCGCGCCGCCCGGTCGGGCCGTGTCGATGCGCAAATCGAAGCGGACATGCGGTTCCACCTCTGGATCTGCCAGGTGGCGGGAAACCCGCTGCTCTCGGACACGATGCGCCTGTACTGGAGCCACCTGCGCCGGGCGATGAGCGAGGTGCTCCAGCAGCCGGGGCGCCGCCACCAGGTCTGGGATGAGCATGAGGCGCTGCTGAACGGCATCATCAAACGGAATCCCGCTGCAGCAGCCCACCATGCGACGGTGCACGCGCGTGCCGCGAGCAAAAGCATCGTGACGCTGCCCACCGCGGACACGCCGCCGCGTCGCCGGACCGCGCACGGCGGCGACAGGCGCCGGACGAAGCGTGAACGCAGGTCCACAGTCGAGGCTCTGAAGTGAACCCTCCCATTCCATCGGCCAGCTCCGCTGCGGGCGTCGTCGCGCGCTTCCTCAAGGCGCGCGGCGTCGACCGCATCTTCGCCCTCTGCGGCGGACACATCATGCCGGTCTGGATGCGCGCCGACGCCGAGGGCATCCGCATCGTCGACGTGCGCGACGAACGCGCCGCGGTGCACATGGCGCACGCGCATGCCGAGCTGACAGGTACCCTGGGAGTCGCGCTGGTCACCGCAGGACCGGGCGTCACCAACGCGATGACGGGAATCGCGAACGCTCACGTCTCGCGCGCTCCGGTGCTGGTGCTTTCGGGCCTCGTACCGCGGCCGCAGGAGAACCGCGGAGGGCTCCAGGACATGGTGCACACCGACCTGGTCCGGTCGATCACGCGCTATGCGCGCACCGTGCGCGAGGCGGCCCTGGTGCTGCAGGAACTGGACGAGGCGGTGTCGCGCGCCTTCGGGCAGGGGGGAGAGCCCGGTCCGGCCTACGTCGATTTCCCCACCGATACCCTTCGCGGCGAGGTGCCGACGCGTGTCCAGCTCGACGAGCACTTCCGGCCAAAGTCTCCGGCGCTGCTCCTGCCGGATCCGAAGGCGGTCGACGCCGCGGTGGAGCTGCTCTGGTCCGCTCGCCGCCCGCTGCTGATCACCGGCCGCGGGGCTCGCGGCGCCGGGGCGCAGCTTCGGCAACTGCTCGAGAAGGTGCCCGCGGTGTACCTGGACACCGGCGAGAGCCGGGGCCTCGTTCCGGACGAGCACGCTTCGGTCGTCGCCGCGATGCGCGGCACCGTGATGACCGAGGCGGACGTCATCGTCACGGTCGGACGGCGGCTGGACTTCCAGCTCGCGTTCGGGTCTCCCGCCGTGTTCGGCAGCGCCCGTTTTCTCCGCATCGCGGACGTGGCCTCCGAAGTGCGCGACAACCGCCGCGGCGCCGTCGAGCTGTTCGCGAGCCCCGCAGCTGCCCTGAGCGCGATGGTGGACGCGGCCGGCGACCGGCCGCCGTCCGTCGACCGTGAATGGGCAGCCGGCCTGCGCAAGCGGCACCTCGAGCGCGTGGTCAAGCTGCGCGAGACGATGGCGCACGCGCCCGACGGCAGCGACGGACGGATGCATCCCAACCGGTTGCTCGCGGCGCTGCAGGCGAAGCTGCCGCGGGACGCCATCGTGGTCGCTGACGGCGGCGACTTCCTCAGCTTTGCGCGCGTCGGGCTCTCCTCCTCCGCGTACCTCGATCCTGGCCCGTTCGGCTGCATCGGCGTAGGCGTTCCATTCGGAATCGCCGCCAGCCTCGCTTTCCCCGGCCGCCTGGTCCTGGTCGCGACCGGCGACGGGTCGTTCGGCTTCAACGCCATCGAGCTCGATACCGCCGTCAGGCATCGTGCCGCACCGGTCTTCGTGGTGGCGAACAACGGCGCATGGCAGATCGAGGTCCACGATCAGACGTCGACTTATGGCCGCGTCGCCGGCACGAAACTGCAGTTCGCCGATCATGCGGCGATGGCGCGCGCTTTCGGCATGCACGCCGAGCGCGTCGAGCGGGCGGACGATCTGCCGGGCGCGATCGATCGGGCATTCGCGCGGCGGCCCTCGCTGCTCGATGTCGTCGTCACGCCGGAGGCAGTCTCCGCCGACGCCAAATCCGGTCTCGCCTGGGTCCCGGATCTGCAACCGCTCGCCGCCTGGGACGAAGCGGAACGCGCCTGGCGCCAAGGAAGCTCTTGAGGCTCACTGGAGCGGTGGCCGCACCGGGACGGTGAGCGACACCTGCGAAATGCTCGTGACCGAAGGGACGCGGCTGGGCGCGAGATACGGGCTGTCCACATTCGTGATCTCCAGGCGCAGGGTGTCGCCCTCGCCGATCTCGATCAAGTTGCCGTACGTTTCGATTTCGACCTCTCGCGCGCCGAGCGGCAGCGCCGGACTTCCGGAGTCGAGCGTACGCGTGCCACGCGTGATCAGCGTTTCGCCGGACGGCGCGACCTGGTACAGGCGCACGTCCAGCTGCACGCGCCAGGCAGCCGTTTGCGCGTGGAACGAGACGACGGGCTGGCCCGCCACGAGGAACGGCGCCGCCACAGGCGAGGGTTTCGCGTCAGCCGCGACCTGGGCAGCGGCGACGACGTATGTTGCTACGTCGCCGGGCACGACGTCCGGCGCCGGCGCCCTGCACGCCGTCTCGAGCTGCTCGCAGCCGGCGAACAGGAACGGGTCCGAGAAGACGCCGCCGGCGTTTGCGGGGTTGAACGTGAGCACGGCGTCACCGGCAAGGTGTTCGGTGGCCTGCGCCGTCTTCAGATCGTCGACCGATGGCACCCGCAGCACGTCGCCGCCGTTTTCGTCGAACGCAACGTCTCGCGGTCGCGTCACTGCTGCCAGCACGTCATATGACGCTGTTCCGCTGTTTTTCAGGTGGACATCGAGCCAATCGAAGACGCGATCGAGCGCGTAGTCGACTTCTCCGGACTTGTTCGCCGCGCGCGGGTGCCCGATATCGCCGAAGTATTCGGCGATCGGGTACGCGGGATCGATCTTCCGCAGGGCGCGGTACATGCGCAACGCCTCGGGCAAGGGAAAGAGGTCGTCCGTGAACCCCTGCAGCTCGAAGACCGGGAGCTGCGCCGCGCCGCTCTTCGCGTTGTCCTTCACCGTCTGGAAGAATTTGTCCTGCCACCAGATGGAGCGATACCCCGCGATCCCGTCGACGATCTGCGCGCCGACCGGCGGCAGGTTGTTCGGCTCCGTCCCGAGAATGTACGCGTTCCAGATGAAGAGGTAGTCGGGGTAGTTCGGGTACGGGCGATCGCGATCGCGGCGCAATCCGCCGAGGAAGAGCCCTTCCAGGTAGCTCAGCTTGTAGGACCCCGGCACGTCGATCGAGTTCGTCGCATCGCCGTTCGGCCGCAGCGCGCCGAGCAGGTCCGTCCAGGGAACGATCGGCACGATCGTGCGGATATGGACCTGGTTCCGCGCGGGCGTGCCAAACTGAGGCTGCAGCGCAGCGAGCCACGACTGCCCTCCGCCGTAGGACGCGCCGAGAACCGCCACGGCGCCGGGATCGACCTGCGCTGCATAAGCATCGACAACCTGCGCGATCAAGCTGCGGAGATCGCGCAGCTCGACGTTGAGATCGGCAAGGTTCACCTGTCCCCAGGACTTGCCGAATCCTCGGGCGGAGTACCGCAGCACCGCGTACCCGCGCAGCAGCAGCTTGTCATCCCAACTGGAGTCGCTTTGCTTGCTCCCACCGTACCCGTGCAGGTTCACGACCAGCGGGAAGGGCGCGGTGCCACCGGGGATCTTCAGGGTTACGTCCAGCGCCGTCCCGTCGACATCGCTGGCGAGGAAGCCCGAGCATTCCATCGGCGCGGCGGAAGCGTTGCACGTGAGCCCGAGCGCCGTCCCGGTTCCGGTGAAGAGACCGGTCCGCGTCGTATCGGGGCCGAACGTGTGCTGCGGCGGCAGCGGGTCGTCCGCGAGCAGCGGAAAGGACGAGAGAGCTGCGAGCAAGCTGATGAGCGCAAACCACCGTCGCATATCGGACCTCGCACGTCTTCTGCCCTCGTATGCACGCGGGCAATCGAGCGCAACCCGCCACGGCTTGCGCATGCAGGGCGCTTGCGGTAACGCACGATGCCTCGACGGCAAGGAGACCCCCATGAGCGTCGCGCGCCGGTGGTCGATTCCGCTGTTGCTGCTTCTCATCGCTGCGGGATGCAAGGATCAGGGCGCGCAGGCGCCGGCTTCCGGCACCAGCGGCTCGACGGCGGCGCCCGCCGGCGGAGCGGGCGCAACGATTGGAGCCGCTCTCAGCCTGACCGGGCCGGCCGCCTCGTACGGTGCGCTGCAGCGCGCCGGCATCCAGGCGGCGCTCGAGGAGGTCAACGCGGGCGGCGGGGCGAAGCTGAATGTCCTGATCGAGGACGACTCCTCCACCAAGGAGCAGGGCATCACGGTCTTCCAGAAGTTCATCAACCGCGACAAGGTGAGCGCCATCATCGGGCCGACGCTCTCCAATACCGCCAGCGCCGCGGATCCCCTCGCGCAGCAGGCGAAGGTTCCGGTCCTCGGAATCTCCAACACCGCGCCGACCGGCATCACCGACATCGGCAACTACATCTGGCGCGACTCGCTCACCGAAGCGCAGGTCATTCCCGGCGCCTTCAAGAAGGCGCAGGAGAAGCTCAAGTTCAAGAGCGCCGGCGTTCTCTACGGGAACGACGACGTCTTCACCAAGGCCGGCTACGACGTGATGCAGAAGGCGCTCGCCGATCTCGGCGTGAAGGTGGTGGGGACGCAGACGTTCGCCAAGCCGGATCGCGATTACAACGCGCAGCTCACGGCGCTGGTGTCGGCGAAGCCGGACGTCCTGGTGGTCTCCGCTCTCGCGGACAACGCGGCCGCCATCGTCACGCAGGCGCGGCAGCGCGGCTGGACAGGCGCGATGCTCGGGGGCAATGGCTTCAACAGCCCCGCGTTCATCAAGAACGCCGGCGCCGCTGCGGAGGGCGTCATGGTGGGCACTTCCTGGAACTCGCTCAGCCAGGATGCCGCCAACCAGAAATTCCTCGCGGCGATGAAGAAGACGGGCGTGAACCCCGACCAGTTCTCCGCCCAGGCCTACACGGGCGTGATCATCCTGGCGGAGGCCGTCAAGCAGGCCGGAGGCAAGACAGGCCGCGAGGACATCAACGCGGGCCTCGCGAAGGTGAAGGATCTCGACACCCCGCTGGGGAAGTTCTCGTTCACGCAGGGCCGCGATGCCCGGCACGAGCCCAGTGTGCAGCAGGTCAAGGACGGCAAGTTCCAGATCGTCCAGTAGATGGGCCAGCAAGTCCTCAACGGCATCTTCCTGGGGAGCATCTACGCTCTCTTCGCCGTCGGCTACACGCTGGTGTTCGGCGTCCTCGACATCCTCAACCTGGCGCACCAGGCCGTCTTCATGCTGGCGGCGTTCGTGGCCCTCGCGCTGGTCGCCGACGCGCACCTCTCGCTCTGGGTCGCCCTCCCCCTCGCCGTCGTCGCCGGTGGCCTCATCGGGATCGTCCTCGAGCGGCTCGCCTTCCGCCCGCTCCGCGGCCGCGCCGACTCGAACATCTCCGGTCTGATCAGCTCGCTCGCCATGGCTACGGTGTTCGAAGCCATCGCCCTGCAGATCTTCGGACCGGATATCTCCCGCTTTCCGCAGGATACCTTCCCGGACCGCGTCATCCAGATCGGCGGCGCAACGGCGTCGCTCTTGCAGATCTGCATCGTCGCCATCTCGGTGGTGTTGATGGCGGTGCTCACGCTGCTGCTGGCGCGGACGCGTCTCGGGCGCCAGATCCGTGCGGTCGCCGAGAGCCCGCGCGCGGCGCGCATCCTCGGCGTCAACGTCGACCGCGCCATCGCCATGGCGTTCTTCCTCTCCTCGGCCCTGGGCGGCGCCGCCGGAGTGCTCTTCGGGCTCGCCTTCAATTCCATTTCGCCGGACGTCGGCCGCGGCGTCGAGCTGAAGGGCCTCGCGGTGATCATCCTCGGGGGGATGGGGAGCATCCCCGGCGCCGTCATCGCCGGTTTCGCGCTCGGCGTGATCGAGGTCTTCACCGTCGCGCAGCTCGGGTCGTCGTTTCGCGACGTGGTCTCGTTCGCGGTGCTGTTCCTGGTGTTGATCGCGCGGCCCCGCGGGCTGCTCGGACGCGCAGCGGCACGCGAGGCCTGAACCATGGACCTGTTCCTTGCCTACCAATCCTTGCTCGCGTTCGTGGGCATCAATGGCCTGCTCGCGCTCTCCGTGTACGCGACGCTTTCCTGCGGGCAGCTCTCGCTGGCCAACGCCGGCTTCATGGCCATCGGCGCCTATACGGGCGCGCTGATCACGTTGCACGCCAAGGGCGTGCCGTTCGTCGCCGTGCTCGCTGCTTCCGCATTGGCGCCCGCCATCGTGGCCGTTCCCCTCGGTCTGCCCGTGCTGCGGCTGCGCGGCGTTTTCCTCGCCATCGCCACCGTCGGCTTCGGCGAGGTCGTGAGGCTCGCCTTCGTCAACTGGGACTACACGAACGGCGCCATGGGCCTCGTCGCCATTCCCCAGCGGACGAAGCTGTGGACCATCGCGCTCTCGCTTGCCCTCACGCTCTTCGTGCTGGGGCGACTGCGCGGCTCGCGTACCGGTTACGCGCTGGAGGCGATCCGCGAGGACGAGACGGCGGCGCGCACGATGGGCATCTACACCACCGGCCACAAGATGGCGATGCTGGTGCTGGGAGCTGCGATCGCCGGCCTCGCCGGAGGTCTGGAGGCGCACTTTACGTTCATGGTCGCGCCCGGCACGTATCGCTTCGAGCGCGTCGTGGAATGGCTGGTGCAGGCGGTGGTCGGCGGCACCGCCGCCTTCTACGGTCCCGTCGTCGGCGCCGCGTTCCTCACCGTGCTTCCCGAGGTCCTGCGCGAGGCCGGCGCGCGGTTGGGGCTTGCTCCGGGTCCATTCCGGCTCTTCCTGAACGGGGCCATCCTCCTGGCGGTGATCCTCTACCTCCCGAACGGCCTGGTCTCTCTACCCGCCCGCTTCCGTCGCCGCGCAGCGGGTCTCGCGTGACGCTCGCGCTCGCCGGCGTGTCGCGTGCGTTCGGAGGCGTGCGCGCCGTGGATGACGCCACGTTCACCGTCGGCGATGGCGAGGTGCACGGGCTGATCGGCCCCAACGGCGCGGGTAAGACGACGCTCCTGAACCTGATCTCCGGACTGCTGCGGCCCACCGCGGGAAAGATTGAGCTGGACGGACGCCGCATCGACGGCCTGCCGCCGAATCGCATCGCCGCGCTCGGCGTGGCGCGGACGTACCAGAACATCCGCCTCTTCGGCGGTCTCTCCGCTGTGGACAACGTCGTGGTCGGCGAGCACCTGCACCGGCATGCGCCGTTCTGGCGCCATCTGCTCCTCCTGCCCTCGGCGCGCGCGGAGGAGCGGACGGCTCGCACGGAGGCGGATGCGGAGCTGGCGCGCGTGGGGATGCGCGAGCGCGCCTCGACGCGCGCGTTCAATCTTTCCTACGGCGAACAGCGCCGCGTCGAGATTGCTCGCGCCTTGGCCGCGCACCCGAAGCTGGTGCTCCTCGACGAGCCCACCGCCGGGATGAACCCAAACGAGGCCGCCGCCGTCGCCCGGCTCGTCCGCGACGTGACGAAGCAAGGGCGGGCGGTGCTGCTCATCGAGCACAACGTCCGGCTGGTCATGCAGCTCTGCGATCGCATCACCGTCCTCAACTTCGGCAAGGTGATCGCGAAAGGAACCCCTACCGAGGTCGGCAAGGACCCGACGGTGATCGCCGCCTACCTGGGAGAAGGCGCGTGAACGGGCCACTCCTCGAGGTGCGCGACCTGCGCGTCGCTTACGGCCACGTCGAGGCGGTGCGCGGGGTATCGCTCTCGGTGGCAGCGGGAGAGATCGTCGCGCTGATCGGGCCGAACGGAGCCGGGAAGAGCAGCACGTTGAATGCGATCGGCGGCCTCTTGCGTCCGACGGGCGGGAGCGTCCGCCTCGAGGGCCGCGAGCTCGCCGGTGTCGCTTCCCACGCCGCCGTCGCCGCCGGCATCGTGCTGGTCCCGGAGGGTCGCGCAATCCTGCAGCGGATGAGCGTCGCCGAGAACCTCCGCATCGGCGCCGAGGCGCGGCCCTGGCCCGGGGGCCGTGAACAGGCGCGCGCCGCCATCGAGGATCAGATCCGGCGGTTCCCTTCCCTGCAGCGGCGACTGGACGCTCCGGCGGGCGCGCTTTCCGGAGGCGAGCAGCAGATGCTTGCCATAGCCCGCGGTGTTCTGGCACGGCCGAGGATCCTCCTCCTCGACGAGCCATCGATGGGGCTTGCGCCTCTGCTGGTGCGGCAGATCTTCGACATCGTCGGCGACATCCACCGGCAGGGAACGACCATCCTGCTCGTCGAGCAGAACGCGCGCATGGCGCTCCAAGTGGCGCAGCAGGCGTACGTGCTCGAGCGCGGCGAGGTCGCACTGCACGGTCCTGCGGCGGAGCTTGCGCAGGACCCGAGGCTGCAGGCGGCGTATCTTGGAGGAGACGTCGAGGCGTCGTGACCATGCCGGAACACATGATCCCCCCAGCGACGCTGCACCGATGGACCGCCGATCTCTGGCGGGCCGCGGGATCCAGCGAACGGGAGGCGGCGCTCGTCGCCGACCACCTGGTCGGCGCCAACCTGTCCGGTCACGACTCTCACGGCGTGGGCATGACGCCCCGCTACGTGAACGCGCTGCTGGAGGGCGATCTGCAGCTGAACCGGAAGGTCGAGGTCGTCTCCGACACCGGATCCATTCTCGCCATCGACGGTCAGCGGGGGCTCGGACAGTCTGTCGCCTTCCAGGCAATGGAGCTTGCGATCGGGCGCGCCCACCGCGACGGCGTCTGCGTGATGGGATTGCGAAACGCGCACCACATCGGACGGGTGGGGCATTGGGCGGAACAGGCCGTCGCCGGCGGAATGGTCTCAATCCACTTCACCAACGCGGTGTCGGCGCCGCCGATGGTCGCGCCGTATGGAGGAACCCAGGCACGGTTCCTCACCAATCCGTTCACGGTCGGCATCCGCGGGCCCGGCGGCGATCCCATCGTGCTCGACTTCGCCACCAGCGCCATCGCGCACGGAAAGGTGCGCGTCGCCTACAACCGCAAGGTCAAGGTGCCGCCGGGCTGCCTGATCGATGCCGGGGGCTGTCCCACCGATGACCCCACCGTGATGTTCGAGCCCGAAGAGGGCCCACGCGGCGCGCTGGTCCCGTTCGCGGCGCACAAGGGCTATGCGCTGGCCATGATCTGCGAGCTGCTCGGCGCGGCGCTCACCGGCGGTCCCACCACGCGGCCTGGGAACATGACGATGAAGAGCGCCATCTGGAACAACATGCTGGTCATCGTCTTCGACTCGACGAGGCTGGGGTCGTCCAGCGCGTTCGAGAGCGAGGCGCGCGCGTTCATCGAGTGGGTGCGCTCGGCTCCGCTCTCCGGCGAGATCGACTCCATCCTGATGCCGGGCGATCCGGAGCGTCGCTCGCGCAAAGCGCGCGCCAGCGGCGTGCCCGTCGACGGCGGCACTCTCGCGCAACTCGACGGCGCCGCGGAAGCCATCGCGCGCACGAGGGGACGTTCGCCGGGGCCGCTCTCCGCCGCGCTTCAGTGCTGAGTTGCAGCCCGCGTCGCCGCAAGCTCGGCCGAGATGGCCTCGTCGAGCTTGTTGATGACCTGCTCCCGCGTGCGCCCCTCGGTGTCGTTCCAGCCGATGACGGCGCAATGGCAGTCGAAACCGCCGTGCTCGCAGCCAGCGACGTTCAGACGCGGCCCGACGGAGCGGAGCGCGGCGCGATAGAGGTTCCGGTCGTTGCCGGCCGCTTCGCGCAGCGCGCCGCTGAGACAGTAGCTGCCGTTCGCAGCGCGCGGATACAGCTGCGTCCAGCCCTTGTCTCGCAACAGGTCGCGCGCGATCGAGAGAAGCCGGGCGGCGGGCGCCTTCGGGTCGCGCAGCAGCGAATCGATATACCGCGTGACCCGCTCTCGGAACGTGGCGTCTTCGGCGACGAACTGCACGCCGAAGCCGTGTCCAGTCGTGCGCGCCCGGGCTTTCGGCGCGCCGGAACTGTAGAGGACCTTCGCCTGCACCGGAAGGGGAGGGTCGCCGTCGGGCAGCTCGAGCGCGACCGGCACCAATGCTCCGACCGGGAGCTCACGGTCCGTGCGGACGAACATGCCTCCGACGCTGAGGCTCGTCGCCTCGTTCACGCGCGTCCCGTCGCCGTCGGAAAAGGCGACGCGAAGTGAGACGGGATAGCGGGGGCTTGCTCGAAGCACCGGGTTCAACGGATATGCCCTCCGTCTACCTCCGTCCTAGCCACGGACGGCGGTAGGTTTCAAGGAGGGGGGCTATGACGGAGCGGATGGATGGAGGTCCGGCCGGCCCATCCACACACATGCGTCTCACCGGGGCGGTTGGACGGGGGCGGCCTTCAGATGGGAGTCGAACCAGCCGACGATTCGTTCGACCCGATCGCGCACGTGGTCGGGGCGCTGGATCCGATGTCCTTCGTCCTCGTAGACGACAAGCTGCGTCTCCACGCCGAGCGCCTTCAATGCGTGCCAGAACTCGTATCCCTGAGGGAGCGGGACCTCGGCGTCGCGCTCTCCGTGCAACACGAGCGTCGGCGTCCTCACGTTGCGGATGAAGGTGATGGGGCTGGAGCGCGCGTAGACCTGCGGGTCTTCGTACACGCTCTTGCCGAAGTAGGGCAGCATCCACTGGTCGATGCGATTCTGCCCGTAGTAGCTCTGCCAATCCGCGATGCCGGCGCTGGCCACGGCGGCGGCGAATCGGTGCGTGCGGGTGACGGCCCACATCGTCATGTAGCCACCGTAGCTGTGGCCGTAGATGCCGACGCGCTTCGGGTCGACGGGAGCGACGCGCACCGCCGCGTCCACTCCCCGGACGATGTCGCGAAGATCTCCGTACCCGAAGTCCTTCACGTTGGCGCGGGTGAATGCTTCGCCACCGCCGAACGATCCCCGCGGATTTGGCATCAGCACGTAGTAGCCCTGGCTCGCGAGGAGGAGCGCCATCTGCGACCACGACGGGCGCACCGCCGACGCCGGACCGCCGTGGACGATCACCACCATCGGCGCCTTCGTCCCGAGCGCAGGCGGCTCGCCGGGTGTGAGCAGCCAGCCTTGCACGTCGAAGGCGTCGCTCTTCCAGCGCAGGCTGCGCGCTGCTCCCGCCACCGGCCGCAAGGCGGCGTTCCGCTGCGTGACCGGTTGCCACGTTCCCAAGGCGCCGGCGATGACCTCGGGAGCCCGATCGAAGCTCTCGCGCACCGCAGCGGAGACGTTGCCGTCCCCGGAAAAGCTCCCTCCGACGGACCACTCCACGTGAACGTTCTCTGCACCGCGCCAGAGGATTGTGGGCTTGCCGCCGGCCACCGGCACGGACGCGAAGGCAGAGGTGCCCTCGATCTGGAGACCGAGGAGGATCTCGCCCGGCTTCAGCCAGCGAAGCGTGGCGGGCGTGCCGCGCAGGCCGGCCGTCAGGTTGCGCGGCTTCGAGCTTCCGTCCCCCGGCACGACGAAGATGTCTCCGCCGTTGGCGCCGGCGTCGCTCATCAGGCCTTCGATGAAGGCGATCCGGCTGCCGTCCGGGCTGAAGGTCGGCTCGCAGATCTGCAGGGACGGCGAATGCACGACGCGCGCCGCCCCCGTGTGCGTGTCGATGGAGAACAGCTTCGCGATCCACCAGTTGTCATCGCCCGACCCATGGGCGCCCGTCGCCGCCACCGCGCCGCCGTCGGGACGCCAGTCGTACTCGTAGAGGAAGAGGTCTGGCGGCGAGACCGCCCGCAGCGGCGCGCTGCCGTCCGCCGGAACGAGCGCCAGCCGCTGCTCCTTCACCTGCTCGTCCACCACTCCGGTCCGACGCGCCGCCGGCTTGAGCGGGCCTTGCTCGTCGGCGCCGCCCTCGATGAAGAGGACCGCGATCTCGCGGCCGTCGGGCCGAAACCGCGGCTTGGAGAGATGACCGGAAACTTGCGTGAGCTGCCGTACCGTCGCGTTGCCGAGGTCGGCGACATAGAGCTGCAGCTGGTGCGGCTGCGCCGCGTCGGAGAGGAAGGCCAGCGATCTCCCGTCGGGACTGAAGTCGAGGTCGTGTTCGTCGTGCGCCTTGCCGTCTTTTCCGGCGGTGAGGCGCACCGGAGTGGCGGACGGGGTCGTCCGGTCCAGGACCTGGACGATCGACTCGTCTGGCGAGGGCCCGTCGGGCGTCTGCACCTGCTCCACCCAGCCGACGCGAGCTCCGTCCCGCGACAGCGCCACGTCATGCAGCTCGACGGTCGACTGGAGCGTCCGGAGCACCGACGCCGGATCCGGCCCGGCGGCGGCTGGGAATGCGATGAACGACGCAGCGATGAGAGAGCGCATCGGCCCGAACATACTCCGGCTGGCTCAGGTCCACTCGTTGGCGTGGTCCTTCAGCGGCCCCCGCTGCAGATTGATGACGCAGAAACGCTGCCCCGTGGGCGCCTCCAGGACCCACCAGGTCTTCACGCGTCCGACCCGGCGCGCGCCAAGCGCTTCCAGCCGCTTCACTTCCGCCTCCTGGTCGTCGGTCTCGATGTCGAGGTGGATGCGGCTTGGATGATCGACCTTCTGCACGAGCAGGATCGGCTCCTCCGCGCTCCCGGCGAGCTGACGGTACTCACCGTCGGCCCCTTCGATGCGCCGGCCCAGGGCGGCGCTCCAGAAGCGCGCCGCCTCGTCGGCGTTTTCCGTCCTGCAATCGATCACGAACGTGCTCAGCCTGCTGTGATGCATGGGACGCCCCTTTCCGGTCACGGCACCCAGGCCGCGTCGAAATGAACGGACTGCTCGTCGTGGCGCGTGAGCAGATGCGCCGCCTTGGGATGGATCACGGACTTCGTCCGGCCCTTGCCGGCGAACTCCTCGATCGCAGCCCACGAATCCCAGGTGGTGATGGTCACGAACTCCACCTCGTCGCCCGCCGCCCGCCGCAGCACCCACGAGCCGCCGTAGCCCTTGATGCGGTGGATGCCGGGCAGGATTTCGTCGCGCAAAAGGCGATTGTACTCCTCGGCGTCCTTCGTTTTCGTCCACCCATGCCAGACCCGCATGATCATCGGATGCTCTCCCTTTGGCGCCGGGACTGATGCCCGCGCGTCCTTGACGACCGCCCCTTCCTTCATCACGAAAACGACGTTCTCCAGCGCGGACACGTCGCGCGTCGGGTCGCCCCGGACGGCGACGAGATCGGCGACCTTCCCTTTCGCGATCGATCCCGCCTCGTCGGCATGTCCGAGCATCTCCTGGGCGTTGATGGTCGCCGCCTGGATCGCCTGCAGGGGCGTCATCCCTCCGCGAACGAGAGCGGCGAACTCGCGCGGCAGCAGGTCCGGCGAGTTGTCCAGGCCGAAGACGATCCGCAGGTGGTGCGCGATCGCGCGCTTGAAGGCGGGCCCCTGTGCCGAGATGATCCTGCGAACCTTGGCGAGCATGACCGGCTCGAGTCCCAGCTTCTCTCCCTGCTCGGCGCCGTACTGGAACGTGTAGAGCGTCGGCACCAGCCAGGTGCCGCCCTTTTCCATCAGCGCCGCGCCCTCCTCGTCGAGCATGGTGCCGTGCTCGATGGAGTCCACGCCGGCGCGTACCGCCGCCTTGATCCCGCCGGTTCCCTCTGCGTGCACCATCACCCGCCGTCCGGCGCGATGCGCGACTTCGACCGCCCGGGCGATCTGCTCGTCGCTCAGCTCCTCGCGGGTATAGTCGCTGAACGGATCGACGATGCCACCGGTGCCCATCAGCTTGATCCAGTCGGCGCCGTATTTCAGGTCGCGGCGGACCACGGTCGCGACCGCATCGGGAGTGTCGGCGAGATTGAAACGGTCGAGGCGCTGATCGGCGGCGAGCTGGTTCGCGTCGCCGTGCCCGCCAGTGACCGTGACGTAGCTTCCTGCAGCGTAGATGCGCGGCCCCTGGATGAAGCCGCGCGCGACGCCTTCCCGGAGCGCGAACTGGCCGTAAGCGCCGTCGATCTCTCCGGCGTCGCGAACCGTGGTGAACCCGCGGTCGAGCCATTCCTTGAGGTTGCTCACTCCCCAGATGGCGCCCTGCGCAGACGACATCCGCAGCGAGCCGATGGCGGAGATGTCCTTGAGGTTGCCGAGCAGGTGCGCGTGGCAGTCGGCGAAACCGGGGAGCACCGAGAGGTCTCCGAGATCGATGATCGCGGCATCCGGAGCGCCGGAGCGCGCCTGCGCGAACGGCAGGACAGACTCGATGCGGCCGCCGGCGACGACGATCCCCTGGTCCGCCGACCAGGTTCCTTTCTGCACGTCGAGGACGCGGGCCGCGCGCACCAAGGCGCGCGGCTCGGCCGCCGCCGCTGCGGCCCACAAGGACAACAGGACGATTGCGCTGCGCATCGCCGCCCTATGCGACGTCGGACGACGTCCCCGCTTGCGCTTTCTTGCGCAGCAGCGAGGGCGCAGTCCCGAACCGGCGCCGGAACGAGCGGATGAAGTGGCTGAGGTTTCCGAAACCGACGGCGTAGCAGGTGGTGGTGACGCTCTCGCCGTCGAGCAGCATGGAGCGGGCTCGATCGAGGCGGACGTCGCGCAGCAGCCGGTGCGGCGGCGCTCCGATCAGCGACCGGAACACGCGCGCGAAATGGAAAGGGCTCATCCCCACGGACGACGCAAGCGAGGCGAGCGTGTGTGGCTCGTCGGAGTGCAGAAGGATCCTCTCGTGCGCCAGCTCGACGCGGGCAGCGTGGCGGCGGAGCTGGAGCTCGTCGTAGATGCGATGCGGCAGCTGCGGACGGACCGCCGCCTCGATCAGCTCCGTCGTCCAGGAATCGAGCGCCGCGACGCTGCGGCGCTGCAGGATGCGATCGAGTTGCAGGCGGAGGAACGCGAGCCGGTTGCCGGGATGGAACACGGGCACGTGTGCGGTTCCCGCGAGCCAGCCCTCGCGCTCGATCTCGCGCTCGAAGCCGTCGCGAAAGCGGATCGTCATGCACGTATCCGCGGGCACGCCTTCGAAGTGGACGTACCTTTGGACGGTGCGCGGATGCCAGGCGAACGCGGCACCGCGCCTGAGGCGCCAGAACCGCCTCCCGATGCCCAGACCGAACTCGCCGGAATCGACGAAGTTGATGCAGTAGTGGTCGCAGACCTCCTCCGCCGTCCCCGCGGGCACCGGACCGCCGCCATGATCGAAGCGCGAGACGAGAACGCTGG
>Ga0209474_10000678_pt1 | contig 36275 bp, 31 predicted proteins | sample GraSoiAngelo_145_FD_185902 | JGI IMG/M metagenome (GOLD analysis project Ga0209474, IMG submission 185902) | Grasslands soil microbial communities from the Angelo Coastal Reserve, California, USA - 14_1009_05_20cm (SPAdes) (version 2) | ecosystem: Environmental > Terrestrial > Soil > Grasslands...
CCAATAGGGGCGGGGAAACGCATGAACAAGCTTCCCGGTTTCGGACTTATCGAGCGCGCCAGCGCGCTGGCGCCGCTGATCGCTCGCGAAGCCGATGAGATTGAGCGCACGCGCCGCCTGACCGAGCCGGTGACTTCCGCGCTGATCGAGAACGGGCTCTATCGGGTGTTGCTGCCGCAAAGCCTCGGCGGCGCGGAGGCACCTCCCGAGGTTTTCATGCAGATACTCGAGGAGGTCGCAAAAGCCGACGCCTCCACGGCGTGGTGCCTCGGCCAATGCTCGGTCTGCGCCATGACGGCGGCTTATCTTGACCCTGACGCCGCGGGGGAAATTTTTAATACGCCGCCCGGCATCCTCGCCTGGGGCGCGATCGCCAATGAGGTTCAGGTGGTCCCCGGCGGTTATCGCGCTACTGCACGTTGGGATTTCGCCAGCGGATGCCGCCAGGCGAGCTGGCTCGGCGCCCATGTCAGGGTCCGGGAGGCCGACGGCACTGCGCGGATGAAGCCGAACGGCGCGCCCGAAGTGCGCACCATCCTGTTTCCGGTGACCAGCGCTACGATGTACGACGTCTGGGACGTGATCGGCCTCAAAGGCACTGGTACCGACTCCTACTCGGTCGACAACCTGTTCATTCCGGAAAAGTTCGCAGCGCTGCGCGACGAGCCCACGGCGTTGCGCGAACAGGGACCGCTCTACAAGCTCACTACTTACATCGTGTTCGGATTGGGCTTCGCCGCGGTTGCGGTCGGCGTCGCCCGCGCCACTCTGGATGCGACGATCGATCTGGCGCGCGGCAAGGAATCGGTCGGCGTCAAGGCGATGCGCGAGAACAATGCCATCCAGGCCCAGATCGGCCGTACCGAAGGCGACCTGCGCGCGGCGCGCGCCTATCTTTATGCGACTGCTGCAGAGGTATGGGGCGAGCTGACGCGCACGGGAACATTGAGCGAGGAACAGCGCATCGCGCTTCGCCTGGCCTCTACATGGACAATCCACCAGGCCGCCGCGGTAGTCGACGTCGCCTATCACATGGCGGGCGCCAGCGCCGTGTTCAGCTCAAATAAATTCGAGCGCCGCTTTCGCGACATGCACGCGATTGCGCAGCAGATCCAGGCCCGCGATACCCATTACGAGGACGTCGGCAAGGCGCTGCTGACCGCCAGTCCCGGCGCAACAACTTCAGTGTCATAAGCTAAACCGTACATCGCTGGTTCGAATCCGCGTGAGCCAAACTTCAACCCTGCCAACGACAGCGTTGAACGGGCCTGCACACGAGCGCCCGTAGTACTACGTCCAAGCCATTTACCTCTGTTGTTAAACATATTCTGGGAACTTCCGAATCGCCCTGCCGCGGAGCCCTGATAAGCCATGTTCAAAATTCGCTCGATCTCAGCCCGTTTGATTTTGGCGATTTCGCTGACGGTAGCGGTAGCCTGCGGGATCCTCGGCACCTTTTCGATCGTTCAACAGCGCTCGTTGACGCGGCTCGCGCTCGAACAGCAACTGAAGCTGCAATATGATAGCGTCATCGCCGCGATCGACTATGAGGGGCGCGCCGCGCTCGCGGTCAGCTCGGTAATTGCCGCGCTGCCTCCGGTTGCCGATGCGATTGCCAGGAACGATCGCGACGCGCTGGCCACGCTGCTTGATGGCGCGATGAAGGCGTTGACGGCGCAAGGTATCCCGCTGGTCACTTTCCAAACACCGCCGGCGCTGGTTGTTTACCGCGTTCATTCGCCGAAGGTTTTCGGCGATGACATCTCGGGACGGCGAAAAACCGTGCTGGAGGCGTTCAAGACCGGCAAGCCCGTTGTCGGCGTCGAACCCGGGCGGGAATCGCTCGGCATTTTCGGCATCACGCCGATCCTGCGGGACGGAAAGGCTGTGGCCACGGCAGATATCGGCGCCAGCTTCGGCAAGGAATTCGTCGCTCGCGCCAAAAAACGCTTCGGGGTTGACCTCGCCGTACATTGGTTCGACGGCAAGGAGATAAAGAAGCTCTCTTCGACCTTCGGCGACGCCGTGGTCGCTACGGCGGAGGAGCTGAAGAGCGTGTTCCAGGACGGGGCGCTGCATCGCGAGGCCACCTTCGCCGGCCACCCCGCCGCGCTTTACGTCGGACAGGTCAAAAATTACGCCGGCGAGCCAATCGCGGTCATCGAACTCATCAAGGACACCAGGGAGTATCAGTTGGCGGCGGCGAATTCGCAGCGCAATCTGATTCTCGGCACACTTGGCATTCTGGCGAGCGCAGCGCTGCTGGCATTCCTGCTCGGTCGCGGCATGTCGCGGCCCATCACTGCGATCACCACGGTGATGAACCGCCTGTGCAGCGGCGAGATCGATGTGGCGATCCCGGGCGGCGACCGCAAAGACGAACTCGGCACCATGGCCATGGCAGTTGACGTGTTCCGCCGCAACATGATCGAAGCCAGGACGATGCGCGAGGTGCAGGAGAACGGAAAAGAACAGGCCGAACTGGAGAAGAAGGCCTTACAGCGCCAGATGGCCGACCGCTTCGAAACCGATGTCAAGGCCGTGGTAAACGCGGTAGCGAAAGCTACTCAGCAGATGCAGCGGGCGGCCGGTGAGATCACCTCAAGTGTCAACGGCACCTCGGAGCGCGCCACGGCTGCGGCGGCCGCTTCGGACGAAGCATCGGCGAGTGTGAGTACCGTCGCTGCCGCGACCGAGGAGCTTGCCTCCTCCATTGCCGAAATCGGCCGGCAGGTCACCCACTCCAGCAGCGTTGCCGATAGCGCCGTGGTCAAGGCCGAGCAAACCACGGAGATGGTGGCCAGCCTCACCGCCGCTGGCGAGAAAATCGCCGATGTGCTGCGCCTGATCGGCGCCATCGCGGAGCAGACCAATCTGCTGGCGCTCAATGCGACCATCGAAGCAGCGCGCGCCGGCGAAGCCGGAAGGGGCTTTGCGGTGGTTGCCTCCGAAGTCAAGCAACTCGCCAGCCAGACCGCGAAGGCGACCGATGAGATTGCCGGACAGGTCACCGCGATCCAGTCCGCCACTGGCGATTGCGTTGTCGCGATCGGCAGCATCAGCGACACCATCCGCGAGATCAGCGGGATAGCCACCACCATTGCCGCAGCTGTCGAACAGCAGGGTTCGGCCACCCGCGAGATCGCGCGCAGTGTGCAGCAGGCTTCCGCCGGCACCAGCGAAGTTTCGCACAATGTCGCCGGCGCAAGCCAGTCCGCCGACCAGTCTCGCGCGCTCGCCGAGAACGTACTGGCCGCCTCAGGCCAACTCAGCCAGCACACCACTACGCTGTTTGAGAGCGTGGATACATTTTTGGCATTGTTGCGCAGCGCGGCCTAACCCCTTGCTGGCCTCACGTTAGCCCTGCACGTTCGCCCGCCTGTTTTGGCGGGATATCAACTGATTGCGCAAGTCGCGCGTTTTTCCTGATCGCGGAATCGTGCTAAGTTCGCCCTCTAGAGTGAGCCAATGAACCTGGGCGCGATTCTCCTTCTTGCGTTTATCTCGGCCGAAATCGTCAATGCCACTGCCTCGTTTGGGCAGGAAAAGGGCAGCGTCGATCTAAGGCCGCTGCCGCCGCTTGCCCATCCCAACGACCCCAAGATTGGGGCAAAGGAATTATTCGGCCGCAAGGTGCTGCCTGCTGCAATGCCGAGTCGCGTGATCGGCTTCTATGCGAAGGGCTGCATTGCGGGCGCGGAAGCGCTGCCGATCAATGGCGATACCTGGCAGGTGATGCGGTTGTCGCGCAACCGCAATTGGGCCCATCCCGAACTGGTCAAGCTGCTGGAGCGCTTGTCGGCGAACGCGCACAAGGACGCGGGCTGGCCGGGAATACTGGTGGGCGACATGTCGCAGCCGCGCGGCGGACCGATGATCACCGGACATGCGAGCCACCAGGTGGGATTGGACGCCGACATCTGGCTGACGCCGATGCCGAACCGGCAATTGTCACCCGGCGAGCGTGAGGAAATGTCCGCCGTCATGATGGTTCGCCGCGACCGGCTTGATATCGATCCGCAGGTCTGGACGCCGGGCCACCTCGCGGTGATCCGTGATGCCGCGCAGGAGCGAAGAGTGCAGCGCATTTTCGTCAACGCCGCTATCAAGAAGGCGCTGTGCCGCGAAGCTACCGGCGACCGTAGCTGGCTGTCGAAGGTCCGGCCGATGTACGGTCACGACTACCATTTTCATATCCGCATGAAATGTCCTTCCGGCAATGGCGAATGCGAAAGCCAACCGGATCCGACGGAAGGCGAAGGCTGCCGCGCCGCCGATCTCGCCTACTGGTTCAAGGATTCCGTCATCCACCCCAAACCGCCGAAACAGCCGCCGAAGCCGAAACCGCCAATGACACTGGCGCAATTGCCGGCGGCGTGCCGGCCCGTGTTGAGCGCGCCCGACGCCAAGCAATAGCGATGGCGGACGAATAGCCAATAGCGCGAAACGTTTGCGCCGGGCCAACAATGCTGTAAGCTTGCCTGTGCGACCTCCGGACGGATCGTAAGTCCTTCGGATCGACGGAACGGCGCTTCCGCCTGTTGCGATCCCAACATAGCCAACGCCCGAATTGCGCGCGCAGTACGCTCGCGGAACACGCATGGAGCGCCACCATGTATCGTATTGCCGGACTTTTTGCCGCCTTGGCGGTGTTGTGCGGTTTGGTGCTGTCCCCTGCGCTAGCCGAGGACAAACGCCTGACGGTGTTTGCCGCGGCTTCCATGAAGAATGCGCTGGACGAGCTCAATACCGCCTATTCCGCAAACACCGGCGTCAAGATCGTGGCGAGCTATGCCGCAAGCTCGACGCTTGCAAAGCAGATCGAGCAGGGCGCGCCGGCGGATATTTTCGTTTCCGCCGACACCGACTGGATGGATTATGCGATCGCCAGAAAAGACATCGATGAATCGACACGGATAAATTTGCTCGGCAACAGTCTGGTGCTGATCGCGCCGAAAGATTCAGCGATCGACAATGTCGCGATCGGGCGGGGCTTCGATCTCGCTAAACTCGCCGGCGACGGCAGGATCGCCGCCGGGGACGTGAATGCGGTGCCCGCCGGCAAATACGCCAAGGCGGCGTTAGAGGATCTTGGTGCGTGGCGGACCGCCGAACCCAAATTCGCCATGGCCGACAGCGTGCGCGCCGCGCTGACGCTGGTGGCGCGCGCCGAGGCCGTTCTCGGAATCGTCTATGCGAGCGACGCCCGGATTGAGCCGGGCGTCAAGATCGTTGGCACCTTTCCGGCGGACTCACACCGGCCGATCGTCTATCCGGTGGCCGCGACCGCGGCCGCGAAAGCCGAAGCCGCCGGCTATCTCGCATTCCTGCGCTCATCCCGCGCCAAAACCACTTTTGAGAAATACGGATTCACTTTCCTGCCCCGCCCGACCTCCTGATATTCGTGTTCGACATTTCACCAACAGAATGGAGCGCCATCCAGCTCTCGCTGCGGGTGGCCGCTGTTGCGACGCTGGTAGCGACGCCGTTGGGGATTGCAGTGGCCTGGCTGCTCGCGCGTCGCGATTTCTGGGGCAAGTCGTTGCTCGACGCGCTGGTGCATTTGCCGTTGGTGCTGCCGCCAGTGGTCACGGGTTATCTGCTGCTGCTCACGTTCGGCAGGCGCGGTCTGGTGGGCGCGTGGCTTGCGGATCATCTCGGTGTGGTATTCGCGTTCCGCTGGACCGGTGCCGCACTGGCCTGCGGCATCATGGCGTTTCCGCTGCTGGTCCGCCCGATCCGGCTGTCGATCGAGGCCGTGGACCGCCGGATGGAGCAAGCCGCGGCGACGCTGGGAGCCGCACCCTGGCGGGTGTTTTCAACCATCACCCTGCGGCTGGCGATGCCGGGGGTGCTGGCCGGGATGGTCCTTGGTTTTGCCAAGGCCATTGGGGAATTCGGCGCGACCATCACGTTTGTGTCAAACATTCCCGGCGAGACCCAGACCATTTCGTCGGCTGTTTATTCGCTGATCCAGACGCCCGACGGCGATCCCGCGGCAATGCGGCTGGTGGCGGTATCCATTGTCATCGCGCTCGCCGCACTGGTGGCATCCGAATGGTTCGCACGGCGCGCCCTGCAACGCCTGCACGGGAATTGAGATGATGCTGCGCGTCGACGTCTCAAAAAGTTTAGGCGATTTCCACATCGAGGCCAGTTTCGCCGGCGCGGGCCGCGTCACCGGGCTGTTTGGTGCCTCCGGCGCCGGCAAGACTTCGCTCGTCAATATGATCGCTGGCCTGCTGCGGCCCGATCGCGGCAGGATTTCCATCGACAGTGAAACCCTGGACGACACCGCGGCGCGGGTGCACGTGCCAGCGCATCGCCGCCGTATCGGCTACGTGTTTCAGGATGCGCGGCTGTTTCCACATCTCGATGTGCGCCAGAATCTCGATTACGGGCGGCGCATGAACCGCCTTGCCGACGATCCCGTGCAGCGCGCGCGCGTCACGGATCTGCTTGATATTGGCGGGTTGCTGGGTCGTCGTCCTGGTCAACTCTCCGGCGGCGAGCGCCAGCGCGTCGCACTCGGGCGCGCGCTGCTGGCGCAACCGAGACTGCTGCTGTTGGATGAACCCTTGGGCTCGCTCGACGAGGAGCGCAAGGTGGAGATCCTGCCGTATCTGGTGCGGCTACGCGACGAGGCGAGCGTGCCGATGGGTTATGTCAGGCATAACGCCGGCGAAATGCGGCAGTTGGCGACCAGCATCGTGATGCTCAGCCGCGGGCGCGTCATCGCATTCGGCGGCGCCGAGGTACTTCCTGAGGCTCTCTCGTCGGGACTGATATCGGCCAATACCCGAACATCCCGCTAGCCACGCGCCGGCTATTCTGTAAGCTTGCCGCCGGACCAGCCGGTTTCTTTTTTCGACGCTTGGATCGCAAACAAAAAACGCCAGTTTTGGAGGACTGCCCATGTCTGCTCCCACGAGCCGCCTTTCGGTTAATCGCCGCACGCTGCTGCGTGCTGGCGCCGGGATGGCCGGGATTCTCGCCACCGGCCGCGCACCGGCATTCGCGCAGACCCAGCCGAAAAAGCTCGTGTTCGCCCACATCAACGCCATTCCGGAGTCGGCAGCGGTCGCGTTCGATTGGATGGCCAAGGAAGCCACCGAACAGTCCAAAGGCGCGCTCGACGTGCAGTTCTTCGGCAAGACCTTGATCCCGCAAGAGCTGGAGATCATGAACGCGGTCAAGTCCGGCAGCGTGGCGATGGGCAGCCCGGCGGGCGCCGCCGCCACCGTGTTTCCGGAAATGGGCGCGCTGCTCGTGCCATATCTGGTGAAGGATTATGCCTCGGCCTACGCCATGCTTAATGGGCGGATCGGCGACAAGATCAGCAAACAAATCGAAGACAACTACAAACTCAAGGTGCTCTGCTATTTCGACTACGGCTTCCGCCACTTCTGGACCTCGAAGAAGCCGATCATCGAGCCAAAGGACCTACGCGGAATGAAAATCCGCGTTCAGCAGGCCAAGATATTCGGCGACACCATCAACGGGCTCGGCGGCAGCGCCGTGCCGATGGCGTTTGGCGAAGTAATTACTGCCGCGAAGCAGGGCGTGATCGATGGCGGCGATCTGCCGATCGTCAACATGAAGGCGCTGAAGATCTACGACGTGTCCAAATACGCATCGCTCACGTATCACAACTACGGCCCGACTAACGCAGTGATGAACCTCGAAATCTGGAACAGCCTGTCACCCGAGCACCAGAAGCTCATGATCGATCTGTCGCGCGCAGCACAGGCCAAGATTCGCGAAGCAACCGAGTCGGTCGACAATTTCGCCAAGGCCAAATCGGAGCTGGAGCCGCTCGGCATGACCGTGGTGGAAGCCAAGGTCGATGAATTCAGGAAGATCGCGCAGCAGAAAATATGGCCAGGCTACAAGAGCCAGTACGGCGCGTTGTGGGACGAGATCGAAGGTTTCAAAGTCTGAGTTAGCAGCGGGGCCGCAGCCAAGCTACCCTCGGCCTCTTCACAAGCCCCGTCCTCCGTCGCCAGGATACTATCGCGCATGCTGCGTATGCTCTCAGCCGTCCCGAAAATCACGGTCACGGCGCTGATCATACTTGCCATCGCCAACCTGCTGATCGGCGTGATCCTGCGCTATTTCATCGGCGCGATAACCGATTGGCTCGATGTCGATCCGATACCGTTTACCTGGGTCGAAGAAGTTGGTGAGCTGTCGCTGGCCTGGCTCACACTGATCGGCGCGGCGATCGGCATTCGATCGCGGTCCCATTTCACCCTTGCTGTGTTCGTGCATAGATTGCCGCTGATCGCCCAGCTCTGGATTCACCGTTTCAATCACGCACTGATTGCGGCGGTCGGTCTGCTGGTGGCGTGGTATGGCCTCAAGCTCTGCCTGCTCAACAGCACGCTGACGACCCCAGGCCTTCAGATCAACCTGGCCTGGCTTTATGCCTCTGCCGTCGTGGGCGGTGTGCTGATCGCTCTCTATGGCATCATGACGATGATCTCCCCGCCACCGCAAGGCGACCCCCTGCACTGATCGGGAAAATTTATGCTGCTCGCGACTGTCGCCGTTGTGTTCGCTGCGCTGGTTCTGCTGTCGATGCCGATCGTGTTCGCGCTCGGGCTCGCCGGCATCGCCGGACTTTGGATCGGCGGCTATCCCATGCAACAGCTCTCCTCAGCGATGGTGTCGGGGTCGCAGAGCTGGGTGCTGCTGGCAATCCCCGCCTTCGTGTTCGCCGGCAACTTGATGGAGCGCTGCGGGATGAGCCACGCGCTGGTCGAATTCGCGCGCGCGCTGATCGGTTGGGTCAAGGGCGGACTTGGCATGTCGGTGATCGTGGTGGCGTATTTCTTCTCTGACATCTGCGGATCGAAAATGGCGGAAGTCTCCGCGCTCGGCTCCGCGCTGATGCCGCCGTTGAGCAAGGCGGGATACGACCGGCGCGATTCGGCGTCGCTGATTGCGGCCGGCACCGCGATGGGCATGCTGGTCCCGCCCGCGATCTTCATGATCGTGATCGCGCAGGTTACCAACACCTCAGCGGTAGCGCTGTTCGTCGCAGGCTTCGTTCCGGCCATGGTCATCATGCTGTGCCTGATGGCGGTGGTCTACATCCGCGCGCGGCAGAACGACTGGCCGGTCGACACCAGGCCCAGCCTCAAACGGCTCGGACATGCAGCGCTGCACGCTGCGGTGCCGATGGTGGTGCCGTTCGTGATACTTGGTGGATTCATTTTGGGCATCATCACCGCCACCGAAGCTGGCGCCGTAGTCGCCGGTTACGCTTTTCTCGCCGCCAAGCTCTACTACCGCAATGTCTCGTGGCGCGAGATGGGCAAGATCGCCTACGACAGCGCTATCCTCACCGCAGCGGTGGTTTTCCTGCTCGCGATAGCGTCGGTGTATCAGTATTTGATGGGCGTAAGTGGCGTGCCGCAGTTGCTTGGCCAAATGCTCGGGCCGCTCAAAATGCACCCTTGGCTGTTCCTGATCGGGACCGCTGTCATGAGTTGCCTGTTCGGCATGCTGCTGGAAGGCTTGCCGGCAGCGGTCGTGCTTATCCCCGTGGTGTTTCCAATTGCCGAGGCGATGGGCATCGACCCGATCCACTTCAACATCGTGCAGACCGCGGCGGTCGGTATCGGGCTGTTCCTGCCGCCGATGGGCGTTGGGCTATTAATGGCGCTGCGTTTTGCAAAGCTCGGGGTTGGGGAGCACTTCCGCACCTACACGCCCTACATGCTGGCGCTGTTTGCCGGGCTCTTGATCATCATTTGCATCCCGGAGATCAGCCTGACGCTGCCGAGGCTGGCCGGACTGATCAGGTGAGGCGCCCGCGAGAGTCCAGGGGCTGCAGCCAAGCCTTAAATTCCCGCCACCGATGACCAGAACTCGGACAGCTTGCGCCTCCACGCGCCCAATCGCGTCAAGGGTGCCGCCCCCTCTTCGTCTTCGGGCAGCCGAAGCCCGATCACGTTGACCCTTCCGCCGCTGATGCTGCGCGCCACCAGAACGATGGAGTCGAGATCGAGTGTCGCGCCTTCGTTTGGCGCATGGTCAAGATGAACGTCGAAATAATCGGCGAGTGTCAGTTTTGCATCTTCTTCATCCACGGGAACGCCGTAAATGAGGGCCAGTTCGCCGAGCGTGCGCTCGCCGGAGACGACGAAATCCCCGAGCAGATGCGGATCGGGGGCGGAGCCCGGTGGCATATCGACAAAGAAGCGATCCAACGCTTCGGCCTTTTCCGGCGGCGCCAGCAGATAGATGTAGTCCCCGGGGACAACAGGATCAGCCTCGGCGGGCGAAAGGATGCGCTGGTCGCGGATCACCAGCGTCGGCTTCGACCAGGACGGAATGAGGCCGCGCCGGGAATACAGGCTTTTCGGGCGAACCGAATAGCCGACCAGTTGCTGCTCTAGCTGACCAGGCAGATCGAGCTCGACGCGCCGCGGACCGCGATCGGCGCGCGGCAACGCCACATGCAGCCGTCGCGCGGCCGCCGCCAGGGTCCAGCCCTGCAGCAGCAGCGAGATGATGACCACCACAAACGCCACATCAAAATACAAGGAGGCTTTTGACAGTCCGACCAGCATGGGGATCGAGGCCAGGAAGATCGCGACCGCACCGCGCAGTCCGGTCCAGGCAATGAAACTCTTCTCCCGCCAGTTGAAGCGAAACGGCGCAAGACAAAGAAACACCGCGACCGGCCGCGCCACCAGCATCAGCACCAGTGCGACGATCACCGCCGGAACCACGCTGACGACCAGCCGTTGCGGCGACACCAACAGCCCGAGCAGCACGAACATGACTATCTGAGCGAGCCAGGTCGCCGCGTCGAGAAACGTCACCACGGAATTGTGCGCGCGGGTCGGCCGGTTACCTATCATGATGCCTGCGAGATATACCGCCAGGAATCCCGAAGCATGCGCGATCTGAGCGGCGCCGAAAATCACAAGTGCCGCGGTCGTGACAAACGGGGCGTGCAATCCCTGTGGAAGCGCGACGCGATTAAGCGCCAGCACGACGATGCGGCCGCCGATCATGCCGACGATGGCGCCGAACACGGCCTCGCGGGTGAATTCCAGCGCAACATGCCAAGCCGAGCTTTCGCCGACCGAAATCAGTTCGACCAGCATCAGCGTGAGAAATACCGCGAACGGATCGTTGGTGCCGGATTCGGCTTCGAGCGTTGCGCCGACCCGGGGGCGCAGCCGCAGGCCCTGAGTATGCACCAGCAGAAATACCGCCGCCGCGTCGGTCGATGCCACCACGGCACCCACCAGCAGGGCCTCGGTCCAGCTCAGATCGAGCGCCCATCTGGCGACCGGCGCCGTAATCATCGCCGTCAGCAACACCCCGATCGTGGCGAGCGCCATCGACGGCGCCAGCACCGCGCGGATGCTCTGAAACCGGGTACGCAACCCGCCATCGAACAAGATCAGCGCCAGCGCCACCGAGCCCACCAGATAGGTGCTGCGCACGTCGTCGAACCCGATCTGGCCGGGGCCTGAATCGCCGGCCAGCATGCCAATAACGAGAAACACCAGGAGCAGCGGCGCGCCGAAGCGCAGCGCCAACAGGCTCGAGAGGATGCCTGCCATCACCAGAGCGGCGCCCAAAAGAATGACTATGCTGACCTGATCGAGTGAAGCCATTTGTCTTTGCAGTCCACCCCAAATGCTTGCGATTGCATCCTTATCGTCGCCATGGCTCAACGCCAACCCGTTTCTGCTGCTGGCGACAATGTGCCCGTTTAGCCGGCGGTTTTTGTTCGGCCGCGTCGAAGCGATGGCGCCCGAACCCCGGTTGTGGGAATCTGCGGTAAGATTCGAATCGATGCCAGTTGATGACCTGCATTAACATGGGATTTTGAGATGGGCTTGCACGAGATCATCGATTCCCTGCACACCGCCGCCCGCTCAATCGGCGCGGAGGTCACATCGCCTTGGCTTTATCTGCAATTGGGGCTGATCCTGACCGCCGCCGGGATCGCGCTCGCCGCGGCAGCCGTGATTCGTTCCCGAACCGACATGACCTCATTCGCGATGGGCTGGCCGGCGCCCCTTCGGCTGTTTATCCGCGTACTGGTCGGCAGCGCGCCGACAGCGGCGTTCGCGCTACTGATAGTGCTGGCGCGCGTGGTGATGCTGGCCTCGACTTGGCCGAGCCGCAGTTATCTGCTGAGCGTCGCCGCCAACCTGGCGTTCGCGTGGCTGATCATCCGCCTCTTTACCTCGGTCATACGAAACCCGTTGTTTGTCCGGCTGGTCTCGGTCTCCGCGTGGCTGGTAGCGGCGCTAAGCATCCTCGGTCAGCTCGGACCGACCATCGACGCGCTGGACTCGGTGTCGATCGTGCTTGGCGGCCTGAGGCTTACGCCCCTGCTGCTGATCAAACTCGGCGTACTGCTGATTGTGGCGCTGTGGTTGACCAACATCCTCTCCAACTTCGTGGAAAGCCGCATCACGCAATCCGCCGATCTTACGCCCTCGATCCAGGTGCTGTTGATCAAGATGATCCGGCTTGCGCTGATGATCTTTGCGGTTGCGGTCGCCTTGAGCGCGGTTGGGATCAACCTCTCGGCGCTGGCGATCTTCTCTGGGGCCGCCGGCGTCGGCATCGGCTTCGGCCTGCAAAAAATCGTCGCCAATTTCATCAGCGGCATCATTCTTTTGGCCGACAAGTCTGTGAAACCCGGCGATCTCGTCACCATCGGCGACAGCTCCGGGCGCATCAGCGCGATGAAGACGCGCTATATTTCAGTGGCGGCCGGCGACGGCCGTGAATTTTTGATTCCGAACGAGGATCTGGTGACGCAAAAGGTCACGAACTGGACCTACACCGACAGGAACACCCTGGTGAAGGTCAACTTCGGCACCAACTACGATGCCGATCCGCGCCTCGTCTGCAAGCTCGCTATCGACGTGGCAGCGGGGGCTAAACGCGCCCTCAAAGGCAAGCCGCCGAACTGCATCCTTATCGAGTTCGCCGAGGCCGGAATGAAGTTTTCGCTTACCTTCTGGATTGCCGATCCCGACGGCATGGATAACGTCAAGAGCGAGGTGATGCTGTCGCTGTGGGACGCCTTCAAGCGCGAGGGCATCCAGGTGCCCTACCCGATACGCGAAATCCGGGTTCGCGGCGGAGCGCTGCCTGTGGAGACCACGGTGGAGGTCCCAAAGTGAATGCAGCGCCTTGCTAATGCCAAGTTTTCGGTTTCGGTAAGGCAAACCAGGGGCTGACGCGAGCTCGGCTTGCTAGTCACAGGGCCAATCATTAAATTGGGCAAATCATCCCCCTTGCGCCCGGCGAAGATACGAATCAGGCATGAGCTACATCGAAGCAACAGACACCTCCCTGCGCAAAACCGGGCAGATCAAGCTGCATGGGCCAAGCGGCTTCGCCGGCATGCGCAAGGCTGGCGCGCTGGTCGCAAAGTGCCTCGATGAACTCACCGATATCGTCAAGCCGGGAGTCCCGACGTCGCGGATTGACGATTTCGTGCGCAATTTCGGCTTTAGTCACGGCGCCTACCCGGCGACCCTGATGTATCGCGGCTATCGCTATTCGACCTGCACCTCGATCAACCATGTGGTCTGCCACGGCATGCCCGGGGATCGGTTGCTGAAGGAAGGCGACATCGTCAACATCGATGTGACCTTCATCGTCGAGGGCTGGTATGGCGATTCCAGCCGGATGTACGCAGTCGGCCCGATCGCCCGCAAGGCCGAACGGCTGATCGAGGTGACCTACGAGGCGATGATGCGCGGCATCGCCGCGGTGAAACCCGGCGCCACCACCGGCGACATCGGTCATGCCATTCAGAGCCTGGTGGAGCCCCAGGGCATGAGCGTGGTGCGCGACTTCTGCGGTCATGGACTGGGACGCCTGTTCCACGACGAGCCCAACATCATCCATATCGGGCGGCCCGGCGAAGGCGTGGTGCTGAAGCCCGGCATGTTCTTCACCATCGAACCCATGATCAACCTCGGCAAGCCGCATGTGAAGATTTTGTCCGACGGCTGGACGGCGGTGACCCGCGACCGTTCGCTGTCGGCGCAATTCGAGCATTCGGTGGGCGTGACAGCGACCGGGTTCGAGATCTTCACGCTGTCGCAGCGCCATGCCGAAAAGCCGCCGTCGCCTGCATAGTTTTTCGGCTGACTAGATCGTCGATATTACAATTGAAGGTTGCAAAACCTGCTCGACACGGCATGGTTAGCTCGTTTCCCCGAACGGTGCTACCGCCGATGCCCTCCGATTCCAGCGATCAGTCCAGTGAAGAGACGCCGCATTATCACGGCCATCGGACGCGGTTGCGCGATCGCTTCCACGGCGCCGGACCTGGCGCATTGAGCGATTACGAGTTGCTGGAGATGGTGCTGTTCACCGCCAAGCCGCGCGGCGACGTCAAGCCACTGGCCAAATTGCTGATCAAGAAATTCGGGTCGTTCGCCGAGGTGATTCATGCGCCGGAAGCGCGCCTTCGCGAGCTCAAAGGCGTGGGTGAGGTCACCATCACCCAACTCAAGTTGATCGGCGCGGCCGCGCACCGCATCGCCAAAGGCGAACTGAACCAGCGCACCGCGCTATCATCATGGTCGGACGTGATCGACTACTGCCGCACCAGCATGGCATTCGCCGACAAAGAGCAGTTCCGGATCCTGTTTTTGGATAAACGCAACCAGCTGATCGCGGACGAGGTGCAGCAGACAGGCACCGTCGATCACACACCCGTCTATCCGCGCGAGGTGATCAAGCGGGCGCTGGAACTATCGGCAACCGCTATCATCCTGGTGCATAACCACCCTTCTGGCGATCCAACGCCGTCGCGGGCGGATATCCAGATGACGAAGTTGATCATCGATATCGCCGGCCCGCTCGGAATCTCCGTCCACGATCACATCATCGTCGGCAAAAACGGGCATGCCAGCATGAAGGGACTAAAGCTGATTTGATACGGTTCGATGTCAGCTTCAGGACTGCGAACGGTCCAACTGACGTTGGTCGCGAATTACTGACGCAGCATGATCAAGGGATCGGCGGTATCGGGCACCAGCCGCCATTGTGCGTTGTCGTCCGCCTCGAAGCGCCATAGTTCGCCGCTGGCCGACATCAACAGCAGTTCGCCGCGCTCCAGCCGCCATTGCGTCGGCGCAAACACCGATACCGCCGGGTCGCATTTAGGCTTCAGGAATACCTGGAAATTATCCTGACTGGCTTCGGTGTTGGTCAGCGTCAAACCACATACCGCCCGACCGTTGCCGCGAACCATCGCCCAGTCACCGATCATCTGATCCATCGATTTCGCCAGCGAGCGTGCGGCGGCGAGATTTTGCAGGATGTAGATTCCCTCGCCTTGTCTCAGGCCTTCAAATATTCCGCTTTCGACCTCGGTAAAGTCGATCACCGGCTGGCCTGAGCCATCCTGCAGCCGCACGATATCCAGCCCCTTGATGCTCCAGGCGGCGATCTCCTTGCTAAAGGGCAACGCGGCGGCGCAGCCGGGCTCGAGCTCGAGCTTCAACCCTTGCACCGTCGCATCGCTCTTTAATGTGACGACGCAGGTCTTGCTGCGTTCGGTCGTCGAGAGCTCCCACTGGCCTACCATGCCCTTCTTGAGGGTAGAGGCATCCTGCGCCCGCGCCTGATATGCCCAAGCCATCAATGCCAGCAGCACGGAAAGCGCAATGCGCAGCCCACCCTTCATCAGCGCCCCTTCACCGGAGTTTCCACGACCGGCGTCAGCGGCGGTTTGCCGGCGAACCAGGCCTTCAAATTGTCGACCACCAATTGATCCATGGCATTGCGCGTTACCACCGAAGCTGAGCCAATATGTGGCAGCAGCACCACATTCTGCAGCGCTCGCAACTCATCCGGGACGTTCGGCTCCTTTTCGAACACATCGAGACCCGCGGCAAGAATGGTTCCCGACTTCAGGGCCGCGATCAGCGCCGGCTCATCGAGGACCGAGCCGCGCGCGACATTGATGATCACGCCGCGCGGACCAAGCGCCTTCATGACCTCAGCATTGATCATTTTCGCGGTACCGGCACCGCCGGGAACAATGACGATTAGCGTGTCCACCGCCTTGGCCATCTCGATCAGGTCGGGATAATGCGTGTAAGACACGGCATTTGCGGGCTTGCGCGAATGGTAAACCACCGGAACCCGGCAGCCATCGAGCCGCCGCGCGATCGCTTGGCCAATCCGGCCCATTCCGACGATGCCGACGTTGCGGTCGCGCAATGATCCAACGCTGAGCGGATAGTTCTGGCTCGTCCAGAGGCCCGAGCGCAAGTAGCGATCGGCCTTGACGAACTCTCGCACGGTCGCGATCAAAAGACCGAGCGCCACATCGGCGACTTCTTCGGTCAACACGTCTGGCGTATTGGTGACGATGATGTTGTGTTCGCGGGCGTAAGTGGAATCCACGTGATCGTAGCCCACGCCAAAGCTGGCGACGATTTCAAGGTTTGGAAAAAGCGCCAGCGCCCTCTTGTCGGCAGGAACAGTGTGATAGGTCACGGCGATGCCGCGGATTTTGTCAGACGTGGCCGGGGTCAATCGCTCGAGGTCATGCCGGGTCTCGGCAGCGTGCAGAACGAACTGGTCGGAAAATCCATTTTCGAGGATTGGCCTGCTCGGTCCATAGATCAGCAAATCGACCTTGTCCGAAGAACTATTCCCGCCAACCATCAGTTTTCCTTTCCAAGCGCACTCTCATGCCAGTGCCGCAACATCAGATGCGAAGCCAGCGCCAGCAGGCCATAAATGACAATTCCGGCGGCGGAGAGCAACAGCAACGCCGCGAACATTCGGGGAATGTTCAGCCGATAGCCGGACTCGGCGATTCGATACGCCAGCCCGGACCCGGCGCCCGCGGAGCCCGCCGCGATCTCGGCGACGACAGCGCCGATCAGCGATAGCCCACCCGCAATCCGCAATCCGGCGAGAATGAAGGGAAGCGCCGAAGGCAATTTGAGATACCGCAGCGTCTGGATCCGCGACGCGCCGTAAAGTTGAAACAAGCCCGCCAGATTGCGGTCGACCGAATTCAGTCCCAGCGTGGTGTTGGACAGCACCGGAAAAAATGCGACAATCCAAGCGCAAACCACGACGGCGGTCTGTTGCGGCAGGTAGATCAGCAGCAGCGGCGCAATCGCAATCACTGGCGTGACCTGCAGGATCACCGCATAGGGAAACAGCGAATATTCAAGCCATTTTGATTGATTGAACAACACGGCGAGAATAATGCCGCCGATAGCAGCGGCAACGAAGCCTTCCAGCGTAGTCAGAAGCGTGGTCAGCAGTGACTGCGACAATACCGGCCAATCCTGAACCAGGGTTCGGAACACCGCGCCCGGTCCCGGCAGGACGTAGGCTGGAATATTGTTCAATCGCACCACGAGCTCCCACAGCACAACTCCCGCCGCAAGCACGAGCAGCGGAAGCAGGAGACGGACCATGCGCAAGCGGCGAGTATCAGGCTCGGGCTGTGCGGCGGATGATGGCGATGCGTCGAAGGAAGTCATGAACCGGACTGTCCGGCATATGACGGCGCCAGCGCATTCGAGACCATGCGGCAGTAGGCGGCATAGGCGGCCGAGGTCCGGAAATCCTCTCCCCGCGGCTCGGGCGTATCGATGCGGATTTCGGTGCTTAACCGTCCCGGACGCGATGTCATCACGATCACCCGCTGTGACAGATACACCGACTCGAACACCGAATGGGTGACGAAGATGACGGTCTTGCGCAAATTGCGCCACACCGACAGCAGGTCGTTGTTGAGCCGAAATCGCGTGATCTCATCGAGCGCGGCAAAGGGTTCATCCATCAAGAGAATATCGGGGTCAGTAACCAGGGCGCGCGCCAGCGATACCCGCATTTTCATACCGCCTGACAATTCGCGGGGATAAGCATCCGCGAATTCGGTAAGCCCGACTTGCGCCAATGCTTCTCGGACGCGCGCGTCCGACTCGGCCAACGACGCATGCGCCAGCTTCAGCGGCAAGCGCACATTTTCCCGCACGCTGGTCCACGGCATCAGCGTCGGCTCTTGAAACACAAATCCGATCGCAAAACCGTTCGAATGCCCGGCGCGGGCCTGCCCGCTGTGGTGAGAAACGCCGACACTGCCGGAGGTTGGCGCTTTGAGCCCTGCGATCAGCCGCAGCGCGGTCGATTTGCCGCAACCGGATGGCCCGAGCAGCGAGACGAATTCGCCGCTACGCACATCGAGATCCAACGGGCCCAGCGCCAGCAAGCCGCTGTCGTAGACCTTGGTCACACCGCGCAAGCTCACCGCGGCGCCCGCCGGTGCGGCCGCGCTTTCCGATAAGGCTGCGGGTCCGGCCATCCGCCGCGTCCTAATTCTTTGGCCGCAGATCGAGTCCGACGGCTTTGTTGACAAAGCGAAGCGTGTAGGCCTTGCGGAAGTCGATATCGGAACGGACCACGCCGGCTCGTACCATTTTGTCGAAAAAGCTTGCGACCCGCTCGTCGTTCATCGCGCCGATGCCATCCTGCAGGCTTTGTCCGGAATCGACGATGCCATATTGCTTCATCTTGGCTACGGAATACGCAAGCAGCTCGTCGGTCATCTCCGGATTGAGTTTTCTGATGAGCGCGTTGCCGGGCGAATTGTCGCCATACAAATAAGTGTACCAACCGATAATAGAAGCGTCGACGAAACGCTGAACCAGGTCCGGCTTGTTGCCGATCAATTCGCGACGGGTCTCAATGAGGGTCGAGTAGGTATTGAAGCCGTAGTCCGCCAGCAAGATGACACCCGGCTTGAAATTGGCGGCTTTCTCGATCGCGAACGGCTCTGAGGTGACGTAGCCCTGCATCGCGCTTTCCCTGTTGGCGATGAACGGTTGCGAGTTGAAGGTATACGGCCTGACCTTTGCCTCGCTGAACCCGTATTCGGATTTCAGCCATTGGAAATAGCTGGTAATTCCCTCCTTGGAAACGAACAGCGTCAGCGGTTTGAGCTCTTCGAGTTTCGTGATCTTGGAGTCGGGGTGGGTTACGAAAACCTGCGGATCTTTCTGAAAAATGGCGGCCACGCTTACCACGGGCACGTTGTTGGCCACCGCATCCAGCGACATCAGGGTATTCGCGGCCATGAAGAAGTCGAGCTTGCCGGCAATCAGCAGCATGCGGTTGTTGTCGTTCGGGCCGCCGGGCACGATGGTGACGTCAAGCCCGTATTTCTTGTAGGTGCCATCGGCGAGCGCCTGGAAAAACCCGCCGTGCTCGGCTTCGGGCACCCAGTTGGTCCCGAACGAGACTTTGTCCAGCGCGGTCTGGGCGCTCGCCGGAAAAATGGCCATGACCACGGCCAACACGCTGATGGTTAACGCTCGCGGCAAGAAAGCCGGGTTCATGATTGGACTCCGTCGATCATTCTGGCCCATGATAAGGAAACAGAAGCATAGTGCACCGATTTCCGAAGTTCGTAATATCCGCCGGTGCGAATTTCGGAATGCGTTGCGCCCTCCCAACGGATACAACTACCCTGCAAATCTGCCTAAAGAAACATTTCGCTCGATGACATCTATTCCTCCCCGCGACTGGACCGATATCCACTGGCCCGATATTCCCGCCGCCAGCCCGGCGCGCTGGATAGCGGTGCTACCGCTCGCCGCGACCGAACAGCACGGCCCGCATTTGCCGCTCGGCACCGACGTGATGATTGCGCAGGCCTATCTGGCGCGGGTGCGGGAGTTATTGCCCGACAATATTCCGGTGACCTTCCTGCCTTTGCAGCCGATCGGAATTTCCACCGAGCACGTCGGCTATCCCGGCACGCTGAGCTTGCCAACGGAGGTCGCGCTGAAGGCCTGGATGGCGCTCGGCGAAAGCGTCGCGCGCGCAGGCATTAAAAAACTGGTGATGGTCACCAGCCACGGCGGCAACAGCGCGGCGATGACGCTTGTGGCGCAGGATCTGCGCGCACAACACGGAGTTCTCGCGGTTACCACTGGCTGGTTACGGTTCGGGATGCCGGACGGATTGTTTTCTGCAGAAGAATTGCATCACGGGATCCACGGCGGCGCGGTGGAGACCTCGATCATGCTGGCACAGTACAAGCAGCACGTGCGCACAACTGCAATTGCGGATTTCCGTCCCGCCAGCATCGGGATGGAGCGGGATAATCGCTGGCTGTCAGCGCACCGCCCGGCCCCGTTCGCCTGGCAGGCCCAGGATCTTCACCCAAGCGGCGCCGTCGGCGACGCCACCAAGGCCTCGGCCGAGAAAGGTCAGCGCCTGCTCGACCACGGCGCGCGCGCTTTCTGTGAACTACTTGCCGATCTCGACAAATTCGATCCGCAAAGCTTTTCAGACGGGCCGAGGGCCTGACGCCCCCATCTGTAAGTACTTCCAATAACTAACGATTAATTATCGCTGAAATTTGCGGCTGCCGATTCGAACCGGATTGGAAAAGGCGCCGTCCAATTGGGTATGCGGCCACAATGGCCCGCGCTCAACCGGATGGAGTTTGTCATGTCGATCAAGACCAGAATTGCCGCACTCGCGCTTGCCGGAATTGCCTTTGCTGGCAGCATGGCGTTCACGACGACTGAGGCGCACGCCAGGGGCTTCGGGCTCGGCTGGGGCATCGGTGCTGGTCTACTCGGCGCCGCCGTGGTCGGTAGTGCGATCGCCGCCAGCGAGGGCTACTACTATGACGGCTACCGCCGCTGTGGCTGGGTCCGGCAGTACGACGCCTACGGTAACTTCATGGGCCGTGTTCGCTCCTGCAATTACTAGTGATCATCATTTGGCTGAAGCGATTTCTGCCTGACGCGATTGGTTCGCGCCAAGTAGCCGCGCCATATCAGGTCGGGACGAGGCATCCGCTCGGAACGTCAGGTCCATGGATTCCCCTCCGGCACGGGCGCCCCATCCGACCCGTGCCGCACCCGACCCGCCCGGTTGTCCCCCCGGGCGGGTCGAACTTTTTCTCGATCACTTCTTTAGTCCTGGCCGCTCGATCAGCTTATTGGCCGGCCATCGCGCCATCGCGGCTTGATTTGGGATAGAACGTAATCCCGACGCGGAGCGACATCTGAAGTGAGTGATCCCATGCCCGACACAGCATCGTCTTTTCAATTTCCGCCTCATGAGCATGTATTTCTGGGCAAGGATCACGACAGAGCCGAGCGCCGCACCTGGGTAGTCATCATCCTTTGCACCACGATGATGATTGCCGAGATCATTGGCGGCGCGCTGTTCGGTTCATTGGCGCTTATGGCCGATGGCTTGCACATGTCCACACATGCCGGCGCGCTGCTGCTCGCGGCCTTGGCGTACACCTATGCGCGCAAATATGCCAACGATCGACGCTTTAGCTTCGGCACCGGCAAATTCGGCGATCTCGCGGGCTACTCCAGCGCCATCGTTCTCGCGATGATCGCGCTCCTGATCGGCTATGAGGCGTTCGTCCGCCTGCTACAGCCGGTCGCGATCAGCTTCAACGAGGCGATCCCGATTGCCGTGCTTGGTCTGGCCGTCAATGTGGTCAGCGCCTGGCTGTTGTCCGGCGGTTCTCAAGGCACCCATAGTCATGGTCACCCGCACGATCATGCTCACGCGCATGATGGTCATGACCAGCAGGAGGAGCATGAACACGATCACGGACATGAGCACGGACATGGGCACGGCGCGCATCACCGCGACAACAACATGCGAGCCGCTGTCGTTCATGTGATGGCCGACGCCGCCGTTTCGGTCTTGGTCATCATCGGTCTGGTGCTGGCGCGCGCGTTCGGCTGGCTATGGCTGGACCCGGTTGCCGCCTTCATCGGCGCGGTCGTTACGGCGAACTGGGCGGTTCGGCTGCTGCGCGACACCGGCGGCATCCTGCTTGATCGCACGCCGGATCCACTGATGGCCGATAGAGTTCGTGGCATCATCGAAGCCGAGGGGGATCAGGTCACCGATCTGCATCTGTGGCGGCTTGGGCCCGGGCACCTCGGCGCCATTGTCTCGGTCGCAACCACGGGCCAAAGCGAGCCGTCGCATTACCGGCAGAGATTGGCCAAGTTTGCCGATTTGTCCCATGTCACGGTTGAGGTCCAACACGCCCCTTCAGCAAGCGGCTGATGCAATACGGGGTTTCTCCGCATGGGCCTGTGACACGGCGTCACACTAGCACCCTATTCAACACCTGCTCCCGTTCGCCTGATTGAAGATGCGAATGATTTGCAATACTGCCTTCTGACTGAATGAATTTTGGGCGACCAATGCCGCCCACATCAATTTGCTTTCGCCTACCAGAGCTGGGGAAGGCTGGATGATTTTATTGCTGGCGTGACGCAAATTTGTAGAACTGATCAATGAGCTGAAATGTTCGCGCTGGAAATACTCACGGGATGAACCGCTGCAGCCGACCCTTTGGTGGCGTACTCGTGGGCGTGGGTCTGGCCCTGCTCGCGTTCGAGCTTCCCGCCATGGCAGCGGACCTGCCGTTGAAGGCACCTGCGGCCAAGACCGTTTACGACTGGACTGGATTTTATCTCGGCGGCCATGTCGGATATGGCGGCGGTAGTTTCGGCCCGGGCACCAATCCCCTGCCCGAACAAGGCGTGTTCTTTCCGCACAGCATCACTGGTGTGATCGGCGGATATCAGGCTGGCTACCTGAGGCAGCTATCTAGCCATGTCGTGCTCGGCATCGAAGCGGATGCATCATTTACGGGACCCCTGGACGTCCCGGCACTGATCCCTGCGCCATTCCACACCACGATCGACTACGTCGGCACGGTGCGCGCCCGCGCCGGATATGCGTCCGGAACGCTGCTGGCTTATGTGACCGGCGGCTTCGCCTGGGGGCACAGCCATATCAACATCAACGATGCCCCGGGCGCGATTGTCTCTTCGCCCGGTCAAAATCAGCTCGGCTGGACCGCCGGCGCCGGCGTCGAATTTGCCGTCAGCGGCAACTGGAGCGCCAAACTCGAATATGACTACACCGATCTGGCGCGGCGGACTTACGATCTGAGCGGCTTCGGACTGCCGGCCGTCAACGTCGATCCCAACATCCACCTCGTCAAACTCGGACTGAATTACCGGTTTGGCGACACCCCGCCATGGACCGCGCCAGACGCAGCGAAAACCGCCGCTGCGAAAACCGCGCTTCCGGAATCGACCGACTGGAACGTGCACGCGCAGACCACCTTTCTTCCGACCGGCTATCCCGCGTTCCGCTCGCCCTATGCCGGGCCCAACAGTCTGCCGGGCAGCGGACAGGCGCGTGAGACCTGGACCACCACGGCGTTTCTCGGCGTGCGGCTATGGCAAGGCGGTGAATTCTATTTCGACCCGGAGCTTGCACAGGGCTTTGGGCTGAACGGAACGCTGGGACTAGCCGGTTTCTCCAATGGCGAGGCGCAAAAGGCCGGCGCTCCCTTTCCGAAATATCGGCCGCAGCGCTATTATATCCGCCAGACTTTCGGCCTCGGCGGCGAGCAGGAAGACGTCGCCGACGCGGCCAACCAATTGCCGGGCAAGCGCGACATCGATCGAGTCACGGTGGTGGTGGGCCGTTTCGCGGTTGGAGATTTCTTCGACGGCAACTCCTACGCCAAGGATCCGCGCGCGGACTTCATGAACTGGGCGATGTGGTCATCGGGGGCGTACGACTTCCCCGCCGACCTGCCGGGCTTCACCCGCGGCGCCGTTGCCGAACTCAATCGCAAGGATTGGGCGGTGCGCGTCGGCGTGTTCGAGGTGCCCTCGGCCCCCAATAGCGACGTCCTCACCTTCAAGACCGGTGGCGCCGTGCTCGAATTCGAGGAACGTCACAAGATCTTCGATCAACCAGGCAAGCTGCGGCTCGGCATCTTCGCCAATCGCGGCAATACCGGCAACTATCGCCAGGCGCTGGCGATTGCAGCCTTCGACCCCGCCATTGATATCAACACGGTCATGCAGAGCATCCGTCGCGAGAACCCCAAATACGGTTTCTATGCCAATGCCGAACAGCAGATCGCAAAGGACATCGGATTGTTCGCGCGCGCGAGCTGGAACGACGGCCAGAACGAAACCCTCTCTTTCACAGATATCGACCGTAGCCTGTCGGGCGGTGTTTCGATCAAGGGCAGCTATTGGGGCCGCTCAAGCGATACGATCGGGCTCGGCGGTGCCATCAACGGCCTCTCCAGCGGCCACCGCGACTTGCTCGTAGCCGGCGGCCTCGGCCTCTTGATCGGCGACGGCCGGCTCAATTATCAACCGGAACGAATTCTGGAGACCTATTACGCACTTGCGATTGACAAGAACTTCACCGTCACTGCGGATTATCAGTTCATTACCAATCCCGCCTATAACGCCGATCGCGGGCCGGTGCACATTTTTTCCGGCCGCCTGCACGGCGAGTTTTAAGCCTCCTCGAGCGCGGACCTGACTTCGCCGGGCGAGTGAAGCGTTAGATCGCCGCCGCGAAACTGTCGGGGCGCGCCATTGCCCAAGCTTCGCGGTAGCGCGGATCGCTGGTGCCATCGATCAGCTCACCCGGCCGAAGCGACGGATAAAGTTTCGAGAACGACTGTACCTCGGTCGTGGAGCTCCGCTGCGAGAAATGGATCGGGCGCAATTGGTTGGGATGATCGAGTCCCGCGGCGGCAACCAGTTCCGCCAGCGCATGCAGCGTCGCGTGATGATAGTTGTAGACCCGCTCGATCTTGTGCGGCACGACCAGTGCGCGGTTGCGCATCGGGTCTTGGGTGGTCACCCCGGTCGGACATCGATCGGTATGGCAAGAGAGCGACTGGATGCAGCCCAGCGAAAACATGAAACCCCTCGCCGAATTGCACCAGTCAGCGCCGATCGCCATCGCGCGCGCCATGTCGAATGCGGTTGCGATTTTTCCCGCCGCCCCAATCCGGATACGCTCCCGCGCGTTGATGCCGATCAAGGCGTTATGCACGAAATTGACGCCTTCGCGCATAGGCATGCCCATGTGGTCCATGAATTCGAGCGGAGCCGCGCCAGTGCCGCCTTCATTACCGTCGACCACGATGAAATCCGGATAGATTCCACTCTCGAGCATGGCCTTGCAGATCGCCAGGAACTCCCAGGAATGACCGATGCACAATTTGAATCCGGCCGGCTTGCCGCCGGAGAGCCGCCGCATCTCGGCGATGAAACCCATCATTTCCAGCGGCGTTGAAAATGCCTGGTGGGTAGCTGGCGAGATGCAGTCCTCGTCCATGGCGACGCCCCGGATCTTGGAGATCTCTTCCGAGACCTTCGCCGCCGGCAGCACCCCACCGTGTCCGGGCTTCGCGCCCTGGCTGATCTTGAGTTCGACCATCTTGATCTGGTTTTCGGAAGCGACGCGAGCGAATTCATCCGGATTGAACGAGCCGTCGCGGTTGCGACAGCCGAAATATCCGGAGCCGATCTCCCAGATCAGATCCCCGCCGTTCTCGCGGTGATAGGGACTGACGCCGCCCTCGCCCGTGTCATGCGCGAAGCCGCCCTTTTTCGCGCCGGCGTTGAGCGCGCGCACCGCATTGGGACTGAGCGCGCCGAAGCTCATCGCCGAGATGTTGAAAACCGATGCCGAATACGGCTTCGTGCAATCCGGACCGCCGATGGTGAGGCGAAACTTTTCGCTCGCACGGGGCTTTGGCGCCACGGAATGGTGGATCCACTCATAGCCGTCACGATAGACATCCTCCTGTGTGCCGAACGGGCGCTTGTCGAGCACCATCTTCGCCCGCTGATAGATCACCGCGCGGGTGTCGCGGCTGAACGGCATGCCATCCTTCTCGCTCTCGAAGAAGTACTGACGCATCTCCGGCCTGATCTCTTCCAGCAGGAAACGCAAATGCGCCGAGATCGGATAATTGCGCAGAACCGCATGATTCTTTTGGATGAGGTCGCGAATGCCAAGCGCCGTCAGGCCAGCGAAGATGATGAGCGGTATCAAAATCAGATCGAGGACTTTGCGATCCACAATCCCGATACCGAGAAGCAGCGCGGTGACCACGGCGCAGATCGTAAGGACGATGAACCGCGGCGAGAACGGAAGCAGCAATGTTTCCATGGGACCCCTCCGGCAGATTCTGCCGTATTATTCTTTTTGAGCGGAGCTTAATCCAACTAGCAGGCCAATGCTGTACACCATTATCTCAAGCATTGGTCGGGGATGTGCGGCCTTTAGCCAAAAGGCTAGCGAATCGGCTGGCCGCGAATCAATCCGTCCGGCGCAGGCAATAGCGCCCGCTTTATCACATTTTGCACTGCAACCTGTCTCAAGCACACGGGTCACCCAACCCGTCGAAGAGCCGCAATTTACTTGCGGAGATGCGCGGCTTGCTGGCAATTAATTGCGTACATTTTTGCGGCAACTCGGCAAGCTAGCCATGCTCAATAGCCAACGAACATTCGTCGCCGCGCTTAGGAAATATTGCGCCAATCACGGCGTTGAGGTCGAAATCAGATCCGAGGGCTGGCTGATCGTCATGCGGCGCGGGGGTAGGCGGCATTTTGCATTTGGATATGATCTTGGACTGAACAGTGCGGTTGCGCATCGAATTGCCAACGACAAAGCTGCAACTTCGGAAGTACTGCAGATTTGCGGTATCCCCTGTGTCCCGCACACGCTGTTTCTAAGCCCAGAGATGAGCGAGTACGTGCCTCCGCGGCGATCATGGGAGGCGATGATCGCTCTTCTGAAGGAAAACCCTGATGGTATCGTGGTCAAGCCCAACGAGGGGACAAGCGGCGAGTCTGTTTTCAAGGTGCTGACCATTCCTGACCTAGAAGTTGCCGCACACAAGATTTTTTCTTCCAGTCTCGGACTTGCGATTTCGCCTTACCTGGACATCGAAAACGAGATTCGGGTGATCCTGATCGATAATCGCCCGCTCGTTATCTACAGTAAGGATCGCCCCTCGATCATAGGCGATGGTAAGCACTCGCTGCTGGAGCTGGCGCTTGCGGCCGTTCCGGCTGAACTGCGCTCGACAGTGTTGTCGGCGCTCGCCCGCGATTTCGGCAGATCCGCGCTGGACGAGATTCCACGAGCGGGTCAACGATGTTTCCTTAACTGGCGCCATAATCTCGACTCGGGAGCGCGGCCAAAACTGCTGGAGCAAGGCCAACACAGGGATGCTTGCATCAAGATCGCGGTGGAAGCAGCACAAGCCATCGGCATACGCTTCGGATCGATCGACGTTGTCAAGGTCGACGGGTTCTGGCGGATCCTGGAGATCAATTCGGGGGTGATGATGGAGGCGCTGGGGAGGCACCATCCCGATCTGGTCTATGCCGCCTACAGCGCCGCCCTCGACAAAGTCTTTCAGCAAGGCGATTCCTTGCACGGCGGCTAGTTTCCGGTCAAACCAGTGGCTCGGTTGCTGAGATCGAAAACGGCGTGGGAGGTAATGCCATGAGCGACCATACCTTAAGCGACAAGATCAACCGGCAGGTTCTGCTGGTGGAGAAGCCGGCAGGAAAACTCGGGCCGGAGCATTTCAAAATGTCAGAGGCGGCGATCCCTGAGCCAAAAGATGGCGAGGCGTTGCTGCGGGTTCGATATATTTCGCTCGATGCCGCCAACCGCGCCTGGATGCACGGCGCGACCTATCGCGCAGCGGTCGAGGCCAACACGGTAATGGCTGGCGGCGGCATCGGCGAAGTGGTTTCGTCAAAAGCGCCGGAAGTTAAGCCGGGCGATATCGTGTTCGGCGACACTGGCTGGCAGACTTACGCGGCTGTGCCGGCAAAACACCTGACCAAAATGCCGAAGATCGAGCCGATGACGCATCTTCTGAGCGTCTATGGCATCGCCGGGCTCACCGCCTATTTCGGACTGCTCGAGATCGGTAAACCAAAGACCGGCGAGACTGTCGTAGTGTCGGCCGCCGCCGGCTCGGTCGGATCGATCGTCGGCCAGATCGCCAAGATCAAGGGCTGCCGCGTCGTCGGAATTGCCGGCGGCAGCGACAAGTGCAACTGGCTGACATCCGAACTCGGATTCGACGCTGCGGTGGACTACAAGGACGGCGCTGTGTTCAAGGCCCTGCGCGCCGCTGCGCCAAAAGGCATCGATGTCTATTTCGACAACGTTGGCGGCGACATTCTCGAAGCCTGCCTGGCGCAAATGAACAATCGCGGCCGCATCGCCTGCTGCGGCGCGATCTCGCAATACGACGGCGTACCGTCCGCGCATGGCCCTCGCGGCGTGCCCGGCTTGATCGTGGTGAAGCGCCTCATCATGCAGGGCTTCATCGTGATGGACTTCATGGATCGGAGTGATCAGGCATTAAAAGAGCTGCAGTCATGGGTCGCCTCCGGCAAATTGAAAGTCCAGGAGGATGTCATCGAGGGTCTGGAGAATACGCCGAAGGCGCTGATCGGACTGTTGGCTGGCGAGAACCGCGGCAAGCGAATGATCAAGGTGTAAAGCTCTTCTTGCCGGCTTAGTTTGCATGGCGGACTTTTTGCAGCGGCCGCCCGTTGGGAGACAAGTATCGTGCGTATCGCCGTAATCGGCGGCGGCCCCGGAGGCCTCTATTTCAGCTATCTCTGGAAGAAGCGCCACCCGGACGCCCAGATCGAGCTGTTCGAGCAGAACCCCGCCGGTGCCACTTGGGGATTCGGCGTGGTGTTCTCCGAGCAGGCGCTGGAATTCCTTCGCGCGGACGATCCCGATACGGTGGACGCGATCGCGCCGCGAATGGAGAGCTGGAAGAATATGACGCTCAACCTGCGCGGGGAGAGCGTCGAAATCGACGGGGTCGGCTTCTCCTCGATCGGCCGGCTCGAACTGCTGAGGATCCTGCAACAGCGCAGTGCCTCGGTCGGCGTCGCTCAGCGATACGACACTGTGATCGCCTCGGTGGATCAGTTGACCGGCTATGATCTGATTGTCGCAGCCGATGGGCTGAATTCGCTGGTTCGCCGCAGCTTCGAGGGCGACTTCGGCACCTCGTTGTCCTATTCCGCCAACAAGTTCGCCTGGTACGGCACCACAAAGCGATTCGAAACCCTTTCACAGACCTTTGTGAAAACCGATCTCGGCAGCTTCAACGCGCACCATTATCGATATTCGCCTGACATGAGCACGTTCCTGGTCGAATGCGATCCATCGACCTGGCAACGCTACGGCTTTGCCGAAAAGACGATCGATGAATCCAAAGCGATTTGCGAGTCCGTATTCGCTGCCACCCTCGAAGGTCATTCGCTGGTGTCGAACAAATCGGTGTGGCGTAATTTCCCGTGGATCTGGAACGAGCACTGGTCATTCAGGAACATGGTGCTGATCGGCGACGCATTACACTCGGCGCATTTCTCAATCGGCTCTGGGACACGGCTCGCCATTGAGGATGCGATCGCGCTCACCAAGGCGCTTGAGGCCGAACGCGATCTGTCAGCCGGCCTGCGTCAGTACCAGAGCGAGCGCAAGCCGATCGTGAAAAAGCTGGTGACCGCCGCGCGGACCAGCGCCGAGTGGTATGAAAAATTCCCCGAACACATGAAGCTTGCCCTGCTGGAATTCGCCTACAGCTACATCACCCGTTCGGGACGGATCGATGATGCCCGGCTGCGCGCGATGTCGCCGGCCTTCATGGCGCGATATGAAACGACAAAGCGGCCTCTCCAGCAAAGCGGGAGCAAGCCATGAGCTCACCAGAGCCTCAACCAACGCGCGCTATTCCCGACCCGGTGCCGCCCGACAATCCAGGCATCAAGGAGATCGGCTTTACGATCCCGCAACAATACAACGCCAGCCGCATTCTGTTCGACAATCTTCGCAAAGGCCGCGCTGACAGCCTCGCGCTGACCGGTCCGCTGGGCGAGCGCACGTATAGCGAGCTGTGCACGGAGGCCTGCCGTTGGGGGCACGGCTTGATTTCGCTGGGGCTCCAGCGTGGCGACCGCGTTTTGATGTTCCTCGATGATACGCCAGCCTATCCGGCGGCGTTTTTCGGCGCGGTTCGCGCCGGCTTCGTGCCGCTTCTGATCAATACGCTGACGCCGCCCGACCTGCTTCAGTTTTATCTTGCGGATTCCGGCGCTACCGTTGCCATCACCGATGCCGAGTTTTGCTCCCGCTTCGATGCTCAGGCCTGCAAGGATACCGCCCTGCGCACGCTGATCGTGGTCAACGGTGAAGCTGCCGATCACGCCGCGCCGAACACAGTGATCGCCGAGCGCTGGGTGGGAAATTTTCCGGCCGATCTTGCGGAGGCCGATACAGATCGCAATGAAATGGCTTTCTGGATGTATTCGTCGGGATCCACTGGAAGGCCCAAAGGCATCGTCCATCTGCAGCACGACATGGCCTACACCGACGCCGCTTTCGCGCGCAACGTTCTGAAGCTCAAACCGGACGATATCTGCTTTTCGGTGCCGAAGATATTCTTCGCCTATGGGTTCGGCAACTCGATCACCTTTCCGTTTTGCGCCGGCGCAGCAACGCTGCTGCTGCCGGGCCAGCCCAAGCCGGCCGCGATCTTCGAAGCAATCCAGCGCTATCGCCCATCCGTGTTTTTCGGCCTCCCCACGCTTTATACGTCTTTGACCAAAGCGGGCGTTACGGAAGCGACAGATTTTTCGTCGCTGCGCATGGCCTTGTCAGCGGCCGAAGTACTCTCGGCGGAGGTCTTCAACGGCTGGAAGACTCTGACCGGGCTTGAAATCGTCGAGGGGCTCGGCTCGACCGAACAATTGCACATCTATCTGAGCAATCGGCCCGAGAAGAAAAAGCTTGGCGCCGCGGGGTTGCGCGTCCCCGGCTATGAGGTCGCGCTACGGGACAGCAGCGGCCACGAAGTCGCTGGCAACGAGGAAGCAATTATGTGGGTGCGCGGCGATTCCAGCACGCCGCTTTACTGGAATCGGCCGGACAAGACCGCGGAGACCATCCGCGACGGCGGCTGGATTTACACCGGTGACCGTTTCATGCGCGACAGCGAAGGCTTTTATTTCTTTCGCGGCCGCGCCGACGACCTGATCAAGATCTCCGGTCAGTGGGTGTATCCGCTCGAAGTCGAGCTTTGCCTCGCCGAGCACCCGGACGTGCGCGAATGTGCGGTGTTCGGGGCTGAGCTGCCGGACAGACGCATGACCCTGAAGGCGGCAGTCGTCATGAACGCCAGCGCGTTCGACGAGGGGGACGCAACCCGGATGTTGCAGGATTACGTCAAGGCCAAGCTGTTGCCGTACAAGTATCCGCGCGAGATCAGATTCATCTCCGAGTTGCCGAAGACCGGCACCGGCAAGATCGACCGTCAGGCGCTGCTCAGGGGTTAGGTGGTTTTTCCGTTCAACCGTTGTCGAAGCAATCCTGCTCCATCATCTGTCATTGCGAGCCAACGGGTCGCGCGAATGCGCGCCCGATGACAGGCTCCACGAAGCAATCCATGGAGCCAAGAAGAAGCTGGATTGCTTCGTCGCTTCGCTCCCGTGCGCAAACGCTTCGCGTTTGTCGCAGGCAATGACGGGAGAGGGCGCCGTAAGGTTTGGTCCTACCCGCCCAGCCCGGTGCCGCCATAGAGCCAGGCGAGATCGCGGTAATAATCCTCCGACGATTTCGCGCTCATGATGGCATTGCGGATGCGGGCGTGTTCACCTGACGGATGATAGATGTGCTCGCCAATAGCGCGAGATAATAGCTGCACCCGCGCGGTGCGCGGAAAGCGCAGTGAGCGATAATGCTCGAGCGCGTTTGCGTAATCGTCCGGGTAGGCGTCGAGCATATGCGACAGGCACACCGCATCCTCCATCGCCTGGCAGGCGCCTTGCGCGAAATACTGCAGCATCGGGTGCGCGGCATCGCCGAGCAGCGCGACACGGCCATCGACCCAGCGCTCACTGGGATCGCGATCGCACAGCACCCACAGCCTCCAGTTCTTGCCATGGCGAATGATATTCTGTGCCCGCGCATGTACGTGTCTGAAACCGTACATCACCTCGTCTTCGGAAACCGGCTTGCCCGCCACCGGCTCCGGCGCGTCGTTGTGATAGGTGACGACCAGGTTGAACACCTTCCAGCCCGACAGCGGATAGTGAACGATGTGGCATTTCGGCCCAGCCCACAGCGTTGCCGCGTTCCAGCGCAGATCTTCCGGCATCTGCTCGGTCGGGATCACCGAACGATAGGTGGTGTGACCGGACACCCGCGGCGGCCCGTCAGCCGTCACTTGCTTGCGGATATTTGACCACAGCCCATCGGCGCCGATCAGAAGCCGCCCGGTGACGCGCTCGCCCGAAGCTAAATGCGCGCTCACCGACGAGCTGTCCTGGTCGTAACCCGTGACTTCGCTGCTGACGCGCAACTCGATCAGCTCATCATGATCCCTGCACGCTTTGAGAAATACGCCGTGCAGGTCGCCGCGATGCACCACGGCATAGGGATTGCCGAAGCGCGAGCGGAACGCCTCGCGCAAATCAACGTGGGTGATCTCTTGGGCGGTGAGCGCATCCATCAGCCTGAGCTGATCGATATACACGGCCATGCCGCGGGCGGCTTCGCCAACGCCGAGATAGTCGAAGGCGTGGAAGGCGTTCGGTCCGAGCTGGATGCCGGCGCCGATTTCACCAAGCGCGGCGGCCTTTTCGAGCAGGATCGAGGCAATGCCCTTTTGCGCCAGCCCAAGTGCCGCGGCCAGGCCGCCGATGCCGCCACCCGCGATCAGCACCGGTGCTGCGCCCGCTCGTGCCATCAGCTTGATTTGCCCAAATGTTCGAGCGCGTCTTCGGCGCGCAGCGGCACCCGCGAGGCCTCGTTGTTGAGATCGACAAGTTGCGTCAGCAGGCCCAGCAGCATCTTGCGATCGGCGGGTTTCAGCGGCCGCAGCATGCGCGCCTGCGCGCGATCGACCGATGGCATGATGTCGCGCAACAGCGCCGCGCCTGACCTCGTCAGATAGAGAAGCTTTATGCGCTTGTCCTCGGCCGATGGCTTGCGCTCGATATATTGTTTAGCTTCCAGCCGTTCGATTACGTTGCCAAGCGTAGAGCGGTCGAACGCAATCACGGCGGAGAGCCGCGTCGCGTCGATGCCCGGGTGGGTTTGGATCCCGACCAGGGCTGCAAATTGCACCGGGGTCAGGTCGTGCGCCCGGCACTCCTCGACGAAAATCGCGACCGCGATCTGTTGCATCCGCCGAAACAGATAGCCCGGCTTGGTATAAACCGCGTCCATGGTGACCTTATTCCGCATCAGGCTGCCGCTCCGGTGCGGCGTCCGCGAACGCCTTGATGTTCTTTGTCGCTGCTTCAGCAGTCAGCAGTCGCGGGAACGCTGCGACGTCGACGCCAAAACGCCGCGCATTGGCAAGTTGCGGCACTAGACAGAGATCGGCCATGCCAGGCGCTTCGCCGAAACAAAACGGGCCGGGCTCATCCGCGATCAATGTTTCGCAGGCCGCGAGGCCCTCGCGGTTGGCCCATGCCGCCCAGTCCGTCACCTGTTGTTCCGCCAATCCGAACTGCCGCAGCCGCGCCAGCACCTTGAGGTTCTGGACCGGGTGGGTATCGCAAGCCAACGCCATCGCAAAGGCGCGGACGTGGGCGCGCCGCAGGGAATCTTTCGGCAGCAGCGGCGGCTCGGGGTGAGTTTCTTCCAGCCATTCGATGATCGCCAGCGACTGGGTAATGACAGCGCCGCCGTCCTGCAGCGTCGGCACCAGCCCCTGCGGGTTGATCGCGAGATAGGCCGGATCGCGCTGTTCGCCTTTGCGCAGATGGTGGGGCAAGTGCTCCGCGCTTAGGCCCTTTAAATTCAAGGCGATTCGGACGCGATAAGACGCGCTGCTGCGGAAATAGCCGTGCAGCTTCATCGGAACCTCCCTCGAATATTGTCGTTGCTTTCGGTCCGGGATTGACGCTATCCAGATTGTAAGTATGCTGTCAATCTAATGTAGCAAGAACAACGGGAGGCTCGCCATGGAAGCCGTACAGAAGACGCCGGAACGCGAGGCGTTCTACCGCAAGATTGACGGCGAAAATCTCTCGGCGCTCTGGAACGTGATGGGTGAGCTGATCACGCCCGAGCCGAAGAGCGCCTGCCGGCCTCATTTGTGGAAATTCGACGCCATCCGCGATTACATGACGGAAGCTGGCAAGCTGATCACCGCCAAGGAAGCCGAACGCCGAGTGCTGGTATTGGAAAATCCAGGCCTGCGCGGCCAATCGAAAATCACGACGTCGCTGTTTGCCGGCGTGCAGATGGTGGTCCCCGGCGATATCGCGCCGGCGCATCGTCACAGCCAGTCGGCGCTGCGTTTCATTCTGGAAGGCAAGGGCGCATTCACAGCGGTCGATGGCGAGCGCACCGCGATGGAGCCGGGCGATTTCGTGATCACGCCGTCCATGACATGGCATGACCACAGCAACGAGACCTCGGAGCCGATGTTCTGGCTCGACGGGCTCGACATCCCCTTGGTGCAGTTCCTTGACGCTTCGTTCGCCGAAGGGTCAAACGAAGACCAGCAAAAGATTACGCGCCCCTCCGGCGACAGCTTTGCCCGTTACGGTCACAACTTGCTGCCGGTCGACGAGAAACGCAATTCGAAGACCTCGCCGATCTTCAACTATCCCTATCAGTACACCCGCGAAGCGCTGGAGCAGGCAAAGGCGCGCGACGAGTGGGATGCCTGCCACGGCCTGAAGCTGAAATTCTCCAACCCCGAGACCGGCGATTTCGCGATGCCGACCATCGGCACCTTTATCCAACTGCTGCCGAAGGGGTTCAAAACCGCGCGTTATCGTTCCACCGATGCCACTGTGTTCGCGGCGATCGAAGGCAAGGGCCGTTCGCGGATCGGCGAGCAGACCTTCGAGTGGGGTCCGCGCGACCTGTTCGTGGTGCCGAGCTGGCAATGGGTCACCCACGAGGCCGACCAGGATTCGGTGCTGTTCAGCTTCTCGGATCGTCCGGTGCAGCAGAAGCTCGACCTGTTTCGGGAAGATCGCGGCAACGCGTGAAGTAACTGGATCCAGTTCTCGTCGTCGCTGCGAAAGCAGGGACCATAGCCAGCAGCCTTCGTTATGCGAAGGCTTTCTGCTACCACGCCTTGGGCGAGAGATCGCGCAGTCTCTCTCAACGCCAGTGCAGCAAGCGGGTCTCCAGCAGGTTGATCAAGCGCCCCACCGCGAGACCGAACAGCGACAGCATGACGACGCCTGCCAACAGCTGATCGGTTTGCATCAGATTGCCCGCCTGCAGAACAAAAGCGCCAATACCGAATTCGGCGCCGATCATCTCGGCGCTTACAACCAACAGCAGCGCGACTGAGGCGGTGATGCGGAATCCCGCGAGGATCGAGGGCAGCGCGCCCGGCCAGATTACCCGGCGAACGATCGCTTGAAACGGCACGTTGAAACTCTGCGCCATCCGGATCAGGCTGCGCGGCACCGCGTCGACGCCGCTATAGACCGAAATCGCCGTGGAAAAGAACACGCCCAGCGCGATGGTAGCGATCTTGGGCTCTTCACCGATGCCAAGCCACAGGATCAGCAGCGGCAGCAGCGCGATCTTCGGAATCGGAAACAGCGCCGAGATGAAGGTGATGCCGACGCCCCGCGCCAGGCTGGAAAGCCCGATCGCAAAACCGACGATGACTCCGGCAATCGTCCCAAGAATCCACCCCGTTCCGATCCGCATGATCGAATACGACAGGTGGTGCCAAAGCGCGCCACTGATCGCGAGCTGCCAGATCGCACGCGCGATCGCAACCGGCGTCGGAAGGAACAGCGGATTGACCCAGCCAGCACTTCCGGCGAGTTGCCACAGCCCGATGACGAGCAGCAGCGCGAGCCAGCCGGACCAGCGGCCAGCCTTTGGGGTGAAACCCGCACCGCGAAAACTGACCGGACGGGTATCGCGGTCGAGGCCAGATGGCGAACGGCCGTGGTTTGTCTTGGACCGCTCAAGCATGCTGCACCTCGCGTTCGGCGTCGATGGCCTCTTCGCGGATCAACGACCATAGCTGGCTTTGCAGCGCGAGCAATTTTTCGCGCGCAGCCATGTCGCCGCGTTCGCCGCGCGTCATCGGGATGCTCACGACTTCGCGGATCCGGCCCGGCCGCCGCGACAGCACCACGATGCGGTCGGCAAGCCGCACCGCTTCCTCAAGATTATGCGTCACATAGACGGCGCCCATCGAACCGTCGGCGAGCAGCCGTATGAAGTCCTCCATCAGCAGTTCGCGGGTTTGCGAATCCAGCGCCGAGAGCGGCTCATCCATCAACAGGATCGCCGGGCGCACCGCCAAGGCCCGGGCGATGCCGACGCGCTGGCGCATGCCGCCCGACAAT
>Ga0209474_10000683_pt1 | contig 36083 bp, 36 predicted proteins | sample GraSoiAngelo_145_FD_185902 | JGI IMG/M metagenome (GOLD analysis project Ga0209474, IMG submission 185902) | Grasslands soil microbial communities from the Angelo Coastal Reserve, California, USA - 14_1009_05_20cm (SPAdes) (version 2) | ecosystem: Environmental > Terrestrial > Soil > Grasslands...
GCATCCCCGTGCTCGGCATCTATCCCACGGTGCAATCGCTGGCGCTCCAGCTGCTGCTCATCGTCCTGCTGCTGGTGGCTGTGGTGTGGTTCCAGCGTGACCGGTCCGCTGGGTCGGGCGCGGACCGCCGGCGACCGTCGTTCCCGTAGCCCCCGCTAAGGAACCTCTGCACAACCCGGTGCGTGGCCTCCGAGTTCCGCCTTCCTGGCGCCCTCGCGTGTAAAGCGCCCTCCGCCCCGACCCCCACGCCACGATCACTTGGGCAGACGTTCCCTAAGGCGTCGCTTGAGCCTGGGGCTGCGGCTTGAGCGCGGGAGGCACCGCCACCGTCGCCGGCTCGGGCGCGCGTAGCTGCTGCATCAGCCACACCCCTGCCAGCACGAGCAGCACGCTCGTGACCTGGGCCAGGGTGAACGGACCGAGCAGGCGATCGTCCTTAGCGCGCACCGTCTCGACCAGGAAGCGCTCCGCTCCCGCCAGGACGAGGTAGACCCCGAACCGCCAGCCCGTGCCGTGTCGGTGGTCCCGTAACCGCCACAACCAGGCGAACGCGAGCAGCATCAGGGCCGTCTCGTAGATCTGCGTGGGGTGCACCGCGACCACCTGCATGGGGTCGGTGCCGGGCGGGAAGTGCACGTGCATGGTGCTCAGCTCGGCCACCGTGGTGGGCGGAAGGCCGCGCGGGAACTTCATCGCCCAGGGCAGGGTGGACGGGATCCCGTAGTCGTCGTTGACGAGGAAGCACCCGACCCGCCCCAGCGCGTACCCGAGGGCGAGGGGAGCGGCGGTGAGCTCCATCGTCCAGCGGGCGGGCACGCGCTTCCACCACCCGGTCGCCAGCACGGCCGCCACGCCCCCGAGAAAGCCCCCGTACCAGACGAACCCGCCCCGCCGCAGCAGGGCTTCCCATTCACCCGTCAGCAGCACGTACCAGATCTTCGCTCCCACGATGCCGCCGACCACGGCGGCGAACACGATGTCGGCCGCGTACTCCTCCGCCATGCCGCGGCGCCGCAGGTCGACCTGGATGGCCCACCCCGCCATGAGAAACGCCACCATCATCATCAGCCCGTAGCCGGTGACCTGGAGTGGGCCCAGATGGATGAACAAGATGTCGATCCGGGGCAGCGGGATCGTGAAGCCAAAGGGATAGATCGTCATGAGCGGGCTGCGCCGAGGGTGGTGGGTGCCGGCTCCAGGCCGGGCAGTGGTAGGTCCGCCCGGGCGTCCAGGGTCCAGTCGCTGCGCTCGCCCAGGCCGAGGCGGTACCAGCCGGCGCGGGCGATCATGGCGGCGTTGTCGGCGTTCAGGCGCGGGCTCGCGACCGCCACGCGGGCGAGCCCGCCGTCGGAGAGGCGCCGGGCGGCGAGACCGGCGAGCGCCCGGCTGCACGCCACGCCGCCTCCCAGCACGGCGGTCCGATGGCCCGTGACGCGGACCGCCCGCTCGAGCTTGGTGACCAGCACGTCGAGCACCGCGTCCTGGAACGCGCGGGCGAGATGCGGACGATCGCGTTCGAGATCGTCGCTCGAGCGCACGGCCCGCAGCACGGCGGTCTTGAGACCGGAGAAGGAGAACTCGAATCCCTCGTCCCGCATCGGACGCGGAAACGAGAAGCGCGTGGGATCACCCTGGGCGGCGAGCCGCTCGATCGCCGGGCCGCCCGGATACCCTAGGCCCAGCAGCGTCGCGACCTTGTCGAACGCCTCGCCGGCCGCATCGTCGCGGGTGGCGCCCAGCAGGCGGTAGCGCCCCCAGGCGGGCACGTCGAGCAGCAGCGTGTGACCTCCCGACACGAGCAGCGCGACGAACGGCGGCGCCAAGTCCGGGTCCTCCACGAGGGGGGCGAACAGGTGTCCTTCCATGTGGTGCACGCCGATCAGCTCGCGGTCGCCGGCGTAGGCCAGCCCTTTGGCGAACACCACCCCGACCAGGAGCGCGCCCACGAGCCCCGGTCCCTGAGTCACGGCGACGGCGTCCACGGCGCTCCAGCCGATTCCGGCCTCGGCGAGCGCGCGGTCCACCACGGCCGGCAGCGCCGACAAGTGGGCGCGGCTCGCGAGCTCCGGGACCACGCCGCCGAACACCCGGTGCACGTCCTGCGAGAGGATCACGAGCCCGGCGAGCTCGGGACGGCGGTGCTCGCCCACGAGCACCGCGGCCGAGGTCTCGTCGCAGGACGTCTCGATCCCGAGGACGACCTCAGCCACGGCCAGTCTTGCGTCGCAGGGAGACGGAATCGGGCACGGCGTGTGCCACGATGCCGGGGGGCGCGCTCACCGTGAGGCGGGCGTAGCCGCCCGGGCCCGCCTTGCCCACGAGGTGCGCCACCACCCGCACGCTGTCGCGGGTGAGGGTGTTCACCCTCGATTCGGGGCCCCGCACCGTGACGCCCACCCGCTCGACCGAGAGCAGGAACCCCGTGAAGCCCGACGCCGCGGTCATGATCGGCACGCCGGAGAGCGAGCGTTCCACGATGGCCGCGACCTCGCCGGCCATGCGCACCTCCTTCGGGGCGATGCGCACTAGCCCTAGCGGGGCGGTATCGAGGGGGACAGTGCGGAAGAAGGGGCCGTTCACGCTGGAGATGACCGTCGGCAGCGTGGTCACCGAGTCGATCGGGGCGACGCTCTTCGCCGGGCCGATGATACGGGCCATGCTCGGCGTGATGGATAGCCCGCGCATGACGTACCCCGATTCGGCCTCGACGCGCACGCGCGGCACGATGCGGACGTCCTTATGCACGACCGAATCCAGCACGACCTCGATATCGCGCGGCCGGATGTCGGCGACCTGCACGTCGCTGCCCTTGGGCAGCTCGATATCCGTCGGCTGCAGCTGCACGTGCCACGCCGAGGCCGAGAAGGTGTCGGGAATGACCTTCCGGATCACGCGTGGGAAGGAGCGGAGCTTGAGAATCTCGCTTCCTTTGCCCGTGATGACGACCGCCACGCCGGCGGGTTGCTGGCGCACGCTGCGCCCGGGTGGGATCACGATGGCGAGCCGCATGGCGAAGCTCTGCGCCAGCGGCTGCTGGGCCGCCACGGCGACGTACAGCATGACGGCGAAGAACCCGGCCGCCAGCTTGATCGGCCAGTTGCGCACGAGCAGCTGCGCGAGGCTAGCGCGGACGCTCATCGCTCATCTCTCATCCAGGAGCCGCCGGACCAGCGTTTCGTTGACCGGGCCGTCCCATTCGGAGGCCCCGATCACTTTCTTGATGATCACGCCGTCGGGGCTGATCAGCCAGCTCTCGGGCACGCCCGTGGCCTGGTACGTCTGTTTCATCGCTCCGGACTGGTCGTGCAGGATGTCGAAGGTGAGTCCCAGGCCGCGGGCGAACGCGGCGACCACCGAGTCGCCGTCCTCATCGATGCTCACCGCTACCACGGTGAAACCGCTGCCCCCGAGCTTGCGGGACAGCCGCTCCAGCGACGGCATCTCGACACGGCACGGCTCGCACCACGTCGCCCAGAGATTCAGGAGCACCACCCGGCCGCGATAGTCCGCGAGCGTCGTGGCGCGTCCGGTGGCCAGGTTCTTGGCGTGAAAGCCCGGCGCGCGCGATCCCACGCCCAGCAGGTCGATCTGGGGACGGATCTTCACCGCCAGCGCGGTCCCGAACACCACCGCCATGGCGACGCCGACCACGAACGACCAGCGTCGGGCGTCGCTCATACCGTCACCAGGCAGCGGCGCTTCAGCTCCCGCACCTCGCGCGCCGGGTCGGGGCTCGCGAAGATCGCGTTCCCCACGACGAACGTGTCGGCGCCGGCCGCGTGCGCGCCCGCGATGGTCTGCGCGGTGATGCCGCCGTCCACCTCGAGAAACGCCCGCGAGCCGCGCGACGTGAGCAGCTCGCGCGCGCGGCGGATCTTGTCGTCGGAGGAGGCGAGATACGACTGGCCCCCGAACCCCGGGTTCACGGTCATCACGAGCAGCAGATCCACATCGGCGATGACCTCTTCGGCGAGCGAGAGCGGCGAGCCGGGGTTGAGCGCCAGCCCGGCGAGCATGCCGTGGCTCCGCGCCGCCGCGAGCTGACGCTGCACATGCAGCGTGGCCTCGGGGTGGAAGGTGAACACGGACGCACCCGCCGCCGCGAAGGCCTCGAGGTAGCGCTCCGGCTCGAGCACCATGAGATGCACATCGATGGGCTTGTCGGTGAGCCGCCGCAGCGCTTCGATCATGTTGGCACCGAACGTCAGATTCGGCACGAACCGTCCGTCCATCACGTCGACGTGCAGCCAATCGGCGCCCGCCGCGAGCACCTGGCCCACCTGCTCGCCGAGGCGCGCGAGGTCGGCCGACAAGAGGCTGGGCGCGATACGGATGCCGTTCATCCTGTTGATCACCATCAGGGGCTCCGGGCCACGACCACGTCCACGACGGTACCGGGGGCCGCCAACGTCCCCGCCGCCGGCCGCTGCGCGATCACCGTGCCCGGCGTGCCTTCGCCCGAGCGACGCCGCGTCACCGTGCCCAGCGCGAGGCCCTGCTGCTCCAGACGGGTGCGCGCATCCGCCTGCGACAGGCCGAGCAGCCCCGGCACCGCGATCGTCGGGGCGCCCCGGCTCACGACCACCGTCACGGGCGCCCCCGGAGCGAGCAACGTCGTGGCGGCGGGCCGGGTCAGCATCGTCACGCCGGGGGCGGCCGCCGCTTGCACCGACTCCACCTGCGCCACAGTGAGCCCGGCCGCGACGATCAGCTGCTGCGCCAGCGGTCCATCGAGGCCGGTCACGTGGGGCACCGGAATCTTGGGCGGCCCATCGCTCGACACCAGGGTCACCCGCAACCCCGTGGGCGCGCTCACGTCGGGCGGCGGGTCCTGCCAGACGATGGTGCCCTGGGGGGCGGTGGGGTGCGACTCCGAGCCGCCGTCCTGCACCTGCAGGCCCGCCTTGCGGAGCGCGGCCGACGCCTCTTGCAACGACAGCCCCAACACCCGGGGAACCACTTCGTGGCCGTGCAGAATCGCGGCGGGGAAGAGCACGAGGTACGCCGTGAGATACCCAGCCACGATCGCTCCGGCGAGAGCGAGCCCCCAGCGCCGCGCCCCGGACAACTCGACGAGCGCGGGTAGCTTCCACTCCTGCAGCGGCGGGACATGGCGGCGGAGCTGCATCAGCGCGTCCGCGTGAGGCGCGCCGCGTACGCACCGTCCATCCCGTCGCGCTGTGGCAGGGACTGGAGGTCGCCGTCCGGAGTGAGCAGGGAAGCCGGTACGGCCGCCGCCACGGGCGCGCGCGCGAAGTCGGTGTGGGACGCCAGGAACTGGGTCACGATGTCACGGTTCTCCTCCGGCTCGAGCGAGCATGTACTGTAGACGAGCACCCCCCCAGGACCGACCAGCGTGGCGGCCGCCTCGAGCAGCGCCCGCTGCAGCCGGGCGCAGCGCACGATCGTGCGCGGCGTGACCCGCCAGCGGGCGTCCGGATGCCGCGCCATGGTGCCGGTAGCGGAGCAGGGGGCGTCCACCAGCACGGCCGGCACCGTTCTAGGCGCGAACGGCGCCGACAGAAGATCGGTGACCGTCACTCGAATCGCCACTCCCGCTCGCCGCGTCGTCTCGAGCAGGCGGCGGATGCGCTCGGACCGGGCGTCCCCCGCCACGACGCGCGCGCCGGCCCGTTCGAGCATCACGGCTTTCCCGCCCGGCGCGGCACAGGCGTCGTACACGAGCATGCCGGGGGGGATACTGGCGTAGCGGCACACGAGGGCGTGAGCGGGATCCTGCACGATGAACGCGCCCTCCGCGAACCCGGGCAGCTGGGCGAGATGCGGGATGCGAGATGCGGGATGCGTCGCTCCGCGTTCGAGGACTACCCCTGCGCCGAATGGCGCTTCTCGTACCCCGAAACCGGCCTCCGAGAGCCGGGCCTCGAGCGCGGCGGCGTCCGAGCGGGCGGGCTGCAGGGTGAGGGGCGCTCGAGAATCGTTCCACGTCAGCAGCCGGTCGGTGTCACTGCGCCCGAACTGCGTCGTCCAGCGGGCCACGAGCCACCGAGGGTGGGTATCACCCAAGTCCCGCATCCCGCATCCCGCATCCCGCGCCAGCGTCCGCAGGGCCTGGTTCACGTAGCGCGCCGCCTTCTCGCCGACGAGTCCGCGCGCCAGCTCCACGCTGGTGGCGACCGCCGCATACGATGGCACACGGGCCAATGCGGCCAGCTGGTAGGCACCGAGTCGCAAGACATCGTACAGCCGGGGGTCGGCGCCGCGTAGGCCGAGCCGGCGGTCGAGGTCTGCCTGGCGTCGCAGCACGCCGGCCGCGAGCTCGTAGGCGAGCCGGCGGTCGCGCGGGGCGAGCGTGGGGAGCACTCGGTCACGCGCCGCCTGGAAGGTGCCGCCGGAGCGCACCGCCTGGAGGATGTGCAGCGCCGCGCGCCGGGCGGCGGTGGCGTCGCTAATCCAGCATCCCTTCGAGCGGGGACGACGGCACGGCGACTTCACGCTTCGGCATGCGCCCCGCGAGGTAGGCGGTCCGCCCGGCCTCGACCGCCAGCCGCATCGCGTGCGCCATGCTCACGGGGTCTCGCGCCGCCGCCAGCGCGGTGTTCATGAGGATTCCATCCACCCCCTGCTCCATCGTCACGCACGCGTCCGAGGCCGTCCCGACGCCGGCGTCCACCACGACGGGCACGCTGAGCCGCTGCTTGATGATCCGGATGCCGTACGGGTTCAGGAGCCCGAGGCCGCTGCCGATCGGCGACGCCAGCGGCATCACGGCGGCGCAGCCCGCGTCCTCGAGGCGCAGCGCGGTCACCAGATCCTCGTTCGTATAGGCCAGCACCTTGAAGCCGTCCTTCACAAGGGTACGCGCTGCGTCCAGCAGGCCCTGGACGTCGGGGAGAAGGGTCTCCTGGTCGCCGATCACCTCGAGCTTGACGAACTCGTTGAACCCGGCTTCGCGCGCCAGCCGGGCGTAGCGCACGGCGTCGTCGGCCGTGAAGCAGCCGGCGGTATTGGCGAGCAGGAAGAGCCGGCTCGGATCGAGGTGATGCAGGATCCCCGTCTCCTTCGAGCGATCGAGGTCCACGCGGCGCACCGCCACGGTCACGACTTCCGCGCCCGAGGCCTCGATGGCGCCCGCCATCGTTTCATTGTCGCGATACTTGCCCGTGCCCACCATGAGGCGCGAGTGGAACGTACGGCCGCCCACAACGAACGGTGTGTCCCGGATGGTGTCTACGGCTGTAGTCATGCGTGTCACCCCCCTCCCACGAAATGCACGAGCTCGATCGCGTCGCCCGGGGCTACCGTGACGTCGCCCAGTCTGGGGCGCCGCACGATCGCGCGGTTGTGCTCGACCACCACGGCGCGGGGGTCGAGCTCGAGCGAGCGGAGCAACTCGAGCAGCGTGGCGCCGCGCGCCACCCTGCGCTGCTCCCCGTTCACCACGACGTCGATCGAATCGGTCACGACTGCAACTCCTCGAGCATCTGCCGCGCCGCGCCGGCGGGGTCGGCCGTATCCCACAGCGCCCGGATCGCGGCGACCCCATAGGCGCCGGCCCGCCGCACTTCGCCCACCCGTTCGAGTGTCACACCACCGATCGCGATCACCGGGAGGCCCAGGCTGACAATCGGCCCGAGCCGCGCCAATCCCAGGGGCTCGCGGTCGGGATGGGTGGCGGTGCGGTATACCGGCCCAACTAAAAGATAGTCGGCTCCGCCGGCGCGCGCGGCTACGGCCTCGCCCACGTCGTGCACCGACTGGCCGATCCACCACCGAGGTTCGAGCCGGCGGGCATCCTGCGGGTCGAGACTCGCCGTGCCGAGCTGCACCCCCGCGGCGCCGACGGCAAGCGCCACGTCGAGGCGGTCGTTCACAAATAGACGGGTGGGCGGATAGACGGCGAGACGGCTCGCGAGCTGGTAATGCTCCAACCCGGACAGGCCGCGGCCGCGCGCGTGGAGCGCGAGCCGCTCGCCGCCGCCCGCCACGAGCGCGCGGGCGACGTCGTCCAGGTTAGGCCTCTTGGCGATGCGCTCATCGGTGACGGCGTGGAGCCGCGGGAGGGCTCCCCTCCCGTCCCGCGTCACGTGAACCGCTGGTCCCCCCCCGGCCGCACCCCGCGCCCGCGCACCCAGTCGACAGCGGTCATGCGCGGCTTTCCAGCGGGCTGGACTTCTTCCACCAGCACCGCCCCGCCCCCCGTCGTAATCAGTAATCCGTCATCCGTCGTCCGTATCGTCCCGGGCTCGCCCGCTCCCTCCCCCTCGGCTGCGCGAGCCCCGAACAGCTTGACCTCCCGACCCTCCAGCTCGGTCCACGCACCGGGCTTGGGGTCGAGGGCGCGGATCAGCCGGGTCACCCGCTCGGCGGACTCGGCCCACGCAATCCGCGCCGTGTCGCGGGTGAGCTTGGGCGCGTAGGTCGCGCGGGCGTGATCCTGCGGCCGCGGCTTGAGGCCGTCGGTCTCGAGCAAGGCCAGGGCCTCGATCAGCGCCTGCGCGCCCATCTCCGACAGATGCTCGGACAGCTCGCCGCCCCTGACCTCAGGGTCGATGTGGTGGGGGATCTGATGGAGGATGGGGCCCGAGTCGAGCCCCGCGTCCATCAGCATGATGGTGACGCCGGTCGTTTCGAAGCCGTTCAGGATGGCCCACTCGACGGGAGCCGCACCGCGCAGCTCGGGGAGGAGCGAGGGATGCACGTTGACCATGCCGCGGCGCGGCACCGCGAGCAGGTCGGGCTTGAGGATGTGCCCGTAGGCGACCACGACACCCACGTCGGGGGCCAGCGCGCGGACCCGCGCGACGAAATCGGGGTCGGAGGGCCGCGCCGGCTGGAGCACCGGCACACCCTCGGCCTCGGCCGCCAGTTTCACGGGCGGCGGTACGGCCGTCGAGCGCGAGCGCCCCTGCGGCTTGTCGGGCCGCGTGATCGCCGCGACGACGTCGAAGCCCTCGCCCAGTAGCGCCTCGAGTGGCGGGACCGCGAACTCGGGCGTTCCGAAAAAGACGACGCGCACTACAGCTCGCCCGCCGGCTCCGGTGTGACCTCCTTCAGGTACCCCGACTGTCCCTTGCGGGCTTTCTTCCATTTGGCCAACAGCAGGCCGCGCTTCACCGCGCTGAGATGGTCGAGGAACAGCACGCCATCGAGGTGATCGATCTCGTGCTGCACGGCCCGCGCCTTGAACCCCGACAGCTCGGTGCGGTAGGGCCGGCCGTCCTTGTCCAGGGCTTCGAGGGTCACGTGGAGGGCGCGCTCCACCTCGCCGTAGATGTCGGGGATGGAGAGGCAGCCTTCCTCGGCCGTCTCGCGCTGGTCCGATGCCGTGACGATCCGCGGATTGACGAGCACCAGGGGCGGGGGATCGTCCTCGCCGACGTCCACCACCGCGACGCGGCGCGCGATCCCGACCTGATTGGCGGCGAGGCCGACTCCCTTGGCCGCCCGCATGGTCTCGAACAGATCGTCCACCAGCTCGCGTACCGCGGCGTCCACAGCGGCGACGGGCGCCGCGCGCTGCCGCAGCACCGGCGAGCCGAGCAGGTGGAGCTTGCGGACCGTCACGGGGTCTTGGCTTCGATCGACCGGTTGAGGATGTTCGCGATGTTGCTGCGCATCACCACGACACGCGCTTCGCCGCTCTTCACAGTCACCTCGTCGTCCTTCAAGTGCACGACCTCGCCGATGATGCCGCCCGAGGTCACGATCTTGTCGCCGCGCTGCAGCGAGCCGAGCAGCTGGCGGTGGCGCTCCTGCTGCTTGCGCTGGGGGCGGATGAGCATGACGTAGAAGATCGCGATGAGCGCAGCGATCTGGACCAGGAAGATGGTGAGCCCACCCGACGCGTTCTGGCCGGACGGGGCGAAGAGCAGCGCGAGCATTGGGAGCACGGTCATGCGGATCCCGATCGCAGGTAGCGGCGGCGCCAGGCGTCGGCCCACGGGCCGAAGGCGTTCCGCCGGATCGCGGCCCGCATGTCCTCCGCGAGCCGGATCAAGTAGCGGACGTTGTGCAGCGACAAGAGTCTCAGGCCCAGCAGCTCCTCCGCTACGAACAGATGGCGCAGATACCCCCGCGAGAACGTAGTGCACGTCTCGCAGTCGCACGAATCGTCGAGCGGGCGCGAGTCCTCACGGTGCTCGGCATTGCGAATGTTGACCGGGCCGTCGGGCGTGAAGGCCGAGCCGTTCCGCCCATTGCGCGTCGGCGCCACGCAGTCGAACAGGTCCACACCGCGCTCCACCGCCGCCACCAGGTCCTCCGGAAACCCCACGCCCATAAGATAACGCGGCAGGGAGGGGAGCTTCGGCTCGAGCCGCTCCAGCATCTCGTACATGAGCGCCTTGGGCTCCCCGACGGAGAGGCCGCCGATGGCGAGGCCGGTCCAGGAGCCCATGTCAGAGATTCGGCGGAGTCCTTCCGTGCGGAGCGCGAGGTGGGTCCCGCCTTGCAGGATGGGCCATAGCGTCTGGTTGCACGACGCTACGACGCTACGTTGTACGTCCTCGGCCGGCGGGTCCGTACGACGTAGCGACGTAGCGTCGTACGACGTCCTTAGCTCCGCATGCCGTTTCGCGCACCGCTCCAACCATCTCAGCGTTCGCTCGAGGGCGTCCCTGGCCACGCCCTCGTCCGCACCCCCGGGCACCACGTGGTCGAAGGCCATCGCGATGTCGGCGCCCAGGGTCCACTGGATCTCCGTGGCGCGCTCCGGCGTGAGCCTGCGGCGGCCGCCGTCGACGTGACTCTGGAACTCGACGCCGTCCTCGTCCACGCGCCGGAAGCCCTCGAGTGAGAACACCTGGAAGCCGCCCGAATCGGTGAGCAACGGCCGATCCCACGCCATGAAGCGGTGCAGTGCGCCGAGCCGGGCCACGACCTGCTCCCCCGGGCGCACGTGGAGGTGATAGGTGTTGGCGAGCACGAGCGTGGCGCCCGCGGCGCGGAGGTCGTTAGGAGAAAGCGCCCGCACGGTGCCTTGCGTCCCGACCGGCATGAAGACGGGCGTCTCGACGGACCCGTGGGGAAGGGTGAGGCGTCCGGTGCGAGCCGGACCGCTCTGAGCTTCGATCTCAAACTCGAACATGGATGCTATTGCGGATTGCGGATTGTGGATTGCGGATTGTACGCCCGACCTTCGAATCCGCAATCCGAAATCCGCAATCCGCAATCAAAGGACGACCATGGCATCGCCATAAGAGTAGAATCTGTATTTCTCCCGCACCGCCTCCCCGTACGCCCGCATGACGTTCTCATAGCCCCCGAACGCGCACACCAACATGAGCAGCGTCGAGCGCGGCAGATGGAAGTTCGTGAGCAGCCGGTCCACCGCGTGGAACGCGTACGGGGGGTGAATGAACAGCCGGGTCTCACCGGCGCCCGGGCTGACGCGGCCACCCTCGCTCGTGAGGGTCTCGAGCGTGCGCACGACGGTCGTCCCGACCGCCCAGACCCGACCTCCCGCTTCCCGTCTCTCGTTGATGATACCGGCCGCCTGGTCGCTCACGCGGTACGGCTCGGCGTGCATCGCATGGCGCGCAAGGTCGTCGGTCTCGACCGGCTTGAAGGTGCCGGGGCCGACATGCAGATCCAGCTCGGCGAGTGCTACGCCTTTGTCGCGCAGCCGGTCCAGCAGGTCGCGCGTGAAATGCAGCCCGGCGGTGGGGGCGGCGACGCTGCCGTCATGCGCCGCGTACACGGTCTGGTAGCGCTCGCGGTCCTCGGGGCGCGGCGCACGGCGAATGTAGGGCGGCAGCGGCACCTCGCCGTACCGGGCGAGCGTGGCCGCAGCGTCGAGCGGCCCGACGAACCGCACCCGCCGCAGTCCTCCCCCCAAAGCCTCCACGACCTCCGCGACGCTGTCCGGGCCGAACGTTACACGGCGTCCCGGCTTGAGTTTGCCGCCAGGATGCCCCATGGCGAGCCAGGTCCCGTCGGTCAGCTCGCGGACGAGCAGGAGTTCCGCCTTGCCGCCGGAGCCACCAGTCCCCCGTCCCCCGTCCCGCGTCCCGTGTAATCGCGCCGGAATCACGCGCGACACGTTGAGCACGAGGACGTCGCCCGGCGCGATCAAATCGAGGACGTCGCCGAACCGCCCGTGGCGGATCGCTCCGGTGGCGCGGTCCAAGATCAGGAGCCGGCTCGCCGCCCGGGCGGGAAGCGGGTCTTGGGCGATGAGGGCGGGGGGGAGATCGTAATCGAAGTCGGAGGTGCGCATGCAGAGAATTGCGGATTTCGGATTGTGGATTGCGGACTGGAGAGTGGGAGTTCGAATCCGCAATCCGCAATCCACAATCCGCAATCTAGCTGTCGAACATCGTCGGCTGTTCCGCGCTCCGTGGGGGCGTAAAGCCGAAATGCTTGTACGCGCCCGCCGTGGCGCAGCGGCCGCGCGGCGTGCGGGCCAGGAACCCCTGCTGCATGAGGAACGGCTCGTACACTTCCTCCAGCGTTCCGGCATCCTCGCCCACGGCGGCGGCGATCGTGGTGAGTCCCACGGGGCCGCCGTCGAACTGCTCGATGATGGTCTTGAGGATCCGCCCGTCCATGTCGTCGAGGCCGAACTCGTCCACGTCCAATCGTAGCAACGCCTCGCCCGCCACGGATGCCGTGATCTTGCCGCCCGCACGCACCTGGGCATAGTCGCGCACCCGCTTGAGGAGCCGGTTCGCCACGCGTGGCGTCCCGCGACTGCGGCGCGCGATCTCGGCGATGCCGGCCGCATCCGCGGGGACGCCGAGGATTCCGGCCGAGCGACTGATGATCTGCGCCAGGTCATCCGGCGGATAGTACGAGAGCCGCTCCACCAGCCCGAAACGCGCGCGCATCGGCGGCGTGAGCAGCCCAAAGCGGGTGGTGGCGCCGATCAGCGTGAAGCGCTCGAGTGCCATGGGAATGGTCTGCGCGTGGGGACCGTCGGCGATGCGGACGTCGACCCGGTAGTCCTCCATGGCGGGATAGAGGAATTCCTCGAGCGCCGGGCGCAGGCGGTGCACCTCGTCGATGAACAGGATGTCGTTCGCCTGGAGCGAGGTGAGCAGCCCGACCAGGTCTCCCGGCCGCTCCAGCACCGGGCCCGAAGTCGTGCGCACGTTCACGCCCAGCTCCTTCGCCATGAGCAGGGCCAGCGTCGTCTTGCCCAGGCCCGGGGGCCCGAAGAAGAGCGTGTGGTCGAGGGGCTCGCGTCGCTGCTTGGCTGCGTCGATGGCGATCTGGAGCGACTCCTTGACCTTCGCCTGGCCGACGAACTCGTCGAGGCCCGACGGCCGGAGCGCGGCGTCGGTGAGTCGCTCGTCGGGGAGCGCGTCGGGCGTGGTGACCTGCGTGCGGGAGCGGCTGGTCATCGCCCGCGCCCGAGGATTCCCGCCCGGGCTTCAGCCCGGGAAAGGCCGCGCTCACACTCGCTCATGCCGCCCTTTTCCCGATGGGCCGCGCGTTCCACCGCACCGGCCGCGCGTCGGCTTCGAGCGCGTGCCTGGTGTGGCAGGCGACGCACGCGTCGGTGGCGCGCGTCGCGCCGTCGGGCACGAGCAGCCGGTTGGTCGAGCCGCAGCGAGTGCAAATCCACTCAGCGGTGATGGCCATGGTCATCCCTTCGTGAGCAGTTGCAGGGCGCGCCGCACCAGCGTCTCCGTGTCCACGCTCCCTTCCCCCGCGCGCGCGCCGTCCGCCGCGAACGCCTGGCGCAACGCGCGGTCGGCCTCGACGGTCGCATAGCCGAGCCGCTCGAGCGCGTGCAGCGCCGCCTCCGCCGCGCCGCCGCCCGCGGCCGCTGCGCCCCCCGCCCCCGCCGCCCCCATCGCTTCCTCAAACTCGCCGAGCTTGTCGGCCAGTTCAAGCGCCAACCGTTCGGCCGTCTTCTTCCCGATCCCGCTCACCGACGCGAGCAGCGCGATGTTGCGCTCTTTCACCGCACGCGCCCCACGCTCCACCCCCAGCGCGGACATCAACGCGATCGCGATCTTCGGTCCCACGCCGCTCACCCCGATCAGCCGCTGGAAGAAGCGGCGCCCGGCGTCGTCCTGGAACCCGTACAGCGACCAGCCGTCCTCGCGCACCACCAGCTCGGTGGCGAGGGTGACCGTCTCGCCCACCGCGGGGAGGCGCTCCATCACGCCCAGCGGGACGACGATTTCGTAGCCGACGCCGCCCGCCGTGTGGATCATCACGCGATCCGCCTGCTTGGCGGCGAGGCGACCGGCGACCTGGGCGATCACGTCCGCAGGATGTACGTGAGCGCCACGGCCACGCCGTCGGCCGCGTCGGCGGGCTGCGGCGCTTCCCTGAGCCGCAGCAGGCGGGCCACGACGCGGCCGATCTGCGCTTTCGGGGCGCCGCCCGCGCCGACCACCGTTTTCTTGATCGTGGCCGGGGCGTACTCGGCGATGGCCACGCCCGCCTGCTCGGCGGCGAGCAGCACGACCCCGCGCGCGTGGCCCAACACGAGCGTCGTGTGGACGTTGCGACCATAGAAGGCGTTTTCCAGCGCCAGCGCATGCGGGTGGTGCCGTGTGATGAGATCAGTGATGTGTGCGTGCAGCTGGTGGAGGCGTCGGGGCAGGGGGCTGCGGCCGCCGAGCCGGATCACGCCGCACTCGACCAGCCGGCCCATCCCCGAGCCGTTCCCGGTCTCGATCACGCCGTAGCCGGTGACCGAGGTGCCCGGGTCGACGCCCAGGACCTTCACGTCACGGCGTCGCCGCCGCCAGCGCCTCGGCGTCGATATCGAAGTTGGACGACACCTTGGCGACGTCGTCCATCTCTTCGAGCGCCTCGATCAGCGCGAGCAGCTGCTTCGCGTCCCGGCCGTCCACTTTCACGGTGCTCTTGGGGAGCATCGCGATCTCGGCGGCCTGCACTGCGATGCGCTTCGCCTTGAGCCGCTCGCTGATCAGATGCAGCCGGCCCGCGGGACCCGTAATGAGGAACGCGTCGCCCTCGCGCACCATGTCTTCCGCGCCGGCATCGAGCGCCGCCTCCATCACCGCGTCTTCCTCGGCGCGCGTGGCATCCGCGGTGATCTGGGCCTTGCGGTCGAACATCCACGCCACCGAGTTCGCGGCGCCGAGGTTGCCGCCGTAGCGCTGGAACACGTGGCGAATTTCGGCGACGGTACGATTGGCGTTGTCCGTGGTCGCCTCGATGAGCAGCGCCGCCCCGCCGGGACCGTACGCCTCGTACGTGACCTCTTCGTAGGTCACGCCCTCGAGCTCGCCGGTTCCCTTCTTGACGGCGCGCTCGATGTTGTCGAGTGGCATGTTCTCGGCCTTAGCCGCGTCGATGGCAGTGCGGAGCCGGGCGTTCCCCGCGGGATCGCCGCCCCCCTGCTTGGCGGCGATCGTGATCTCACGGATCAGCTTGGTGAAGAGTGCCCCCCGGCGCGCGTCGGTGACGGCCTTCTTCCGCTTGATCTGCTTCCACTTGCTGTGACCAGCCATGGCTCTAACCTACAACGCTCACCGATCCGGGTCGAGCATGTCTTCGAACCGCATCCAGCGCCGGTAGAAGTACAGGTCCACGAAGCCGGTCGGCCCGTTGCGGTTCTTGAGCACGATCAATTCCGTGGCGCCGTCCACGCCGTAGCCGGGATTGTACATCTCCTCGCGGTACAGCCCGAGCACCAGATCCGCGTGCTGCTTGATCGCCCCCAGGTGGCCGAAGTCGTCGAGTGCGGGCCTCGCGTTCGGACGCTTGGCGTCGAAGCGGGGCAGCTGCGACACCACGAGGAGGGTCACCTGGCGCTCGAGCGCCAGCGCCTTGAGCCGCTGCAGCACCAGCGCCAGGTCCTCGTCCTGCGTCGAGCGGGTCACGCCCGCGGGCGACGGCACGAGCTGCAGGTAGTCGACGATCACGAGGCCCAGCGGTGACAGCGGCTCGAGCCGCCGGGCGACGGACTCGAAGTCCGGCGCCGCGAGGGGCAGACTAGCGAGCGGAAGGTCGCGGAGTCGCACTGCCGCCCCGCCGATGCCGGCACGCGTCTCGTCATTGAGCTTGGCGCCGCGCAGCTCGTCCACGGCCACCCGCCCCTCGATCGCGAGCGCGCGCTCCATGAGCCGCTCTTCGTCCATCTCTCCCGAGAACAGCGCGACGCCGGTGCCGCGCTGCGCTACGCGCAGGGCCAGCCCCAGCGCCAGTGCCGACTTGCCGGAGCCGATGTCGCCTCCCAGCACCACGAGGTCGCGACGCCGCAACCCGCTCCCCAACAGCCGGTCGATGGACGGGAAGCCCGTGGGGATGGTGTCGCTCGGCACGTCGCCCGGACGCTGTTGATCCACCCGTGTGACGAGGGCCTCGGGCGACGGGGGGGAGGGAGGGGGGCGTTTCGGGAATCGCCGGCTGGTCATGGCGACCTCTCCTGTGCGTCTGTGCGTCTAGGCGTCTGTGCGTCTAGCCTTTATAGATGTATGCGTGCCGCTCGGGCGGCAACGGCGAGGGCCTCGCCCGCCTCGGGCCCGAGCACCTCGCGAGCCGGCGCGACCAGTTGGGACAGGACCAGCGCCGCGGCGGCGGGGGTGGCGGGCTCGAGCTGCTGGCTCGCCGCGGCGAGCGCCCGGCGCAGCGGCCCCGACAGGGCGAGGCTTGCGAGCCGGGCCTCGAGGGCCTGGAGCCGGCGGCGGTGGTTCCGGGTCGTCACGGGGTGCGGGGGCAGCAGCGCCTCGGCGGAGCGCACGACCAGCCACAGGGCGAACAGACCCTGGCGCGCGGGTCCGCGCACGGCGTCGGCAACGAGGCCGATCAGCCGCTCTTCCGTCGGCGTGGTGGCGCGGATCACGCGACCAGGCGACTCACCGCGGCGGCGACGTCTGCGGGCACGATGTCCGCGAGGCAGCGGTGATGGCCGAGGGGGCACGCCGCCGTGCCCGTGGCCGAGCAGGGACGACAGTCGAGCTCCCGTTCGAGCACCACGGAAGGGGCCACGTACGGGAAGAACCCGAACTGCGCGACCGTGGGGCCGAACAGGGCGACCACGGGGGTGCCGACGCCCGTGGCCATGTGCATGATGCCCGTGTCCCCCGACACGACGACGCGGGCGCGTTGCAGCAGCGCCCCGGTCTCCTGCAGGGAGAACTCTCCCGCGGCGCTTGCCGCCGCTCCCCCGGCCACGAGCTGCTGCGCCAGGCCGCGGTCTTCGGGTCCGCCGACGACGACCGCCCGGTACCCGGTCGCGCGCAGCCGCTCTCCCAGGGCGGCCCAATGCGCGATGGGCCAGCGTTTGGTGGCGTGGGCGGCGCCGGGCCCGAGCGCGGCGAGCGGCGCGTCGGCGAGGCCGCGCTCCGCGAGCCACTGCGCCACCCGCGCCGTGGCCCCCGCGCCCAGGCGGAACTCCGGGGGACCGCCGTCGGGCCGGGTGTCCAGCTGGCGCGCGGCCTCGAAGTAGCGCTCGGCCACCGGCGTGGGGCGGCGGTACGCGTCGAACTTGGTGGAGATGAGCAGCGTGCGGGCCAGCTTGCGCTTGCGGTACCCCGACCAGCGACACCGCACGAGCAGACGGAGTCCGGCGCTGCGCAGGCTGCCGTGCAGGTCGAGCCCGTGCGTCGGCGCCAGGGCCCGCAGCCGGCGGGCCAGGTGGCGCAGGGGCTCATCCGGCTCGAGCGCCACGACTTCCCCGAGGTGAGGGTTGTCGGCGACGAGCGGCGCCATGGCGCGCTTCGTCACGAACACGAGCTTGGCCTCGGGGTGGCGGCGGGCGAGCGCGCGCACGAGCGGCGTGGTGAGCAGGATATCGCCGATGGAGCTGAACCGGACGAGGAGGACGCACAGCACGCTGCGAAATAAGTCCTGCGTTGCCCGGGTTCGCCAGTCGCCATTAGCTTAGGCCTATGGCGCGGCCCAAGACCATTCTGTGGGTGGACGACGAAGTGGAGGGGCTCGCCGCCCACCGTCGCTTTCTCGAAGCCCAAGGGTTCACCATCGCATCGGCGGCGCACGGCGACGACGCCCTCGCGCTGCTGCGGCGCCAGTCCTACAGCATCGTATTGCTCGACGAGCAGATGCCGGGACGGCGTGGGCTCGAGCTGATCGGCGAGATCCGCGCCATCGACGCCGGGATGCCCGTGGTCATGGTCACCCAGAGCGAGGACGAAGGGACGCTGCGCGAAGCGATCGGCGTGGAGGTCGACGATTATCTGGTCAAGCCGGTCCAGCCGCGCCAGATCCTGTCCGTCGTCACGCGCCTGCTCGAGGGCGACCGCATCCGGCAGCAGCGTCTGGCGCGCGACTTTGTCACCCGGTTCCGCGAGCTCGAAGGGCGCCGTGGCGCGACCCTCGCCTGGCGCGAATGGATCGAGCTGGTGGCCGAGCTGGCCCGCTGGGAAGTGCGGCTGGCGGCCGCCAACGAGCCCGGGCTGTCGGAGGCGCTGCGCGCGCTGCAGCGCTCGCTCCGCAAGGACTTCGCCGAGTACGTGGCCCGGCAGTATCCCCGCTGGCTCGCCGCCCCGGAAGGCGACCGGCCGCCGCTCTCGGTCGACGTCGGGGCGGAGTTTCTGGTGCCGGTGCTCAAGGCCGAGGGGCGCGCGCTGTTCGTCGTGGTCGACTGCCTGCGGCTCGACCAGTGGGAGGTGCTGCGCGATCTGGTGACGCCGCTGTTCGACGTCGAGGAGTCGCATTACTACAGCATCCTCCCGACCGCCACGCCGTTCTCGCGCAACGCCATCTTCTCCGGGATGTTCCCCATGGAGATCGCGGCACGGCATCCCGGGTGGTGGGGACAGCCGTCCGACGAGGAGAGTCTCAACGCGCACGAGGGTGAGCTCCTGGCCGAGCAGCTGGGCGAGCTCACCGGGCGACCCGTCCCGGTGCGGTACGAGAAGCTGTTCAGCTCGGCGGAGGGCGACCTGGTGCGCCGCCTCCCGGCGCACCTCGCCCAGGACGGCGTCACGGCCCTGGTGTTCAACTTCGTGGACCAGCTCACGCACGGGCGCTCCGAGAGCGCGATCCTGTACGAGGTCGCCCGCGACGAGGCCGCCCTGCGGAGCCTCACGCGCACGTGGTTCGAGCGCTCCCCGGTGCTGGCGGCGCTGCGCGAGGCCGAGCGCCGGGGCGTAACGGTGCTGCTCACCACGGACCACGGCTCGATCCACTGCGAGACGCCCGCCACGGTGTACGCCAAGCGCGACGCGACCGCCAACCTGCGCTACAAGTTCGGCGAAGATCTCCGCAGCGAGGATTCCGAGGCCGCGATCGTCGTGGAAGACCTGAAGGCCTTCGGCCTGCCGGGCATGGGTCTCGGCGTGCGGCTGCTGCTCGCGACCTCGGACCGCTTCTTCGTCTATCCCACCAAGCTGCGCGAGTATCAGGCCCGATATCGCGGCTCGTTTCTGCACGGCGGCGTGACGCCGGAAGAAATGATCCTGCCGGTCGCGCTGCTCACGCCGCGCGGCCGCGGGCAAAGGGCGGGCGGACAGGGGAGTGCGGGAGGGGCGCGCTGAGATGAGCCGCAGCACGCGGCTACTGCTGCTGCTCCGTCCCTACACACCCTTGTTCGTCGTCAACCTCGTCACCACCGTCTTCGCCTCGGTGCTCGACGGGGTCACGTTCGTGCTGCTCATCCCGTTCCTGCGCACCTTGTTCGGACAGGAGGCGCTGCCGACAACGGGCGGATCGGCGGTCGAGCGGCTGCTCGCGACGGTGGTCGGTCCCGTGCTCGCGGCGAGCGCACCGGACGCCGCGCTGCGCAACGTCGTTCTGGTCCTGCTCGCCACGTTGGTCGTCAAGAACGCGCTGGTGTACAGCGCGAACCTCGCCAACGTCGCCATCCAGGAGCACGTGGTGCGCGATCTACGGGTGCATCTGTTCGAGCACCTGCAGGTGCTCCCGCTGGCCTTCTTCCAGCGCACTCGCGGCGGGCAGCTCCTGGCCAGGGTGATCAACGACACCGACCAGGTCAAAACGGCGATCACCGCCGCGCTCGCGTCGCTGCTGCAGAATGTCAGCCTCATCGTCGTCTACCTCGCGATCCTCATCGGCCTCTCCTGGCGCCTGACGCTCGTGGCGTTGGTATGCGCGCCGCTCCTGGTCCTCATCGTGCGCCCGATGGTCGGGAAGGTGCGCCGCCGCTCGCGGGAGCAGGCGGACCAGCGCGGGGAGCTCACCAGTCTCGTGAGCGAGCTCGTGAGCTCGATCAAGCTGGTACGGGCGTACGTGGCGGAGCGCTTCGAAGCCGATCGGTTTCGCCGGCTCGCCGACCGCTACCGCAAGGGCGTGCTGCGCGCGCAGCGCTACGCCTTGCTCACGAGCCCGGTGAGCGAAGTGTTCGCCGGGGCGGTCATCGTGTTGATCTTCGCCGTCGGGACACGGCTGGCGCTGGGGCAGGCCGCCGTGCTGCGGCCGGAAGTGTTCATCGCGTTCATCGCGGTGGCGCTGCGCCTGATGTCGCCGGTCAAGTCCGTGGCCAACTACCCCACGGCGATGGCGACCGCGCTCGCGGCCGCCGATCGCGTGTTCGAGGTGCTCGACCTCGCCGCGGAGGAAGGCGACCGGCCGGGCGAAGTGCCCGCGCGGTTCGAGCGGTGCATCGAGTACCGCGGTGTCACGTTCTCCTACAACGGCCAGGCACCCGTGCTGCAGGGCGTCGACCTGGAGGTGCGGCGCGGTCAGGTGGCGGCGGTCGTGGGCCCGTCCGGGGCGGGGAAGACCACGCTGGTGGACCTGCTACCGCGCTTCTACGAGCCGACCGGCGGCGCGATCACGGTGGACGGCGTTCCGGTCACCCGGTTCACGCGCTCGAGCCTGCGCTCGCTCATGGGTATCGTCTCCCAGGAGACGATCCTCCTGAACGATACGGTATTCGCGAACATCGCCTACGGGCGGAACGACTTCACGCTCGCTCAGGTGCAGGCCGCGGCCCGCGCGGCCAACGCGCACGACTTCGTGTCGCAGCTCCCCGACGGCTACGACACGGTCCTGGGGGAGCGCGGCATGCGGCTCAGCGGGGGCGAGCGCCAGCGGATCGCGATCGCGCGCGCCCTGTTACGCGACCCGCCGATCCTGATCCTGGACGAAGCCACGAGCGCCCTCGACATGGAGTCCGAGCGCCTGGTGCAGGAGGCGATCGACCGGCTGATGGCGCACCGCACGACCTTCGTCATCGCCCATCGGCTCGCCACCGTGCAGCACGCCGACGTGATCGTCGTGCTCGCCGACGGACGGATCGTCGAGCAGGGGACGCACGCTACCCTGTACGCGGCGGGCGGGCTGTATCGGCGGCTGCACGACATGCAATTCCGACCCTGACGTGCTCTCGGGCTTCACCATCGTCCGGAACGCGGTCCGGCTCGACTACCCGATCGTGCCCGCGATCCGCTCGATTCTCGACATCTGCGACGAGGTGGTGGTCAACGTGGGGCGCTCGGACGACGGGACGCGTGACCTCGTGGCCGGGATCGGCGATCCGCGCGTCCGCATCCTCGACAGCGTGTGGGATTTCTCGCGCGGCGGCGGCACGCTCTCGTACGAGACCAATCGGGCGATGGCGGCCTGCGCCGGGGCGTGGGGCGTCTACATCCAGGCCGACGAGGTGCTACACGAGTCCGGCGCGGCGCTCATCCGCGAGACGCTGCGCCGGTGCGACGCCGAGCCGCACGTCGAGGGCCTGCTGGTCGATTATCTCCACTTCTACGGCGACTTCCGGACCATCGCGACCGACCGGCACTGGTACCGCCGCGAGGTGCGCGTGGTACGGCTGGGCGGCGAGATCCGTTCCTACCGGGACGCGCAGGGCTTCCGCGTGGGGGCCGGGGAGCGGCGCGTGCGCGCGCGGGCCACGGGCGCGCCGATGTTCCACTACGGCTGGGCGCGGCCGCCGCAGGCGCTGCGCCGCAAGGTCATCGCCGCCAAGGAGGTGTTCACGGAGGCCGCCGACCGGTGGGAGCGGCGGGCCGCGCGCGACACGCTCGACTGGACGCCGCTGTTGCGCCGGTTCAGCGGCACTCACCCGCGGGTTGCGCAGCCGTGGATCGCGGCCCAGCAGGCGGCCGTGACGGGGCCGGTCGTGGGCCCGCGGCGCTTCCGGCCGGGGCACGTCCGACTCTATCTGTCTCACTGGATGGAGCGCCTGACCGGAATGCGGCTGTTCGAGTACCGCAACTACGTCGACGTATGACGGCGGCGCCGCCCTCGCCGTTCGCGGGACTGCGGGTGGTGCTCGTCGCCGCGTTCAATCGTCGCTATCACCGGAGCGGTCTCTCCCTTGCGGCGGCCCTCAGATCGCTCGGCTGCGAGCTGCGCCCGTGCGAGGAGCGGCTGCGGGGCTGGAATTCGCTCTTCCGGCGCCGCCTCGGCGACCGGCTCGCCGCCCGCCTGCGCCGCCACCCGGCCGACGTGGTGCTGGTCTTCAAGGGAGCGCAGCTCGATCCGGCGGTGGTCGTGGACTTGCGGCGGCGGTTCGGCGGTCGCTGGGTGAACTGGTTCCCTGACGACCCGCACGACCACGAGACGTCCACCCGGCTGGCGCCCGCCTACGATTGCTGCTTCACTCACGACAGCTCCAGCCTCCCGCGCTACCGCTCGGCGGGCGGCCGTCCCCACTACCTCGCGTTCGGCTGCGATCCGGAGTACCTGCGGTCGCCGCCGGCCGCCTCGCCCGCGACCGCGCCGCTCGGGTTCGTGGGCTCGCGCGACCCGGTGCGCGAGCGCGTGGTGCACGCGCTCGACGATCTCGGTCTCGTCGTCTGGGGGCCGCGATGGCCGCGGGGCGCGGTCTACGGCGCCGCCTTCGTGCGCGCGCTCGCGGGTGCCGCGGTCGGCGTGAACATCCACCAGCACTTCGGTCCGGGCGGCGACCCCACGCGCTATGGCACCGGCGCCAACATGCGGGTATTCGAGCTCGCCGCCGTCGGCACGCCCCAGCTCTCGGATGCGAAGGCGGACATCGCCCGCCACTTGACTCCGGGGCGCGAGGTCGTGCTGTACCGGAGTATCGCGGAGCTGCGCGCCCGGGCGCACGAGCTCCTCGCTGACGAGCCCACGCGCCGGTCGCTGGCCGCCGCGGCCCGCGAGCGGGCGTTGCGCGAGCACACCTGGCGCCATCGACTCGAGGAGCTGCTTACGGTGGCGCTGCGGTGAGGGGCGCGCCTCAGCGCACCGAGAACACCCTCACGGGGGTCGCGTGATTGCGATGGGGGTTGACCGCGTGCGCCAGCCGGTCGCCCAGGCTGGGAAACACAACCTGCTCGAGCATGAGGGTCCGGCCCAGCGCGCCCTCCAGCCGCTTGCGGTCCGCGTCTGCGGAGTCGCTGTACAGCACCACGTAGTTCACCGGCGCCGGGGCGGTGCGCGTCGCGGCGACGTCGGCGGCGAGGTGCGCGCGCGACTCGAAGACGAAGACCGGCGGCTTGGGCGTGCCGAGGTAGTAGTCGGGCACGGGGAAGGCATAGCTGTACTGTGCCTCGATGATCCCCGTGGCGTCGTGGCGGCGTTGCAACTGCACCAAGGGCGCGACGCGATCCTTCTTGCCGTACGAGACCACTCCGATGCCGAGCAGCAGGGTGTTCACAACGACGAAATACGCCCAGGACCAGTTGTACACGCTGCTCCACCCCCGCCGCGCGAACCAGTCCCGGACGTTCGAGATCCCCACGGCGCCTAGGATCAGGAGGGCGGGAAGCACGGGAAGCAGGAAGCGTTCCTGCTTGTTCGGGACCAGGCTGGTGGCGACCAGAAACGCCAGGGTCGGAACGCCGAGGAGTGGGAACATCCGGCCCCCGCGGATCGCCGCAGCCAGGAAGAGGAGGGAAAAAGGGGGGAGGAAGATGTAGACCAGGGTTCCGATGTATTTCCAGGGCGGCCCCTCCGGGTACCCGAGCCCGATTCCGGCCCGGTGTCCCGCGGTCTCGAAGAAATAGTACCATGGGTCGCCGTTCACCACCACGTTGCTCGCCGTCTGCAGCGCGAACACGACGAGCAGGCCCAGAACGAACAAGGGTTTGTGAAATCGTTGGGCCGGGCGCCACACGGCCATAGCGGCGAACGCCAGGACGAACGGGAGGGCGGGGAATCGCAGCACCAATGTGGTCATGATCGCCGCGCCCGACAGGAACGACCAGACCTTCGCGCCGCGGTCCGCGTCGTCCGCCTTGAGCAGCCACCAGCACCCCGCGAGCAGTGGAACCTGGCACACCGCCTCTTCGAACTGATGCACCGAAGTGACGGGCAGAGGAAAGAACGCCGCGACGAGGAGCCCACCCAGCAGGGCAGCCGCGCGTCCCGCGACGCGCTCGACGATTCGGAAGGCGAAATAGACCCCGGCCAGCGCGCCGGCGGCGTGCATCAGCCGCAGCACGAGCATCTCTACGTCGGGGGATCTGTTCCCCAGCGCTCGCATCGCATCCATAACGAGCGCGACGCTGCCGGGATAGAGGATCGACCGTTTGAAGTCGTGGGGGAATGGGATCCCGCGGGCGACCCGGTCCGCGGTATCGACGAGAATCAGGTGGTCGTCCACGGTGAGGAAGCCCCGACTGAAGATCGCGGCGACGAGCCGAAGCACGGCGGCGACCACCAGAACGGCGAGGAGCGGCCGCTCCGCGAACGCACGCTGGATCGCCGTCATGCCGACCACCACGTGCAGGCGAGTCACGCCGGAACGGGCGACGTCGTTCGTCCGGCGGGCAGCGTGCCCGTTTCGAGCACGTGGCGATACATGCGCAGGTACTCGCCCGCCATCACGAGGTGCGTGAAGAAGCGCTCCGCATGGGCCCGACACGCGCCTGGGTCGCGCGACTGAATCTGCTCGGCGGCGGCGATGATCTCGTCCATCGTGTCGCACAGGGCCCCGACCGCGGGCGTGACCAGCTCGGGCAGCGCGCCGCGCCGCGTGCCCAGCACGGGCGTCCCCGAGAGCAGCGCCTCGACGCTGACGAGCCCGAACGGCTCGTCCCACTGCGCCGGATTCCACAGGCAGCGTGCGCGCGCCAGCAGCGCGGCCTTGGTCGTGCCGTCGACTTCACCGACGTACTTCACGGAGCCCGTGAAGCTCGGCCGCCAGCCGCCGGCGACGATCAGGCGATGCCCGGTACGCTTCGCGGCCTCGACCGCCCAGTGATAGCCCTTGGCGCTGTGCAGCTTGCCGAGGAACAGGTCGTACTGCTCGGCGCGCTTGGGAAACCGGCGGAAGACGTAGTCGGCCGGATCGAGTCCGTTATAGACGAACACCTCGCTCCCGTGCCGGCGCGCGTGGTCGCGCGACAGGAAAATCGCACGGGGCGAGGGCGGGGCGCCGGGCTTCAGGTTGCGATGGATCGTCTGGACCACGGGGATGCCCGCCGGGTCGCGCCGCAGCGGGAAGTGGGCATGCAGGATCTCGGCGTCGCGCGGCAGGTGGGACGCGACGCCGTCCGGGTCGGCGAGCTGGCGCGACGGCACCTCGATCACGGTCGCTTCGGGGACGCGCGTGCCGGGCGGCGCGAGCAGCGTGACGCGGTGCCCGAGCGCGGCGAGTCCGCGCACCAGCGCGACGACCACGCGCTCGGGCCCTCCGTAGCCTTTGGCGGGAAGCGGCTGGTGAGAGGCGACCACGACCCGCATGCGGAGGCCTCAGTCCTTCGGGACGCAGAACACGTCGTACACGTTCCACTGCATCAGATTCGCCGGTGTGACGAGCTCTCTTACCAAGGCCCGACCCTCCCGCGCCAGGTCGTGCGCCTCGATCGCGAATCCGTAGGTCCGCGGCTTCGGTTTGAGCCCCAGCAGGTAAACGAATTCCTTGGCTTTCAGCGGGCTCCCTCCTCTACTGGCGCCAGACAATAAACACTAGCTTCGAGCCATGCCAGCCCGGCCGCTCACGATCCTGCAGCTGACGCACCAGGGCGGCGGATCCGGCTCGACGGTGGCGATCGCGAACTTGAGCCGCCAGCTCGCGCGGCGCGGGCATCGCGTGCTGATCGGCTGTCGGCCCGGGACGATGCTCGCGGGACTTACGGCCGACGCGGGGCTCGAGCTCGTCCCCCTGGACTTCCGTCGCCTGGGCCCGCTCGCCGCTTCGCTTGGCGACGTGGTGGCGCGCGAGAGCGTGGACGTGGTGAACAGCAACGCCACGCGTGACCGCCGCGCGCTCACCTGGCTGCGCTGGCGGCGACGACTGCCACGTGCCTTCGTCGTCACGCGCCACACCATGCCGCTCACGCTCCCGCCCGAGCTGGTCGCCGTGGCGCTCTCGGCCGATCGCACTATCGCCGTGAGCCCGGCGGTGGCGCGCGCGTTGCGCCGCCGGCTGCACCCGCGCGCCCGCCTCCGCGTCGCGCCCAACGGCATCGACTGCGACCGGGTCGACGCGCCGCCGTCCGCCGCCGACGTCGCCGCCGCGCGGGCCGCCCTCGGCGACCCGGCGGGCTGCCCGGTGGTGCTGGTGCTGGCGCGCCGCAAGGACCAGCACGTCCTGCTCGAGGGCCTCGCGGCCCTGCAGCGGCCCGTCGTGGTCGCGTGCGTAGGCATCGAGGCTGATCCCGCGCTCCGCGCGATCGAGCGTACGCTGCCGGAACGCCACCGTGTGGTGTACGTGCCGTTCACCGAGCGGCCTCTCGCCTTCGCCCGCCTCGCGGACGTGTCGGCCCTGCCGTCGCGCATCGAGGGGCTGTCCATCGCCCTGCTCGAGACGATGGCCCTGGGATTGCCCGCGGTCGCGTCGCGGGCCGGGGGAAACCCGGACGTGATCACGTCGGGAGAAACCGGCGTGCTGGTGCCCCCGCTCGATCCCTCGGCCTGGGCCGGCGCGCTGGAGCGCGTGCTCGGCGATCGGGAGTTCGCGCAGCGGATCGCGCGGGCGGGGCGTGACCGCGTGCGGCGGGAATTCACCCTGGAGCGGACCGCCGAGCGGACCGAGGCGGTCTATCGTGAGGCGCTGGAGCGACGGCGCGGTTGAGCCCCCCCCCTTCCCCCACCCTCCTCCTCGCCCTCAACTTCCCGCCGTTCGGGGGCGGCATCGCCCGCATGATGGGCGAGGTCGCACTCCGCTATCCCGAGCACGGCCTGGTGGTCTCCACGGGAACCTGGCCGGGAAGCGATGCCAGCGACGCGCGTTTCCGCCAGACCATCGACCGCGTGGCCGTGGGTGCGAAGCGGCTGCGCACGCTGAACGGGCTGCTCCGTTGGACCCGGCGCGTTGCGGCGCTGGCGCGCCGCACCGAGCCAGCGTTTGCCTGGTGCGACGAGGTCAAGCCGGCGGGGTACCCCGCGGCGTGGCTGCACGCGCGCCGCGGGATACCCTTCGGCGTACTGGCTCACGGCGCGGACCTGTTGCTGCTCCAGGCGAAGGTGCGTCGCTCGCGCTTCAAGCGGTGGACGGCGCGGCGCATCTTCGAAGGCTGTGCGGTAGTGGTCGCCAACAGCCGGTGGACCGCGGATCTCGCCCGCGACGTGCTCGAGTCCCTCGGCTGCCCCGCGCTCGCCGCCGATGTCCGCGTCGTCCACCTCGGTACGACGCCCTCCCATTTCCGCCCCGGCATCGACCCGCTGGCGGTGCGTCGCAAGCACGGCCTCGAGGGAGGCCCGTGGCTGCTCACGGTCGCCCGGCTCGACTTCCACAAGGGGATCGACACGGTCATCCGGGCGCTCCCCGCGATCCGGGCCGCGGTTCCGGGCGCGCGCTACGCCGTCGCCGGCGTGGGGAGCCGGCGCGATACACTCGACGCGCTCGTCGCGGAGCTCGGTCTGGGCGATGCGGTGCGCCTGCTGGGCTTCGTTCCCGACGCGGAGCTGCCTGCGCTGTACAACGCGGCGGACGTGTTCGTGCTCGCGTCCCGGCGACACGACTTGCTGGTGGAGGGATTCGGAATCGCTTGTGTGGAGGCTGCTGCGTGCGGTCTTGCCGTGATCGGCAGCCGCTCCGGCGGGATCCCCGAGGCCATCCGCGAGGGCGAAACCGGCTTGCTCGTTGATCCGGAAGACCCGGCCGCGCTGGCAGCGGCCGCCGTGCGCGTGCTCGAGGATGATGCCCTGCGCCGCCGACTGGGCGCCGCCGGGCGCGTGGCGGTGGAGCACTACTACAATTGGGATCGCGTCACGGCCGACCTGCTGCGGATCGACCGGGAATTCCGCCGACCACGACCGTAGATTGTTCCGGATGACGACGCTCCTGCTGGCGCAGGACTTCCCCCCGATGGGCGGCGGCATCGCCCGCTTGCACGGCGAGCTGGCGAAGCGGTTCCCACGGGGCGAGCTCGTCGTCTCCACTCCTGCTGATCCCGACGCATCCGAAGTGGACAGCGGTCTCCCGGCCATCGTGGACCGTCTCCCCATCGGCGTGCGCCGCACCAAGACGCTGCCGGCCGTCCTGTTCTGGTCGCGGCGCGCGGCCAGCCTGGCGCGCCAGCATCGCGTCCGGTTCGTGCACTGCGGCAACGTGAAGCCGGCGGGGTACCCGGCCCGCTGGGTGCACGAGCGCTTGCACATCCCCTACGGCATTTTTTTCCACGGCGCCGATCTGCTGAGCGAGCAGCACAAGATCCGACACTCGCGTCTCAAACGCCGCACGGCGCGCGTCATTTTCGGCGGGGCCGCGGTCCTGATGACCAACAGCGCCTGGACCCGCGACCTCGCGCTCTCACTGCTCGGCGACTTGGGCCTCGACGGGCACGGCCGGCGACTCCGTGTCGTGCACCTGGGCACGGACCCGACCTACTTCCGGCCCGGTATCGATGCGAACGCGCTGCGCGAGCGGTTCGACCTGCCCGACAACAGCACCCGCTGGCTCGTGACGGTCGCCCGCCTGGAGAAGCACAAGGGCATGGACACGGTGATCGAGGCGCTGCCGGCCATCCTCGAGCGCGCTCCGGACGTGTGCTACGCGGTCGCCGGGACGGGTCCCGACCGCGAGCGGCTGGAGAAGCGGGCACACGAGCTCCGGCTGGGCGACCGTGTGCGCTTTCTCGGCGGCGTCGGCGATCAGGACCTGCCGGCGTTTTACAATCTCGCGTCGGTGTACGTCGGCGCCTCGCGGCGCGCCGAGCGGCTGGGCGTGGAGGGGTTCGGGATCTCGTTGGTGGAAGCCTCCGCGTGCGGCCTGCCGGTGGTGGCAGGTAATTCGGGCGGCATACCGGACGCCGTGCGGGACGGTGAGACCGGGTTCCTCGTGCCTCCCGAGGACCCCGCCGCCTTCGCCGATGCGATCTGCCGCCTGCTGGCGGACCCCGCAGCGGCCAAGCGCATCGGACAGGCGGGCCGCCGCGCGGTGGAGACGTACTTCAACTGGGACCGCGTGGTGCGCGACCTGCGCGCGATCGAAGCGGAGGTCTCGGCGGTCACGGCGGCCTAGATGCGCCCGGCGGCGGGCCGCCTTCACTACGGCGTCTTGGCCGCGTTGCTCGCGGTCGGCACCGTCATCCGCGTCGTCCAGTTCCTGCATCGCCCTTCTCTCTCGGTGGACGAGGCGATGCTCGCCCTGAGCATCGGCTCCCGCTCCTACGGCGGCTTGCTGCGACGACTCGACTACGGCCAAACCGCCCCGGTGCTGTTTCTGTGGGCGACCCGCTTCGTCACGCGGCTGGGTGGCGTGAACGAATTCACCCTGCGTGCGTTGCCGCTCGCCGCGGGCCTCGCCTTTCCTGTCGTCGTGTGGCGCCTGGCGGGCCGACTGCTCGATGGCCCGGCGGCGCTGTGGTGCGCGGCCCTCGCCGCGTGCTCGCCGGTCTTGGTGCGTTTCAGCATCATCGCGAAACCGTACGAGAGCGACGCCCTCGTGGCGGCCGCCCTCATCGCGTGCGCGCTCGAGACCATGGCGATGCCCGACTCGGCGACGCGATGGCGCTGGCTACTCGGGGGCGGGGTCGGCGGGCTCGCACTCTCGGCGCCGGCGATTTTCACGTTGGCCGGAATCGTCGTGTCGCTCGCGCTCGCGCCTTCCGTGCGGGGCACCAGCGGCGCTCGCTCGTGGTTGACGATCGCGGCCGTCGTGTGGGGTGCGGCATTTGCTGCTTTCTACTTCGGCCTGTACCGGCCGGTGGCGACGAGCGCGTTCATGCAGCAGTTCTGGGCCGCGACGTTCCTCGGGCTCGACACGCCGGGCTTCTCGGCACGGCTGTGGCGCGCCTTACATTCGGAGATCTTCCCGATCCTCGTCGGTACCCCGATTCCGGTCATCTCGACCGTCGCCTTCTCGGTCCTCGCCGGCGCCGGTCTCTTCTCATTACGACGGCTCGGCCAGGGCTGGAAGCTCATCCTCGCCGCCGCCCCGGTCGGGGCGGCGGTCATGGCGTCCGCCTTGCACCGCTATCCGATGGCCACGCGGACTTTACTCTTTACCACACCGCTGCTCATCGTGGTTCTCGTAGCCGGGCTGCGCTGGGTGGTGGGGCTCCTCCCTCGGCCGGTTGCGACGTGGGGGTTCCGCATCGTGGGCGGAGGGTGGGTCGCCACGGCGGCCGTCATCGCGGTCACAAAGCCTGAGTACGCCCCCGATGCGCGGCGTCTCGTCCGAGAGTTCGAGCTGGGGCGCGGAGCGGACGATCCAGTCTACGTGTTCGCCGGCGCGCCGACGTGGACGTTTTACACGACGGATTGGGCCGCGCCCGACACGGGACGATTGCGCCAGCTCGCCCACGCGTCCGAAGCATCGCAGCCTCTGCTCGCCGCGCCTCGCGACGACCTGGCGATTCCTTATCAAGGGCGGTGCGAGATCATCGGGGATCCGACGGGAATGCAGATTCGCTACTGGACCGGGCTCACAGCGTCGCAGCCCTACAGTGGCTGGGCCGAGCACGAGGCCGCACGCATCCACGCCGAGAGTCGCACGGATGTGTGGCTCTTCTTCGAGGCCTATTTCCGTGAGGACGTGGTGCGGGAGCTGCTGCGGGCGCTCGAGCGAGTTGGGGCCCGGCGCGTCCAGGCGAGCGACACGTGGGGCGCCAGGCTCTACCGCTATCGTCTCGACGGCCGCCGCGGGGAGAGCGTGTGCGCTCGCTGAGCGTGCGCGAGCAGCGCGCGCTCCTGTTGCTCGGCTGCCTCTGGGCAGCCGTGGTCGTCCCGGTTGGTGTGCACAAAGGGCCCGACTTCGTCGCCGAGCTCGGCCAAGCGGAGCGCCTGTTGCATGGACGCCCGCTGTTTGAAGACGTCAGCACCTCGCTCGGGCTCCCGTGGCCACCGTTCAGCGCGCTTGCGCTCGTGCCGTTCGCGTTGGTCGCCGCGGCGAGCGTGCCGCTCGCGAAGGCCTGCTGGGCGCTGGCGGGCGTCGCGTGCGTCGTTTGGACCGGGCTCGCGCCGCAGGGGTTGAGCGCGCGGCGCATCCTCCTCGCTGTCGCAGCCGTCGGCGTACCGCTCGAAACGAACTTCGAGTATCTGAACATCAGCCCGGTCCTGCTGGCCCTCGCGGTCGCTGCGGCGCTCGACCTCGAGGCTGGGCGCGACATACGCGCCGGCGTGTGGATCGGGCTCGCGACTGCGCTCAAAGCGTTCCCGGGGCTGCTCCTCCTCTACCTGGCGCTGCGTCACCGCTGGCGGGCGCTCGTCGTCGGCGTGTCGACGGGGCTCGCCGCGACCGTGCTGGCCGTCCTGCCTTATGGACTGCGTCAGGTGCCGCCCCTGTTGTTGAAGTGGGTCGAACTCGCTCGAGCCGGCGGCTGGGTCGTACACGTCGGCAACCAGTCGCTTCCGGCGATGCTGGGGCGCGCTGAAGCGCCTGCAACGGTCGCGCTATGCGCCAGCGTGTCGCTCGTTGTGCTGGCCGCAGTGATCGTCCACTCGCGTGTCCGTGAAGCGCGAGTGATCGATGAGGTCGGCCTGGTGCTCGTGGTGTCGGTGCTCATATCGCCCATCGCCTGGTCTCACTACTATCCGCTCATGCTGCCGGCGTGGATGACGGTGCTTCGCCTCCTGCCGAGCAGGCCGGGCGCGGGGCTCGCGGCCCTGATCGTCGCCGCCGGCGTCGGGACCTCGGGGGTCCTCACCGTCTGGTCGCGCGATTTGAAGCTGGTGCTCCTCGGGCACTCGATCTTCGTGTGGGGCGCGCTCGCGCTGCTCGCGGTGCTGGTATGGCTGCTGACGGCCCCGCGCATCGTTCCGCCACGACCTGGGCTGTTGCCGACGTGACGCTCGCTGAGGGTCGCTAACCCGCCGCGTCCGCCGCCTTGGGCGCGGCGGCGGGGCGCACACTGATCGCGTACGTGGGGCAATGCCGGATGAACTCGCCGTCGATGGGCGACCAGTCCTGCTCGGGCCGGGTGACGACCGCCTTGCCTTGCGCGTCCAGCACGAACATCCCCGGCGGTGCCTGCACCAGGCACGCCCCGCACCCGATGCACCGCTCCCGCTGCACCCGGATGGTCACGGCCCGGCGTGGATACACGCCCGAGTCGCCGGGGGCCGGCCACTCGGACGGGCGGTCGAGCCCGGCCACGGTGGCGCGATACCCTTCCTCGACAATCTCACGCAGGTGATCGAAGTCGAAGGCGGAGATGTGCTCTACGCGCGGGTGGATGTAATAGATCGGAGGCGTGGTCCACTCGCGCATGCGCAGCTCCAGCAGCGACTGCATCGCGATCTCCGTGGCGCGCGCGAACACCGCGGAGAACCCGTCTTCCTGGGTGTCCGCGCGAAACGCGTTCGACGCGGACACGTCGACCGCGAGGATCACGTCGGCGCCCAGAATGCGCGCCGTGCCGACCGGCAGGTTGTCCACGGTGGCGCCGTCCACGTAGAAGCGTCCTCGGATCTCGCGCGGCGGCAGGAAGCCCGGGATGGCACACGACGCGAACACGGCGTCTTTCACCGGTACCTCGTCCAGCCCCTCGAGCCCCCAGAAGACCTGCATCCCCGAGTTCACGTCCACCGTGTTCACGGTGAGGGGATGGTGGAGGTCTTGGAAGGTGGCGTCGCCGACGAGGCGGTGGATCAGGAGGTCGAGGGGCTCACGGCGGAACAGGGCCGGGGAGCGCATTCGCTTGAAGGCCATGTCCGCGTGGGCGACCACGAACACGTCCTTGCGGCGCAGCTTGATCGCCACGTCGCGCAGCTCGGCGATGCTCCGTCCCGCGGACCAGGCGGCGCCGACCATCGCGCCGACGCTCGAGCCGACGATCTGCGCCGGTACGAGGCCGCGCTCGGTGAGCGCCTGCAGCACGCCGATGTGGGCGACGCCCTTCATGCCGCCGCCGCCCAACACGAGGGTGAATCGCGTTTGGCTGTCCACGTGACCCGCCGCTTGCCCGGAAGGTGAGCCTCCGAGTAACGTAGTCGTGATCCCCAGCCCCGCGCTACTCATGCGTCATCGCGTCGTGCGCAGTCGTTGGACTCTGACCGGTCTCGCCGTCGTCGTCGCACTCGCGCTCGCGGCGCTCGCGGCGCCGCTCCTCGCGCCAGGTGATCCGTATCACGGGCAGCTCGCCGCCGCGTTGCAGGCGCCGTCGCGCGCCTTCCCGCTCGGCACCGACGCGCAGGGACGCGACGTCCTCAGTCGCCTGCTGTTCGGCGCCCGCCTGTCGCTCGCCGTGGGGCTCGCGAGTCAGCTGATCGCCCTCGGGGTCGGGCTCACGCTCGGGCTCGCGGCGGGCTTCTACGGGCGCTCCGTGGACGCCCTGGTGATGCGGGCCGCCGACGTCACCCTCGCCTTCCCGTCGCTGCTCCTGCTCATCGCCGTCGCCGCCGCCGTCAAGCCCACGCTGCCCGTCGTGTGCGTGGTGATCGGCGTCGTGGGCTGGGCCGGCATGGCGCGCCTGGTGCGCGGGCAGGTGCTCGTGGTGCGCCGCCTCGACTACGTCCACGCGGCGCGTGCGTTCGGCGCCTCCGACGCGCGGCTCGCCGCGCGCCACGTGCTCCCCAATGTGCTCGGGCCCGTGATCGTCGCCGCCACGCTCGGCGTCGGCGGCGCGATCATGGCCGAAGCGGCGCTCTCGTTCGTGGGACTGGGCGCGCCGCCGCCCACGCCCTCCTGGGGCGCGATGGTGGCCGAAGGCCGCGACCTGCTGCGCGTGGCGCCGTGGGTGTCGCTCTTTCCCGGGCTCGCGATCGGCCTGACTGTGCTGGCCGTCAATCTGGTCGGCGACGGCTTACGAGACGCGCTGGACGTGCGGGGAGGAGCAGCATGACGTCGAACCCGGGGCTGAGAGCCCCGGCTCGGCGTGGAGTGCGCCCTCTAAGGGCGCACCGTGAGCCGAGCGCGCCCTCTCAGGGCGCGGGGGAAACGTGACCGACATCGCCTACCACCCGACGCGCCTGCGCGCGTTGCGTGACCAGTTCCGCGCCCTCCGGGCCGCCGAATTCCCCTGGACGGCGGACACCGTGTATCTGAACAACGCGTCCATCGGGCCCATCCCGGAGCGCACCCGCCGTGTGCTCGACGAGTTCACGGCTAAGCGCACCGCTCCGCACCTCCTCCCCGACCGCGAACTGCAGGCGGGGCTGCAGGCGGCGCGGGTGGCGGTCGCGCGCCTGCTCAACGCGGACCCGGCCGAGATCGCGCTTGCCACCAACACCAGCCATGGCCTGAACCTCGCGGCCCGCGCCCTGCCGCTCACGCGCGGCGACGTGGTGCTGCTGTCCGATCGCGAGTTCCCCGCCAACGTGTACCCGTGGCTCCTGCTCAAGAAACAGGGGATCGAGGTGGAGCTCGCGCCCTGCGACGGCGAAGGCTGGCCCGACGAGGACTATCTCGTCGAGCGCCTGCACGACCCGCGGGTGCGCGTGCTCGCGGTCTCGTTCGTCCAGTTTGCCAACGGGTACCGCGCCGATCTGGGACGGCTCGGGGCCGCCTGCCGCGCCAACGGAACGTTTCTCGTGGTGGACGGGATTCAGGGCGTGGGGAACTCGACGCTCGACGTGCGCGAGACGCCGGTGGACATCCTGGCGTGCGGCGGCCAGAAGTGGCTGCTCTCGCCCTGGGGCTCCGGCTTCGTCTACGTGCGGCGCGAGCTGATCTCGGCGCTCGAGCCCGCCGTCACCGGCTGGATGGCGTTCGAAGGCACCGACGACTTCTCCCGGCTCATCGATTACAACCCCACCTTCCGCAGCGACGCGCGCCGCTTCGAAATGGTCACCTTGCCGTTCCAGGACTTCCACGGCATGACCACGTCGGTGGGGATGCTCGCCGAGCTGGGTGTCGACGACATCGCGCAATACGCCCGCACGCTGCACGAGCCGGTGCTGCACTGGGCCGAGGAGAACGGCGTCCGCGTCGTCTCACCCTCCGACGAGGCGCACCGCTCGGCCATCGTCTGCCTCGCGCCCGCGCATCCCGCCGAGGCGTATCATGCGCTCAAGCGCGCGCATGTCGTGTGCTCGCTGCGTGAGGGCGCCATCCGGCTGGCTCCGCACTGCTACAATACGGTCGAAGAGATGGAGCGGGTGCTGGATGTGCTGGATCAGCTGGAGTGAAGCGATGTCGGGTGAGGCGTTGTCGGGTACCGCGTTATCGGATACTGCGTTGTCGGGTATTGCGTTGTCGGATGCTGCGTTGCCTGTAACGCCTTACCCGACAACGCCTCATCGGACAACGCTCTACCCGGCAACGCTGTATCCCAACGCGGACAACGCGTCACCCGGCAACGTTGTATCCCTCTCTATGTCTACCACTCCATCCGGCCCATAGCACGAACAGCCACCCGAAGGTGATGCCGCCCACGGCAAGCGCGGTCTCGCTCGGTGGCGGTGGACTGAACAGGGAGGCCCCGTAGGACAACAGCAGCACCGCGATCAGCGCCCAGAATCCGTAGCGCCCGACGCCGTCGCGCGCCCGGGTGCCGGCAGCGTACAGCCATACCCCCGCGGCGAACATCACGCTCTCGGTCACGACCGTTCCCGAGACGGAGTTCCAAAGCCCGAGCCCCAAGCCCCTACCCCCGGGGCAGAGCGGCATGTCCGGGCGGTGGGTGACGAAGTCGAGCACCCAGTGGCTCACAACCAGGAGGGCGATGATGACGCCTCCGCGTCCGTCGCCCGTGAGCGTGCGGTAGGCGAACCCGAACAACGCACCCCATCCGATGAGCGTGACGAGGCTGTGCGAGATCGGGATGGAGTCGAGCCACAGGGTGAGAAACGGGTTCGGCCCCGGCACGATGTGGGCCCGTTCCCACCCTAGCAGCAGGAAGAGGGGCCAGAGCAAGTCGGCGAACGAAGTGGCCGCGAACAGCGCGCCCAGGGAGGCTCGTGGCGCGGCGCGCTTGGCCGCGAGCGCGAGGGCGTAGTGGCCGATGAACATCAGC
>Ga0209474_10000684_pt1 | contig 36033 bp, 32 predicted proteins | sample GraSoiAngelo_145_FD_185902 | JGI IMG/M metagenome (GOLD analysis project Ga0209474, IMG submission 185902) | Grasslands soil microbial communities from the Angelo Coastal Reserve, California, USA - 14_1009_05_20cm (SPAdes) (version 2) | ecosystem: Environmental > Terrestrial > Soil > Grasslands...
ACTTTTTGGCCATTAAGGATATGGCGGGTCTTTGCAAGCCGTATGCCGCATTCGAATTGGTGAAGACGCTGCGTGAAGAAGTTGGCGTTCCCGTTCACTTCCACACGCACGATACGAGCGGCATCAACTCGGGCTCGGTTCTGAAAGCCGCGGACGCCGGGGTGGACGTCGCAGACGCGGCGGTTGCAGCGGTCAGCGGCGGCACGAGCCAGCCGAATCTCAATTCCATCGTTGAGGCACTGCGCCACACGCCGCGCGATACGCAGCTCGACATCGAAGCGCTCAACGAGTGTTCAGACTATTGGGAGACGGTTCGCACTTACTATTTGCCATTCGACTCCGGACCGAAAGCCGGCTCCGCGCGGCTGTACCAGCATGAGATTCCCGGCGGGCAGTACACCAACCTGCGTGAACAGGCTACGGCTTTGGGGCTGGGACATCGCTGGCGTGAGGTGGAGAGAATGTACGCCGAGGTGAATCAGCTTTTTGGCGACATTGTAAAAGTCACGCCCTCGAGCAAAGTGGTTGGAGACATGACATTGCTTCTGATGGCGAAGGAGATGCGGCCGAAGGATGTTCTGGCCCTCAATGGAAAACACGACATGCCATTTCCCAATTCGGTGGTGGAGATGTTTTCCGGAGCTTTAGGAGTTCCTCCGGGCGGCTGGCCGAGGAGGCTTCAAAAGATCATTCTGAATGGCCGCACGCCCTTGAAAGGCCGTCCGAGCGCGAGCTTGCCACCCGCGGATTTCGAACAAGAGCAAAAACATCTGGAAGAAAAAACAGGTCATGCGGTCCGGCGCGACGACTTGCTGAGCTATTTGCTGTATCCGGAAGTGTTTGCGAAGTTCGACCGCTTTCGCCAGACGTATTCCGACGTCAGCGTGGTGCCTACGCCTGCATTTTTCTATGGGCTCAAATCCGGCGAAGAAATCACGGTGGAGATCGAGTCCGGAAAAACGCTTATCATCAAATTTCTGACGTTCAGCGAGCCGCATCCCGATGGCACGCGCACGCTTTTCTTCGAACTCAACGGGCAGCCGCGCGAAATTACGGTGCGGGACAAATCGCTGCGTGTCACGGAACGCGCGCATCCCAAAGCGGACCCTGCCGATCCCGGCCAGGTGGCGGCCCCGACCGCCGGCGTTATCAGCAGCGTGGCCGTGCAAGCCAATCATGCGGTGGAACGCGGAGCGAAACTTCTTACCCTCGAAGCGATGAAAATGCAGTCCAATATCTATGCGCCTGTTTCCGGCCGTATTGCTAAACTGCTCGTAACGCCCGGCCAGCAGGTGGAAGCTAAGGACCTCCTGGTGACGATCGCACAGTGAGTTCTGGGCAGCTTCGCAAGCACGAACGGTTCCGGTCGCGCTTCCTGCGCAATCAGCGCGACCTTATCATTTACACGCCGCCTGGCTATCTCGACCAGCCGGCGCGGCGTTTTCCCGTTCTTTATCTTCACGACGGACAGAATCTCTTTGACGGCGCGACTTCATTCATTCCCGGACAAGACTGGCATGTTGGACACACGGCGGACGAGTGTATTCACGCTCGCTCCGTCGAGCCGCTCATCATCGTCGGCATGTACAACACGAAAGCACGCATCCGCGAATATACGCCCACCCATGTGGCAAAGCTTGGCGGGGGCCGCGCGGACCGTTACGCAAAATTTCTGATCGAGGAAGTAAAGCCATTCGTGGAAAGAGAATATCGCACCCTCGCCGGCCCCCAACACACCGGCATCGGCGGGTCGTCGCTCGGCGGACTGGTGTCGCTGTATCTAGGGCTCAAGCATTGCACGATCTTTGGGAAGATCGCCGCGCTGTCGCCCTCGCTTTGGTGGAACCAGTTGGTGATTCATCGTTTTGTGAAGTCCATGCACGTTGAGCAGCGCCCCCGCATCTGGCTGGACATCGGCACGCGGGAAGGGCCTCGCATCGTGCAGGACGTGGAGCGATTTCGCGATGTGCTACTCGAAAAGGGCTGGCGGCGCGAACACGATTTGCACTACGAGCGCGTGGAGGGAGGAGAGCACAATGAAGCGTCCTGGGCGCAGCGCGTCGGGCCCTTTTTGCAATTTTTATATCCAGCCGCTCCGGGCGCTGTATAATCCGCGCTCTAATTGCCCTCGCCCCGAGGTAGCGCATGTCAGACGGCCGGCCTCTTACCGTTCTCTGCATCAGTTCCTATGAAAAGGGGCAGGAGTTTATCCGCGAATGCAAGGGCATGGGTTGCCGCGTGCTGCTGTTGACCGTCGAGAAGCTGCGGAACGCCGACTGGCCGTTTGAATGCATCGATGAAGTGTTCACCATGCCGGAAGAGCTGCCTCTGCAGAGCTTGATTTACGCAGTGAGTTATACAGCCAGGTCGCAGCCGATTGATCGGATCGTCGCGCTCGACGAGTTTGACATGGAGAACGTCTCCGCCCTTCGCGAACACCTCCGCATTCCCGGCATGGGTTTGACCACCGTGCGTTATTTTCGAGACAAGCTGGCAATGCGCGCCCGCGCAAGAGAGACGGAGATTCTGGCGCCGGAATTTGTGCACGTTTTGAACCACGATAGCCTGCGCGAATTCATGTCCCGCGTATCAGGTCCGTGGTTGCTCAAGCCGCGTTCGCAGGCGTCCGGCATCGGAATGAAGAAGATTCACAAGCCGGAAGAACTTTGGCCCTGGCTCGACCAGTTAGGTGACCAGCAATCGTTCTATCTCCTGGAACAGTTTGTGCCCGGCTCGGTCTATCACGTGGACAGCGTGATTTCGGAGAATGAAGTTGTCTTTGCAGAAGCACACGGTTACGGCGCGCCGCCATTGGAAACTTCGCATCAGGGCGGTGTTTTCACGACGAGTACGCTTCCGCGCGATGCGGAGGAAGCGCGCGCATTGCAGAAAATCAATCGCGATCTCATCGAGAGCCTTGGCTTGGTGCGCGGCGTGACCCACGCTGAATTTCTGAAGGCGCATGCGGATGGGAAATTCTATTTTCTCGAGATTGCCGCGCGAGTCGGAGGCGCTTACATTGCGGATGTCATCGAAGCCGCCACGGGCATCAATCTCTGGCGCGAATGGGCGCGGCTCGAAGTCGGCGCCGGCAAGCAACCCTATCAGCTTCCCGCTGCGCGACGAGATTACGCGGGAGTGATTCTATCTCTCGCGCGCCAGGAGGTTCCCGACACTTCAGCCTATGACGATGGCGAAATCGTCTACCGCGTCAGCAAGTTTCATCACGCGGGATTCATTCTCAAATCGGCAAGCCACCAGCGGATTCAACAGCTTCTCGATTCCTACTCCCGCCGCTTCATCGAGGATTTCCTGGCCACGGAACCGGTTCCCGAAAAGCCTTCCCATTAATTGTTAATGTATAAAGCTCTTCTTTACTTTCGGCGGGATTTCCAGCAAAATCGCAACACCCAAGCCAGTCCTGCCCGAAAGTCCAGTAACTATCAGGAACAGAGCGTCCAGAGTTTGTTTGCTGCGGCCCCCTGCGAGGAATAGAGTTTGCATTACCCCCGGGCGAAAATCTACGTGGGGTGTGCTGTCCCTTAGGGAGGATCGATGTGGGGTAATAAGAAACCGGATGCGCCGCAACCCGGGCAACCGGAACAAAGGAATCCAATTTCGAATCAGCCGTCGCGACCAGCTCCGGCGGCCTGGGAGGAAAAACCGGCAATGAGTACAGATGCAATGCGTCCATTAGGCGGGACCGCGGACCGCGGCACAGCGCGGCTCGGGGCAAGTCTGCATGTAAAGGGAGAGATCTCCGGCAACGAAGATCTGGTGATTGATGGCTCAGTCGAAGGGCTGGTCCAACTCGATGAGCGGAAACTCACCGTCGGAGCCACGGCGAAAGTCACGGCCGACATCATTGCCCGCGAGGTGGTGGTGTTTGGCACGGTGAAGGGCAACCTTCGCGCCAAAGACAAAATTGAAATCAAGAAAGATGGTTCGGTCAATGGCGATCTGACCACTGCGCGCATCATGATCGAAGACGGGGCCTATTTCAAGGGCTCGATCGAGATCGACAAGAGTGCGGAAAAGGAATCCAGCAGCCACGCGTTTACAAGGAGCTCTTCGGTTCCGGCGGCGACGGCTACCAAGACCATATAGTTTTTAGTCCGCATGCAATCCCTTCAGGAGAGCGTCCCGGCAGGTCCGGGACGCTCTCTTGTTTTCCACAGTCGATTGTCCGTACTCCGTGTTTATCAGCTTGACACGTCTAGCGCCGGTAGCTATCGTCTAACCGGCTTCCTCTCAGTGTGCGTTTAGAGAATGCGCGGATGCCAGTTGTGTTTGGTTTCTGCGTCTCTCGCAGAAGATTCCTGGAGTCGTGTCGTGGGACGACTACGCGACCGCGTTCTGCTGCTGGAATTTCTAGTGCTGGTTTCCGCGTGTGCGGGGTGCGGCGGAGGCTCTTCCGTTACGCAACCGCCCCCTCCGCCACCCGATTTTTCCCTGAGCTTTTCAGCGAGTGCAATTTCCATTTCTCAAGGCGGCACCAGTTCTGCGGTGAGTGTCTCAGTCAGTCCCAGCAACGGATTCACCGGCAGTGTGCAAGTTATGCTGAGCGGACTTCCGGTGGGTGTGACGTCAAATCCGGCGAGCCCGTTTGATGTAGCGGCGGGCGCAAACCTTCCTGTTGTTTTTGGGGCCGCGTCAAACGCCGCACCAGGGAACTTCACAGTTTCCGCGCAGGGAAGCAGCGGCGCGCTGTCTCATTCACAAACGCTTGCTCTTACGGTGCAAACGGGCGTGGCCTCCACGCTTGCTCGTACGAATTACATACGAACCGATGCGGTCCTGGCGGCAGATGCGCCGTTCGGCGAACCCCATCATCATCACCTCGCTTACGATCCCGCCAATAAGCAGGTCTTCGTTGCCAACCGCGCCATGAACCGCGTCGAAGTGTTTTCCACCTCCAGCCAAACGCGAATCGCACAAATCTCAGTTCCGGGGGGCACGAGCGCCGATCTTTCTGCCGATGGGGCTACCATTTGGATTGGCACTGCGCGAAATGAGATCGTCGCTGTCGATCCCGTCTCGCTTTCCATCAAAAATCGTTACGCGCCGGCAGGACTCACGCCCATTCCCAACGTGATTTTTGACCGGCCAATTGAGGTCTTGTCCCTCTCGAACAGCAAGGCCATGGTTCGCCTGCGTCAGCCCGTTTCCGCGGAGGCCTTGCTCGCTCTTTGGGACCCGGTTTCGAATTCCTTGACCGACTTAACGGCGGCCGCTCCGGTTGTTTTCCAGAACGGAGTTGGCGCTCTGGCGCGCTCCGGCGATCACTCGAAGGTTCTTGCCGCGGCCAATGATTCCTCCGGAGAAGTTGCCTTGTTCGATTCGGGAGGCAATGTCGTTGCGGGTCCCGTTACATTGGGGACTGGGGTAATAACGTGGGCCGCTGCAAACAACGACGAAAGCCGATTCGCCGTCGTTTTTTTGAACGGCAGCAATGCGCAAGTGCTGTTTCTGAATGCATCGCTCCAGCAAGTTTCTGCTTACCTGGCTGCGAGCGTTAGCGGTGTGACCTTCTCTCGCGACGGGAAAGAGTTATACATTGCGGAGACTTCCGGCGGCGCGTCGTTCATCACCGTGCTTGATGGCCAGTCGGGGCAACTCATTGGCAGAGTGCCGGACATTTCCATCCAAGGGGTTGCTTCGATGATAGAAGATGGGGACGAAACACAGCTTCTTTTTGCGCTTTCCAACCGTGGATTCAGCTTCGTCGATGCGTCTGTGCCAGGAATGATTTCGTTGGTGTCACCTATCGTTGCACCTGCGCCCAGCATGCAACCCTCAGAAGGGCCGATCTCAGGGGGTACTTCCACAATTCTCAGCGGCCAAAACTTCGCGGGCCCAGGGCAAGTCAAATTCGGCGCGCAATTGGCTGCAAGTCCCGCGGTCACCAGCTCGCAAATCCAGGTGGCTTCGCCTCCTAGCGTTGTCAACGGAGTGGTCAATCTGACTGCGTACTTTCAAAATTCTTGGCTCGTGCTTGCGCCGGACGCCTTCAGCTACGGACCGCAAATCCTGCAGGTTCTCCCCAATGCGGGGACAAACGCCGGTGGCGATGTGGTGCAGATTTATGGCTACGGCTTTGGAGCGGATCCAACAAAGATCAGCGTGAAGATCGGCACAGTGAGTGCTACCGTGCAGAAGGTCGAGAACGTTACGGCGATTGCTCCATCCCTTGCCCTGGATTCCAGTTACCCCTTTCCTGTCGAACGCATTACGCTTCAGACGCCTGCAGGTTCGCCCGGGAAGGCGGATATTCTTATTTCTGCGCCTGCGGGTTCTACTACTTCCTCCAAGGTTTTTCAGTATTTGCAGGGCGTTCAATCCTACGCGAAGCCGGCGTTATTCAAATTTCTGATTTACGATCAGCCGCGCCAGCGGATCTATCTTTCGAACATCGATCACGTGGACGTTTTTGACCTGCAACAAAATCTATTTCTCTCGCCAATCCAGCCCCCCGGGGGACCTCCTCCCAATGCGGGTTTGCGCGGTCTCGCTCTGATGCCTGATGGCTCGCAATTGGTCGTTGCCGATTTCGGAGCGCAAAATGTTTACCTCCTCGATCCCGTGAAAGGCACAGGCACCACGGTTTTCGTTGGCGGCGTTTCAGGCTTTACCAATTCCGGCCCCGCTCGCGTTGCAGCAACCAGCTTGCAGACAGTTTTTGTCGGACTCAGCGGCGAAGGGGGATCTTCGGGAGCGTGTTCCAACTGCCTTGCTCAGATGAACCTCACCGCTTCTCCGCCCACAATCCAACCCGCTCCACAGCCTGAGGTCACCAGCCTCACCGGCGCGCCACTCCTGCATTCCAGCGTGTCGGGCGATCAAGTTTTTCTTGCGTTCGCGTCGGCCTCCGGAGGTCCGCTGGCATCTTGGAGTGCCAACTCTCCCAATCATTTCGTTACGTCTGCCGCAAATTCTTCGGCCATTGATCTGACGACTTCTGCCGACGGCTCGGCGATTGCCCTTACAGCCAATGGAGTAACGGAAGTCCACGCCCCTAATTTCAATATTTCATCGGTTCCCGTTTCCGCCGAACTGACTCAAATCCCTGGCCGCGTTTCGGTGCCTGGAATCGTTCTGCATCCTTCTGGTGCCTTGCTCTATCAACCTTTTCTAACCGGCGCACCCGGGAGCACCGGAGTGAAAGGCGGCGTAGATATTCTTGACGCTCATTCCGGCGCGCTTCGTCTGCGGATTTTTCTCCCGCAGCAATTCATGACCGATGTGGACGGCTTTCACGGCGGGTTCCTCGCGACTGACGAGAACGGTCAACGCCTTTTTGCCATCACTTCTCCGGACGGCACAGCGCAAAACGCGACGTTCACGATTGTTCAGCTTGCTGCCGTACCGCTTGGGATTGGCACGATTCAGCCTTCCACTATTTCGGCCGCCGGAGGGGCAACCCTTACGATTCGCGGCAGTGGTTTTGTCAACGGAGTTGGCATCGCCATCAACGGAAAAACGGCAACAGTCACGTTCAAGGATGTCAACACCCTTTCCCTGACAATTCCCCCGCTCACTCCGGGTCCCCAGCGAATCACCATCACCAATCCCGACGGCGAAAGGGTTTCGCTGGACGCTGCAATCACAGCAAACTAGGTTTCTTTCTGCCGTTTGAGCGCCTCTTTTTAACTTTTTTCCCTTTTTCTTCATCCAATTTTATGAGAGACAAAGAGAAGAATCCGCGGCGCGGGAACGCAGCCTGCCCGCGCGGGAGCGAGGGCGGGGGTTGAGATGGAAACACGAAAGCTTGGCAACTCCGATTTGAAAGTAACCCCGGTTGGTTTTGGCGCCTGGGCCATTGGCGGGTCCGGATGGGAATTTGCCTGGGGTCCGCAGGACGACAAAGATTCCATCGCCGCAATCCATCGAGCGCTGGAAATGGGCGTCAACTGGATTGATACAGCTGCAGCTTACGGCCTGGGTCATTCGGAAAGTGTGGTTGCAAGGGCGCTCAAGGAGTGGCGGGGAGCGCAGCCTTACATTTTCACGAAGTGCGCCATGCGCTGGAATGAGCAAGGAAAAATCAAAAAGGAATATAGTGCCGCTTCGATCCGCCGCGAGTGTGAAGATAGCCTGCGCCGGCTACAAGTAAAGACCATTGATCTTTACCAGATCCATTGGCCGCCGGAGGACAATGGCCCAGGGCTGGAGGAAGCATGGCAAACTCTTGCGGCGCTCAAGAAAGAAGGAAAAGTTCGGTGGATTGGCGTTTCCAATTTTAATGTTGCGCAAATCCAGCGCGCCGAAAAAATTGCTCCGGTCACTTCGCTTCAGCCGCCGTACTCTCTGATCCGTCGCAAAATTGAGGATGAAATTCTCCCCTATTGCCAGAAGCGGACCATCGGCGTCATCTCCTACGCTCCCATGGCTTCCGGGCTGCTGACCGGCGCGATGACTCGTGAACGTGCGGCCAAGCTGCCGGCCGATGACTTTCGCAGCCGTGGTTCAGAGTTCCGCGAGCCGCGGCTATCCAAAAACCTCGAGCTTGTGGAGCGGCTCCGCCAGGTGGGAGCACGCCACGGCCGCGGGCCAGGCGAAATCGCCATCGCTTGGGTGCTGCGGCATCCCGCAATCACTGGCGCTATTGTCGGCGCGCGCAACGCCAGACAGGTCGAAGGCATCATGCGCGCCGGGGAACTAAAGCTCACGGCCGAAGAGATTGCCGAAATCGAAGGCGCTGCCGTTAAGGCTGCTTCTCGATAAGCGAAACCCTTGGTACCAAAGAATCCAAGAGTTCTCAGGCGCGTAGGTAGTCCGGCCGCCAATTCTTGATCAACTGCTTGATGGCCTTTCGGTTCGTCACTCTTTCATCCAGCACTTTCTTCATGAGCGCGGGCAATTCATCGTCGCTGGCGAACCGTAAAGAAACAAACTGATTCACCGTCAGCTCATCAGCGCGCCAGCGCAATTCTTCCGGCAATACACGCTCGTAACGCAGCCGTTCTTCCAGCCGGATCAAACGGTCCTGCACCGCCAGCGCAAACAATCGCGCGCGCAGAGCTAGGACAACCAGGGCCGCTGCAAAGAGCACCCCAAAGATTCCCGCGAACGAAAATCCCAAGTACCTTAACTTGTACAGCGACCATACGAAATTAATCCCGAACACAGGTAACGCGAAAAAATGGAACGACGGAACAAACCTCGCGTGATTCTTTAAGTTCTGCTCGGCCATTGTTTCCTCCTTCTTGGTTCTACTTCGTCAGCTCATTCTTGAACACAGACCCGTTGTGCATCACAAATTTCACGTGCTCCAATTCGCCGATGGACTTCAGCGGATCGCCGGAAACCGCGATGACCTTCGCTTTTCAATCGCTTCACCTGTCGCACGCTCAAGGAGAGGAGTTCGGCGGCTCTGGCACATGCCAACTCCCCACGCAAACAAGAAGAAAGGACGGTCACTCGTTGTAACTCTTTCTGACTCAACGTGAATGTCTCCGGTCTCATGGGGTGACATTTTCACGTTGCCGTTAAGGGGTGACAGAATTATGGAGCTAAGACAAGTAATATAAAAGGATTTGTTAATAGTTGATAGCATCGCTTGTGAATTCTCGACCGCATCCACGCCAAGGCGCTTTGTATCCCTCTTCTTGGAACGCTCTGTCTCTTCAATTGACCTGCCAGTGCCCTTTGCTCGCCCTTTTGCAATCACTCACTATCAAATCTAGTAACCCCTTTGTTTTGATAACGATGCAAAATGCCCGGGGGGGTGGGGTGCCCCCCGTCCGTTCAGTCCGTTCAGTTCGTTCAGCAACTCCTCCTGCCTGGGAGGGAACGACTTCGGCGGTCACGTAACAGGCTTAGGATCAGTGCCGCCAGGGAAATGTATTTCCAGACGGCTGCTATTGCGAGATTTCGTGGAAGGAGAGGACTCTCAGGTTGCCTACGGGCGTGGCGGCTTTGACCCAGCAGCTACTGTAGTGGATGCCTTCACCATTCGTGATGGCGCTGTAATCCATGCTCACAGCGCCCAACTGGGCACCCGAAACCGTGTTGGCGACGAAGAAGACGCCATCAAAATCACCACCACCGGCGCCGGAACCCGTGACCGTCCCCTGGCCGATCACCAGAATAATGCCGCGCCAAGAAGTGGTGGCGCTGTAGGCAAAGTTGCCGGTGACCAGGAGAAGCCCGTACCCCGTCTGGCTCCAGCCTGTCAGGTCGAGGTCTCCATTGACAACGATGGTCATTGGATTTGGGCTCGGACTGTACATCGACCCTGGCAGAATCGATCCGTTCGCGGGGCCCGTCACGACGACATCTGCGTTTTGTGTAATCGTTTGCACCAGCCCCTGAAGCCCGGCTGTCGTCTGAAGATTTGCCGGGAACGAGCCAGTCACAATTTGCACGTCCGGACCAGAACCGGGTGGCGGAGATGGACTAGGTGGAAGCCCGCTGCCTGTATAGTGATTCCTGGCGCCAACCGGAACCCCATTGACGACGGAGTTCCTATCAGGGTTCGTGGATACGCCGATGGCTGGAATTAAGGGAGTCACCGTCGATGGAGAGCACGAGCCTACGGAGTCCTGGTCAACGCCCCTTACGTTGGTGCCCGGGTCCGTTGTTGCGTTGAACGTGACGTTGTTGCCCGGACCTGTGAGAAGGGTCAGTGCGGCAGGGAAGGTTGGAAGATTTACGGCGAGCGGCGCCACCAGATACTGCACCATCTTCTGGCTGCCATTAGGCAAAACCGCAAGCGCGGTGAGCTCGAGCACCTGGGGCTGGCCGTTGTTTAGGTCCGTAAAGTTTGTGCCGTTGTAATACAGCAGCTTGTTCTCCACCACAGTGTCGTACGGAGATACATCCAAATTGAGTGACTTCTCTGTGACGCCATTGATGCGCACCCATTTGTAGAAAGGTCCCGGGAAGGGCAAACCACTCAGTGGGTTCTGGTTCCAAATGGACTGAGTAGTTGGCGAAGGACTCGGGGGCGGATTCCCGCCGCAGTCGAGGGGAAATTCCGTGCTGAACTCCCCGTCGTAATAAGAGTTGGCAGGATCCCACGGCGTAACAGCTTCTCCACCGAGGGGATTGATGACGTAGACTGGATTGCAAACTCCGAGTGCAGTGCCTGCAGGAGGCAGGAACGTGCCGGGGGCGGTGGTGTTGTTGAAGGAGTTGAGGCTGTTGGGACGAAGCCGTGCACGAACCTCTTCCAGGCCGGCAACCGCCGCGTAGTAAACGGTGGTGGAAGAACGATAATTGCCCGCCAGCGCAGACTCCGTGCCCGAGGAAACAACCAAGGCGATCGCAACTACGCCAATCAGCAACAAAACAAAAATGGCGATCAGCAGGGCAATGCCCTCTTCGCTTTGTTGCTTTCGCATTGCGGGTCGCGCTTTCAATTTGACTCTATAAATCTTATCGATTCGCCCTCATTGATTGCCCTACTGATTCGGTCCTACTGATTCGGATTGATTCGGCGGCCACGCCCTTCCAATTGTACAAGGCGCGGACGGCCGCTGGTGGTATCGGGCATAGGGGCCGCCACAATCAAGGTAATAGCGACATCCCTGATGTTCGCGGGCGAATTATCGGGGCCGGTCGCGGGCGCGGAGCAAAGCTGGGGCGGGTTCTGCGGCACGCTGGGAGTCTCGCAAACGTACTGGAAGATGGGCACGGGAGCCCCTCCTGGGAAGACGGTGGGGTAGGCCGCTGATAATTTAAGCTGTCCGATCTTAAGATTGGGAGAATTGTTCACCACATTTTGCACGAAGGGCCCGGGCGCATTGGCACCGGCAAACGCAGTATCGGGGTCGTTGCCCGCCACTTTGGGAACCATGCCCCGCATGAGGGTGGTTCCAACCAATTGGTAGCGAATCCATTGTACCTGGCAGGCGGGAGCACAGGAGGGGTCGAGCGGATTTGGTTCGGTCTCGATGATGATATCGAAATCGCCGGGGGCAAAGTCGCCTGCAGTAGCTGTGGTACAAGTGCCGCCGCCCCCGGTTCCAATCTGGCACGGATTCACAAAGTAGCCCGCGCCGGCACTCCAGGCAAAGGGAACACTGGCAAGATAATTGGACAGGTTGCCGCCATTACCGGAAGCCAGATAGCTCGGCGGAGGGTAACCGGCGTCATTGATGTCGCGGACCATTTGGTCCAGGCCCAGGCGGGCTTCCTGAAAAGAAGACAGAACTTGCGATTCGGTCTGGTAGCGTTGTTGGGAGCTGCTGAGCAGAGTAAAAGCCGCGCCGGTGATCAAAAGAAAGATCCCGAGGGCCACCAGCAGTTCAACGAGCGTGAAGCCGAGTTGCTGATTTTTGGAGCCGCGACGGTTCATCGGCTCACCATGGTGTCGAGCGTAATGGGCAAAGAGAAACCGCTGCCACTCAGTTGCCGGACTCCCAGGATGAAACGCTTGGAAGAAGCGGTTGTGGCGTTTCCAGTGATGATCACTGCCCATCGCACGTCGTAGGTTGCATTGTTCGCGTCTGCGGGGTCTTGATAGGTAAAGCCGTAGCCGTTGGTCGGGTAGGCCGCTGGAATGGCTGCACTAAAATCGATGACCGTGTAGCCGTTAATCGTCACTACGTTTGAGCCCTGGACGACGTTGGGCGCGCTCGGGTCGCCAAGCTGATACGTGTTTCCGTTCAAGTCGGTGAAGATATTGCCCGGGGGATTGAGCGGCTGATCCAGAAGGATATCGAGCTGGCGCTGGGCAAACACCAGCGCGGCAGAATCGGTGCGATTGTGATAATTCAAGAGAACGGAAGCGGGGATAAGCTGCGCAACAGCCACCAACCCCACGAGCAGAATGACCGTGGCGAACAGCATCTCGAGAAGGCTAAACCCTTGCTGGCGGATGCGAATTCTTTTGGTGGAGTGCAGCATGAGGGTTCGCGCTTGATACCTCAGCCAATCTTGCGCCACGGTCCGCCAATCGGAGCAGTCCAGATTTGCGTGCTGCCGGAAGGTAGCAGGATCACGGCGCGATAGCCGGAATCGGAATCGTTGGCGTTGCCAACATAAAACACATATACGCTATTGGAGACCGCACCGCCGATTCCTTGCCGGATGGCTCCGCGCGCGTCAAAGGTGACCGAGCCATTGGCCCCGGATAAAGAAGCATTTAGCGCGGCGCCGCCCAAAGAAGCACTAATGGCGCTGGGCGTTGGAGCCACACCTGAGGGCAACAAAGTAGGATATCCAGCAATCACCTGCTGCTTGTCGCGCGAGTTAATCGGCCCGCCATTGCCGGCTCCAAAAGAATCCGTCCAAACCAGCCACGTCGGCCCGTTCTGGGTGAACTGAAGATTGATCTGCGTGTTACGGCGTACGGCTTCAAATCGCGTGAATTTCAACATGTCGGATACGCTCGCCGCCGCACTGTTGAGCTGATAGGACCGCATGGAGCGCATCAACGACGGGATGGCGAGCGCCGTGAGAATCAGCATCACACAAATGGAGACCACCAACTCGACCATGCTGAAGCCGGCGGTGGCTCTTCGCGGAGTGCCGGGGCGGGTTGCACTCTTGCTCAAAGTCGTTCCTCGCATGCGGGCAGAAATTTACATACCGTGAGAGTGACTGGCCGAGAGGCCAGTATGATGCAGCCACGGTACCAGGGACAATGGCTCGCAAGTGCCGCTAAACATAGTACTGTTTTGGGCTCTCCAATTTAATAATAGTACAGCGAGGCGAAGGGGGGTAAAAATGTAACAAATTGAAACATTACCCCCGCTCCGCAAAGTCCACGGATCGTAGGTACTTCTCTAGTAACTCTTGATGCGGTCGCAGAACAACTATGTGCGCCAAAGCTTACGTCTCATCCCTTGAAGGCTGTTACTTCTTTTTGGAGACAAGCTCCGCGCCGCGCGTTTTCAAAGAGGCTTTCGAAAAGAGATCCGGGGGAAAGCTGGGGTTATAACGGCAACTGTCCAGAAAAAACTGAGCAGTGCGGCGGCCATTGTGTTCTCGCGTAAATTGCATGGGCGTCCACACGCTGTCTTTTAGCTGGTAATTGCTATAAATGGTGGCGTCGTCATTGACTTGCTGATTTTCCGGGTCCTCGGTGCTGACCACAACACGATCCAACAAGTGCGTGGAACGGTTGACGGCAAGGCGGTACTTGCGCCTCTCGCTGTCGTTGATTTCCACCCAATCCACCTGCCTCAGGTCCACGGTGTCACTGCCGCCAAATCTGATAGAAAGACCGGGTTCTTTGAGCCGAAAGCGCAGCAAGTTGTCGACGCTGCGTTTCGCAGCTTCCTGAAAATCCGTGACGGAAGTTACAGGCAGTTCGCTGACGCCGCTGCGGTCGTAGGACCAGCCGCGATCGCCATTGAATAGCGTAATGATGATCCCCCCGTGCGTAAAATCCAAACCATCAATGCCGATGATCGACTGCAGGATCGTGTGGCGTCCCTTGCGGATGAATTCGATGCGAGCCTTATCTGGGTAGTGACGATAATCTATGAAGTCCATCAAGACTGGGCGCAGAGGCTCGCCGCTATGACCGAACTGAGTGCGGCGGCCTTCGCATTCGCTCTCGAGCACCTCCGTGTAACCCGGGCCGCCCAGGCCGGCAATGAGGTCGCGCAGAATCTGCTTGCCTTTGGCCTCACTTTGCTCCGGCATCATGTTATCGGGATTTTGCGCCGCGGCGCAGGGAACAAAAAAAGCGGCCGCGACGAGCAAAGCTGCGGCAACGACTCCGAAGCGAAAATGGCGCAACTTCATCCGCACAGGACGGCGCCTCCATTTACATTGATGATTTCTCCAGTCATGAAGTTGGCCAAGTCGGAAGCGGCAAACAGAATGGGCCCGGCAATTTCTTCGGCGGTACCGGCACGGCGCAACGGAATCACGGTAGTGGCTATTTTTTGGCCGGTTTTGGTTTCGAGCACGGGGTTGGACATATCTGTGGCAACCCAGCCCGGTGCAACGCAATTCACCAGGATATTGTGGCGCGCGAGTTCCGTGGCGAGGCCCTTGGTGAAGCTGATGATGCCGCCCTTGGATGCTCCGTAATGGGTGTGAAGCGATTCGCCGCGCTGCCCGGCGGTGGAGCTGATGGTGACGATTTTGCCTGACTTTTGCTTGATCATGTGCGGAACGGAAAAATGGATGACCGAGTAGATGCTTTTGAGATTGGTGCGGATCATTTCGTCCCACTGCTTCTCGGACATTTTTTCGATAGGGAGGTCTTCCTGATTCCACACGCCGGCGTTAGCGACGAGAATGTCCAACCGGCCGAGCCGCGCAATGCAGTGATCTACGAGGCTCTTGTTGTCAGCTTGCTTGCCGGCGTCGGCTTTGAAAGCTTCGACGCGTGTGCCGTGTTTACCGGCTTCTTGCTGAATCTGGAGCGCGGCATCCTTGGACTTGAAGTAACTGAACACCACGTCGGCGCCCGCCTGCGCGAACATTTTTACCGCCGCGGCACCGATGCCGCGCGAACCGCCGGTAATGAGCGCCGCCCTGCCTGCGAGAGAAATCATGACACCCCCGATTGAGACCGCGAACAACGAAGTTAGAAACTCGAAACTCGAAATGGGAACCAAAACCGGGCCCAGCATGGCTCGAAAAACAGGAAACCGGAATCGAAACCAAAAATTCGTGTTTGCTACATCTTGTGGGCAACCAGGTCGCGGGCCTTAGCAGCGGCGACAAAATCTCTAAACAAACGCTCCGAAAATGGGTCGCCTAACATGCGTTCGGGATGCCACTGCACGCCCGTGACCCAGTTGGAATCTCCGGTCCACTCGACGCCTTCGATGGTTCCGTCGGAAGCCCGGGAAGTAACCCGCAAATTCCTGCCAGGTTCTTGAATTGCCTGATGGTGGGAGCTGTTTACGACGGCCTGGGAAGTCCCAGCAACCGCATGTAGCCGGCTTCCAGACTCGAAGGTAGCGGCGTGAGCGGGATCGTCTTTCGGTTCGGGCTTGCCTTTCGGCACGAGATCCTTCTTCTGATGGGGCGTGGCGGTGCCAGTTTCTGTCTTAAGGTCCTGAATCAACGTGCCCCCCAGGTAAACGTTCAGGAGCTGGCACCCATAGCAAATGGCCAAGACCGGCTTTCTTTCCGCAAAAGCGTGTTTGAGAATGGCACGGTCGGTTTCCTCACGAGCCGTGTCAGCGGGGGCGGACAACCCCTTGTTCTCTGAACCGTATTGCCGAGGCGCTACATCAGCGGGGCTGCCGGGAAGCACAAAGGCATCCAGCGTGGGAATGAGGCGGTCCCTTTCTTCTTGATCTTTGAGGGGAAGAATCACCCCCTCAGCGCCTGCCTTCTCGACCGCTCGGAGGTAGTCCTCCGTCTTGCCGCGCTGGCCGGTGGTTCCAGCCTGGTTTTCATCGGTACTGGTGCGCCAAGGGATGCCGACGCGGGGCCGCAGCGGCGCGCTCTGGTGGATGTCGGTGAGGGACATAGAACACTGAATCCTAGCATCCGCAAGGAGGTGCGGCAACCATAGCGAGCCCAACACGGATTTGCATCAGGGCAATTCATGAGCAATACCGCTGGATTCTAAGCAGCCACCCGCCGAACCAAAATGCATCTACTTTTTCCCCATATTGCCATCCACCTACTTTTCTCATCGGTCGCGAGAGGCTAAGATGCTTGCCATGCAACACCAACTTGATCGCCGCGGTTTTCTCATCGCAGGAGGATTGACGGCTCTGGCGTCAACTCGAGTTCTCGGCGCCAACGACACACTTCGCGTCGGAGTCATCGGCGCGGGCGGCCGCATGAATGACCTGCTCAATGCCGCCGACAAAGCCGGTAACTTTCAGATCGCTGCCGTGAGCGATGTCTATGCGCCACGACGCGACGCGATAAAGCAGCGCTCGAACGGCATTGCAACCACGCATGTGGATTACCGAGAATTACTCGAACAACCGCTCGATGTCGTCGTAATCGCTTCTCCCGACCATTGGCATGTACGCATGGCCGTCGACGCCATTGCCGCGGGCAAAGATGTCTACCTGGAAAAACCCGTCACTCACACCATCGAAGAAGGTGCGACGCTGACTCACACGGTCCGTTCCAGCAAGAAAATTCTGCAGTGCGGCATGCAGCAAAGGAGCTGGAGTCACTTTCACGACGCGGTGGAACTCATTCAAGGAGGCAGCCTTGGACGTGTTCCGCAAGTCCGGACCTATTGGTGGCAGAACTATCTTGGCTGGAGGAACCGCAAACCGGTCGATGTCCAGGAGCTGGATTGGAAGCGGTGGCTTGGGGGCGCTCCCGATCAACCCTTCAGCGAAGAAAAGTTTTACGTTTGGCGCTGGTATTGGAACTTTGGGGGCGGCGCCATGACCGATCTTTTTACCCATTGGATTGACGTTGCGCACTGGGCCATGAAATCCGATCAGCCGACCCACGCGCAAATCCTTGCCGACAAAGCGATCTTCACGCAATGGGATTGCCCGGACACGATTCAGGCAGCGGTCCGTTATCCCGGATTCGATGTGGTCTACGAAGGCATGATGGCTTCATCGATTGACGATGGCGGACTGGAGTTTCGCGGTACGGAAGCCACCTTAAAGATCAACCGTGGCGGCTTTGCGGTGTATCGCGAAGGTGTATCGGGCAGAGAAAACCCGGTGGTCAAGGCCGACAGTTTCCGCGACGGAACCATCGACCACATGCAAAATTTCTTTGATTGCGTGAAGAGCCGCAAGGAACCCAATGCGCCGGTCGAAACCGGCGTTGTCGCAGCTCGCGCAGGTCAAATCGTGAATTTGGCCTACCAGCGCAGCGGCCAGATTACGTGGCCGCAAAAGCCCAGTTGAGCCAAGCTCTCAAAACTTTTTAGCTCCGACGGTGACGTCATAATCCCGATTTTTCCACTAACTCCGCGGGACGATTCGGGATAGCACGTATGTGGACCTGTTTATGACCGGTTTATATTCCCTGTGATAGGTTTGGCGTCGCGATTCGTATTGTGGAGGAGATGGCTATGACACCTTCCAGGACTGGCCGACAGCTTGTGTTCGTTGTATTCGGGGCGATGCTCTTGCTAGGAGCGCTGGCGGCGACACGAGCGGCGGAGAGTTACCACCTGCTGAAGAAATATACCTTCCCCGCGGCGGAGGGCAGCACGCGAGAGTATTTCGACTACATCACGGTAGATTCGGAGGCGCGGCGCGTGTATTTGTCGCATGGGACGGAGATTAAAGTCATTGATGCGGATAACGGCGGTGTCGCGGGCGCCATTGGTGGCTTGAAGCAAACGCACGGAGTAGCGGTAGCAAGCGAGTTTGGCCGCGGGTTTATCACCGACGGCGCGCAAGGGAAGGTGATCATTTTCGATTTGAAGACGCTGAGGGTGACCGGCGAAGCGAAGGCGGACAAAGACGCAGACAGCGTGGCGTACGATCCGGCGTCGAAGCGAGTCTTCGTAATGAATGGGGACCCGAACAGCTCTACGGTAATTGATGCAAAAAGCGGCGAGGTGGTGGGAACGATCGCACTGGGCGGCGGGCCGGAGTTTGCCGTGGCGGACGGCAAAGGAACCGTATTTGTGAATCTTGAAGACAAGGCCGAACTGGTGGCGATCGACTCGAACACGCTGAAGATCAAATCCCGCTGGCCTCTGGCGCCCGCAGGCGCTCCGACCGCGCTGGCGATGGACACGGCGCATCGGAGGCTGTTCAGCGCCGGCCGCAATCCGCAGAACCTGGTGGTGCTGGATGCAGACAGCGGAAAAGTGATTCAGTCGTTCCCGATCAGCGCGGGAGTGGATGCGGCGGTATTTGAGCCGGAAACAGGGATGCTCTACGTCTCGACACGCGAAGGATTCGTGCACGTTTTCCATGAAGATACGCCGGACAAGTACAGCGAAGTGGAAAGAGTGAAAACGGAGTTTGGCGCAAAAACCATGGGGCTGGATACGAAGACACACAACATTTTTGTGGACACGGCAGATTTTGGGCCAGCACCAGCGCCCACAGCGGAACGGCCACACCCACAGCCCGCGCCGATTCTGGGGACGTTTCACATCTTGGTGTATGGGAAGTAGTTTCAAGAATCGAAAATGGAGATTCGGGGCCGAGAGCCGGAGATCCAGCTTTCGGTCCTTTAGTTTAAAGTAGTTTAAAGAAAGGAAAAAAGACCCGCTCCAAACGGACGCAGGGCCCGAAAGCGCGAGAAACTAGCCGCTGCAAGGAAGGATGGAGAGAGGTCAGTCTCTGGGGTCCACGGAGGCGCTCAACCCGAGCTCTCTGGCGTGTTCGGCGCAAAGAAAAAGATGCAAGTAGGGATTCAAGCGGGAATTCCATTCTTTCCAGCGATGCTCCCAGTCGGGTTTGGTGAAATCGCAAGCATAGTCGCCGAAGACTTTGACGGGCTTGCAGCTATCCCTCTGGGCCTGGGCATAAAAAATGAACTCGGCTTTGCAGGGAGAAGGGAGAGCGGCGTCCTTGGAGGACGCCGCTCCCGTTTGGGTACGCTTATTCATAGGAGAGAAGGGCGAAGCGCAGGGACGCCCGCCCATTTGCCATCATGAGGCAATCATTTGGGTGGGAGGCATCCGACGATGCGGAAAAGTGCATTTGGTTGGGATTGCAACCAGACAGGGATTTGCGATGAACCACCGCGTGAAACCGGCGAAGGTTTACTGGTAGGAGAAAGAACTCTCGGTTACGATCCCGAAGCTTCAAACACAGCTCATGGCGGCGGCGCCGAAAAGCCTTAAAGGTGGAACCAGTGGCGCGAGTTGCTGGAATTACGCGGCAAAAGGCCCGAATCGCAAGTCCCCGCTGCCTTTCCCTCCGACGCCCTGAAAAGGGATAACGGCCCCCGCATGACGAGTTCGACCTGTTGATGGTGTAGTTCGCCCCAGCCTGAGTACGCCAGCCCCGCCTTTTTTCCTTCCCGCGGCTATTACACACTCTGATACATAGCTAGATTCCGAGTTTTGGTTGGTATACCAACCAGAGATCGGACGAAGTTCGCGGCCCCCCGCTTCCCTCCTACCCTTGGCGTGGGGTCGAGAACGGTGCTCGTATCGGCAGCACCAACCTCGCTAATTCCTTCAAGGAGATGAAGAATGTCAAAAACAAGAGTTTGGGGCACACTCGCTACATTGGGTTTGTTCGTTGCTGTGGCTGTTTTCCCCAATGTCGTACAGGCCCTAACATCAAAGAATACAAGCCGCAAGCCGGCTGCCTGTGGGTTCAGGAACACGGGAGTGCTGATTGCCGACGGCGGTGATCCGGTGCCCGGGCCGAGCCCCATTCCGTGGCCGAAGCAACCTGCTTAGAGACCACGGAGGAGAGAGAGGGGAAGAAGCACGCGCTCTTCCCCTTGCTCATGCTAGGATTAGCCCCAATCGCGTTCTGAAGCGGGTTGGGAAGGAAGATGGTCGGCCAAACCATTTGGTGGGCATGCATGGCGGTGGAAGCTCTGCTCTTGGCGCGGGCGCTATGGTGCAGGCTTTTCAAGCAATATCCGGCCTTCTACGCGTATTTGTTGTTTGTGTGGATGCAGTCCCTCTTTCGTTTTTCCGTCTATCATGCGCAGCCCCACCTGTACCTGAGGGTTTACTGGATTACGGAATGGCTTGGTGTTTTGGCGGGCTGCGCCGTGGTGTTCGAGATCTATCGAGTGGGATTGCGCGCGTACCCCGGGACAGCCCGGTTAGCACGAAACCTGCTGGCGTTCGTTTTTCTATTGGCGTTTGCGAAGGCGACGATTGAAACGGGAAATAACCCGCTGTGGTGGTCCACTGCCACGACTTTGGACTTGGAGCTTGCGTTGCGCGTGGTGCAGGCCCTGGCTCTGTTAGCCCTGGTGGCTTTGTTTCTGTTCTATGCGATTCCGTTTGGAAGGAATCTCCGGGGCATTTTGCTAGGGTACGGCCTGTTCCTGGGAGAAAGCGTGGTGTGGCTATCGTTTGCGTCCAGAGACTGGGAGAGCTTTCGAGCATTCTGGTCGCACATCCATGCAGGCTCGTATTTTATGGTTCTTCTCGTTTGGGCGTGGCACCTGTGGTCGTACGTTCCCAACGCTGAACCCAAGAGCGCAGTACGCCTGGAGGAGCAATACCAAAGAATGGCGGCGGCCACGAGCCGGAGACTGCAGGATGCGCGCGGCTATCTGGCGAAGGCGGTGCGACCGTGATCGGCACGACCGGCGCTTTGCTTGCGGCAGCAGCCTTGGCATTGTTGCTCATCGCATGGATCCGTGTGGACAAGGCGCTGCGTGCTTGGCCTTTTGGTTCGGAAGATTGGCCACCCGGTCTTGAGGAAGGCACGGAACTGGAGGCGTGCCCTCCGGAATTTGTGGCGCAAATCTTTTCCAGCGGCGACCTGGCCTACGTTGGGCGGCTCAACTCGCGAGAACTGCAGAGGCGGTTCCGCCATGAACGCAATGGCGTGGCGCTGGTGTGGGTACAGCAAACTTCGGCGGCGGTTCAGAGAATCATGCGGCGTCACGTGGAAGCGAGCCGGCGGAGCCGAGACATCGAATTCATGACGGAAGCGAGGATTTTCCTTCAGTACGCGCAACTGAGGGCCGCCTGTGCACTTATGTTCGTTGGCATTGGGCTTGCCGGTGCCCAGGGAGTGCGGGGCGTCGCTTTGTATGCCGACTGGCTCACGCAGCGCATCGGCCAGGTCGCAAGAGAATTCGATGCGGGTCTGCGCGCGCAAGAAATGAAAGGCGCGGGACCGTCGTAAAGACGCCTAGCGCGCGTCAGGAAACAGAGGGACGAGCGGATTGTGAGCGCGGAAGTCAAACTGATGCCGCTCCAACAGGCCTACGACGACCTTGCGTACCGCAGCCTGTCGCGAATTCCGTGTGAACTTGGGCGGCTGATTTATCTGGCATCCACGCGGGAATACAACACGGGGAATTACTACCATCAAGGGCTGGCGGACCGGTTTGGCCCGGAAGCCGCACAAAAAGCATTGGAAATCGCCCACCGGCAGGCGTTTTACAAAGTTTCGGCCTATTCGCTGGAGGACTTGGTCGAGGAGCTTGAAAGGTATCTCGCATCCACAAAAGAAGACCTAAAGGAGTGCCTGCGCGCCTGGCAGAAGCTGGAGCCGTACCGCATTGCAGTCCCCGCAGACGTCAACGCTACGGTAGCGCGGCTGTTCACTTCCAACCTCAGACTCGCTTTGGCAATTTTGCGTTTCCGCCAGGGGCGCCGCCAGCATCCGTCAGACGCATAGCCACGGCGCTCACCTGTCCTACGATCTCCGCGTCAATCCCAAACCTGAATTTTCGGGCACTCACAGGCGAAAGCGGGTGAGGAAGCAAAAGGAGCTGGTCGTCCAGCAGGTCACACCAGGAGCAGGCATAGCCGTCGCGCAGCTCTATGAAATAGATAGGGCGGTCGAATTCTGTGCGCCAGCGAAGCGGCTGGACTCTTCGCACGCGCGAGTCAATCTGAACGAAAGAGCCAGGGCGCAACAGCGGATAGAGGGTGAAGTCGTGCAGGCCGATGTAACCGTACTGACTGTGGCGAATGTCGAGATGCTGGATTAGGGCAATCGGTACTTCGCCCCACAGCTCGACCATGCGGGAAAGAAGATTGGTGTTGTCCACGTCGAAGGACCGGTCGAAGCGGACGGGAAAGGAAACGGTGCGGTCGGCATCGTACACTTCGAGGGTGGTCAGATGAGTTTGCGGCAAAGGGGAAGTGATTTGATGGAGGCTCAGTTTCTGCAGGTCGAGTCCGTAGAGACAGAGAAGATCGGTAAATTTCAGCCGGTAGATGGCGCTTAGGCTGTAGAGCTTGAAAATACTCGGCACGGAATTGGAGTTTTCAATTTGCGTGAGCCAGGCGTTGGAAATCTGGAATTCGGGATTGCCCTGGGTTTCCGCTATTTTCTGGCTCAGTTCGGCGACGTCGCGTGTAGTGATGCCGAGGCGGGCGCGCAAATCCTTGAGCAGCTCGTTGGGGGGCTGCGAATTCATCGAGTGCTCATACTATCGCAAGGACGCGGGACTTGGAACAGCAGCGCAGGCTTCCGCGGGCTCATTGCCCATTTTTATGCGAGCTTTGGGGGCAAGGCAGGCCTCGGCTAGAAGCCGGGAGGATGGTCGGCAGCGACGGCGAAGGCGCGTTCGAGCGCAATGCCAACGCGGCAAAGCGTGCCTTCGTCGAAGAGACGGCCAACCAGAGTGACGCCGTGGGGAACGCGGCGGGGCGGAACAAATTTTGGCAGAGGGTGCTGCGGGTCGGGGGCCCAGTCGGAGCGCGCCTCGCTGACCTCGACGAAACCGGCGCGAAGCGTGAGCGAAGGATGACCGGTATTGTTGCTGGTGGTGAGCATTTCGTCGCGAAGCGAAGGGACGAGCAGCAAATCCACATCAGAGAAAATCCGCGCCATTTCCTGGCAGACTTTGCGGCGGAAGCGGTCGGTCTGCACGAAATCCACAGCAGAAAGAAAACGGGCCTGGCGGAAAAGATTGGGCCAGGAGTCGTGCGTCTGCATTTTTAGCTGATCGACGCGGTGGGAGAGTGTGAGTTCTTCGAACGAGGCGGCCCCTTCGGCGAAAAGGTTGAGATTGAGGCAGCCATAAGGCCAGTCGGGGAGAAAGACTTCGACAGGGCGCATGCCGAGTTTGGAGACAGTTTCGAGGGCGGAGCGGTCGACATTGGTGGCGGGAGGCTGCTTCATCCAGTTTGGAAAATAGCCGACGCGCAGATCTTTGATGGCGGCGCCGGAGTCGAAGTCGAGATGGCTGGGAACGCTGGAGACATCGCCAGGGTCCGGACCGGCGATGGCTTGCAGGACAAGAATGGCGTCTTCAACGGAGCGCGTCATTGGACCGAGCTTATCGAGCGACCAGCAAAGGGTCATGGCGCCCGTACGCGGGACGCGGCCATAAGTGGGGCGAAGACCGGTGACGCCGCAACGCATGCTGGGGCTGACAATGCTGCCGCCCGTTTCGCTACCGATGGAGAAGCCGACGAGTCCGGCCGCAGTGGCGGCGCCGGGCCCGGCGCTGGAGCCGGAAGCGCCTTCCTCAAGCAGCCACGGATTCATGGTTTGCCCACCGAACCAAATGTCATTCAGAGCAAGCGCACCGAGGCTCAACTTCGCGATGAGAACGGCGCCGGCATCATGGAGGCGCTGGACGACAGTGGCGTCTTTTGTAGGAATTCGATTTCGAAAGGGTTCGGCGCCGTAGGTGGTGGCGATTCCGTCAGTATCGAGAAGATCTTTGCTACCCCAGGGAATACCGTGGAGCGGCCCCCGGTATTTGCCCGCGGCGATTTCGGCGTCGGCTTTTTTCGCCTGCGCGAGAGCGAGATCGCGTGTGAGGGTGATGACGCAGCGGAGTTTCGAATCGAATTGCTCAATTCGATTGAGGTAGATGTGCGTGAGGCGCTCGGAAGTGAGCTTGCGCTGCTCGATCCAGCGCGAGAGCCTGGTGACGGGAGCGTAGGCGATGTCGGCATCGTTGGAAGGGAGCGGGCCCGGATCGGAGTTTGTGCGGACGAAGCGGTCGCGCCGCGCGGCGGCATGCTGTCCGGGGAGCACGGAGTCGTAGCGCGAGAAAGGGGCTAATGCCGGTTCGAGCGCGACGTTGCGCGGGCCAGTGCGGCGCTCGAGAAGGGCGGCCATGTCCACCCGCCAAGAATCGGCCGCCAGCGTGCGCTCAGCCGGAGTGAACTCAACGCGGGCGAGCTTCTCGGCTTCAGCGAAAGTGGCGGGAGAAACCTCAGGACCGACGGCGGGACCGGTACCGAAAGCCGAAGGCGCGCCGGGAGGCGGTTGCGAAGGCTCTTGTGGCTTGGCTTCTGCCTTTAAAGAAACAGCGGCGCCGAGAAAACCGAGTGACACTTGCGCGAGGAATTGCCTGCGGGGATTTGGCATGAGCCCTCCGTCGGGAGCGGGAAGCATTGTATCTAAGTCTCGGAGACTGCGCAGGGTTCGGAAAAATTCCTGCCACGAGACCAACCAGGATGCTTAGGAAGGGTTCGAGTTTTGTGCTTTAGGCTCCGCGATCTGTTGTTTGTCGTCTACGGAGAAAAGCAGATAGTTCTTGAAACTATGGCGGCGATGAGAGGGCCAGCCTCTCCACGCATGAAAGACTTCGGCGACTTGCGGCAACCGCATGTCCACATGGGACTGGAAATGCACGGGGCCATGGGCGCCTGTCAGGAAACCGAAGCCGCGGAGTTTACACGTTTTCGCATCGCGGTGCTGTTCTATTAGCGCGTCACCGGCAAAAACTAGGAGCGGAACAGAACCGACTCCCGCTGGAACATTTTGACCGCTAGGAAGAGCGCCGCCGCAGCATAAACGCACGTAGACACAAAAATTATCGCAATGTAGTTCCAGTGGTAAGTCCCGATAACCAGCTCCTTACATAGAAGGCTGACGTTGAGAACGGGAACGAGGGCAAGTTTCAAGTTGAGTTCGACGCCGGGGAGCATGGCGGCGATTGCAGGAAGTACAACGAGAAAAATCATGGGTGTGATGTAGCTTTGCGCTTCCTTGTAGCTTTTCGCAAAAGAAGCGACGGTGAGGAGAACCGAAGCGAAAAGGACGGCTAGCGGAATGGCCATGATGAAGACGGAAAGAGCCGCGCCGAATCCGATGTGAAGCGCGGTATCCGACTCGCCCGCCTGGATTGGCTTGGTGTGCAGGGTGTTGACGATGGCAAACGAAATGGCCATCGAAATGACGGAAAGCGCGGCCGTAACCAGAGCGGTAGTAAGGACAAGCAGGAATTTCCCGAGGACAAGATGCGCGCGCGAGATGGGGCTAGAGAGAATGGTTTCCATTGTGCCGCGCTCTTTTTCACCAGCGGTCAGGTCCATCGCGGGATGCATTCCTCCGTTAAAGCACAGAAACACCACGATGTAGGCGATGAAGCCGCCGAAGAAGAGCGCGCCACCTGATTTTTCAGGTGGCGCGACATTGTGAGGTTTGATTTCGAACGGTTTCAGGACGGCGACGGGTAAATTCCTGGCAGCGAGGCGGTCCTTTATGACGGAGTCGCGGTAGTCGTTAAAATACTTTTCGATTTTGTCTTTAGCGGTCTCGGACTTGAGGTCACCTTCATAGTCGTGAATCAGGATGGTTTGCTCATTTTGCTCCTCGAGGTTGCGCTCAAAAGCTTCCGGGATTTCGACAACAACAGGGACCTGCTTGTTGACGACTTGCTCTTTCCAATTGGACTCCAGCGGAACGATCTGGATTTTTGGCACCCTCTTCAGACCAGCGAGCACGGCAGGTGAGTCTTCGCCACCGATGACCATAACCTGGGGTGTCTCTTCTTTAGCTTTTCCAATCAGCGCGGCGATTGCAGCGCCGAAACCAACACTCACGAGAGGGAAAAGGACCAAGGGCACAATAAACATGGTGATGAGGGTGCGCCGGTCGCGCAGGGCCTCGGTCAACTCCTTCTTATAAACGATGCCAATGTTACGCGCAGACATGTCAGAGGGCCTCCGCAGGGACGTAATGAGGGGCGACAATTTTGACGAAGATTTCTTCGAGATCGTTCTCGGAATAGTTCTGGCGAAGCTGGGCGAGCGTGCCTTCGGCAAGGAGCTTGCCCGACTGGATGATACCGATGGTGTCGCAGAGCTTTTCGACTTCGCTCATCACGTGCGTTGAAAAAATGACAGTCTTTCCGCGGTCGCGGCACTCGCGGATGAAGGCAGTAATAGTGCGCGCGGTCATCACATCGAGACCAATGGTCGGCTCGTCAAAGATCATGACGGGAGGATCATGCACCAAAGTCCGCGCGATGGAGGTTTTCTGCTTCATGCCAGTGGAAAGTTTGTCGCAGCGGCGGTCGCGGAAACCGTTCATGTCCAGGCGATTGAAAATGTCGTCAACGCGCTTCTTGAGCGTAGCCTCGTCAAGGCCGTTCAGGCGGCCAAAGTATTCGACGAGCTCCTGGGCCGTCAGGCGCGGGTAAAGAGCGGTGGCGGTGGACAAGAAGCCGACATTGGCGCGGACCTTTTCCGGCTGCTCCACGACGTCATAACCGCAGACGACGGCGGTACCGTCCGTCGGCTCCAGGATAGTCGCGAGCATCCGGAGTGTGGTGGTCTTGCCGGCCCCGTTGGCGCCCAGCAGGCCATAGATTTTGCCGGGTTGGCAGGTGAAACTGACGTTGTCCACGGCGCGGATTTCACCGCGCTTTTTGTCCTGGAACCGCTTGGACAGGCCACGAGCTTCAATCATCGGCAATCCCCGATTTGAAAATCGAAAAACAGGACACAGAGCTTCTGTGTGTACTACGCAGGAAACCCAGGAATATTACAGGACAGATCCTGCGCCCGCCAGAGCTTAACCCTTGTGACAGGCGGGGCACTGCTTGGCATCAAACTTATCGGGGCTCACCCGAAACATGTTGTTGCACTGAATGCAAACGCGGTGGAGAACTGAACTGGAGACGCGCTTGAGCGTAGGCGAACCCTTTGAAGCGGAAGGACTGTTTTTGGGGCTAACGGTCTCGGCTGTCATGGCCCGATATTAACATGCTGGAAACAGCCAGCCAATTGTCGGCATCCCCATGCTGGGCCGGGGCATCTGTCTTTATATGGGACAACGGGGACAAGCTGTCAGCGTTTATCCTGCATTGCGGGTGTGTTTACGTAGGGCATGAAGCATAGAGAAAGGCGCGCTGCCCTTGCTAGAATGAAGTATCTTGGAACCTTCCAGGTAAGGGACGGGCTAGCCACCGACAAATTGGCGGATCTTTCTCGAGGGGGAAGGATTTCTACGCCCGGGAGCGCCAACGGCGAAAACGCGCGGAATAATGACTGATGGATCGAAAGCTGCGAAACCGGATTTCTCTCTTACTGCTCTTGGCGGTAGTGGTGGCTGTTGGCCTGATCAAGCTGAGCGGGCGGAAGCCCGCTCCGAAGATTTCCGCGGTTACGCCCGTGCGGGAAAACCTGATTTCCTCCATCAACAGCAATGGAAAAGTCGAGCCGATCGCGCCTTACGTAATGCGCGCAGAGCTGGATACGTTCGTTGAAAAGGTTTATGCGAGCGAAGGACCGCAGGTGAAGAAAGGACAGTTGCTACTGGAATTGGATGTGAAGGACGCGGCGGCACGGCTTGCCGAAACGCGCGCGAAGCTGCTGCAGGCGGAGGATGATTTGCGGGCCTCCAGGGCGGGCGGAAAGGCGGACGAGGCAGCGAAAGTGTTGGGTGACTTGCAGAAGGCGCAAGCGGAGCGCGACCGGTTGCAGAAAAATCATGACGCCCTTGCACATCTAATCGCGCAGCAGGCCGCAACAAAAGACGAACTGGCCGCCAATGACCTGGATTTGACCAAAGCACAGGCGGAAGTCACGCGGCTCACCGCCGCGAAGCAGGAATTCGACCGCAGCGTCAAGCTGGACGGCGACCGCGCGACACTGCAGGTCGAACAACTGAAAAACGAAGTTGCTGCGCTCGAGGAAAAAGTGCGCCAGGGCCGCATCACTGCACCCGTTGATGGAACCTTGTATTCCCTTCCTGTAAAAACCGGAGACTTTGTGAAGGTGGGCGATTCACTGGCGGAGATGGCGGACCTGCACAAAGTGCGCGTGCGGGCGTTCATTGATGAGCCGGACCTGGGCGGGCTGGAAGAGAACGAGCCGGTGAGAATTACGTGGGATGCGCTGCCCAACAAAACCTGGTTGGGCAAAACCGAGATCATTCCTAAGCAGGTGGTGCAGCGGAATACGCGGAGCGTGGGTGAATTGTTGTGTTCGATAAACAACGACGAGTTGGAACTGCTGCCGAATATCAATGTTAACGTGCGTATCAATTCGAGAGAGCGCCTTGGTGTGCTGTCGGTGCCGCGGGGAGCGGTGGAAGTGGAAGCCGGGCGGCGCTACGTGTACGTGGTGAAATCGAACCAACTTGGGGTAGGCAAATCCACACTGGAAAAACGTGAGATTCGCGTGGGCATTGCAGACGCCACCAACTACGAGGTGGTCAGCGGCCTGCAAGAGGGGGAACTGGTGGCCCTACCAGGAGATGTGGACTTGCGGGATGGCATGTCCGTGATTGTAGTGAGCACATCCGCCGGTGATTACCCGAGACGGACGCATGGTTAGAAGGGCCAAGCTCACATTCACAGCGTTGCTCCTGGCGGGCATGTGCTTCGCCGCGGCCACAGTGAAGCACGACGAGGACTTGGACGAAGCGCGACGAGCTTTTGAAGCCAGCGATTACACGAAGGCCATCCAGGTGTTACAGGCGGCAGCAGCCAAAGAACCTACGAACGGCGACATTCAGTTGTTGCTGACCAAGAGCTATCTGGAACTGCAGGAACACGACGCGGCTATTCGCAGCGCAGAGAAAGCCGTATCGCTTGGCCAACAGAACTCGATTTATCACGAGTGGCTGGGCAGGGCTTACGGAGAGAAAGCAGATCACGCGGCGTGGCCTCCGACGAAGATATCGCTAGCCAAGAAAACGGGAAGAGAATTTGAGACAGCTGTGCAACTCGACGGAAAGAATTTTTCGGCGCGCCAAGCGCTCATCGAATTTGATTGCAGCGCTCCCGGAATCGTGGGTGGAGGAGAGGACAAAGCGGAACCGCACATCAAGGAGCTAATGGAGCTAGACGCCGCGGAGGGCCATTACGCCATCGGGAATTGCCGCCGGCAAAAGAAGGACTTTGCAGTAGCGGATGAGGAGTTTACGAAAGCTCTGGAAAGCCGGCCAAAATCACCGGAGCTTATCTACGACATCGGCGACTTCGCCGTGAAACGCGAGCAGCCGGAGCGGTTGATGGCCGTGGCTGAAGCCGGAGAACACGCTGCACCGAATGATCCGCGGGGCAAGTTTTACCGCGCCGTTGGCCTAGTCCTGCAAAAAGAAAAACTGGAAGAAGCTGAGCGCCTGCTGCGTGAATATGGGAAGAGAGCGCCAAAAAGGAATGGCTACCCATCCCCGGCAACAGCACACGCCTGGCTGGGGCGCTTGTATGAAAGCAAGAATGACCTCGCAGGCGCGAAGGAAGAATTTGAGAACGCCCTCCGGTTGGATCCCAGAAACAAAATAGCTCAGGAAGAGTTGAAGAAGATCAAAAAGGGTTAAGCGTTTTCTCCGGTTTTGTCTAGTTTCTCGCGGGATGGACGGCAATGGATATCCGGGAGACCGTAACGGTAGCAATCGATGCGCTGCGCGCAAACAAGTTGCGAGCGATGCTGACCTCGCTCGGTGTCATCATCGGAAGCGCCTCCATCGTCCTGGTGGTCACCGTGGCCCTTACGAGCAAGAGATTCGTGCTTTCCCGGATTGAGAGCATCGGGTCGAACCTGGTATGGGTGGAGTTGGTACAGCGGCCGGATAAGCCGCAGCCGTTGAGTTATGAAATGACGTTCGACGACATGGAGGCCGCCAAGAGTATTCCCCATGTGATTCAGGCTGCGGGAACACGCGAACTCCCTATGACCGTGATTGCGGGTGGAGCGGAGCGCCCTGTAAGCATGCTGGGAGTTACAGACGGCTATCAAGCCATACGGCGAGTGCTCATCCTTCGCGGGCGGTATCTCGACTCGGTGGACATGGAGATGCGGAGTAAAGTCTGCCTCATCACTCCGCAACTTTCCGAACGAATTTTTGGACAGGACAATCCGATCGGAAAAACCGTTCGTATGGGAGAGCTGACGTTCACAGTGATCGGCGTATTCCGCGAGCGGGCCGAGACTCTCGACCTTTCCGACCTTCACGAAAATTCCGTCATCGTGCCCTTCACGGTGATGAGATTCTTCACCGGCCAGGAATTCGTGCGTTTGCTGGATGTACAAGCGGATAATGCGGAAGACGTTCCGTTGGTCCAACGACAGTTGGGGCTACTGTTGCGGAGCCGGCATCCGGCTGAGGCGGAGTACAAAGTGCAAACGCTCAATGCAATCCTTGGCATCGCCAAGCAAATCTCGCTGGCGTTGACAATCGTATTGATTGTTATTGCGGCCATCGCGTTGTTGATCAGTGGGATCGGGATCATGAATATTATGCTGGTGACTGTTACGGAACGGACGCGGGAAATCGGGATCCGCAAAGCGATTGGCGCCGCCAGGCGCGAGGTCATGTACCAGTTCTTGATTGAATCGTTCGTGATCAGCGGGGGAGGGGCCGTGATCGGGATTCTGATCGGTATAGCCATTCCGGTGGCCATCCAAATGCTTTTCTTGCCGGCAAATTTACGCGTGCCCGTCTCCGGCTTAAGCGTAATCATTGCTTTTGTTGTTTCGTGCTCTACGGGACTTTTCTTTGGATACTTGCCGGCAAACCAAGCGGCGAGCCTGCAGCCCGTGGAATCATTGCGATATGAGTGAGCAGGAATCAGAGAATAGTTTAAGTACGATCAAGGAGCTTGAAGATGCGACTGCTTCAAACCTTTCTAGGCGTTGCGACGCTGGCGAGCTTTTGTGGCCCTGCTGGAGCGCAAGAGAGTCCTGCGCCTAAACCTGCGGACGCAGGCGCGCAAACCACCAGCCCTGCGCCAGCCGCATTGACTCTGAAGCGCGCCGTCGAACTGGCGTTGCAGAACAGCAAAGAGATTCAAGTTGCCAAGATTCAGGCCAGCATCGCGGATCATGCGGCGCAAATCACGAAAGCGCAATTCATGCCAAATCTCTACGCTGGTTCGGGCGCGGGTTACACGAACGGCATACCGGAGACGCCGGGAGGACGAGCGCCTTCGGTGTTTAACGTGACGTATACAGAGCAGGTCTTAAACGAACCATTGCGCGGTCAGGCAAAGGAGCAGCAAGAGCAGGCCAAGGCGCAGAAAATCGCTCTGGAGGACGCGAAGAACAACGTGATTACGCGGACGGCGATGGCCTACCTGGAACTTGGAAAGGTGCGACATTCGCTGGAACTGTTGCGCACAGAACAAGACAGTGCGGAGAAAATCCTTCAGGTCACCCAGGAACGGGAAGGCCAGGGATTCGAATTGCCAGTGGAAGTCACCAAAGCGCAGTTGATCAAGGCGCGAGTCGCGCAGCGCATTTTGCTACTCGAAGAGCGAGAAGACGAACTGGAAGTTTTCTTGAGATACCAGCTGGGAATGCCTGAGACCCAAGCCATAGGAGTTACTCCGGAAGACCTCCCCGGAGAAGTGGAACAAGCGGGCGACAATCTAATCGCAGCGGCGCTGACGAGCAACACCGATTTGCGCCTTGCAGAATCCGACGTGCGCGCCAAGGAATTCCGGCTGAAAGGAGAACGGCGCGGATATTTTCCAACGCTGGAACTGGTGAGCGTCTACAGCGTGCTGGCAAAGTTCAACAACTACTCGCAATTCTTCAGCAGTTTCCAACGGAATAATTTCAACGCCGGAATCGACATGCACGTGCCGATCTTCAGCGCTCAAGTCAGAGCGAATGTCGGGCTGGCGCGGGTCAATCTGGAAGCCGCAAAGGCTACGCTGACGAACAAGAGAACCGAACTGAGCGCGGACGTAAGGCAAAAAACGCGGCAGGTCCGCGAAATGGATGCGGGAAAAGAGGTTGCGCGCCTTGAACTGCAGCTCGCGCAACAAAATGTGGCGGTCTTGCAGGCGCAGTTCGGCGAGGGAAAGCTGAACTTGCGCGACATGGAAAAAGCGAGATTGGACGAGAATGACAAATGGATGGCGTATTTGGACGCTAATTTTCAGAAGCAGCAGGCGCAGTTGGACCTGCTGAAGACCGCCGGACAATTAGACAAGGTGTGGCAATAAGGAAAAAGTGGTGGCCGACGCGAAGCGGACAGCATTAAGGGCACAAGAGCGCCGAGACCGGAGAATGCTGGATCACGAAAGTTTGGGAGTGCTTCTGCAGGCTGTGCAGAAACTGGATGCGGGGTTTGCCAGGCTCCCAGAATTTGAGTCCAACGCCCCGGGAGCAGAGCGTTTTGCGGAAGTACTGGCCGCCACGGCCGAACGCCTTCGGAATAACGATCCTTATTTTCATCCCCTTTATGCAGGGCAGATGCTGAAACCGCCCCACCCTGTGGCGCGTATGGCTTATGCCCTGGCCATGTGGATCAATCCCAACAATCATGCTTTGGATGGCGGGCGCGCCACGTCCGCGATGGAGAAAGAAGCCGTCGCAGAAATTGCCGGCATGTTCGGTTGGACGAATTTTTTGGGGCACCTTTGCGGCGGCGGAACGATGGCGAACCTGGAAGCGCTGTGGGTTGCTGGGCAGCTCCATCCTGGAAAGAGAATTTTAGCCAACGAGCAGGCGCATTACACGCACAGAAGAATCAGCGGAGTGCTGCAATTGCCGTTCGAATCCGTGCCCTCCGACGCGCTTGGTCGCATGGATGTAGACGCGCTCGCGAAACGGCTGGAACATGGGAACGTGGGAACGGTGGTGGCAACGATGGGAACTACGGCAACTGGTTCCGTGGACCCGCTTCCTCAAATTCTCGCTCTCCGCGAGAGGCACGGATTCCGGATTCATGCGGACGCTGCTTACGGCGGGTATTTTGTCTTGGCGGAAAATCTCGATACAGAGGCGAAATGCGCATTCGCGCAGATTGGGGAAGCCGATTCCATTGTGATCGATCCGCACAAACATGGCTTGCAACCATACGGGTGCGGATGCGTTCTGTTTCGCGATCCCGGCGTGGGACGGCTCTACAAGCACGATTCACCATATACGTATTTCAGCTCGGCGGAGCTGCATCTGGGGGAGATTAGCTTGGAATGCTCGAGACCTGGCGCGTCGGCTGCGGCTCTTTGGGCGACGCAGTTGCTGCTGCCGCTTAAGAAGAGAGGAGAGTTTTCCCGCGGCCTGGAGAGTGGAAGAAACGCAGCGCTGGCGCTCTTCGAAAAGCTTAAGGCGGATTCATGGTTTGTGACAGCGTTTGCGCCGGAGTTGGACATTCTTGTTTTTGCGCCACGTGGAAACAGCCTGAGCGAGTCTTCCGTGCTGAGCAGGAAGGTCTTCGAAGCCGCAGCAAAGCATGATCTGCACTTGGCGGTGGCGGAGTTGCCCATTCATTTTTGGGGGAAAGACCTCGGCGGAATGAAACGGGACCGCGAGACGCTCACCTGCCTTCGGTCGGTGCTAATGAAACCGGAGCATCTCGAGTGGGCGGACCGCATCTGGGAATTGCTGTCTGACGCGACTTCGGAGGTCCTCTTAGGAAAGGCCGCGGTCCCAAAGTAGAAATGCAAACTGGAAGACGGCTTCGAGCACGTGAGCGCGCCTGTAACTGATACTTGATGCAGGAGTTAGAGTTGCGCGTCCCGTTAACACCCTTTTGGAGAAACATTTGAGGCCGTGCAACAAAGTCGGGTACACTGATATCTAAGCATCGGGCGCTGGGTCGTGTGTCATCGAAGCCCCACTGGGGAATGGCCTGGATGCTAGCCCAGAAGAACTGCACCTACAAATTGAACTGGGAACACTGAGGGTGATGAATGCCGGATGTGATGAAGACTTTGTTGCTGAACCCGCCAAGTTTTGAGAACTTTGACGGCGGCGCCAGTTCGCGGTGGCCCGCAACGCGCGAGATTGAATCCTACTGGTACCCCGTTTGGCTGACCTATCCCGCCGGGATGATTCCCGGGAGCCGCTTGCTCGATGCTTCTCCTCACAAAGTGAACTGGAAGCAAACCGTGGAAATCTGCAAGGACTACGAGTTCCTCGTTCTTTTTACTTCGACGGTGGGACTGCAGAGCGACATCAAACTTATTCGCAAGATTAAGGAAGCGAATCCGGGCATGAAGATTGCCTTTGTCGGCCCGCACGGTCACATCAAACCGGACGAAACGCTCAAGTCCAGTGAAGACATTGATTTCGTCACACGCGGGGAGTTCGACCACTCGGTGACGGAGTACGCGCAGGGCAAGTCCCTCAGCGATATTCAGGGCGTGAGCTATCGCAAAGATGGAAAGATTGCGCACAATCCCGAGCGTCCGCAACTGCACACGGAAGAGCTGGACGTATTGCCGTTCGCCTCGGATATCTACAAACGCGACCTGGAAATCGAGCGGTACAACGTGCCTTTTTTGCTGCACCCTTTCATTTCGTTTTATACGACGCGCGGCTGTCCCGCTCTTTGCACCTTCTGCATGTGGCCGCAGACGATTTCCGGGCACGCCTGGCGGACGCGCTCGACCGATAACGTAGCGCGCGAAGTGAAGCAAGCCCTCGAATATTTCCCCCAGATGAAAGAAATTTTCTTCGACGACGACACATTCAACATTCGCAAGGACAGGGTGCTGGAGTTGTGCGCCAAGTTTAAGCCGCTGAAGTTTCGGTGGTCCTCGACGGCGCGCGTGCATAGCGATGAAGAAACGGTCCGGGCGATGGCCGAGTCTGGAGCGCGCTTGTTCATCGTAGGATTCGAGTCGGGCGACGCACAGATCCTGAAGAACATCAAGAAGGGCGCGACGCTGGAGATGGCGCGCAGCTTCCGCAAGCATTGCCGCAAATATGGAATCAAGGTGCACGGCGACTTCATCCTCGGACTGCCCGGCGAAACAAGAGAAACCATTCAGAAAACCATCGATTTCGCCAAGGAACTGGATTGTGAGACCATTCAGGTTTCTCTGGCGCATGCCATGCCCGGAACCGAACTTCACGACAGCATGGCAGCACAAGGCTTCCTTAAAGTGGAAGCGCTGGCGGACTCCGGTGGCCACCAGCTTCCCCACATTGAGTATCCTCATCTTTCGAAAGCCGAAATGATGGACGGCGTGAACCGCTTCTATGATGAATACTATTTCCGGCCACGAGTGGTCTGGCGCATCGTAAAAGACGCTTTGTGGGACAGCCATGAACGCAAACGGCTGTACGCCGAAGCGACGGAATTTCTGAAGCTCCGCGCAGAGCGCCTGAAGTGGGCGCGCAAAGGCGGCGAGGAATACAACAAGCCCATGGTTTCCGTGCCCGGCACGAGTTCGGCTTCCGGAAACGATTAGCTTCCCTAAAATGCCAAACGAGAGAAGGCTGCGGATCAAGACGCTGGTCATGGTCTTCGCCATGGTCGTGTGCGCGAACGTGGGCGACCTGCTGTTGAAGCGTGGAATGGCACAGATCGGCCCCGTTGAATTGACGCTGCATGGAATCGCCCAGGCCTTCCGCCTGACCGTGACCAACGCAACCATTTGGCTTGCCATTTTTTTCCTCATTGGTTT
>Ga0209474_10000687_pt1 | contig 35943 bp, 39 predicted proteins | sample GraSoiAngelo_145_FD_185902 | JGI IMG/M metagenome (GOLD analysis project Ga0209474, IMG submission 185902) | Grasslands soil microbial communities from the Angelo Coastal Reserve, California, USA - 14_1009_05_20cm (SPAdes) (version 2) | ecosystem: Environmental > Terrestrial > Soil > Grasslands...
AGATCTCCACCGCCTCACGGAAGCGCCCCACCAGCTCCGCCTTCTCGGGGAGCGGCGTGCCGAGCATCCGCTGTTCGGGGTCGAACCAGCCCGCACCCAACCCGAACTCGAGGCGCCCACCCGAGACGTGATCTACCGTGCTGGCCTCCTTGGCCAGCAGGTACGGGTGCCGGAAGGTGTTGCAGCTGACCAGCACCCCGATCCGGATCCGTGAAGTCAGCCCGGCCAGCGCCGAGAGCAGGGTCCAGGCCTCGAAGTAAGGCCCGGTGGGCCGGCTGGGCTGGGTGTAGTGGTCACAGTCCCACACCGAGTCGAAGCCCAGTTCCTCGAACAGCCGCCAGCGCTCGACCGTCTTCGGCCAGCTCAGGTTCTGATCCACGCAGAGACCGAACCGAAGCGGCTGCCCCACGCCGCTAGCCTAACCACGCCATGACTCCGCCCGACGCCCCGGCGGTCTGGGCTCGCGTCCTCAGCGTGGCCACCGTGGACACCCGGCCCCTGCGGCGCCACCGCGACTTCCGGTTGCTCTGGATCGGCCAGGCCATCGCCTTCATGGGCTCCATGGTCACGGCGGTCGCCGTCCCTTTCCAGGTCTATCAGCTGACGCACTCGACTCTGGCGGTGGGAGCTCTGGAGCTGGTGGCGTTTCTCCCGCTGGTTAGCCTTGGCCTCGTCGGCGGCGCTTATGCGGACGCCCACGATCGGCGCCGGCTGGTGCTGCTCTGCGGCGCGGGCATGATGCTCACGGCGGCTCTCCTGGCCGGCAACTCGCTGCTGAGCCACCCGCTGTTGGGCCTGATCTTTGCCGTGGAGCTGCTGCGCAACGCGGTCTACGCCATGCAGCGGCCGGCGCTGGACGCCCTCCTGCCGCGCCTGGTAGCGCGCGAGGAGCTGGCCGCGGCCGGCGCGCTCAACAGCCTCCGGGGCACGGTTGGCATGATCCTGGGTCCGGCCATCGGCGGGCTCATGATCGCGGGCCTTGGCCTGCCCATCACTTACGCGGTGGAGATCGCGGCCTTCGGCGTATCGCTGCTGACGCTGTGGCTGATGCGGGCGGTGCCGCCGCCGACTGGCGCGGAGCCGCCCTCGCTGCGCCGAATCACCGAGGGCCTGCGGTACGCACGCAGCCGGCAGGAGCTGATCGGCACCTACGCCACGGACATGGTCGCGATGTTCTTCGGCATGCCCCAGGCGCTGTTCCCGGCCATCGCCGAGCACCTGGGCGGTCCCCGCACGCTGGGCCTCCTCTTCGCCGCCCCTGCGGTGGGGAGCCTGATCGCGACCGCCACCAGCGGCTGGACCAACCGTGTCCACCGGCACGGCCTGGCCATAATCCTCGCCGCCTCGGCGTGGGGTGCGGCGATCATCGGCTTCGGGCTCGCCCGCACGCTCTGGCCCGCACTCATCTTCCTGGCCCTGGCCGGCGGCGCCGACATGATCAGCGGCATCTTCCGGATGGTGGTCTGGAACCAGACCATCCCCGACCACCTCCGGGGCCGGCTGGCAGGGATCGAGCTGATCAGCTACACCAGCGGGCCCACCCTCGGCAACTTCGAGGCGGGTGCGGTGGCCGCAGCGTTCGGCGTCACCGCCTCGATCCTCTCGGGCGGGGTCCTCTGCGTGGTGGGCGCTGTGGCCTGCGCCCTGCTCCTGCCGCGCTTCCGCGGCTACGATGCCCGGCGGTGAGCAAGGCGGGCTGATGCAGGCTTTCGACGTCGCCGGCATCCTCGAAGGGTTCGACCAGGACCATGTCTACCTGGAACCGCTGATCGCGGACAGCTTGAGCGTGGGCGTGGCGGTTTGGCGCGCCGGCACGCGCGACGGCCAGTCTCCCCACCAGGAGGACGAGGTCTACTGCGTGATTTCGGGCCGCGGCCACCTCCGCGTGGGGGAGGAGGATCGCGGCGTCGGGCCGGGTTCGGTCGTGTTCGTCGGAGCGCAGGCGCCCCACCACTTCCACGACATCGAGGAGGACCTGCGGGTGGTGGTCTTCTGGGTGCCGCCGCACCGCGGCCGGGAAACGCCCAGGATCTGATGCCGGCGCCCGACCTGGCCGAGCGCGCCCGCCAGGTCCTGCGCGCCAACGATGCCGGCCGCTGGACCAAGCCCTCGCCTGCCCAATACCCCCACCAGTGGAACTGGGACTCCGGCTTCGCGAGCCTGGGCTGGGCGGCCTTCGATCCCCGCCGGGCGGCCCTGGAGATCGAAAGCATGCTGGGGGCGCGCTGGAGCGACGGCATGGTGCCGCACATCCACTACGACCGGCGGTACCTGGCCGACTACTTTCCGGGGCCCGAATGGTGGCCTGGCGCTCAGCGCCGGGTTGCGATGACCGGCGAGCTCACCAGCGGGATCTCCAATCCACCGGTGCTCGCCCTGGCCGCCAGCATGGTCGGACCCCGACTGGGCGGCGAGGCCCGCGCCTTCTACGGCCGCGTCTTTCCTGCCTTGCGGGACTGGCTGCGCTGGTTTCGGGCCTCCCGGACCTTGGCGGGCTCACCCCTGCCGGTGACGGTCCACCCTTGGGAGAGCGGCTGGGACAACTCGCCCCGCTGGGACTTCCTGGCCGCGGCCGGGCTGAAACCCCGCCGGCCATATCAGCGCCTGGACACCGTACACGTGGGGGCGACCCAGCGTCCTACCGGCAAGGACTACGACAGCTTTCTGGCTCTGGCCGAGCTGCTGGACGGCTGCGACTACGACCTCGCCCGCTACCGCGAGCGATCGCCTTTTTGCGTCCACGACGTGCTGATCGATGCGCTCTGGCACCGCGCCGCTCGGGCCGTGAACCGCATCGCGATCGGGCTCCAGGAGTCCCCACCTTTCAGCGAGCCGGAGCTGGAGGAGTACGCAGCCGCCTTCCAGACCCTGCACTGGAGTGAGATGGCCGGCACCTGGTTCGACGTCGACCTGCTGACCGGCCGCCAGCTGACCGCGGCCACCGCCGCCGGTCTGGCCTCGCTGTCGGGCGGCCTGGCGACGCCCGAGCAGGCGGAGCGAGCGTGGTCGTCATACCTGGAGACCACCGCGGGCCTACTGCCGGTGCCCACGGCCGCGCCGGGCCCGGCGTTCGAGCCGGAGCGCTACTGGCGGGGGCCGGTCTGGCTGATCGTCGACTGGCTGGTGGCGGAGGGCCTGGAAGCCGCCGGCCTGACGGAGCCGGCTCAGGCCGTCCGTGAGACCGTCCTGAGCCTGGCCGCCGCCGGCCTCCACGAGTACTTCGACCCGCGCACAGGCGCGCCGCTGGGGGCGGGAGGCTTCTCATTCAGCGCAGCCGTCGTGCTCGACCTGCTGCAAACAAAAGGGAAGCCCGCGTTTTAAACGAGCTTCCCAGGCTGGGGTGGGGCGTGGAGTTCGATGCTGGGGCTCCCCGTGGGAGCGCCCATATGGTAGCACGTCTGTGAGAAATGCACAACATCTGGAGATCTTGGGGAAAAGAGCGGCTAAAGCCCGCCTCCTACTTGCTAGGACGAGTAGACATAAAGCTGATATCATGAATAACAGTTTCGACATTTAAGGAGGCACCAATTTGGGCACTCTTCTACTCATCGTTCTGATCGTCCTCCTGCTCGCCGTCCTGATCGGCGGCGGAGGCTACACGTACCGCCGGTACTACGGCGGAGGCTACGGGCCCGGCGGCGGTGAGGTCGTGGAGGGCGGCGGTGGCGGCGGTGCCGCGGCCGCGTTGGCCCTGCTCATCCTGGCCGTGCTGGTGATCCTGTTCCTGCTCTGGGCGGGCTTCAGCGCACGCTGGTTCTTCCCGAGCACCACGACGACTACGACGACCAACAACAACACCACCGTCACCCAGACGGCCCCGAGCAGCGCACCCTCGGCGGCGGCGTCGCACAGCCCGTAACGATCTAGCTAGTAGTAGCGCGGAAGGGCGCTGGTTACGGCCAGCGCCCTTTCATATGCCTCCTCCGCCAGGGCGCCGGCGACCGGTCCCAGGAGCCGCTGGCGCAGCGTGCGCCTGGGCCCTAGCCAGCGGGTGCGCCGGGCCACGCCCGCCAGGCGCGCCGCCTCGTCGATAGCGTCCTGGAAGGTGCCGAGGGCATCCGCCAGGCCCGCGGCCACGGCCTGCCGGCCCGTGAAGACCTCGCCGGTGGCCAGCTCCCGGAGGCGCTGCGGGTTCATCGACCGGCCGGCGCTTACGCGGTCCAGGAACATGGCGTAGTACTCCTCGACCAGGGCCTGCTCCTTGGCCTCCTCCTCTTCTGTGGGCGGGCGCCAGAAGGCCCCCATGTCTTTCAGCCGGTCGCTCTTGGCCACGTTGACGGCCAGGCCGATGCGCTGCATCAGCTCGTAGGCGAGCGGGCGTACCGAGATCACGCCGATCGAGCCCACGAGCGCGGCCGGCTGCACGATGAAACGACGCGCGGCCGCCGCGATGAGGTAGCCGCCCGAGGCGCACAGGTTGCCGGTGAAGGCCACCACGGGCTTCTCGGCGGCCACCTTCCGCAGGGCCTCGTGGATGTAGTCGGAGGCGGAGGCCGACCCGCCGCGGGAATCGATGTCGACGGCCACGGCCTTGAGCCGCCGGGAGCGGCGGATGCCCTCCAGCACCGGCACCCAGTCGTGGGCCCGGATGCCGACGCCGATCGTGCCCTCCATGCGCAGCAGCGCCACCGGCCTCGAACGCAGCATCACCGTATTCTGTCCCGGCGGTGAGTGACCCGATTCCGTTCGACATGGAGCCGATGCTGGCGGCGCCGCTGCCACCCGGTCAGATGCCCGACGGAGAGCAGTGGGAGTACGAGCCCAAATGGGACGGCTTCCGGACACTGGTCCATCTCGAGAAAGGCCGAGTGACGCTGGTCAGCCGGGGCCAGCGTGACATGACACGCTACTTCCCGGAGCTGATCGAGCCGGCGCGTGCGCTTGGGGTCGGGCAGGTGGTCCTGGACGGCGAGATCATCGTGGCCGGTCCCTCCGGCCTCGACTTCGACGCCCTTCAGCAGCGCATCCACCCGGCCGAGTCGCGGGTCCGCACGCTGGCCGAGCGCACGCCCTCCCGGTTCGTGGCTTTCGACGTGATCGCGCTCGAGGGTGAAGATCTGCGCAAAGAGCCGCTGAACCGGCGGCGGGTGCGTTTGGAGACGCTGCTCGCGAGCGCCCGGCCGCCGATCCATCTGACGCCCTACACGCGCTCGGCGGCGGTGGCCGCCGAGTGGTTCAACCAGTTCGAGGGGGCGGGCCTGGACGGCGTCATCGCCAAGTCCTGGGACTCGCCGTATGTGCCCGGCAAGCGCCTGTGGGCCAAGATCAAGCACCAGCGCACAGCCGACTGCGTGGTCCTGGGCTGGCGCTGGGACAAGTACGGGAAAACGCTGGGCTCGCTGCTGCTCGGCCTCTACGACGACGGCGGCAATCTCCACTACGTGGGCCACACCTCATCCTTCGACGCGGCCACCCGCAAGGAGCTGCTCAAGAAGCTGGAACCGCTGCGCCAGGAGCCGACGGCGGAGGAGATGGGCCGCCGGCCCGGCGGGCTCAGCCGCTGGTCACGCGGGCGCGACTCGATGGACTGGCAGGGCATCCGCCCCGAGCTGGTGTGCGAGGTCGCCTACGAGAAACTCCAGAGCGGGGAGCGCTTTCGCCACGCAGCCCGGTTCCTGCGCTGGCGCGTTGACAAGAAGCCCGGCGATTGCGGCTTCGACCAGGTCGAGTCACCCGCCGCTTTCGATCTCGACTCCATCTTCGCGGTACGGGGGTAACGCCGCCAGCGCGGGACCTCCCGGGCCGTAGTAGCGAATCGCCGCCCGGCCCAGCGCCGTCACGGCCAGCCAGTCGAAGCCGGCGCCGGCGGCCATGCCCACGGCCAGCGGCGCCACCCGGACCACGGCACCTACGGCACGCCGCCCGAGCACCCGGCTCAAAACCCGGCCCACCAGGTGGGTGCTGGGTCCGGTCAGGGTGCGCGCGGGCAAGGTCCGCAGCGCGGCCACGGTCATGCGCTCACCGCCGGCGACCAGCACGTTCTCGCGGAGCTTGACCGCGCCGCCGGCCAGGCCGACCACCAGCAGGGCCTCCAGCAGACGTTCGTCCGAGCCTGCCAGCTCGTGGCCGTAGACGATCGCGATCGCCAGCACCAGCTCGGTCTCCTGCTCGAGGGCATAGAGGCCCTGGCTGGTCACGGTGCCGAGCGCGATCAGCGTGCCCAGCCCCGGCGCGATAGCGGCGGCCCCGCTGGCCGCGCCGGTGGTAGCGATCCGGCGTCGGGTCCTGGCGATCAGCCGCCGCGCGAGCTCGTCGGGGGAGTCGAAAGGATGCTCGGCGCTCAGCTTTTCCACCCGCTCCCGGATCGCCGGCTCCCGGCTGCGCAAGGCCGCGGCCAGCGCGTTCAGGACCGGGCGCAGCTGGGCGGGCAGGGAATCGAGGTCCATCCAGGTCCAGCGTAGCCTTGAGGGGGTGGGCAAGCCGGCCGACGAGCTGCTGCCCGAGCAGCTGACGATCCCCAACCTGGCGGCCGCCGCCGAGGACTGCGAGGCCTGCGACCTGCACGCTAGGGCCACCCAGACCGTGTTCGGCGAGGGCGGCGCGCCCTCTACCGTGATGCTGGTCGGGGAACAGCCGGGGGACCGGGAGGACGTCGAGGGGCGGCCCTTCGTGGGGCCGGCCGGTCGGTTCCTGGACAGCGCGCTGGAGGCGGCCGGCATCGACCGCAAGCGCGTCTACGTGACGAACATCGTCAAGCACTTCAAGTGGGTGGCCCGTGGCAAGCGCCGCATACACCAGTCCCCCAACCAGACCGAGGTGCTGGCCTGCCGGCCCTGGCTGCAGGCGGAGATCCTGGTCGTCAAACCGAAGGTCATCGTGGCCCTGGGGGCGACCGCGGCCAAAGCGCTGATCGGCTCCAAGTTCAAGGTCACACTGGACCGGGGCCGGGTCATTGAAGTGCCGCGCCTGGGAGCCCCGGTGGTGGCCACTGTGCACCCGGCCTCCATTCTGCGCTCGGAGGATCGGGAAGCCGGGACGGCCGCCTTCATCGCCGACCTGAAGGCGGTCGCCCGCTATTTGAAGGCCTAGAGCCTAGAGCTCTTCGGGTTCCTCGGCCTCGGGCTCCTCGATGGCCGCCAGGGCCTCGGGAGTCGGCTCCGCCGGCGCGGCGGCCGGTGGCGGGGTCTTGGATGCGATGACCTTGCCTCGGCTGCGCCAGCTGGCGGTGTTGGCGACGGGTCGCATCTCGATGATCCGGGGATCGACGAACACGTTTTCCCGCCGGGTGAGCTTCTTCTCGTTACCGTCGACGTAAACGACGGTGCGCTCGAGCACGGCGGTCACGAAGACCTTCTCGCCGTCGATCTCGCCCCAGAAATCGGGCATGATCATCTGGCCTTCGTCATCGAGTGCGCTGAGCGGAACGAGGGGTGGGGTGGTCGCGGGCAAAGTTTCCTCCTGCGTCTGGACTAGGGGGTCGAAGCCCCAAATTACGCGGATACGAAGATCGAGTGCACCCAATCCGGTTAACGGAATGGCCACTCCAGCCGTCTGTAGGATCAACCGAGTGAAAGCCGCCCCCGATTCCGACGCGGTCGCCCGCCTGCTCGGATCCTGGCGCGGCGAGATCGAGGCCGGGGCCGTCTACGCGCTCCTCGCCGAGCGCGAGAAAGACCCCCGCAGAGTCGAGATCCTGCGCCGCCTGGCCGAGGCCGAGGCCGGCCACCGGCGCCGCATCGAGGCGCGGCTCAAAGAGCTGGGAGTCGAAATCCCCGATCCGGCCGGCGTGCGGCTGTCGCCCTGGACGCGGCTCCAGGTCCGCTTGGCGCCACTAGGCACGGTGCTGGCTTCCCGCGAGGCCGCCGAGGATGCGGAGGTGGACGGCCCCTACAAGAAGCCCACCGGAGATGAGGGCACCGACCGCCTGCTGCGCGAGATCCGGCGCGACGAGCAGTCCCACTCGCGCGAGGTGGCGGCCATGCGCGCGGGCCAGGACCCGGTCACCCAGAATCCCGCCGAGTCGCGCCTGCAGCGCCTGCTCTCGCGGGAGACCTGGCACCGCACGGGCACAGGCTGGATCTCGGGCGCCATCTACGGCGCCAACGACGGGCTGGCGGCTGTCTTCGGGATCGTTTCCGGTGTCTCCGGGGCTACCGGCGGTTCCTCCTTCGTGCTCACGGCCGGTTTGGCCGGCGCCCTGGCCTCCGCGCTTTCCATGGCCACGGGCGCCTACCTCGCCGAGCGCTCGGAGGCCGAGGTGGCGGCCGCCAACCTGGCCCGCGAGCGGCGCGAGATCGAAGAGCACCCGGAGGAGGAGAAGGAGGAGCTGTCGCTCTTCTACCAGCTCAAGGGCTTGAGCAAAGCCGACGGTGACCTCCTGGCCGAGAAGCTGGCATCCAACCCCGACGCCATGGCCCAGATCCTGGCGTCAGAGGAACTGGGCGCGGGTGGGGGAGGGGGGAACCCGGTGCAGGCGGCCCTGGCCGCCGGCATCAGCACCGGTCTGGGCGCTCTCATCCCGGTCATCCCCTTCTTCTGGCTGCGTGGCCTCACGGCCGTGATCGTGGCGGCCGCGGTCTCGCTGGTGGCCCATTTCGCAGTCGGCGCTTCCAAGTCGCTTTTCACGCTGCGCACCTGGTGGGCCGCGGGGGCGGAGATGACGGTGGCGGGCATCATCGTGGGCAGCGTCACCTACGCCTTCGGGCTCCTCTTCAAAATTCACTGAACTTCGACCTCGACGCCGTCCGGGCCGCCTGCGCCGAGGTCGCGCGGCGCTCACGCTGGGTGCGGATCGACCGCGAAGCGATCCCCGCCTACGCCGCGGCGCTACCGCTCGCCGAGTTCAGGCCCGCCCTCGATCCGGACACCCACGTGCTCGGCGACGCCGGCTTCATCCTGGCTCTGGACGCCGTCAACTTCGGCTCCGGTTACTTCCCGCACCTGCGCAAGCGCGACGCGCGCTCAGGCTACTTCCACGTCGCGCGGGCGCTTAAGGAGCGCTGGCCGCTGACGCCTGCGGAACTGGCGGTCATCGGCGTGGAGGACTGCCGCGCCATCTTCGGCCAGCCCGCCGAAGGTCCGGCCGCCGAGCTGATGGAGCTCTTCGCACAAGCCTGGAACGCCTTCGGCCGCCATCTCCTCGAGCACCATCGCGGCAGCTACGAGGCCCTCTTGGAGGCGAGCGGATTCGAGGCCGAAGCGCTGGCTGGGTTGCTGGCGGAGGTGCCCTTCTTCGATGACGTGCATCCGTATCGCGGCCTCACGGTGCCCATCTACAAGCGGGCCCAGATCGCTCCTGCCGACCTGGAACTCTCGATCGGGGGCTTCCGCGGCCTGGAGCGCCTTACCCTGTTCGCCGACAACCTGGTTCCGCACGTCCTGCACCTGGACGGCGTCCTGGCCTTCGACGAGATGGTGGCCGAGCGCATCGAGCGTGAGGAGCTGCTCAGTTCGGGCTCGGAGGAGGAGGTCGAGATGCGGGCCTGCGCCCTGCAGGCCGTGGAGCTGATCAAGGCCGAGACGGGCCGCACGGCGATGGAGCTCGACCATCTGCTGTGGAACCGCGGCCAGGGCGCCGAGTACAAAGCGCGGCCGCGGCCCCGTTGCCGCAGCGTTTTTTATTAGCGGTCGAGGTGGTAGTTGGCCTGGAGGCCCTCGATCGAGTAATCGGCCACCAGGTCACCGAACCGCATCCGCAGGCCGAAGCGCGTGCGCTCGGCTTGCACCTTGCCCTCGTATACGACCTCGACCACCCGATCGCCGTCCATCCGCACGATCGCGCCGCCGGGAGCCAGGAAGACGTTCTCAGAGAACTTCTTGAGGCCGCCGGTCTCCAGCTCTCCGATCCGGGCCGGCAGCTTGGGCTCGGGCGGCGGCGCCGGAGGCGCGGCGGGCTTCTTGGGGGCCGGCGGGGTAGCAGGCTTGGCGGTCGCCCGCTCCTCGCGGCGCTGGCGCGCCTGCTCCAGCGACAGCTCGAGCAGCCGGGAGCCGGCGTCGCCGGTGAAGTAGGCGCCGCTCACCAGAGCGGGGTCCTTCTGGCGGCGCAGGCAGATGCTGCAGTCGGCCTCCTCGGCCACCACTTCGTAACTGCCGGCCGGCAAAGTCTGGCCGCACAGCGTGCGCACCTCGCCCGCCCCCGCGCCAGGCGCCGTGAGGTGGGTCCGGCCCTTGCCCTTGCGGACGCGGTCCAGGTCGAGGCCTATCACGCGGCCGGGGTTGCGAACTCCCGGAGGCGGTCGGCCGCCCCTGCCTTGAGGCGCCCCAGGGCCGCCCGCTCGATCTCGCGCACCGCCTGGCGGCTGACGCCCAGCCGGCCGGCGACCTCGTCCAGGCTGCGCTGGTGGCCGTCGATGAGGCCGAAGCGCAGCTGCATGACCCGGCGTTCGCGGGCGGGCAGGCTGTCGAGCACGTCCTCGACCTCCTCCCGCATGAGCTGTCGCGCGGCTTCCTCGTGCGGCGAGGGCGTGCTGCGGTCCTCGATGAACTGGCCCAGCTCCGAGTCGCCGTCCTCGCCCACGGGGGTTTCCAGTGAGACCGGCTCCTGGGCGACCTGGAACAGCCAGCTGACCCGCTCCTTGTCGAGCCCCATCTCGAGGGCGATCTCGTCCTCGTCGGGCTGGCGCCCGAGCTCGGCGCGCAGGCGGTCGGCGACGCGGACCATCTTGCCGATGAGCTCGGCCTGGTGGACGGGGATGCGGACGGTGCGGCCGCGATCGGCGATCGCGCGCTGGACCGCCTGCCGGATCCACCAGGTGGCGTAGGTCGAGAACTTGAAGCCGCGCCGGTAGTCGAACTTGTCGACGGCGCGGATCAGGCCCAGGTTGCCCTCCTGGATGAGGTCGAGCAGCGGCAGCCCGCGGTTGGCGTACTTCTTGGCGATGGAGACGACGAGGCGCAGGTTGGCCTCCATCAGGTGGTGCCGGGCCTCGACCGAGCCTCCCTCCATGGCCTGGGCCAGCTCGACCTCCTGGGCGGCGGTCAGCAGTCGAACCTTGCCGATCTCGCGCAGGTAGGCACGAACGGCGTCGTCGAGCGCGGCCGCCTCTTCGGCGGGGCGATCGCGGCCGGCCTGGTCGAGGTCCAGGTCGGCGGGCAGCAGAGAACGGTCGAGGGAGACTTCAGTCATGGCCTGAGATCACTTTGATACCCGCATGCAGGAATCCGGAAACTTGCGGCAAACTTCCGCTCGCAATGTTGAAACGGTCGGTGCTGGCAATTGGTATCAGTCTGCTCCTGGCCGGCTGCGGCGCGCCTGCCATAGGTGGGTCGGGTGACGGCGCCTCCGAATCCAGCTCTCTGGTGCTCACCGGCCCGGTCAAGGCCGATTTCTCCAACGACAAGGGCGGCTCCTGCGTTTGGACCCCGGCCGCTTTCCTGCTCACCTTCACCACGGGCTCCGTCCAGAACGGGGTGAAGCTCGACTTCCTGGCGCAGGTCGGCGTGAACGCGGTGGGCGATCCCGATGCCGCCACCCCGCCGCGGGCGGACGGCCTCACGCCACTGGTTGTACGCGCCGGCGGCCAGGCGATCAAGGCGGCGTCGGGCACGATCCACGTGACGGACGGCGACGTTAGCACGCACGCCTTCAAAGGCACCGTGGAGGCCACCATGGAGGACGGGACCAAGGTGACCGGCAGCTGGAGCTGCACCGCCGTCTTCGGATAGGCCCTGCACGTATCCTCCGGCCATGACTACGACGCGCACGGAGAGGATCCAGGCTCACGACGGGGGTTGGTTCGCAGGCTACCTGGCGGTTCCCGACAGCGGCTCGGGACCCGGCATGGTGGTCATCCAGGAGATCTTCGGTGTCAACGCTTATATCAAGGGCACCTGCGAGCGTTTGGCGAAGCTGGGCTACGTGGCCATGGCGCCGGACCTCTTTTGGCGGATCGAGCCGGGCATCGCGGTCGACGAGCGCTCGGCGGACTTCCTGGAGCGCGGCTTCGGGTACATGTCCAAGTTCGACTTCCAGAAGGGTGCCGACGACGCCGTGGCGGCCCTCGAGCACCTGCGGAAGGTGCCCGAGGTCGAGGGAGGCAAGGCAGGCATCCTCGGCTTCTGCCTGGGCGGCGGCATCAGCTACATGGTGGCCGCGCTGGCCTCGCCCGAGGTGTGCGTCTCTTACTACGGATCGGCGGTGCCGGATGCTTTGGGCATGGCCCCGCAGGTGGAGTGCCCGGTCCTCTTCCACTTCGGCACTGCCGACGAATACATCCCGCCGGCCAAGCAGGAACAGGTGAGGGCGGCCTTCGCGGGTCGCCGCGACGTGGAGTTCCACGTGCACCAGGGGGCCAACCACGCCTTCGACAACAACGTAGCCACGGTTTTCCACCATCCGCAGGCGGCCGCCGATGCCTGGCGCCAGACCGCCGACTTCCTGCGCCGCAACCTGCCGGCCTGAGGCAGGACGCGAATAGTTGCCGCCGCAATCGGGTATGGCTTGAACGTGAGCACAACGTTCAGTGACTTCAACCGGAACCTGATCAAGGACCTCCGCGCAAACGGAGGCCGAGCCACGTCGGGGCCTTTCATGGGCCGCGATGTCCTGATCCTCACGACCCGCGGCAAGCGCAGCGGCGAGACCCGTGAGAACCCCCTTGCCTTCAGCCGTAAGGGCGACGACCTGGTGGTGATCGCTTCCAAGGGAGGCGCTCCCACCAACCCGGCCTGGTACCACAACCTGCGCGAGAACTCGCGGGTCACCGTCGAAGTCCTGGGCGAGAAGTTCGACGCCGAGGCCTCTCCCGTCGACGATGAGGACGAGTACGAGACCCTCTATGCCGCGCACGCGGCAAAGATGCCGGCCTTCAACGAGTACCGCACCAAAACCAGCCGCCGGATACCGGTCGTGATCCTCAAGCGCGTGAGCTGAACCCCTCCGGCGGCTCCGCCGCCACCTCTCCGCCCCAGGGAGGAGAGAGCCGGCCCTCGGCGGACCGGCTCCCTCGGGGCTGGGGGAGGGAGATTCAGTTTTCGCGGATCAACTGCAGCCGGTGGTGGCTCCGCAGTTGAGGCACTTGTAACAAGCGCCGCTGCGCACGGTGATGGCGCCGCAGTCGGAGCAGGCGGGGGCGTCGGCGTTGACCACGAAGGCCAGCTTCTGGCCGGCGTGCCCGTTGCCGTTGCCGTTACCGCTGCCGTTGGGTATGACCTTGATCGGCGCCTTGGGCTCGGTCTCGGGTTCGGGCAGCTCGAGGGCCGGCGGCTCCCGCCGCACCACGCCCACCGCGTCCTGGTCCTCCTGGTCCAGGAAGCGGCTGGCCAGCCAGCGGAAGACGTAGTCCATCAGCGACTTGGCGATCGGCAGCTCCGGGTTCTTAGTGAACCCGCTGGGCTCGAAGCGCATGTGGCTGAACTTGTTGACCATCACGCGCAGCGGCACGCCGTACTGCAGCGCGAGGGAGGTCTGAGTGGCGAAGGCATCCATCATCCCGGAGATGGTCGAGCCCTCCTTGGCCATGGTCAGGAAGATCTCGCCGGGGGTGCCGTCGTCGTAGAGGCCGACGTGGATGTAGCCCTCGTGGCCCTGGATGTCGAACTTGTGGGTGATCGAGTTGCGCTCGTCGGGCAGGCGCCGGCGCACCGCCCGAGCCTCGCCGACCACGGCCGGCGCCGCGACCTCTGCCTTTTCCTTGTCCTTGTCGCGCGAGGTCGACAGCGGCTGGGAGCGCTTGCACCCATCACGGTAGATCGCGATGCACTTGAGGCCGAGCTTCCAGGACTCCAGGTAGATGTTCCCGATCTCCTCGACGGTGGCCTCGGTCGGCAGGTTGACGGTCTTGGACTGAGAGCCGGAGATGAACGGCTGGACCGCGGCCATCATGCGCACGTGCCCCATCGGAGCGATCGAGCGTGAGCCCTTGATCGGCTTGAAGGCGCAGTCGAACACCTTGAGGTCGTCGTCCTTGAGGTAAGGCGCGCCCTCGATGGTGTCGTTCTCGTCGATGTACTCGACGATCGCCTTGACCTGCTCCTCCCTATAGCCGAGCTTGCGCAGCGCCGAGGGCACGGTGCCGTTGACGATCTTGAAGAGCCCGCCGCCGACCAGCTTCTTGTACTTGACCAGCGCCAGGTCGGGCTCGATCCCGGTGGTGTCGCAGTCCATCATCAGGCCGATCGTGCCGGTGGGCGCCAGCACCGTCGCCTGCGCGTTTCGGTAGCCGTGCTTCTGGCCGAGGGCGACTGCGTCGTCCCACGTTTCCCGGGCCGCCGCCACCACCGGACCCGCGGCACCGCCGGTGGGTAGCTCGTAGGCGGCGGCGCGGTGCTTGCTCATGACCCGCAGCATCGGCTCGCGGTTGGCCTCGAACTCAGCGAACGGGCCCTTGACCTCGGCCATCCGAGCCGACTGCGCATAGGCGCGTCCGGTCATGATCGCGGTGATGGCGCCCGCGTAGCGCCGGCCCTCGTCGGAGTCGTAGGCCAGGCCCATCGACATCAGGAGGGCGCCCAAATTGGCGTAGCCCAAACCCAGCGGGCGCAGCCGCTCGGAGTTGCGGGCGATCGCCGGCGTCGGGTAGGAGGCGCTGCTGACGATGATCTCCTGGGCGGTGAAGCAGACATCGATCGCCTTGCGGACCCGGTCGACGTCGAAGCTGCCGTCGGCGGCCTGGAACTTGAGCAGGTTGAGGCTCAAGAGGTTGCAGGCGGTGTCGTCCAGGAACACGAACTCGCTGCAAGGGTTGGTGGCGTTGATGCGGCCCGTGTTGGGAACGCAGTTCCAGTCCTGGATCGTGGTGTCGAACTGAAGGCCGGGGTCGCCGCAGATCCAGGCGGCCTCGGCGATCTCCTTCCAGAGCTCGCGGGCGGGATAGGTGTCGACCACCTGGCCGCCCACCACCGCCTTCGTGCTCCACCCGCCATCGTTCTCGACCGCCTTCATGAACTCGTCCGAAGCGCGGACCGAGTGGTTGGCGTTCTGGAACTGGACGGAGTCGTAGGCGCCGCCAGTGACGTTGAAGCCGGCGTCGTAGCCGGCCTCGATCAGCGCCCAGGCCTTCTTCTCCTCCTCGGCCTTGCACTTGATGAACTCGACGACGTCGGGGTGGTCGGCGTTGAGGATCACCATCTTGGCCGCGCGCCGGGTGGTGCCGCCGGACTTGATCGAGCCCGCGAAGGAGTCGTAGCCGCGCATGAACGAGACCGGGCCGCTGGCGGTGCCGCCGCCGCTGAGGCGCTCCTTGCTGGAGCGCAGGATGCTGAGGTTGGTGCCCGTTCCGGAGCCGAACTTGAAGAGCATGCCCTCGGTTTTGGCGAGGTCGAGGATCGACTCCATCGAGTCCTGGACGCTGTTGATGAAGCAGGCCGAACCCTGCTGGGCACGGCCGGGGACGCCCAGGTTGAACCAGACCGGACTGTTGAAGGAAGCGTGCTGGGTGACCAGCAGCCAGCGCAGCTCCTGGGTCCAGTTGGCCGCATCCTCCTCGCTCGCGAAGTAGCCACCTTCCCGCCCCCAGCGGGCGAGGGTTTCGACGACACGGTCGATGAGCTGGCGGACGCTGGTCTCCCGCTCCGGGGTGCCCTGGTTGCCGCGAAAGTACTTCTGGGCGACCACATTGAGCGCGAGCTGGGACCAGGCGCTGGGGACCTCGACCTCCTTCTGCTCGAAGATCAGCTGGCCCTTCTCACCAGTGATGGCGGCGGTGCGCCGTTCCCACTCGACCAGGTCGTAGGCGTGGGCTCCGGGCGGCGTGAAGTAGCGGTCGAAGTGGAGGCCCTTACCGCCGGGTGGCTTGCGTGTAGATGCGGATGCGGTTGCTGCGACGTCGGCTACGTTCTTGGCCATCTTCTGGTGCGAGAAGCCTCCTTGGGTGGGATGCGGTCGCGCTGCTTAAACGGCGATCGGGAGAGATGAGAGAGGCCCCAGAGCATGCCCGCCACGTATGCCCCAGGGCCTCGAACGACTGTCCTGAACTATACGAGCCCGAACCGCGCCTGTCAAGGCTCAAACACAAGATGTTCGGGTTTCAGATGGGGGTAAGCCCAAGATGTAGGTGGATAGACTGTGGAAAACCCCGCCAGACCATCGGGAGAAACTGGGGATAAACGCGCCGTTCTTGCACAGAGGCCGCCAGTACCGCCTAGGGCCGGCCGGCAGCGGCGGATTGGGGCTCCTCCGCCTCCAGGAGCAAGAGGCTGTGCTGCGCCCCCCTCCCCCGGTCGGCTTCGCCGTCCGGAACCTGCCCGCGAAGCGCTGAGGAGGCCAGGTGCTCAGAGGTCTGGATGCCGTGGACCGAACCGCGGATGCGCGAGGTGATGCGCTTGCCGTCGTCGAAGACGTTGCTCAGCATCTTGACGGCCTTCTCCAACCGGTTTTCGAGAGCGTCGTCGAGCGCGGTCAGCTGGCGGTCGATGTCCATCAGGGCAGCCTGGAGGTTGTCGAGGTCGACGGTCCGGCCGAACTGCAGGTGCATCTGATAGAGCGCCAGCAGGTAGGGCATGGTCATCGAGTAGCCGACGATGATCACGTGCTGCCGGTGCGCCTCGGCGAAGGCGTGGCGGCAGACCATGTAGGCCGCATCCGGGACCGAGGCCAGCGCCCAAGGCGTGGTGGTGTTGGGATCGATGTACTGGGCGACCTCCCGCACACGCTTCTCGACCTCGCGCTCGGCCTGCTGCGCCAGCACCACCTGGCGCTCGGGCGGGCAGGCCGCTTCGGCCAGCTCGGCCAGGGCGGAGCTGGAGGGCCACTTCGAGTCGATCGGCATGACCTTGCCGCCTGGCATCCGGATCGCGAACTCGACCACCTTCCCGCGCACGTGATGGTTGCGGACCACCATCTCGGGCGGCAGGTGACGCAGCGCCTCTTCGAGGATGTTCTCGCCGGCCACGCCGCGCGTGGAGCTGCCGGCGATCACCGCCTCCAGCTTGCGGAGGCTCTGGCGCGCCTCGTCGTCGACTCGCTCCCGGGAAGCCAGCGCCGCCCGCATGGCCTCGAAAGCCGACTGGGTCGCGATCAGCCGCTCGCGCACGTCGGCCGCGCTGGAGTCATGCCCCTGGCCGGCGGCGGCCAGCGCGCCGCGCAGGTCGGCGAGCTCGCGCGCCTGGGCGTCGGAGCGCCGCGCCACACCCGCAACCAGGGCGACGGCGGCGGCGACCCCGCCCATGATGAGCACAAGCAGCAGCGCGAACAGAAGTTCGGTGAGCGACATGTGGTGGATCGTACTCCGCGGGCCGCGGCCGCGCAACCCGCGGGGCCGGGATTAACATGGCCGCGTGCTGGCGTCCGAGGCCGATCCGGTACCCGACCGGATCCCGCTCGAAGAGGTGTTCATGCGCATGGCCGAAGAGCTGGCCAAGCGGTCGACCTGCGCCCGCAACCAGGTGGGCAGCGTTATCACCACCGCCGACCTCACGCAGGTGCTCGGTATCGGCTTCAACGGCAACGCCCGGGGTCTTCCCAACCGCTGCGACAGCAGCGAGCCCGGCCGCTGCGGCTGCATCCACTCGGAGGCCAACGCGCTCATCAAGGCCGGCGCCCAGACCCCCGGCAAGGTCATGTTCGTGACCTGTTCGCCCTGCGTGATGTGCGCCAAGATGGTGGTCAACTCCAACGTGGAGCGCGTCTACTACCGCCAGGCCTACCGCGACCCCGCGGGCGTGGAGGTGCTCCGCCGAGGTGGGGTGGAAGCGGAGCAGTACGACCGCTGGCGCGACCATTGGCGCGGCTGATCTACTCGGCGATCGCATCGCTCGACGGCTACACCGCCGACGAGAACGGCAACTTCGACTGGGCCGCGCCGGACGAGGAGCTGCACCGCTTCGTGAACGATCTCGAGCGTCCGGTCGGCATGTACCTCTACGGCCGCCGGATGTACGAGACCATGCTCTTCTGGGAGACTCCAGAGTCGGTCGCCGGCGAGCCTGAAGTGATGCGAGATTTCGCGCAGATCTGGCGGGCGGCGGACAAGGTCGTCTTCTCACGGACCCTGGACACGGCATCTAGCGCCCGAACGCGGATCGAGCGCGAGTTCAGCCCGGACTGGGTCGAGCGGTTGAAGGCATCCAGCGACCGCGACCTGGCGATAGGCGGCCCGGAGCTCGCCGGCCAGGCGATCGCCGCCGGGCTGGTCGATGAATTCCAGCTCTTCCTGGTGCCCGTGCTGGTTGGGGGAGGCACGGCGTTTCTGCCGGAGGGCGTGCGAACGCGGCTCGAGCTGGTCGACGAGCACCGCTTCGAGAGCGGTGTTGTCTACCTCCAGTACCGGAAGGCCTAGACCCGCACCGGCTCCGGGATCACCTCGAAGCCGCCGTCCTTGCGCACGATCCGCGGCAGGATGGCGGGACCTTCCCGGCGCCGGCGCAGCTTGCGGATCAGGCGCGCGGCGTCCGGCTCGGGAGCGATCGACTCCAGGATGCGGCGGGTGGCGAACACCATCTCCAGGGATTCCAGCGCGGCGGCGGGACTGGTCCAGCGCCACTCCACGACCTCGCCCGCCTGCGGGTGCTCGACCTGGCCGGCCGGCAGCCGGCACACGAAGAAGCGGGCGTCGAAGCGACGCCGCAGCGGCTCGGGCGTGATCCAGCGTGCCAGGAAAGCCAGCCGGTCCAGGGCCGGCCGCAAGCTCAGTCGCTCCAGGGCGGCTCCCCAGGCTTCGCCCAAGCCCAGCAGCTCGCGCAGCGCCAGGCAGTCGCGGTTGCGCGCAAAACGGCCGCCCGGCCGCCGCGCCATCAGGACGCCCAGCTCCTCGAAGAGCTCGCGCACGGCGGCGGCTCGCGAGAAGTCGCCGAAGGCGTGGTCCTCGGCATGCACGCTGCCACCGGGGAAGACGTAGGCGTTGGGCGCGAACTCCGCGCCGCCCGGCCGCCGCATCATCAGGACTTCGAACGGTGAGCGCCCGCGCAGCACGATCACTGTGGCCGAGGGGCGGGGCTCGACGGGCGGTCCGTCCTGGAGCATGCCGGCGAGGCCCGGCGGTATCTCGATTCTTGGAGTGTAGTTAGCTTCGGGCGTGGACCTGGGGCTGGCCGGGAAGATCGCGCTGGTGACCGGCGGCACCCGCGGCATCGGCCTTGCCATCGCCCGCGCGCTGGCGGCGGAAGGAGCGCGGATCGCCGTCGCCGCCCGCACCGCGACTGACGTGGAGAAGGTCGCAGAAGAGCTCCGGGGACATGGCGTGGCCGCCGACCTCACCACCGAGGCGGGCTGCGCCCGCGCCTTGGAGGAGACCCGCCGGGCGCTCGGCCCGGTGAGCGTGCTTGTCAACAACCTCGGCCTGCGGGCGGGCTCGAGCTGGGAGGACACCGGCGTCGCCGAGGTGGAGCAGGCGATGGCCGGCAACCTGCTGCCGGCCGTCCGCCTGAGCCGGGCGGCGCTGCCGGACATGGAGCGGGGGCGCTGGGGCCGGATCGTGGTCGTGTCGTCGCTGTTCGGCCGCGAGGCGGGTGGCGCACCCGCCTACAACGCGGCCAAGGCGGCCGAGAACAGCTTCGTGACCTCTATGGGCCGGGCGGTGGCGGCGCGCGGCATCACCGTCAACGCGGTGGCACCCGGCTCCATCCTCTTCGAGGGCGGCTCCTGGTGGCGGCGCCGGCGCGAAGACCCGGAGGGCATCGACCAGTTCGTGCGCCGTGAGCTGCCCCTGGGCCGGTTCGGGACGCCCGAAGAGGTGGCCGCGGTGGTGGCCTTCCTGTCCTCGGTGCAAGCCGGGCTCGTGAACGCAGCCGTGATCGCCGTCGACGGCGGTCAAGGCCGATCCATAACCTGAGCCAGATGCCGCCTCCGTTCACGACCCGCCCGGAGCTGGCCGGGACCTTCGGCATGGTCGCCTCGACGCACTGGCTCGCCAGCGCGGCCGGCATGTCCATGCTGGAGCGCGGTGGCAACGCCTTCGACGCCGCCGTCGCCGCCGGCTTCGTGCTCCAGGTCGTGGAGCCGCATCTGAACGGGCCTGGCGGCGACCTGCCGGTGGTCCTCTACAGCGCCCGCGACCAGCGCGTCCAGGTGGTTTGCGGTCAGGGAGTGGCTCCGGCCGTGGCCAGCATCGAGGCTGTCCGCGCGCTGGGCCTGGACATGATCCCCGGCACCGGCCTGCTTGCCCCCTGCGTGCCGGGCGCCTTCGGTGGCTGGCTGCTGCTGCTGGAGCGGTTCGGCACCAGGCGTCTCCGCGACGTCATGGAGCCGGCCCTGGGCTACGCCGAGCACGGCTGGCCGGTGGTGCCCCGCATCACCGACACCATCGCCGGTGTGGAGGCGATGTTCCGCGAGCACTGGCCGGAGTCGGCGGAGGTCTGGCTGGCGGATGGTGTGCCCGCCGCAGGCAGCCTTTTCAGGAGTCCCGGGATCGCCGCCACTTACGGCCGCATCCTGCGCGAAGCCGAGGCCGCCGGCGGCGGCCGCGAGGCCGAGATCGAGGCGGCCCGCCGGGCCTGGTACGAGGGCTTCGTGGCCGACGCGATCGATCGCTTCTTCACCGCGGCGGAGCGGTTTGACGTCAGCGGACACGTTCACCGCGGCTTCCTGCGCGGCGCCGACCTGGCCGCCTGGCGGGCCACCGTTGAAGACAGCGTCGCCGGCGACTACCACCGCTACACGGTGCACAAGCCCGGGCCCTGGAGCCAGGGGCCGGTCTTCCTGCAGCAGCTGCGGCTGCTGGAGGCCTCAGGGCTGCGGCTGCAGGACGTGCCGAGCGCGGAGTTCGTGCACCAGGTCGTGGAGGCGGCCAAGCTGGCCTTCGCCGACCGCGAGGCCTGGTACGGCGACCCTGGCTTCGCCGACGTGCCCCTGGCCCAGCTGCTGGCCGGCCGATACACCGATCAGCGGCGGCGCCTGCTGGGCGCCCAAGCGTCCCTGGAGCTCCGGCCGGGAAGCCCTGATGGGCGCCCGCCGCGGATTCCCTGGGGCGCCGCGACGGCGGCCGTGGCCCAAGCCGGCGTCGGCGATCCGACGGTCGGCACCTGTCACGTCGACGTCGCCGACCGGGAGGGCAACCTGGTCTCCTGCACCCCCAGCGGGGGCTGGCTGCAGAGCTCGCCGGCGGTGCCGGCCCTCGGCTTTGCCCTGGGCACGCGCGCTCAGATCTTCAACCTCGAGCCGGGCCATCCCAACGCGCTGGAGCCGGGCAAGCGGCCGCGCACCACACTCAGCCCCTCGCTGGCCTTCCGCGACGGCGAGCCCTGGCTGGCTTTCGGCACGCCGGGCGCCGACCAGCAGGACCAGTGGTCGCTCAACTTCTTCGTGATGGTGGCTGCCTCTGAGATGAACCTGCAGCAGGCCATCGACGCGCCGATGTGGCACACCAACCACTTCCCGCGCTCCTTCTATCCCCACGACGCGCTGCCGGGCTCTCTCTTCGTCGAGGAACGCATTGGCGCCGAATCGGTGTCGGAGCTGGAGCGCCGCGGCCATCGCGTGAGCGTGGTGGGGCCGTGGTCGCAGGGGCGCCTGTCGGCCACTGCCCGGGAGCCGGGCCGGGGCCTGCTGCTGGCGGCGGCCAACCCCCGCGGGATGCAGGGCTACGCTATCGGCCGCTGAGCAGGGGCGCCGCTCCGTTCAGCCCGACCTGGAGCAGGAAGCCCGAGAGCGGCCCCAGCGCCACCGCGAACACGCCGGCCAGCAGCACCACCGTGACCGGCCCCCGCACCGGCCCGAACGCGAAACGCACGGGCGCCTCCGGCAGCGGCGACCAGACGTGGAAGAGCACGCGGAAGTAGTAGTAGACGGAGACCACGCTGGTCAGCACCGCCAGCACCACCAGCCAGGTCCAGCCGGCCGAGATGCCGGCCGTGAACAGGAAAACCTTGCCGAAAAAGCCGACCATGGGTGGGAAGCCGGCCAGCGAGAGCATGAACACGCTCATCAGCACACCCAGCGTCGGGTTGCGATAGGCGAGGCCGTTGAGGTCCTCGTAGAGGTCGCCGTCGCCGGCGGGTCCGGAAAGCGTGGATACGACCGCGAATGCCCCGAAGTTCATGAACACGTAGCCGAACAGGTAGAAGAGAACGGCCGCCACCCCGGCCCGGCCGCCCGCCAGCACGCCGACCAGGATGTAGCCGGCGTGCGCCACGCCCGAGTACGCGAGCATGCGCTTGAGCGAGGCCTGGACGATCGCCATCAGGTTGCCGACCACCATCGACGCCGCCGCCGTGAACGCGAGCAGCACCTGCCACTCCGGTCCCAGGTGACCGAGGCCGTAGTTGAAGACGCGCAGGATCATGGCGAAGGCGGCGGCCTTGGTCGCCACCGACATGAAGGCGGTGACCGGAAGCGGCGCGCCCTGGTACACGTCGGGCGTCCACATGTGAAAGGGCGCGGCCGAGACCTTGAAGGCGAAGCCGACGCCCATCAAGAGAACACCCAGCAGGAGCAGCGGGTTGCCCGCGCTGTCGGAGGTGACACGGGTGGCGATGTCCGAGAGCACCGTCGTTCCGGTGGCGCCGTAGATCAGCGCCATCCCGTACAGCACGAAGGCGCTGGCGAAGCCGCCGATGATCAGGTACTTGGCGGCCGATTCCTGCGACGGCAGCTCGATGCGGTTGTAGCCGCAGGATACGTAGAGCGCGATCGAGAGCAGCTCCAGGCCGAGAAAAACGGTGACCAGTGAGCCCGCCGCGGCCAGCGACATCATGCCCACGATGGCGGCCAGCGTGAGCACCTGCAGCTCGGCCTCGTAAAGACCGCGGCGGCGCACGTAGGACGAGCTCACGATCACCGCCAGCACGCCGATCAGCGCGAACAGCATCTCGAAGAAGAGCGCGAAAGCGTCGCCGCTGACGAAGCGGAAGTAGGCAGGTCCGCCGTAACCGTTGACGAGCCGGTAGGCGGCGATCGCCAGCGCGCTGACCAGGCCCACGATCGCGATCACCGTCACCACCGGCCCTCGCAGGCCCCGCGGCAGCAGCAGATCGACGACCACGGCGACCAGCAGCGCCACGGTGACGGCGACGATCGGCCCGATCTGCGCCAGGTCCGACCAGGCCTGCGCAGCGGTGTAGGTGACCTGCGCGGCGGCTATCACCAGTGCAGCACCTGCATGCCCTGGCCGAGCGCCGGCAGCGCGTGCACGACCAGGTACGGGTAGAGCCCGAGCACGAACATCAGCGCCAGCAGCGGCGCGATCAGCGCCAGCTCGCCGCGTGCCATGTCTTTACGCACGACGCCTTCGGCCGGATGGTCGGGCGGGCCGGCGACCTCGGTGTACATGGCTCCCTGGAAGAGCCGGAGCATGTAGATGGGCGCCAGGATCAGGCCGATGCAGCCGGCCACTGCCAGCCACGGCGACAGCTGCCAGGCGCCGAGCAGCGTCATGAATTCGCCGACGAAGCTGTTGAGCCCTGGCAGGCCCAGCGCGGCCATCGTCACCACCAGGAAGACGCCCGCCAGGACCGGCATCGCCGGCGCCAGCCCGGTCAGCACCGAGCGGTCGCGCGACCCGGTGCGCGCGTAGATCCAGGCCACGATCAGGAAGAGCGCGGGCACGATGATGCCGTGGTTCAGCATCTGCACCAGGGCGCCCTCCTGGCCCTGCGCATTCAGCGCGAAGATGCCGAGCACGATGAAGCCCATGTGGCTGATCGACGAGTAGGCGACCAGCGCCTTGAGGTCGCGCTGGGCCAGCGCCAGCAGGGCGCCCCAGGCGATGCCGATCACGGCCAGCACCGGCAGCACCCAGTTCCAGTCCCACCAGTTGACGGGGTGGGGGTTTAGCGGCAGCAGCACGCGCAGCATCCCGTAGGCGCCCGTCTTGCCCATCACGCCGGCCAGCAGCAGCAGGAAAGGCGTGGGCGCCGACATGTAGGCGTCGGGCAGCCAGGAATGCAGCGGCCAGACCGGGATCTTGACCGCGAACGCGGCCGCGAAGAGTGCGAAGAGGCCGAACTGGATGGCCGGCGACGGCGGCTGTGCGGCCAGCGCCGGCAGGTCGAAGGTATGCGCGCTCGAGAACACGTACTCTCCGAGCACGCCGACCAGCATCAGCAGCGACCCGACCAGTGTGAAGAGCACGAACTTGAGCGCGGCGTAGTTCGGCCGCTCACCTTCGCCCCACAGCCAGAGCAGGAAGTAGGCCGGGATCAGCATCGCCTCCCAGAAGACGTAGAAGAGCAGCAGGTCCACGGACAGAAAAACCCCGGCCATCCCCGATTCCATCAGCAGCATCAGGCCCAGGAATGCGCTTGCGCGGGGCCACGCCGCGGGGGTGGCCAGCACCGCCAGCGCGCCGATCAGCGCGTTCAGCACCAGCAGCCAAACGCTGAGCCCGTCCACGCCGAGGTGGTAGGAGACGTTGAACTGCGCGATCCAGCTGGCCTGCTCGGCGTACTGATAGCCGTGGTGCGAGGCGTCGAAGGTAGCCGCCACCACCAGCGTCAGCGCCAGCTCCGCCAGCGCCACCAGGATGGCGCCGACGCGCGCCGCTCCGCGCGGCAGGAAGCAGACGATGAGGCCGCCGAGCGCGGGCAGGATCCAGATCGCGCTCAGCATCAGCTCGAAGCTCTCCAGAGCACCAGCACGGCCGCGATCACCACACCCGCCACGAACACCAGCACGTAGCTGCGCAGGAAGCCGGTCTGGGTGAGCGATAGTGCGCCGGCACCGCGCTCCGTGTAGGCGCCGACGTCGACCGCGCCGGTGTCGATTAGGGAACGGTCCTCGCGGTCGGTGAAACCGGCGAGCCGGTCGAGCGGGCGCACGAAGGCCCAGTCGTACAGCTCGTCGAAGTAGTACTTGCGCTCCAGCACCCGCGCGCCCCAGCCGTAGCGCGCGCGCCAGCCGGCCGGGCTCCAGGTGCCGCGGATCCAGAAGTTGTAGGCGGCCGCGAACGCCAGCGCCGCCAGCACCAGCGTGAGCACCGTGGCGAGATACTCGAGGCCGTTGGTGCGGATGCGCTCCTCCCCCAGCACCGGCTTCAGGAAGTCGTCGACGAGTGCCCAGCCGCCGATGGCCTTGATCTGCAGAAACCCGCCGACGGTGGTCAGCACGGCCAGGACGGCGACCGGCACCAGCATGACCAGCGGCGCCTCGTGCAGGTGGCCCGCGACCGGGCGCTCCTCCGAGGCCGGGCGCCAGAAAGCGAACCACCACATGCGGCCGGTGTAAAAGCCGGTGAGCACCGCGGTGACGAAGCCGATGAACCAGACGGCGTAGCCCAGCCCGTCGCCGCGGCTGAAGGCCTCGCCGAGCACGTTCTCCTTGGAGAAGAAACCGACGAAGGGGATGATCCCGGCCAGCGACAACGAACCGGCGAGGAATGTGACCGAGCTCCGGCGCATGTCGTGCCAGAGACCGCCGTAGTGGCGCATGTCCTGGTCGTCGTGGAGCGCGTGGATGACGTTGCCGGCGGCCATGAAGAGCAGCGCCTTGAAGAACGCATGCGAGAGCAGGTGAAACAGCCCGGCGCTGTAGGCGCCGATGCCCACGGCGAGGAACATGTAGCCGATCTGGCTCATGGTCGAGTAGGCGAGCACGCGCTTGATGTCGGTCTGCACCAGCGCGATCGAGGCCGCAAACAGTGCTGTGACGGCGCCGATGATCGCCACGGCGGCGTGCGCATAGATGGTGGCGTCGTACAGCGGATGGAAGCGCGCCACCAGGTACACGCCGGCGGTGACCATGGTGGCCGCGTGTATGAGTGCCGAGACCGGCGTCGGTCCTTCCATGGCGTCCGGCAGCCAGGTGTGCAGCGGCAGCTGGGCCGACTTGGCGATGCCACCGACCAGGAGCAGGAAGGCCGCCAGCTCGGTGGTGGCGTCCGGCGTGTGCGGAAGCGCCGGGAACAGCTTCAGGTAGACGACCTGGTGGTAGCTCACGAAGAGCACGAAGGCGCCCAGGATCATCCCGATGTCGCCGATCACGTTCATCACGAACGCCTTGCGAGCGGCGATCACCGCCGAGCGCCGCCAGTAGTAGAAGCCGATCAGCAGGTAGGAGCTGAGGCCGACGCCGGCCCAGCCCACGATCAGGAAGACCGTGTTGCCGGCCAGGACCAGGATCAGCATGGCCAGGACGAAGACGTCCATGTAGCAGAAGAAGCGCGCGTAGCTGCCGTCGGTCTCGTGCTCCATGTAGCCGACTGCGTAGGTGACGATCAGCCCGCCCACGCCCGTGATCACCAGGCACATGAACAGGGAGAGGTGGTCGATCAGGATGTCGAAGGGCACTTCGAAGCTGCCGGCGCGAATCCAGGTCCAGTAGGTGAAGTCCTGGTCGACGTTGTTGCCCAGCAGGATCAGCACGCACACGAACGCGGCCCAGATCACGCCCGGTCCCACCATGGCCGTGAGCAGGCGCGAGCCGCGCCAGTTGAAGACGCCGAGGAAGATCCCACCGGCGGCGGGGAAGAGGAGGATGGCGAGCGCGAGCGCCTGCACGCTAGCCTTTGAGCTCACTCAGGTCGTCGACGTCCTCCAGGTCACGCACTCGGAAGATGTCGACCAGGATCGCCAGCCCGACCACCGCCTCGGCCGCCGCCACAGTCATCGTCATCAGCGCGAAGAGCTGGCCTTCGCGGTTGTTGAGCTGGCGAGAAAAGGCCACCAGCGTGAGGTTGACGGCGTTGAGCATGAGCTCGATGCAGATCAGCATCACCAGCGGGTTGCGGCGGATCAGCACCCCGATGGCGCCCAGCACGAAGAGGGCGGCGCCCAGCAGCAAGAACCAGGAAACGTCCAGCTGCTCGGAACCGACCTGGATGCTGCTGGCGGCCAGCAGCATCAGCGCGCGCCCCGGCTCAGGTAGATGGCGCCGACGGCCGCCACCAGGAGCAGGATCGAGGTGAGCTCGAAGGGGAAGAGGTAGTCGGTGAAGAGCCCGACGCCGATGGACTGCACGCTGCCGAAGATGGGGTCGGCCGCATCCGGCGTGCGGTAGCTGACACCCCTCAGCATCGCCACCAGGAACCCGGCGAATGCCGCGATCACCACGGCCGAGATGAAGATCTGCCAGGGCAGGCGCACGGTGCCCTGCTCGCGAACCGGGCCCAAGAGCGTGATCACGAACAGAAACAGCACCATCACCGCGCCCGCGTACACGATCACCTGCACCGCGAAGACGAACTGCGCCGAGAGCAGTAGAAAGAGCACCGCCAGTGAGAGCATCACCAGCACCAGGGAGAGCACGTTGCGGATCGGCTCCTTGAAGAGCACCACCCCCAGCCCGCCCGCCAGTGCGACCAGCGTCGCGATCCAGAACACCAGCGTGGCCGCGCCCACCGCTAGCTCTGAGCCTGGACGTGCAGCGGGGTCTGCTGAGGGCCCGGTTCGAGCAGCATCTCCTTGGTGTAGATGAACTGCTCCCGGCTCACGTTGGAGAGCTCGTACTCCGGTCCCAGCACGATCGCCTGCACGGGGCACGCCTCCTCGCAGTAGCCGCAGAAGATGCAGCGCAGCATGTTGATCTCGTAGACCTTGGCGTAGCGCTCGCCGGGACTGACGCGGTGCTCGGCGGTGTTCTCGGCCGCGATCACCAGGATGCACCCCACCGGACAGGCGGCCGCGCACAGCTCACAGCCGATGCAGCGCTCGAGGCCGTTGTCGTAGCGGCGCAGGTAGTGGCGGCCCCGGTAGCGCTCGGACCGCACCGACTTCTCCTCCGGCCACTGCACGGTGACGTGCGGCTTGAACGTTTCACCAAGCGTGGTCTTCAGGCCGACGAGCAGCGCGGCGACGTCGCTGAAGACGCTCAACTCAGAAGCACCACGAGAATGGACGTCACGAGCACGTTGGCGATGCCCAATGGCAGCAGGGCCTTCCAGCCCAGGCGCATCAGCATGTCGTAGCGCAGCCGGGGCAAGGTGCCGCGCAGCCAGATGAAGATGAACACCAGCAGCACGACCTTTATGAAGAGCGCGATCGCGCCCGGGATCAAGGGCAGGTACCAGCCGCCGAAGAAGAGCAGCGCGATCAGCGTCGACTGCGTGAGCACGCCCAGGTATTCGGCGAGATAGAACATGAAGAACCGGAACCCCGAGTACTCGGTGAGAAAGCCTCCGATCAGCTCCTGCTCTGCCTCCGGGAGGTCGAACGGTGCGCGGTTGGTCTCGGCCACGGCGGCCACCAGGTAGATCAGGAAGCTGACCGGCGCCAGCAGCAGCAGCGGAATGGGACCGCTGTACGGACCCCAATGCACAGTGAATCCGACGATGTCCTGCAGCCGCAGCGAGCCCACGATCAGGAAGACCGGCACCAGCGAGAGGCCCATCGCCATCTCGTAGCTGATCAGCTGGGCGGCCGCGCGCATGCCGCCCAGCAGCGAGTACTTGTTGTTGGAGGCCCAGCCGCCGAGCATGATCGCGTACACGTTCATCGAGCTCACGGCGAGCACGAGCAGAATCCCGATGTTGAGGTCGGAGATCCAGTAGGTGATGCTGCCCCAGATCCCGACGGGGATCACCGCCCAGCCCAGCAGCACGGACGCCACCGCAATGCCGGGCGCGACCACGAACAGCACGCGGTCGACGCCGACCGGCGCGAAGCCCTCCTTGAAGAGGCCTTTCACGCCGTCCGCCGCGAGCTGTAGGAACCCGCCCGGACCCACCCGGTTCGGGCCCGGCCGCCGCTGCATCCAGCCCAGCGCGATGCGCTCGAAGAACACGACGTAAGCCGTCGCGGTGATCAGCACGAACGCCAGCAGCAGCATGGCGATGACCACCACGAACCAGTGCCCGACCGGGTTGCTGTAGATGCCGAAAGGATCCGGCGTGTCGAGCCGGATCACGGCCGCGCGGGCCCGTAGAGGACGGTGGTGGGTGCGAGCGCGGTGGCCGGCGGGTCGGCCAGCGCCGCCAGGGCGGGAACCGCCTCGGCGACAGCCTTCTGGATCTGAGCGATGCCCAGGAACTCGACGTCGGCGTTGAGCCGGTGGCCGATGTCGAGCAGGACGTCCCAGCCTTCCCGCAGCGGCGGCTCGACGTGCAGCGGCGGCCGCAGGAACTGCACGCGCCCCTCGAGATTGGTGTAGCTGCCCTGGTCCTCGGCGAAGGAGGCGGCCGGCAGCAAGACATCGGGCTCGCCGTGCTCGGGCCGGAGCAGAAAGTCCCAGACCGCGGTGAAGCGGGCGGAGGCCGGCGGGGCGCCGGGGCCCATAATCAGCACGGCGTCGCAGCCCTCCAGGTCGGCCTCCTCGCCGAGCAGGCCCAGCGCGAGGGCGCCGCGCTCGTTGGTGCCGCGGTATAGGGGCATCAGCGTTCCGCCGGCGGCGCTGGCCAGCTCGGCGGCGGCGGCTGAGATGGCGGTCCCATCCTCGGTGCCGTGGCCGTCCCCGTAAAGCACGGCTACCGGACCTTCCTGCAGGTACTCGTGTTTGCGCAGCGCGCGGACGGCTTCGGGATAGCCCCCGGCCTGCGGGCGGACATGGTGAACGGCGTGAGGCCAGCGATCAAGGTCGAGGTCGTCCGGGTGGACGAGCACCAGGCGCGCGCCGTGCCGGCTCACGGCCTTCTTGATCCGAAGGTTGACGACCGGAACATCGTCAGCGGTGTCCGATGCGATCACGACGATGCAGCGCGCGCGTTCCAGGTCGGCGATGGCGAGTGTGTCGCCCGCGGCCGCGGGGATGCGCGTACGCCGCGGCATCACCACGCGCGCGCCCTTCCAGGGCCCGTCCACCAGGCGCTTCAGCAAGAACGCCTCTTCGTTGGTGAGGTCCTGGCGCACCGAGATGCCCAGCTTCTTGCCGCGCAGGTTGTACAGCAGCCTTTCCAGGGCATCGTTCCAGGTCGCGTGCTTGCCACCCACCCGCGGTGTGCGCACGCGCTCCGCCGCGTTGACCTCGGCGTAGTCGAAGCGCCCGCGGTCGCAGATCCAGCCGTCGTCGACGGCGCCGTTCTCGTGCGAGGTGATGCGCACCAGCTGATGGCGACGCTGCCACATGGTCACGTTGCAGCCCACCGCGCACTTGGAGCAGACCGACGCGGTGTGGTCCATGTCCCAGGGCCGCGACTCGAAGCGCCACACGCGCGAGGTCAGCGCGCCCACCGGGCAGAGATCGATGATGTTGCCGCTGAAGATCGACTGCAGCGGGCGGTCGAACTGGTTGGTGATGTAGCTCTGCACGCCGCGCTGGTCAGTGGTCAGCTCCTGCTCCCAGGCGATCTCGTCGTAGTAGCGCGTGCAGCGGTAGCAGAGCACGCAGCGCTCACGGTCGAGCGCGATCTTGTCCGAAAGTGGGATCGGCTTCTCGAAGTGCAGCCGGGGGGCGTCGATACGGCTGGTGGGATAGCCGTGCCGGAACGTGTAGTCCTGCAGCGGGCACTCGCCGCCTTTGTCGCAGACCGGGCAGTCGAGCGGGTGGTTGAGCAGCTCGTACTCCAGGATGTCGGCGCGCGCCGCCACCGCGCCGGCGGTGTTGGTGCGCACCACCATGCCTTCGGCCACGGGCGTCGTACACGCCGTCTGGGGTTTGGGGGGACCCGGGCTGATCTCGACCAGGCAGAGCCGGCAGGCTCCGACCGGGTTGAGCTTGTGGTGGTAGCAGAAAACCGGGACCTCGATCGAGAGCAGCTTGGCCGCTTCCACCAGCAGCGTGCCTTTGGGCACGGTCACGGTGCGGCCGTCGATGCTGAGCGTGATCCCCGTCGAGTCTGGTGACTCGCCGGGGGCCCCTGGCTGCTTGGCCGTTTGCGGGGGATTCCCCCGCCGCCCCTGGTCCGGCGCGGTCTGGTCAGGCACTGGCGGCGGCCCGCTCGCGCTTGACCGAGCAGGTGTGGCGCACGGCGTGCTCCTCGAACTCCTCGGGGAAGTGGTTCATGGCCGACTGCACCACCCAGCCCGCGGAGTCGCCTAGTCCGCACAGGCAGCGGCCGTCCTGGAGGCCCGCCTGGATCTTGTCCAGTATCTGCAGGTCGAGGCGCGAGCCTTCGCCGGCCAGGATCTTGGCCACCGTGCGCACCGCCCAGTTGCCGCCCACGCGGCACGGGGTGCACTTACCGCACGACTCGTAGGCGTAAAACTTGAGCAGCCGGTAGGTGGTCTCGACCATGCAGGCGCTGTTGTCGGCGACCATGCAGCCTCCCGAGCCGGCCATGGAGTCGGCCGCCGCCAGCGCCTCGGCGTCGGTGGTGACGTCCATGCGCGAGGCGGGCAGCACCTTCGCCGAGGAGCCACCGGGCCAGAAAGCTTTGATCTGGCGGCCTTCGAAGGGACCGCCCGCCAGCTCCATGATCACGTGCGTGAAGGGCACGCCGATCTCGATCTCGTAGACGCCCGGCTTGCGCACGTTGCCGCTCACGCTGAGCAGGCGGGTGCCCCGGTTCTTCTCGGTGCCGAACTTCGTGTACTCGGCCGCGCCGTGCTTGATGATCCACGGCACCGTGGCCAGGGTTTCGATGTTGTTTAGCAGCGTCGGCCGCGCCCAGGCGCCTTTGACCGCCGGATAGGGAGGACGCGAGCGCGGCTGCGCGCGCTTGCCCTCCAGCGATTCCAGCAGCGCGGTCTCCTCGCCGCAGATGTAAGCGCCGTGGCCGCGATACATCTGAATGTCGAGCGGGTAATCCTTGCCGAACGGTTTGGAGCCCAGGATCTTGGCCTCGCGCAGCTCCCCGATGGCATCCATCAGCATCCGGTAGGGCCGGTCGTACTCGCCGCGGATGTAGATCCAGGCCTGGTGAGACTGCACGGCGAAGGCCGCGATCAGGATCCCCTCCAGGACCATGTGCGGCGAGTTCTCGATGATGTAACGGTCCTTGCTGGTTCCCGGTTCGGATTCATCGGCGTTGACCACCACGTAGCGCGGACCGCCGTCGGGTGGCGGCATGAAGCCCCACTTCACGCCGGTGGCGAAGCCCGCGCCGCCGCGGCCCCGCAGCCCCGAAGCCTTGACCTCGTCGACCAGTGCCTTGGGCTCCATGGCCAGCGCCTTCTCGAGCGTGTCGTAGCCGCCCAGCTTCTGGTAGCCCTTGAGGGTGGCCAGGCCGGCGGCGCCGAAGTGCTGGGTGAGCAGGTGGTGGCGGGCCTTGCCGTGACTGCCGCGCAGCTCAGCCACGATGCTTCGTCCGCTTGCCCTGGCGTCGCTCGGCCACCAGGGCGTCGATCTTCTCGGGCGTCAGGTCGTAGTGGTAAGCGTGGTCGAGTCGCATCATGGGCGCGTACTCGCAGGCGCCCAGGCATTCGACCTCCTCGGTGCTGAACAGCTCGTCCGACGAGACCTCGCCGGTCTCCGCAACGCCGATCGCGTGGTTGGCATGGGCGAGGATGTCGTAAGCGCCACGCAGCATGCAGGCGAGGTTGGTGCAGATGTACATGCGGTGCTTGCCGACCGGCTCGAGGTGGAACAGCGAGTAGAAGGTGGCGACGCCCTCCACATAGCCGGGGTCGAGGTTGAGCGCGTGCGCAACCTCGGTCATCGCTTCAGGCGTCAGGTAGCCCTCTTGCTCCTGCGCGATGTCGAGCGCCGGCATCACCGCCGAGCGCGGCTCAGGAAACCGCTTGGGCAGCTCCTTGATCTCGTGCAGCGCGTGCTCGGAAAGGGCTATCTGTCGACGTCCCCCAGGACCGTATCGGCGGTGCCGATGATGGCGATCATGTCGGCGATCATCGAGCCCATCGCCATGTGCTCCAGCGCCTGCAGGTTGACGAACGAGGCGCTGCGGAACTTCACGCGTCGCGGCTTGTGGGTGCCGTCGGAGACGACATAGCAGCCGTGCTCCCCGCGCGGTGACTCCACGGCGGCGTAGACGTCGCCGGAGGGCACCGAGTACCCCTCGGTGAAGAGCTTGAAGTGGTGGATGACAGCCTCCATCGAGGTCTCCAGCTCCTCGCGCGGCGGCGGCAGCATCTTGCGCTCGTCGACGTTGATGGGCCCGTCCGGGATGCTCGCCATCGCCTGCTTCAGGATGCGCACCGACTCCCGGAACTCCTTGATCCGGCACAGGTAGCGCGCGTAGCAGTCTCCGGCCTCCTCGACGGCGATCTCGAAGTCGTACTTCTCGTACCCGCTGTAGGGCATCGTCTTGCGCAGGTCCCAGGGCAGCCCCGAACCGCGCACCATGGGTCCGCTGGCGCCCAGGCGCACCGCGTCTTCCGCCGACAGGTAGCCGATGCCGACCGTGCGCCGCTTCCAGATGGGGTTGTTGGTGAGCAGGTCCTCGTACTCGTCGACGTGGCCGGGCATCTTCTCCACGAAGTCGGCGAGCATGTCCCAGAAGCGCTCGGTGGCGTCCGCCATCACACCGCCGGGCCGGATGTATGAGGTGTGCATGCGGTAGCCCGAGATCTCCTCGTTCATCGCCAGCACCGTCTCGCGCTCGCGCAGGCAGTACATGAACATCGACATCGCGCCCAGCTCCAGCGAGCTGGTGCCGAGCCACAGGCAGTGGGACGAGATGCGCGTGAGCTCGCACATGATCACGCGCAGGGCCTGCGCTCGCGGCGGCGGCTCGACGCCCACCAAGCGCTCCACCGCCATCGCGTAGGCCAGGTTGTTGTGGAGCGGTGACAGGTAGTCGTGGCGGTCCGTGACCACCACGCCCTGCTGCCAGCGCAGGGCTTCCATCTGTTTTTCGATCCCGGTGTGCAGGTAGCCGATGACCGGGCGCACGCCGCGGATTACCTCGCCGTCGAGAATCACCACCAGCCGCAGCACGCCGTGCGTCGACGGATGCTGCGGGCCGAAGTTGACGGTGAGCAGCTCGCCGCCGACGTGGCCCTCGGCGGGCTCGCGGGAGATGGTGACGCCGGTGGGGGAGCTGCTCATGCTTCCTCGGGCGCCGTCTGCCAGACCTCGTGGTCCTCGGAGAAGTCGACGGTCTCGCCGCCGACCGGAAAGTCGCGGCGCAAGGGATGCCCCTCCCAGTCCTCCGGCATCAGGATCCGGACCAGGTCTTTGTGGCCGTCGAAACGGATCCCGAACATGTCCCAGGTCTCCCGCTCGTCCCACCCGGCTGGCGCGTAGATCTCGCTGGCCGTGGGCGCCACCGGGTCGTCCTCGGGCACCCAGACGCGTACCCGCAGCTCCTCGCGGGTATCCAGGTTGCGCAGCTGGTAGATGAGCTCGAAGCGCTCCGGTGGCGAAGGGCGCACGGGCGTGGCCAGGTGGTCGACCGCGCTCATGAAGAGCAGGCTCTTGTAACCCTCCGCCTGGAGCGCGCGCAGCGTTGCCACCAGGTGCTCGCGGCTGACCCTGATCCAGCGGTCGCCGGCGCTGACGCCCTCCTCCTCGACGTGCTTGTGTGAGGTCGCGGCGCGGCTTTTGGCCTTGGTCATACCCTGGGCTTGATGCCCTGCGCCTTGATCCGCTCCTGCAGGATCATCAGGGCGTTCAGCAGGTCTTCGGGACGCGGCGGGCAGCCCGGGACGTACACGTCGACCGGCACCACCTTGTCGACGCCCTGGAGGATCGCGTAGTTGTTGAAGATGCCCCCGGTGGAGGCGCAGGCGCCCATCGAGATGACCCACTTGGGTTCGGGCATCTGGTCGTAGATCTGGCGCAGGACCGGCGCCATCTTCTGGGAGACGCGCCCCGCCACGATCATCAGGTCAGACTGGCGCGGCGAGGCGCGCATGGCCTCGCTGCCGAAGCGGCCGATGTCGAAGCCGGGTCCCGCGGTGTGCATCATCTCGATGGCGCAGCAGGCGAGGCCGAACTGTGCGGGCCAGACGGAGTTGGCCCGACCCCAGCCCACGATCTTGCCGATGGTGGTGGTGAGGACGTTGTCGCCCAGGGTCTCGGCCAGCGCGTCTATTCCCACTCCAGGCCGCCCTTGCGCCAGATGTGGGCGAGCGCGACCAGCAGGATCAGCATGAACACGAACATCTCGATCACGCCGTACCAGCGCAGCTGGTGCAGGATCACCGCCCATGGGTAGAAGAAGACCGCTTCGACGTCGAAGATGATGAAGAGCATCGCCGTCAGGTAGAAGCGCACCGACATGCGCTTGCGCGCCGGATCGGTGGGCACGATGCCGGACTCATAGGGCAGCAGCTTGGAGCGGTAGCGCTTGACTGGGGCGAGCACGAACGACAGCGTCAGCATCAGCCCGACCACGGCCAGCACGATGACCGCGTAGATGGCCAGGGGGGCGTAGTCGCTCAGCACGTCGGCGGCTCTTCGCTCCGTAGGTGTACGACCGGGAGGGGAACGCTCCTCATTCTAGGGACGGCCTTTGGCCGGCGTAGGGGCGAGGCTCGCCTCGCCCTGGGAGGGGCAAGCCCCTCCCCTACGGGTCAGGGGCGTAGGGGCGAGGCCTGCCTCGCCCGGGAGGGGCAAGCCCCTCCCCTACGGGTCAGGCGACGTGGTCGCGGCCGGGCGCAGGGGGTGCTCCCTCCACCAATTCCCGCGTCACCACCTTGGACGGCACCGGCGTGGACAGGATCATGGCCGTGATGGTGTCGCCCGAGTGGGGGGCCATCCGGTTCAGCAGGTCCTCCAGGTGCTCCATCGACCGCACCGCCACCCGGACGATGTAGCTGTCCGTGCCGGTGACCCGCTGCGCTTCCAGGACCTCGTCGACGTCCTCCAGGCGGCGAGCGTAGTTGGTGCACTCGGCGGCGTTGCTGGTCGTGATCCGCACCATCGCCTGCATGGGCAGGCCGAGGGCGGCCAGGTCGAGTTCGGCGTGGTAGCCGCGCAGGACGCCCGCATCCTCCAGCCGACGGACCCGCTCGGCGACCGCCGGCGGGCTCAGATTTACCCGCCTTCCAAGCTCGGCGAAGGTCATCCGAGCGTCCTCCTGGAGTGCCTCCAGGAGACCCCAGTCGGTTGGGTCGAGATTCGGCGTTGAAACAAAGGCCATGTGGCAGATCTTACCCCGAAACCACGGCCGCACGTGCGCACAGCCGTTGAAAAGGCATAGATTTCGAAGCTGGGGCGGCATATTCTTCGGTCATGGAAGGCATCATCTTCGTGATCGGAATGGCCGCTCTCGGGGTGGCTTCCCAGCTCTGGGGAGCCGACACCCGGCAAGGGCTGGGCGACACTCGCACGGACCGCGGCGAGCGCTGGTTTATCGAGCAGCCTTAAGGTCTCGGCGCTTGACGTCGATCCGCGTTCCGCGGGTCAGGGTTGCGTCGACGGGACAGTACTTGTTGCAGGCCTGATCGAGGGCATCGTCGACCACCTTGCCCTCGATCTCGCCG